>Ga0126369_10000400_pt1 | contig 28359 bp, 25 predicted proteins | sample PanSoiMetaPlot_1_FD_109646 | JGI IMG/M metagenome (GOLD analysis project Ga0126369, IMG submission 109646) | Tropical forest soil microbial communities from Panama - MetaG Plot_1 | ecosystem: Environmental > Terrestrial > Soil > Tropical forest > Bulk soil | place: Panama | collected 2016-02-17
AGTGCGCTACCGCAACATCTGGATTCGCGAATTGAAGGCGAACGACTAACAAGCAGAAGGTAGAATGGCCGCGTTATGGAGCTCAAGATCAACAAGCTCCTTTACCAAGTCAGCGAGCCGGGAGAGCTTGAGTTGTGCCTCGCGCAGGTTCGCCGCAGCCAGTTTTCGGAAGTCTGGATGCAGCATACCGGCAACTGGCCAGCGATTTGCGCCTTGATCAACGGAGAGGCCGCCTGGCTGATGTTCCTTCGCTCTGAGGGCGACGCCGGCTTCTCCACACGCAATCCGGATTATGCAGGACGGCCCAAAGCGGTTATCGAATATTACCTTGCTAACGGCCAGCGCGACGAATACCCCGCGTCCTGGAATATAACCACGCGCGAGGCCCTGCGCGCTCTCGAATATTTTTTGCAAGAAGAAGTTATGGCGCCGTGGCTGCACTGGCACGAAGATCGGCCATAGGCCTGACTCCCCGCGAGCGCTACCGCAACATCTGGATCCGCGAAGTGAAAGCCAGGGAATGAAACTTGCCTAGCTGACAGTCGAACTCCTCTTCCTAAACTGCCAACCGAGAATCAAACCTCATGATCCTCAGCGGGGGCGTCATCCCTGGGCCGCTTTTCATTGCCTCCCTACTTCCTGCTTCGCTATCGGAGCAGCCGCTTGCAAACCTGTCGCGCTCCCTCTACCCTACTCGCGGGGGAACATACACCGCACTTGATGCCCGATCTCTCACCGGAAGTTCTGGCCGGCGACTTCATCCTGTTCGTAGTCTTTCTTTTTTCCACCACGTGCCACGAAGCGGCGCACGCGCTGGTGGCGAAAATTGGCGGCGACGAAACCGCTTCGCAGGGCGGGCAGGTGACCCTCAATCCCCTACCGCACATCCAGCGGGAACCCTGGGGCATGGTGGTGATTCCCGTCCTGATGCTGATCTTTACCCGTTCGATCATCGGATGGGCCAGCGCGCCGTACGATCCCGACTGGGCGCGGCGCCATCCGCACCGCGCCGCCTGGATGGCCCTGGCCGGTCCCGCCACGAACTTCACGTTGATGCTCATCGGCGCGATTGTCTTGCGCATGGGCTGGAGCCAGGGATGGGTGCACCACGATTCCTTTTTGGAAACGCTGCTCTGGGACATGCTCTCGCTCAACCTTTTGCTCGGAGTATTCAACCTACTCCCGGTGCAGCCGCTCGACGGCAGCTCGGCCATTATGCTGTTCATGCCTGAATACCGCGCGCAGCGTTACATGGACTGGCTGCGCGGCAATCAATACGGCATCCTCGGTTTGGTTCTGGTGCTGTTTGGCTTCCAATATGTTTATCGTCCGATTGAAGCCTTTGCCATGGGGATTCTCCTGCGCAGCCATTTCTGAAAACGGCAGTGGTTCGTGGCTAGCGGTCGGTGGTCGCCGCAAGAAACCAAAAAAATCCGCCGGGAACAGGATTCGCGCCAGCTCGGCAAAAAAGGGGCATCCGGGGCTCCACGTTCGTAGACTTAATTCGCCTACATCACTCGGCGCGCAGGGCCTCGACGGGATCGACCGCGGCTGCGCGGCGGGAAGGCAGATAGCTCGCGAGCCAGGCCGTCGCGAGAAGTCCCATGGAGGCCGCAGCGTAGGTTATCGGGTCGACGGGCTTAACGTTGAAAAGAAGGGACGACAGCAGCCGCATCGAAACGGCGGCGCCAACCAGGCCGAGCCCGACGCCGATACCAGTCAGCAATAGGCCGTGACGCACGAACATGTCGGTGAGCTTGTGCTGCTGTGCTCCCAAGGCCATGCGAATGCCGATCTCTCTGGTGCGCTGCGAAACGGAATAGGCGATCACGCCATAAATTCCAACAACGCCCAACAAAAGCGCCATGCTTCCCGCGACAGCGAGCATGATGAGAGTGAACGAGGTTCGCGCGAGCGATTTCCCGAAGTAATACTCCACGGTGTGGGCGTCCGCCAGAGGAAGATTGGCATTGACGGACCAGACCGCTTCGCGAACACTCTTCAGAAGGTTTTCAGACCCCGCCCGCGGACTTCGGATGAAGTAGGCGACTTCGCGGCGCACAGAAACGTCGTCGCTTTCGAAGTGGTTCACAATGAGAGGCCAGTAGGCAGCGGTTGATGCCTTCTGATGCACTCCGTCGTCGTAAATGTCTTTCACGACGCCGACAATCTCCCGCCAATCGTCCTTCCCGCCGATGCGAATGCGTTTGCCGAGCGCGTCGGAAGGATGGCCCCAATACCGCCGAGCGAAGTTTTCAGAGACCAGGACAACGGGAACCCTGTTATAAGTGTCCGTCCAAGTTAGGTCGCGTCCGGCAATCAGCGGAGTCCCTAGCGTGGCGAGAAAGCCGGGCGACACGAACTTTTGCCAGCTTATCGGCGGAAGCTGGCCCTCGGCATACGAATGGCCTTCTACGAAAATGGGATCGTGCCATCCACCTCCGCTCATGGGAATCACCGTGCCGATGCTGGCGGAAGAGACTCCGGGAATCGCGGCAAGCCGGTGTTGGATTTCCTCTTCCATGCGAACCACACTCTCGGGCTCTTTGACCTGGGTTTCGGGGATGAAGATGCGGAAGGTTTGCAGTTCGGTTGGGACACTGAATCCGGGATTTACGCTGGTCAGGGCTCGAAACGTGCGGATCATCAAACCGGAGCAGACCAAGAGAATCAGGGCCAGCGCCACTTGTACCACGACGAGCCCGCTCCGCGCACGGTGCTGCTCTCGGCTTTGGCTGATGCCGCGCCCGCCCTCGCGAATGCCGGTGGTGAGATGCACTCCGGCATACTTGAAAATGGGAACGCAGCAGACCAGCAAACTTGCCAGGAGCATCAGGAGCAAAGTAAACAGCAGGACAGGGGGGTCAATCCCGATTTCATGGATGCGAGGAAGCCCTGAGGGAGCAATGGCCCGCAGGATGCGTATCGTGCCATAAGCCAAAGCAAGACCAAGCGCGCCGCCAAAGGTGGCAAGCGTGAGGCTCTCTAACATTAATTCGCCCGCGATGCGCCCCCAACCGGCCCCCAGCGCCGCCCGCAAAGCGAGTTCCTGTCGCCGGCCCTCTACCCGGACGAGCAAAAGGTTCGCGACGTTGGCGCACGCGATGAGCAGAACCATGGCGACAGAACCCATCAAGACCCAGAGAGTGTTGCCCACATCCCCTACGACGATCTGCTTTAGAGGCCTGGCGTTCGGGCCGATGTGGGCGTCTTCAAACAGCTTCATGCTGAAGCCGGGAGGAGCCGGAAAACTGCTCAAAACGATGGGGAGCATTCGCGCCATATCCGCGTTCAGCTGCGCGGTTGTGACTCCCGGTTTGAGCCGGGCGATGCCTTGATAGCTGAAGTTGCCGACGAATGTCTTGTTGCGGTCAAAGCGGAAGGGCAGGACCGTAGCGGGGTCTTCCCAGTCCAAGAAATGGAAGGTCTGCGGCAATACGCCGATGATCTGCCGTCCCTTACCGTCGACCAATAGAGTTCGCCCGATGACGGACGAGTCGGCGCCAAATTTGCGGCGCCAGTAGCCGTATGTCAACATCACCGTTTCGGGTGTGCCCGGTGAATCGTCTTGCCTTGTGAATGCGCGCCCCAATGCCGGCTGGATGCCAAGAAGCGGAAGGGTGCCGTCGGTCACCAGAAGAGCCGAGACCTGTTCTGGCTCGGCCATTCCTGTGACGCTCACCGAATCGCCGGTATATAAACCGATATCCTCAAAAGTGCGCCCTTGCTCGCGAAAGATGAAATAATCCGAAGGCGAGAGTTCGAAATCGTTCAATTGAATGCCCGGCGCCGTAAGCCGTACTCCTGCCAACTGCTCGGCTCTTGCGTACGGCAAGGGTTTTAGGAGCACTCCTTCCAAAACACTGAATACGACGGTGTTGGCTCCTACGGCCGCGGCCAAAGTGACCAGGGTGACGACCGCAAACATCGGCGCGCGTGTCAATCTTCGAAAAACTTGCCGAAGCTGGTTGGTCAGACTCATGAACTCGGCCTCAATGCTCTGGAGTCGGGAAGTACCGGCGTCAACTGTTCATACGATAGGAAGGGGCGCGAAGTTCCCAGGAAACACCGGCTGGAGCAAGGTCGCGGACAAAGCACTCCAATGAGCCGGCCCGGACGCGCAACGATACAGGTATGCTATGATTTTGTTCCCCCGTTTCGCCGACCGAGTCAAGCAAAAGGAGAAGCACATCATGAGGCAGAAATCCCTGGCTGGGACGCTCGCGGCGCTATTTCTGTTTGCCGGAGCTGCGGCGGCGCCCGCTCAGGAAGTGACACAGGCGGAGAAGGATCGCGCGCTGCAATACCTGGAAACGACGAAGAGAAATGTCTTGGAGGCAACGAAAGGCCTCTCTGATGCGCAGTGGAACTTCAAGCCGACGCCGGATCGCTGGTCGGTGGCGCAAGCGATGGAACACATCGCGGCGGCGGAGGATCTTCTTCTGGACACCACCAAGGAAAAGGTCATGACCTCACCCGCGGGCGAGCCCGGGAGGGATTTCAAAAAAACCGATGAAGCGGTTCTCATGACGGTTCCGGACCGAAGTCGCCGGGCGCAAGCGCCGGAGCCGCTGGTGCCCAGCAACCGCTTTGGCTCGCCGGAAGGCTCGTTGAAGCATTTTCTGGAGAGCCGCGCGACAACGGAAAGTTTTCTGAGGTCCGCAACCGGGCTACGCGACCACGTGATGGACAGTCCGGTGGGGAAACTCGACGGCTATGAGTTTGTGTTGTTCATCGCGGCGCACACCGAGCGGCACACGAAGCAGATTAATGAAGTGAAGGCCGATCCGAATTTCCCGAAGCATTAGTTGAGCGGACAAAATCCATGCGCTGCGCGAGGGAAATCCTGGCGCAGTGCTTTCTTGTTTGTGGTGCCGTTAACACCGCCGCCAGAGCCGTCACGCCATTCGGGTTAAGGCTTCAAGTGATTCCTTGGGAGACGAAAGGCACCGCGCAAATCTTGTTGAACGCATCGGGCTGGAGTATTGTTTTGCGCAAGCGGGCCCATCTTCGAACGGAGGAACGTGAATGAGAAAGATTCCAACGGGGAGAGTTCTTGGAGTGTTGCTAGGCGTCGCCGCGTTAGCGATGGCGGCGTCGAGCCAGGAGAAGAAAGAAGGCATAGAGACACACAAGATCGTGCACTTCGGCGATCTAAAGTGGACGCCGATCATCAAGGGATGTGAAATCGCGGTGGTGGATGGAAACCCGGATGCGGAAGGGCAGCCGTTCGTGATCCGGTTCCATTGCGCGGATGGGGCGAAGACGCCGCCGCATTGGCATCCCACGGACGAGAACATCACGGTTCTCAAGGGCGCTTTTCTGGTGGGCATGGGTGAGAAGTTTGACGAGTCGAAGCTGCAAACCATGAACACGGGAAACTTCCTGCTGATGCCAAAGGAGATGAAGCACTTCGCGATGGCCAAGGGCGACCTAATCCTGCAAGCGCATGGCATCGGCCCGTTCAAGGTGAATTGGGTGAATCCGTCGGAAGTGCAGCCACCGGATGCGCCAGCCGCGGCGGCAAAGCCGAAGTCGTAAGCAACCACAAAAAACTTGTCACAGACAGGCGATTGAAAGGACGGTGGCGTTTTGGCTGCGCTCGCATCGCTATGCTAGACTTTCGTTCGCGGACGCGCGAGAGAACGCGTCTGCCGGAGCGTGGAACTTCGGGCTCTGTGCAACGAGGTCCCGCGAACCCCGCCAGGCCCGGAAGGGAGCAACGGTACCGGGTATGCCTCGGGTGCCGCAGATCACCCGAAGTTCCTCTCGCCGAAAGAAGTTCTTAGTGGTTCGTTCTAAGTTGTAAGTAAGGAATTGCGGACGCGGTAGACCGATCGAATTGTTCCATGGACGGAGCGGCGGCGAAGCGAAAAGTATTTTTGTCTGTTTCTTGGCGACGGCGAAAGAAGCAATGCAGCATTTAGAAGATTGGTTCTGTTTCTTACTTAGGACTTGAAACTCAGGACTAAGAACTTCCTCATGAGCTACCAGGTTATTGCGCGCAAATGGCGGCCACAAACGTTTCAGGATCTGGTCGGCCAGCAGCACGTCACCGAAACATTGAAGAACGCCATTCTGAGCAACCGCGTGGCGCACGCGTACATTTTTTCGGGCGCGCGCGGCGTAGGGAAAACCACCGCCGCCCGCATCCTTGCGAAAGCGCTGAACTGCGTGAATGGGCCAACGCCCGAGCCTTGCGGCGTGTGCGATTCGTGCAAGGAAATTGCGGCGGGAACATCGCTCGACGTCATCGAAATTGATGCGGCCTCGAACCGCGGCATTGACCAGATCCGCGAACTGCGCGAAATGGTGCGGTATGCGCCAGCGGCTTCGCGAACCAAAGTAGTGATTCTCGACGAAGCGCACATGCTGACAGGCGAGGCTTCGAACGCGCTGCTGAAAACGCTCGAAGAGCCGCCGGACCGCGTGGTATTCGTCATGGCCACGACGGAGCCGGAAAACCTGGAAGACACGATCCGCTCGCGGTCGCAGCATTTTCATTTTCGCGCGCTGTCGTTTGCGGAAATTACCAAGCGGCTCGAAGAGATCGCCGAAAAAGAAGAATTGCAGATCGAGCCGGGCGCGATGGCGGTGATCGCGCGCATGGCGGAAGGCAGTTTGCGCGACGCGTTGTCTGTTTTGGAGCAGGCGCGAGCGTACTGCGGAGATACGATTCCCGACGACCAGGTGCGCGCGCTGCTGGGCGTGGTGCCGGAAGACGCGCTGGAAGAACTGGTGGGCGCGATTGCCGCGGGCTCCGCGGACCGCGCGCTGGGATTGGTGCACACGTTTCAAAAAGAAGGGCGCAACCTGCAGCACTTTTGCCGTGAGGCCATCCGCCACATACGCAACTTGCTGATTGCGCGGGTCTGCGGCGCCGATTCGGAGTTGATTGCCGCGACACCGGATCAGCGGCCAGCAATCGCAAAAGCCGCCGAGTTATTCAGCGAAGAAGATTTGACGCGATTTTTCCAGATTTTGCTGCAAACCGACGATGATTTGCGCCGGAAGCCCGATCCGCGAGTGCACCTGGAAATGGGTTTGCTTCGGCTGATCAACGCGGCGCGGCTGGCTCCGCTGGAAGAATTACTGGCCGAATTGAAGAGCGGCACTTCAGGCGGAACAAGCACCGGAGCCGCGCGCGCAGGCTCAGGCGCCCTCCCGCAGCCTCGCTCGGCAATGCCGCCATCCGTGAGTTCTGCGTTCACGGCTCCGCCCAAAAACACACCACTCGCTGCATCCGCAGGCACGGCGTCGCCCCAGCCGCAAACGAGTCCGCCGTTCGCTTCGACACCTTGCGCTTCGGCACCTCCTCCCGCCGCTGCACCGGCGCCAACAGAAATCAAGGCGCCGAACGGCGACACGAAGGAAATTCGCGTCAGCGGAATTTCTCAAGAGCAAGTAGCGGACATCAAGAGCGCGATCCAAGCGCAGCAAAAATTCCTGGGCGAACTGGTGGAGCACAGCAGCGGCTGGGAACTGGAAGGCGCGGAGCTGCGAATTTATTTTTCTCCGAGGAATAAGACGTTTGCTGAATTGATCGAGGGAAGAGACACGCTGGAAAAGATCCGTACCGTTTCGAGCAACGTGCTCGGTCGAGCCGTGCGAGTCTGTGCTAAACTGGATTCCGTTGCTGCTGCGGCCGCCGCGGCATCCGGCACGCAGGAATTGCGCGCGCAGTTTGAAAAAGATCCGTTGGTAAGATCGATGCTGCAGCGATTCGGTGGTAAAATCACCGAAGTGAGATCGCGGCAAGAAGAAAAGTGACGTTCCCAAGGATTCCGTATGGAAGTCGGCGCCCTGCAACAAATGCTCTCGAGATTCCGCCAGCTGCAGGAAGACCTGCAGCGGCAGGTGAATTCCGTCACGGTGGAAGCTTCTGCCGGAGGCGGGATGGTCACGGTGAAGATGAACGGCCAGAAACAGGTTGTGGACGTGAAGATTGAGCCGGATGTGTTTGCAAGCAAGGACCAAGAGATGCTGCAGGACTTGATTCGCGCCGCGGTGAACGAAGCCGGACGCCGCGTGGATGAAGAACTCGCCAATCAGATGAAGAATCTTGCCGGGGGCATTCCAGGAATCGCGGGATTGAAAATCCCGGGCCTCTTCTAGAGGGATGAGTTGTTCGCTCTAAGTTGTAAGTCAAACACAAACCACACAAAGCAAGCTGCATCACCCGAACAATCGGTCTGATTTTGCCCCTACGGGCTTATTTGTGCCCGAGTTCGTTTGTGAATACCGAAGGTCCCTCGCCGACTTCGGGCCAGCAAACCGGTGCGGAAATAACCTCCTCAAGACAAAGAAGCTAGCAGTGACATACGCGCTTCGTGGCAAGATAGCCGGATGCACGTCCGCGAAGCGGTTGAGAAAGACGCCGATGCCATCTGGGCGATTCTCGAGCCCATCCTCCGGGCCGGCGAAACCTACACCCAGCCGTGTTGCATGAACCGCAAAGACGCTTTGGCTTTCTGGTTCGCCTCCGGCCATGAGGTTTTCGTCGCGGAGCAAAACGGAGAAATCGTCGGGACGTACTTCCTGCGGGCAAATCAGAAAGGCGGCGGAGCGCACGTTGCGAATTGCGGTTACATGACAGCGCCTCACGCGACCGGCCGCGGCGTAGCCCGCGCGATGTGCGCACATTCGATCGAGCGCGCCCGACAACGCGGGTTCCGCGCCATGCAATTCAATTTTGTGGTCAGCACAAACGAGCGCGCTGTCCGGCTGTGGCAGAGTTTCGGCTTTGAGATCGTTGGGCGCCTTCCGCAGGTTTTCGAACATCCGAGGCTTGGCTTTGTCGATGCGTTGGTGATGTACCGCCAACTTTGATCCGTTTGCGCTCGCGCGCGCGGCTGTGCTACACATGCTGCATGCCAGACTTTGCCGCACCTGTGGAACGACTCATTGATGAACTGAAGCACCTTCCCGGCATCGGCCAGAAGACCGCGCAGAGGCTGGCGTTCTTCCTTTTGCGCGCTGCACCGGAAGATGCGCTGGCGCTGGCCGATGCCATTCGCGACGCCAAAGAAAAGATTCACGAGTGCTCGACCTGCCACAACATTACCGACACCAATCCTTGCATCTACTGTATAGGCCCCTCGCGAAACAAGAAGACGATTTGTGTGGTCGAAGAGGCGCACAACATCCTGGCGATCGAAAAGACTCGTACCTACAGCGGCATGTATCACGTTCTGGGCGGTGCACTTTCGCCGCTCTCGGGGCGCGGGCCGGATCAGCTGCACATAAAGACGCTGATCGAGCGGCTGAAGGGCGGAACGGTCGAGGAAATCATCATCGCCACCAATCCCACGGCCGAAGGCGAAGCGACGGCGGTGTACCTTTCGAAGCTTCTCAAGCCACTGGGGGTCCGGGTTACTCGCATTGGTGTAGGAATCCCAGTAGGGGCAGACTTGGAATACGCCGACGAAGTCACCATGCTCAAGGCCATGGAAGGCCGTCGGGACCTCTAGGCAAGCTCTTATTCCCTGGGACCAACTTCAGCGTGGTGCATCCAAAATTTTCCGCCCCTCCACTGAAACGAAATCAACATGCCGGCCACTAACCATACAACTAGACCACGCCTAGCTGGGCGTGGGGATGCGAGGCATGGAATGGATATGAGCGTAATAGGCGCCCGCCAATTGTTTATCTTCCCTCGCCGCGTGTCTTGGTACGTCCTCTTTCTGTGGATTTCGGCTGCAACAGTTTCGGCTCAGGTGCCGGCCATCAATTGTGATAAGCCGATGAAGCCTGGAGACCGGTCGCGCATCGCGACCGCGCTGCCCGAGAGCAGCTATTCCCGTCTGGTGCGGTTTATGAAGGAAAATGGCGCCGCCGACGTGGACATTTGCACCACGCAAGGAACGATTGAGAATTTAAGGCTGCTCCATGAGAAGAAGGCGGACTTCGCCATCGTCCAAGGTGATCTGATGCACAAAGGATGGTCGGGAGAGCCAGCGCCAGAGCATGAGGCAGAGGCGTGGAAGGCTTTTGAATTTGACAAGATTTATCTGGTCCGGCGGCTCTATAGTGAGAAGCTGCAAATCGTTGTGGGCCCACACTCTTACGTCGGTTCTATCAGTGACTTGCGGAAGAAGCGAGTATGGCTGGGGCCGCCAGAGAGCGGCACTTATGCAACTGGCCTGGAAGTCTTGCGCGCCGCTGGCCTGGAACCGGAAGACATCAAAGAAGAAGGCCTGCAAAGCCGCAAATATGCCGACGCAAATGAAGCCCTGGCGAGAGGGAAGCTGGATGCGATTTTTCGAATCACCGCCGTGCCCATCGATTCGGATCGGGAGGAGGACCAACCGCCGGACATCTACTCTGGAACGCTCACCTATCTGTTTAAGGCCGAGCCGGAGGCGCGGCTGGTCAACCTCGACGAACATTTGATTGAACGCATCCTCCAGGCACCTAGCTACGTGCGTACACCGGTTTACCGGAATTCCTATCCTGGCCAGGAAAACGGAATAATGACCATCGGAATCGAAGCTATGCTCATCACCCGATTGACAGATTCCCCGGAAGATGCGGACAAGGTGAGAGCCATCAACAAGGCAATCGATGACGCAAGAAAGCAGATTCAGAAACACACCAACATACCTATGGACCTGCTCTATTCCAAACTGGATGACACCGGAAATGCCGGCGAGCGAATCCTTGCCAGGCACACCCACCCTGCGGCCGCAGGTATTTTGCTGCTGAACAAGAGCGAGCGCTATTACATCGCCGGCTCCATTGGCGTGCTGGCAATTTTCCTAGCGGTGCTTAGTTTTCGCAGCAAAAAGGCGTTGGAGACGCTGGGAGGCAATACCAAGTACATCATCAACGGCGGATTACTGGCGTCGGCGTGCGGATTGTTCGGCGTAGCTCTATGGTATTACGAGGGACGATTCAGTTTTGATTTTCACAACCCGCTGGCAGCCTCGGAATCGCTGCTCGTGTATTTCGCGCGCGGTCTGAAGACGGAAGCCCTGACGACCGTGCAAGGGCAATTGACGGCGCTCTTTGCTTTGGCGGTGATTGCGACCCTGGTCCATTCCATTAACTCAGAAGTGCTGGACGAGGGGGTGAGTAGCTGGTCGAAGAAGCTGGCGCGATGGTTCTATCGGCAGGCTGCGAAAGTGCGTCCGGATGAGCGGCACTATGTGATTTTGAATTGGGACGAACGAGCCGCCGCTAAGGCTGGGGAGTGGATGAAGGATCCGCTGTCCACCAAGAGCAAGATCACCATCGTGTCGCCAGACCTCTCAGAGCTTACCGGGTCCCCTCAAGGCGAAAGAGTAGAAATCCTAAGGGGAGATCCTAAGTCCCTGGACCTGTTGGAAAAAGCAAGAGTGCAAGATGCTAAGTTCGTGCTGATCCGCCCCGCGTGGACCCGCACGGATCCCTTTGACCGGCGCAGAAGCATGGACGTAGAACTGGCGGACAACTACACCATCCGGGCGATCCACGCGATCCGGAGTCTAGAAGGGAGGAATCAATCGAAAGAGATCATCCCCATAGACGCGGAAATCTACCTAGAGAGCAATTGGCCCGCAGCACGCAGCGCCGGAGGACCGGGAACGGAAATTCGGGCCCCTAAGCCAGGCTCCCCATCCTCGAAGCCCCCAGGTCGAGCAACAGGGCAGACGCAACCGGCCCCCAACTAGCATTTCTACAACGAACAGAAAACGACCAGAAGCAGGGATGTCTTCTCCTCGCGTTCCGCAAGGCCCATTTTGCACTGAATCTGTGCTTACCTTCCGAGCCAACGAGAACCATCAGCCAAGACGTTTAGTACGTATAGGACGCTCTAGGAAATTCGCGAAATTAGGTATAGAGTCCACCTTGGAGTGGATGTCCCCACACCCGCGACTTGGTAGCTCACAAGGGGCTGCCGGGAGGTGCGCTACATGCCAGGCTTGGCGCACTACATGGCACAGTACGATCACGAGCACGAATCCACTGCAAACAAAGTGTTGCATGGCATCGGCATCCCGATGATTTTTGCGGGAATCGCAGTTCTCTTTTTCATGAAGTGGATTTGGGGCGCGGGCTTTTTTCTAGGTGGTTGGGTGCTGTTGTTCCTCGGACACAAGCTCGAAGGCAACCATCCGGCGTTTTTTCAGGGACCGATTTATTTGCTCGTTGGGCCAATCTGGGTCGCTCGAGAAGTCTGGATGTTTCTGTTGGGAACGAGCCGCAAGCCGACCTCAGACGGTACCACGCAAAGCACCGCCGCAAAGTAGTTTGGCGGGCTTTTGCATTTGCTCGAAGACGAAAACACTGAGGGAAGACGGCGGTTTGTATGAGCGACGCAGGCGGCAATTTTGCCGATGAGACGGTTGAAATGGCTTCGGAGTCGGGAGCCAATCCGAATGCGGAATTGAGACAACGCCGCAGCACGCGGATCGTGCAGGCGGTTCCCTTAGTGGTGACCGGTGTGGACGCGCTCGGACGCCCGTTTGTGGAGCGTACTTCTTCCCTGATCCTCAACTGCCACGGCTGCCGCTATCAATCGAAGCACTACGTTCTGAAAAACATGTGGGTGACGCTGGAAATTCCTCACCCGGAAACCGGGCAACCGCCGAGAGGCGTGCGCGGCCGCGTGGCTTGGATTCAGCGGCCTCGCACGGTTCGGCAGCTTTTCCAGGTCGCGCTGGAGCTGGAAGTTTCCGGAAACGTCTGGGGCATCGCGTTTCCGCCGGAAGATTGGTTCGCATTTCCTGATGGCGGGCAGGTTCCACCCGTTTTGGACAGGGCGCCTGAGCCACCGCCTTTACCTCCGCCAAGCCCCTCTGCCGAACCGGAAGTTTCGGCTTCTGCCGGAGAAGTCGAGATTCCTCTCACCAATACAAACGACAACTTGCGAGTCTTCCCTTCCCCGGCCAGCGCGACCGATGCTTCGCTTCAATTGGCGCGCCAGGTAGCCAGACTTGTCGCCGACGCCCGCCAACAAATCCAGGCCGCAGCCCAGGAAGCGGCTTCTCAGGCTGTTTCCGCCGAGCGGCGCCTCTCTCTGGATCAATGGGAGCAGAAATTTGCCGCCGGACGCGCTGAAATCGCAAATGAAACTTCGCTCGCGCTCGAAAAACTGCAACTCGAAGCCGACAAGCAGGCGCAGGAAGCGGCGGAAGCGCTGCGCGCGGACTTGCCTCGGTGGCTCGCGCCGCAACTTGAGCAGCTTACGCGCGATCTGACGGAGAAGCTCGTGCGCGAGGCGCTGGCGCAGCGGAGCGAGCACACGCAACGGTTGGAAACTGCCTCGGAGTCACTCAAAGTCACTTGTCAACGTGCCGAAGAGACCGTCGGCTGGCTGAGAACCCAAGCAGAAAACGCGGAGGTGCAAATCGCGGCCCGGGCGGAAACCGCAGCCAGCTTGCTGGAGGCCGCGGCAAAGCACCAGGAAGAAGCCGTCAACGCGCAGCGCGAAGCACTTGAAGCCAAAGCCGCCGAGGTCCAGCTGAAAGCAGCCTCTGCGCTTACAAACGCTCAGTCTTCCTGGCAGGAGCACATCTCGAAACAGCTGGAGGCCGCCCATGGGCAATTGCGCGAATGCCTGGAAAGCACGATTGAAGAAGCACAGGATCGCGCCGCCGGCGGATTGAACGAGCACATGCGCTCGTTGCTCGCGCAGCTTCAGGAGGATACCGCCCGGCACGCCAGCTTTCTACGGGACGCCGCTCGAGCCGCGACCGCGCAGTGGGAACAACGTCTTGCCGCGACCGGCGAGGCCTTGAACGAGCAAGCGCAAAAGGCCGAATCCATTTTGTTGCACGCGGAAAAAATGCATCAGCGCATCCAACAACATTCCGCTGAGCTTCAGAGCGCGCTCTCTACCTTTAACACCCAGGTTCGAGAGATATTTAGCGAACGCCGCGGCGAACTGCATCGTGAAGCGGACTCCATCGTTGAACAGATCAATTCGCGGATTCGGTCCTCTTTCGATGAGGCAGCGAACAAAGCCCGCGAGCAATTCGAAAGACAAGTTCTGGAGGTCGTCGAACCGCATATCGTGCGCACCGAGGAATCCTTGCACCGTCTCGCTGGAAGCCGCTCGATGGTCGACGCTGCGTTGACGCTGCAACAGGACCGCATCCGCACCACAGCCGATGAGGCGTTCGCGGAGTCCCTGGCGCAGTTCCGCGACAACCTCGGCAGCGTCGAAAAAATCCTCCAGGAATCCTCTCAGTCCATCACCGGTCAGTTGCTGGCCGAGTTGGAAGGAAAAGTCAGCGGCCTAAAACATCAAGTGGTGGACGAACTGCAGAAGTCCGCCGAGTGGTACGAAAAGAAGGCTCAGACACAAATCCAGAACTATTCGGACAAAGCCACAGAGCAGGCCGCAAACCAGCTAAGAGACAAAGCCGGGGAAATCTCGGGCGTGTTTGCCACCGAACTCGACCACTCCAGCCGCAATTTCCTCGACCACACTCGGACACAGATGAACGATGTGGTGCGCGACTCTTTCGAGCGCGCCCGCTCACTTTTCGCCGAAGCCGCCGACACGACCACCGCCGCATTTATTGATGAAATTCAACGCACGGCCCGGCAAGAGCTTGGCGGATACAGCGAGGAGCTGAAACGTTCAACCGCCCAGGAACGGGCCGAGCTGGCGCAGCAAGTCAATTCGGAGCAGGCGGCTTTTCTGAAGCGTTTCCATGAGTCCCTCGGCGGAGTTTTTCAAAATCACGTTACCGAAGCGCAAAAGAGTGTAGCGGAGGGTTTTGCTCCGCTGCTCGAACAATGGAAAACCGTGACTGACGCGCAGCAGCAGGAAATGAAGCGCGTGTACGAGCGGATCGGAGAGCAAGCCGCGGAGCAGCATAAGACGCGGCTCGAAGGCGTTTCCAATCAATGGCTGCTGGCCACGGTGGCATCGCTCGATCACCAGTCTCGGGAGATGATTTCTGGTGTAGCCGCCGCCGCGGAAGAGAAGCTTCGCGCGGCTTGTACGCAAGTCTTCGAAAGTGTGGGCGATTCCCTGCGGCAACGCCTCGGTGAAATCGCCAAAAACTTTACGCCACCAAGCGATCCACCCTCCCAGCTGACCAAGAGCGCGAAGTCAGGAGTGTAGAAACCCTCGCTTCTCGAACCATCCGCGGTGAGTTCTTCAATTCGCGGAATTCGCTACTTTCCTGCGCTCCCGGTATAATCCAGAAATTCAATCGCTATGGGCAATCATGCTTATTTGCGCGTCTGGACGCGCGACTTTTCTCTCGAAACGATGATCCCGGAGTTCGCGCGATTCCTGACCACCGCGCCGCTCTCGCCTTCTCATGACGTTTTCGACGAACTGATCGCGCAGGCAGTCGACCCAGGCGAAACCCCTCTTGCCGAATGGGATTTGCGCCCTTCGCCGGCAACCGCCGCGGAAGTCGCCGCCCTGGCAGCCCAACATCTCAACGCCGATACCGCCTACCTCGCCAGCGCGACCTGGGACCTATGGACCTTCGACATGGATACGCTGAAGTGGCAACAGAAGCCGCAACCACTGCAATTGATTTGCCACGGGCCTGACTACGACGGCGGAATTGCCTCTTCCGCGGGGCATTTTCAGGCGGATTTGGGTTTCGAGCATTTCTTCACGGGACACGCCGGTTTACTCGTCGCGAATAACTCTTCAAACTTCAAACTCTCGACCTCCGCAAATCCTTCCGAACATCCCGTCGAGCACACTTTCCGCCAGTGGATGGCCGCCGGCAACAACTTAAAGGAATATCACGCCAAGACGCGCGAAAACATCCAACAATTGTTTAGTTGGGTGGAGGGTATCGAGCGGGCTCTGCCGGTCGAACGCACGGAGTTGTGGTCGGAAGGCGAGGAAAACATGGAAGCGCGGCTGGACGAGATTCTCGCCTAGCGTCAGGTGGCTTCGTGCATGGCAATTTGCGCCTGCAGAGTCCTTCCAAAGGAGCGCCGTGAGCAGTTAGAATTGTTTGATCGCCGCCGGATTCGGCGTATCCGCAATGCGCTAAGGTCGCCCGTCCCCCGCATTCCAGGGAAAGAGGGGAAGCCTGATCCGAACGTCGGCTGGCGGCCGCAAAGGCAGGGATGGAAAAGAGCTTATCGATGAACTGTAGGTATGCTAACGGGGAGCGTCGCGCGCCGTCCTTCCTAGAGAGGATAGTCGGTGCCGGGGCGGTCCGAGCCGGAAAAATCCCGTTGTGCTTGTGCTTGAGTGTTGCGCCCTTGGGCATTCTTCTGGGGGGCTGCGGCACGGAAGCGCCCAAGCCAGCGGCGGAGGCAGAAGCCAAGCCCGCCACTCCGGCCGTCCCCGATGAGATTCAATCCGCGGCGGAATCCCTGCTCGGAAATGAGACCCAAGTGTTGCTATTCGGGGACCTGGCAAAAAACGGCAAGCAGGAATTCCTCGCCGCCAACGTCGTGCCGAAAACACCCACGAATAATCTGCCGGGCACCATCATTACCCGCGCGGTGATCGCGGAGAACTCTGACGGGAAGTGGTCGGAGGTTCTGCGCTGCGATGAGCATTTGAAAAACCAGAAGGGCTTCCTGGGGCTTACTCCTTTGACCTCGGTAAGCGGCTGGCGCCTGCAATACGAGCAAAGCGACGACAAAGGATTGTCGCTTTACTTCACGCCGCTGAAGGGCGTCACCGATTCGCATGTCCTGCCCATTGGTGTGCGCTGGAATCCTCAGACGAAACGCTACCAATCGCTTGACCGCACTTACGAGCACTTTCTTCTTGAGTCCGCTTCCATCGAACCCGCGAGGTCCAAGCTGCGATGAGCCAGGCAACGACCCGCGCGACCGCGACGGGAGCCAACACCGGACAAGACCGACCTCCGAGTAAAGACCTTCGCGGGTTGATGCCCTATCTTCGCCGGTACACCTGGAGCATCGTCTTTGGCTTATTGGTGGTGGTGCTGATGGGAATTATCGGCAACGCACTTCCTTTGGCCATTGGGGTCATGACGGACACGCTTTCCGGCAGCCCCGCCCCATTTGAACGCTCGGGAAGCCCCGGGGCGGTGATCGCGGCGTCACATCGATTATCGGCGTTTAGCCGCGCCATTCCGTTTTACGCTCCAAACAGCCATCGCACCTTGGGCATCTACTGTCTCATCGTGGTCCTGTGCGTCCTAATTAAGGGCATACTCTCGTTTGAAGCGCGCTGGATACTCATCGGCGTTTCGCGCGATATTGAGTACGACATTCGTGGCGACCTCCTGAAACGGCTGCTTGCACTCGAGCCGGAATTCTACGTTCGCAACCGCACCGGCGAACTGATGTCTCGCGCCACCAACGACCTTAACTCCGTGCGCATGGTTCTGGGCCCAGGGATCATGTACAGCGCGACGACGCTTAGCACCATGATCATGGCCATCGTGCTCATGCTCACGATTTCACCTCCACTCACTCTGTGGGTCTTACTCCCTGCCCCCATCGTCGCCGTCGCAGTATGGTTCTTTGGCAAGACCATTCACGAGCTTTACGAAATCATTCAAGCGGCCCTGGCCACGCTCACCGCCCGTGTTCAGGAGAATCTAGCCGGTGTGCGCATCGTCCGCGCCTATGCTCAGGAACAAGCCGAAATGCGTGCTTTTGACGAGCCCAACCGCGAATACGTGTCGCGCAATATTCGTCTGATCCGTACCTGGAGCATGTTCATGCCCTCGCTGCAGGCACTCTCGGGCACAAGTTTCCTGATCCTTCTGTGGCAGGGCGGCCATCAGCTGCTTCATGGGCAGATTTCGCTCGGTTCTCTCATCGCTTTCAACGGCTTTCTGGCCATGCTCATTTGGCCGATGATTGCTCTTGGCTGGGTCACTAATATTTTTCAGCGCGGCGCCGCCTCCATGGGTCGTTTGAATTTCATTTTGACCGCCAAACCAAGCATTGACGATCACGCTGCGACTCTTCCAAAAGACGCGGCACCGCAGGGCGACATCGAGTTTCGCAACCTGACCTTCACTTACCCCACCACCGTTTCCGGCACGAGCGGTTCGAATGGCTCCGGCAAAGCCAATGGCGGCGGTACCCACGCCGTTCTTTCAGACATCAACCTCAAGATTCCGGCGGGCTCCACCGTGGCGGTTGTCGGGCCAACGGGATGCGGCAAGACAACGCTAGCCGCTCTGGTCGCCCGGCTTTGGGAAGCGCCGGAAGGAACGGTGTTGGTTGACGGTCGCCCAATTCAGGATTGGCCGCTCGAAACGCTTCGCCGCTCGATCGGCTACGTTCCGCAAGACACTTATCTGTTTAGCGAAACCGTCGGCGGGAACATCGCTTTTGGTGTGCCGGATTACAATCCCGAGCGTTGTCGGGAAGCCGCGGAGATTGCCAGCCTTCACGGCGACATTCAGGATTTCACTGCCGGCTACGACACTGCCGTTGGAGAACGGGGCATCACGCTTTCGGGCGGACAGAAACAGCGCACCGCCATTGCGCGCGCCATCGTGCGCGACCCGCGCATCTTGATCCTGGACGACGCCCTTTCGAGCGTGGACACGCAAACCGAAGAGAAAATCCTTTCCGGCTTGCGCGGCGTCATGCACGGCCGCACCACCATTTTGATTTCGCACCGCACATCAACGGTCCAGAACGCTGACCAGATCGTGGTTTTGCGCGAGGGCCGCATCATCGAGCGCGGAACCCACGACGAATTGCTCGAGCGCGGCGGTTATTACGCGGACTTGTACCAGAAACAATTGCTCGAGGAAGAGCTCGAAAACGCATGAGCACCCAGCACGAAGAAGAGGCCTTAGGCAAAGCATACGACTCGCGCTTGATGCGGCGGCTTCTGCAGTATATGAAGCCCTACCGCTGGCGAGTGGTGCTGGCGCTTGCTTTGGTTGCTATCGTTACGCCCCTTGAGCTTGCTCCGCCGTGGATCTTCCAAAAAGCCATCGACAACAACTTTGTTCCGGCGATGAAGCACCTCCTTCCTGAAAGCAAAGCCTGGTCCGGCGTCATCCTTCTGAGCCTTTTGTTTTTCGCTGTTCTTGGATTCGATTTTCTTGCTCAGTACGTGCAGATTCGCATCATGCAGCGCGTCGGCCAGCAAACCATGTACGACATGCGGCGCGAGATTTTTGGCCACCTGCAGCGCTTGCCCATGAGCTATTTCGACCGCAACCCGGTGGGTCGCCTGGTGACTCGCGTCACCACGGACGTCGATGCGCTGAACGACCTCTTCGCTGCGGGCGTGGTCACCATGATCAACGACTTTTTCCTCCTCGCGGTCATGGCCGGCCTGCTGTTCAAAATCAATGCCCGCTTGGCCGTCGATACGCTTGCCATCCTTCCCGGCATTTTGGTCGTCACGCTGATTTTCCGCAAATACGTGCGCGACGCCAATCGCCGCATTCGTACCGCCATCGCCCGCATCAACGCTTTTCTTCAGGAATATATCTCGGGCATGAGCGTGGTACAGCTTTTCAACCGCGAAGCAAAGGCGCAGGATGAATTCGCCAGGCGGAATCACGACAACATGGTCGCCTGGCGCGACGCCATCCTGGCTTACGCGCTCTTTTATCCGGCGGTGGAATTCCTGAGCTATGCCACGATCGCCTTGATTTTCTGGGATGGCGGCAATCGGATTCTCCACGGTGCTCTAACCATCGGAGTGCTCATCGAATTCACCATGTACGCACAGCGTTTCTTCCGGCCCATTCAGGACCTCAGCGAAAAATTCAACATTTTGCAGTCCGCGATGGCCGCCTCGGAACGCATCTTCAAGCTGCTGGACGAGCCCATCACCATTGCATCGGATCCCAAGGCCGTCCCCCTCATTCAGCCGCGCGGCGAAATCGAGTTTCGCAACGTCTGGTTCAGCTACCGAAACGTTCCTGAGCCTGCGGACGAGGACTGGGTACTCCGCGACGTCTCATTCCGAGTAGAGCCGGGACAAACCTTCGCCATCGTCGGCCACACCGGGGCCGGCAAGACCACGCTCATTTCCTTGCTCCTGCGCTTCTACGACATTCAGCGCGGGCAGATTCTTCTCGACGGCAAAGACATTCGGCTGATCGACCTGCAGGACCTGCGCCGCCAGTTCGGCATCGTGCTGCAAGATCCGTTTCTATTCACGGGAACGATTGAAACCAACGTTCGCCTGGGCACCCAGAACATCGAGAACGCGGCGGTCGAGCGCGCGCTCGAAGAAGTTGGCCTCGGCGAATTCATCCGCTCGCTTTCGAATGGCGCCGCCGCCATCGTCAACGAGCGCGGTTCCACGCTTTCCGTTGGCCAGCGCCAGCTTATTAATTTCGCGCGCGCCTTGGCCCACAATCCTCGTTTCTTGATTCTCGATGAAGCCACTTCGAGCGTGGACACCAAAACGGAATTGCAAATCCGCGAAGCTTTGAGCCGCTTGCTTTCGGGCCGCACGGCGCTAGTCATTGCGCATCGCCTGAGCACCATCCAACACGCCGACCGCATCCTGGTGTTCCACAAGGGCCGCTTGCGTGAGCAGGGCGCGCACCAGGAGCTTCTGGCGCAGCGCGGCATTTACTTCCGTCTGTATCAGCTCCAGTACAAAGAGCAGGAGCTGCATCTTCCTCTCGAAGCTCGCAGCGCAGCCGAGCCGCCCGCGGTCCGCGCGAGCGACTGAGCGGGTTTGTCGCCGACATGCCGCCGATTCCGCTTCTTCTCTCCGCCGGCGAAGCTTCCGGAGACCTGTACGCTGCGCGCCTAGCCACGGCTTTGCAGCAGCGCCTGGAGGTCGCCATCTTCGGCATGGGCGGCCCGCAAATGCGCGCGGCCGGCGTCGAGATCATCACCGATTATTCTGAAGTTTCCGTCGTAGGCATCACCGAGGTCTTGAAGCGTTTGCCAGCCCTCATTCGCGCAATGCGTCATCTCGTGGATGAAGCGCATCGCCGCAAGCCGCCATTCGCGATTCTTACGGATTTTCCAGGCTTTCATCTTCGTCTCGCGCGCAAGCTGCGCCCTAGAGGCATTCGAAACGTCTATTACATCTGCCCGCAGTTTTGGGCCTGGCGTCCCTGGCGTGCGAATCTCGTTCGCCGTCGTTTTGCTGAAGCCCTGTGCATCTTTCCTTTCGAAGAAAGGTTCTACGCTGATGCCGGGGTGCCGGTGAAGTTCATCGGTCATCCGCTCGTGGGCCATGTGCAGGCTACCCTGCGGCGGGAAGCTTTCTGCAAGAAATACGGTCTACAAGACTCGGGGAGAATTATTACCGTTCTGCCGGGCAGCCGCCGCGGCGAGATTGCTCATCATGTGCCGGTTCTCATCGAAGGACTCGGTGAAATCCGCCAGCGCATTCCCGGCCCGCCGCAAATTGTTGTCGCCGTGGCGCCTAGCCTGGATGCGGGGCGGCTTCAGAGAAGCTTTCCGGTGGACTGGCAAGTCCGTTTCGTTGCCGATGATACCTACAACGCGCTCGGCGCCGCCGATCTTGCGATTGTGTCGAGCGGCACGGCCACGGTCGAAACTGCGCTTCTCAACAAGCCCATGATTGTGGTCTATCGCCTTTCGCCGCTGACCGCCCGCATGGCAAAACCCCTCGTACGAACCAAGTTCTTTAGCATGGTGAATCTGATCGCCGGGCGAGCCGTGGTTCCGGAGTTGATTCAAGACGATTTCACTCCCCAACGCCTGGCCTCCGAAGCCGCATCGCTGCTTTCCGGCTCACCAAGCGCGAACCCCCGCGTCGTAGAGATGTTGAGCGGTCTAGAAGAGGTCCGGAGTCTGCTCGGCCCACCGGGAGCGGTGGAACGCGCGGCCGACGAAATCGCCCGGCTGCTAGCCGTCCAAAGCAACGCAAAGTGAGTCCTTTGGTATCCTAATAGGTGTACATTGATCGGAATATGCCTCACACGGAAAGGGGTCCGATGACCCGCAGTCGAGGAATTGCTAGCAATGCCGGTTTGTTCGCGCTTGCTGTTTTATTCGGGGCCACCGCGCCGGTTCATGCACAAGCGCCGCGTCCCGTTAATTTTCTTGCCAGCCACTACGACGTTTCTGCAACGCTCGACGCCATCGGCCAATCCCTTTCTGCCACTGCAAAAATCGATCTCGTTGCGACCGAGGCTTCCAGCAACGTCCGTGTTGAGCTCCATCCCAATTTGGTCGTCAAAGAAGTCAAGGGCCCGGAAGGCAAGCCGCTCACCTTTGAGCGCGACAACCAAAATCCGCTCTTCGTCAACGTTCAGCTTCTCACTCCCGTAGCCACCAATGGCCACGTCACGCTCTCTTTCATCTACTCGGGCCTGCTCTTCAATGAAGAAAACAGCCCTGTACCCGGCGTGAAGGCCGCCTCCATCACCAAAGAGGGCGCGTATTTGCTTTTGCCCGCGCGCTGGTTTCCACTTACCGATTACCCGTCCAATCGCTACACCGCGACATTCCGCCTGAACGTTCCCGGCACTTTCGCAGTTGCAGGCTCCGGCAAGGCGGCCGCCCCTACGCCGGAACCTCAAAAGAATGCCGTCGAAGGTGGCCGGCTGCTCTATACATTTGAATGCAAGCGGCCCGCACAGCATGGCACGTTCGTCGCCGGCAACCTGCAGCTCAATCCGAAGCAGGCTGAAGGGATCAGCGTTGCTGTCTACGCTCCTCGCAACCAGTCCGCGAACGCGCAAGAATTTGCCGCCGACGTTGCTCGCGCCGCCGTCGCTTTCTCCGACATGTTCGGCCCCATTCCGGACCCGTCGTTCACACTCATTCAATTGCCCGAAGGCAGTCTGCGCGAATTTGCTGCCCCAGGCGTTCTCCTTCTCAGCCAGCGCCTGTGGGATCCCAAGGCCAGCGATCGGGCCATCGCTCATCTCGTGGCCTCGCAGTGGTTCGGGGTGCAAGTAGCTCCGGCTACTCCCAACGACACCTGGATCACCGATGGTCTTGCCCGTTACTGCGAAGCGCTCTACGCGGAGTCAACCGCCGGCAAAGAAGCCGGTCTACGCGCCGTCGATGAATTTGCCGTCGGCGCCCTGATGTATGAAGACGCCGCTCCGGTCGGGCAGGCTGCCCGCCTCGCGCCGTATTCGCCTGACTACCGTTCGGTTGTCGAAAACAAAGGCGCCATGCTTTTTCACATGCTGCGCGCCATGATGGGTGATGTGGCGTTCAAAGCGGCGCTGCACGATTTTTACTTTCAGTTCGCAGAAAAGTCCGCCCGCATCGAGGATTTCGAGAATCTTGCCGAGAAGCGTGTTGTGGCTTCCTCCAAAGCAAATCAGGATCCACCGAATTTGCGCAGCTTCTTCGCGCAGTGGCTGAATTCCACCGGCATCCCCGAATTCACGCTCGAATATGTGGTGTACCGCACGCCGAAGGGTTTCCGCGTGGTTGGCAAAGTCAAGCAGCCGCTTGACACGTTTCATATGCCAGCTGACTTGCGAATAGACACCGAAGGCAATCCTGAAACCAAGACCATCGATGTTAGCGGCTTGGAATCGCAATTTTCCATTGACGTGTTCGGGCGCCCGAAGCCTTTGGGCATAAAAGTCGATCCCAACAACGTGATCCTTAAGTCCAGCACTGCCCTACGGGCCCGCGCTGCAATTGCCCGCGGCGAAGATCTTGCCGAACAAGGCAAGTTTTACGACGCCGTCGCACAATACCAAAAGGCGCTCAACATCCAGCCGGGCCGTCCGCTCGCTAATTTCCGCATGGGCGAAGCCTTCTTCTACCAGAAAAATTACCAGGCTGGCGCCAACGCTTTTCGCGAAGCCTTGCAGAACGTCCCGGAGCCCTCAGAAAAGTGGACGGAATGCTGGAGCCACATCTACCTTGGTGAAATTTTCGATGTCCTCGGCCAACGGGAGCGCGGCGTCAACGAGTACAGTAAAGCCAAGCAAACCAACGATAACACCGGCGGATGCCAGGCCCGCGCCGAGCAGTTTATCAAGAAGCCTTATTCGGAGGGCGTTAGTGAACTGGTAGCCACGCCCGCCACTCCAGAGCCGGCAAAGCCAGGCAGCGCCCTTCCCGCTCCTGCTTCCGGGGAAAAGCCTGTCCTCAAAAAACGGCCCGATCCTTCTTCCCCGCAGTAGCGCAAACCATTCTTCTTTTGAAGCGTTGGTCTTCTAGAGGCCGACCGCTTTCTGCCTTCACATGAGCGAGAATGCTCCGCCCCCTCTTACGGCCGCCCCAGATACTTGCCCAGAAATTCCTTCACATCCGCTTCCCAAACCCGCCACCCTTCTCTTCCAAAAATCGTGTGGCCTGGGGCAACTCCTCCGGCTTCCTTCGGCGTGAACGCCGGATATACGATGAGCTTCGTCGTTGCGCCGTGTTTCTCCGCTTCGCGCGCCACCGCCTCTACCGATTCTGTCGTGCGGTCGTTCTTGGCCACCATAGCGAGCAGCGGAATTCGAATCTTTCCTGCCGCGTCCTGCAACGCCGCCTGCATCGCAGGACTGTGGTCCCAAGTCAACGCCCCACCCGCCTGATCCACCACGGCGCGGAACGCGGTGGACCGGCTCGCCCCGAACACGCTCACAATTCCTCCGAACGACCAACCCATCACTCCCATCCGCTTCGCGTCGGCGTACGGCAGAGTCTTGACGAACTCTACAGCCGCCAGCATGTCGTCGGTTTCCTCTTGCACGCGCGCGACGAACCGCGGCCCGCGATCTTCTCCGACGGTTTCGCCGAACGTCGCGCCGTCCGACTTGCCATACCCGCGGCGTTCCGGCACGACCACCACATAGCCGCCTTCGGTCAGCATCTCCCCCACGTAGGCAAACGGGCGCTCTTCTCGTTCGTGCCCCTCCCGCGATCCGTGGTTGTAAATCACCACTGGAAAGGGTCCAGCGCCCTCGGGTTTGAACACGTACGCTTCGATCTTCAACTTTCCGCTGGGGTAGAACGCCGTTTCGTAGGTTGGTTGCTTCGTGTTCGTCTGCGCTAGCGCCGCACTGCTGGTCATCAGCAAGCTGCAAGCCGCCAGCCAATTCGCCAATACACTTCGCATTGCGCTCTGGTGTCCTTTCGGTTTGTATCTACAGCGGTGTTCTCTAGCTGCCCTCAGCTTACGGCAAGCACGCGGGCAAGCCCAGCCTTCCAACGTTTGCCGCGCACTGGCATCTCGGTAACCAGAATCCACAGCTGTCCTCGGTTTTCCACAGCCGCTCCTATTGCGTTCGGCGCCGCACCGGCCCATAGTGCCGTCGCGTCACTTGGGAGGATTCGATGCTGTTTGCTATTGTCCGCCGGGGAAGGAAATCCGGAATCCGCCTATTCCCGCACCGGCACCGGGAAGATGACCGGTTTCACGTCAGCCTGACAAGGCAAGGGCCGCATATCCCACTGCATGACGACCGCGATATCCCAGACTACCTGGCTAACGGGTACTCTCTTTTGATGAGCAACTCGAACGAGAATTATCGGCCCACTCTAATTCGACCCAGTTCGATCCGCGGGTGGCAGTGATCCTCACAACCAGCCCTTTTGCTGAAGCATGACCTGGAACCGCTCTCCCATGCCCTCAGGATGGATGAGAGTTTTCAGCTGCAGGCGCGCGCGAACCCGCTCGTCCTCCGCCTGTCCGGGATCATAGAGGTCCGCGAACTCGCGCGGCTCCCCGAGGGCCAGCAAGAATGCAGTTTGCGAAATGAATTCCGCCGTTTCGAGCCCCGATGCCTTCCCCCAGGTTTCCAGCGCCGTAAAATTCACATGCGCCGTCAAGTCCTGTTCTCCGGGCGACGCATAGAAATTTTCGCTCACGCGATGCCCTTTGTATGCCAGAAGAGTACCGCGCATGTGCCGCTCGTCGAACAGTTCCGCCGCGCGGTGCCCGTAATCGATCGTCAGTACAAATCCGCGTCCTATTCGCCGACCAACTTCGGTGATCCAGTCGCACGCTTCAAGCCCGGCTTCCGCGTGCTGACCTTGGTGCAGACTGATTTGCTGCGTTAGGAAGTATTCGTTGATTGCGCAGGCCGAAAGCGGCGCGATCACCTCCACAAACTTCCCCTGCTCGCAACCCACAAAAACTTCTTGCAGGCCGTGTTCTCTCATCACCACGCGGTGCACCGGCAGCGCGTCAACCAATTCATTCGAAAAAACGCAGCCCTCGGGAATCTGCAGCGGGATTTCAGCGGCACTTCGCAAGCGACCGGCCGCCGCGTGCCGCTCTAACCGAGCCACGGCTTGCCCGCGCCGCGACGCCGATCGCTCCACGGCAACGTAGCGCAGCGCGCCATAGAAATCCGGCAGCTTGACCTCGCAAAAATCCAGGATGTGCAGCGCCAGCCGCCCCACCCCCGCGCCTGCTTCTACCAGCCCGAATTCCTTCGGCCGGTCGAGCCGCTCCCACATTTCCGCGAACTTCCGTGCCAGCAGCCGCCCAAAAATCGGATGCACGTCCACGCTGGTGTAGTAATCCACGAATCGTTGCGATTCCACTCTGCTGTAATAGCCATAGATCGGATGGTACAGGCACTCGCGCATAAAGTCGGCAAAAGGGATGGGGCCGTAGCGGCGAATCCGCTCCGCGAGCAACTCTTCGAGCGGCGTCACGTGCCTTTGGCTCCCGCAGCGCCCGAGGCCAGTTCGGCCTGGAGTCTATTCCAGGCGTGCTCGAAGACATTTTTGGCGGCAGCGTCGAACAGGACGAAGTAAATCCTTTCGACGCTGGTGCTGCCCTGAAGATGTTGGGCAGCGACGCGGAGCATGATGTCGGCGCATTCCTGTAAGGGGAAACCGGCGATGCCGGTGCCGATGGCGGGAAAAGCGATGGTCTTCAGCTCACGTTCGTTCGCGATGCGCAAAGAATGCATTGTGGAAGAGCGCAGGTGCTCCGCTTTGGTGCGTCCTCCAAGCTCCATGCTCGCAGCGTGAATCACAAAACGTGCTTTCAGGTTCCCGGCGCCGGTAATCACGGCGAAACCGACAGGAATGCTACCGATTGCGTCGCACTCGTTCTGGATTTCCACGCCACCTTTTAGTTCAATGACCCCGGCGACGCCCCCGCCTAAGATCAAATCGTTGTTCGCAGCGTTGACGATGGCGTCCGTGGCCATTTCCGTCAGGTCGCCTTGCTGAATGACGATTCTGTCCGCGAGCGCTTTCATTGCCGGTGCAATTCTATTTTTTGTGAGACTTTGTCGCGAACGCCGGCTTCGACTTTCGCGCGGGCAAGGCCTCCGTCAAACGATTGTCGGATCCAGGCCACCGCTTGATCGAGAACACCCGGGGAAATGTCTTCGAGCACTGTCTGGTATCCGCCGAATGCGGCGGCATAAGCTATGCCTCGCCCCATCGTACCTGCGCCAATCACCGTGATCTTCACGTCCATTCGTCGTCTTCTCCGCGAAGTAAACAAAGCTACCCTTCGACAAAGACTCCTTCTCGAAGCGGCGCGGAAACAAAATGCCGTAGATCAATAACGTGGAACTTTGGAATCGACCTCAAGCGACCAGCGCTCGATTCCTCCGGCCAGGGACTTGGCTCTCTCGAATCCTTGAAAGCGCAGCCACGCCGCCGCGTCCAAGCTTCGCATGCCGTGGTGGCAATAACAAATCAACTCATCCACGTCCGGAAGCGTGTTCAAGCTAGCCGCAAGGCTGCCCAGAGGCACGAGCTTCGCGCCCTCGATGCGGCAAATCTCGAATTCCCACGGTTCCCGCACATCGACAAGCACAACGCCTTCGCCGCGGTCGAGCCGGGCCTTCACTTCCGCGGGTGTTATCTCCAATTCGTCCATTCGCTGTCTTATTTTCCCTTCCAGGCCGGCTTGCGCTTTTCGAGAAAAGCGCGAACGCCTTCCTGCGCGTCGTGCATTCGCATCAGTTCGGACAAGTATACGCGTTCGGCTTCTTCGAGCTGTGCCAAAACGTCCGCTGAATGCAGCCGCGCCAAGGTCTTTCGCGTTAGTTGAAGAACGCCTGGGCTAAGACCCTGCAACTCCTTAAGAAAGGTATCCACGGCTCTAGGAAGCTCGTGATCTGGCACTACTCGCGTCACCAAGCCGAGGCGATGCGCCTCCGTCGAGCTGATTTGACGGCCCGTGAGAATCAGATTCGCTGCGGCTTGCATGCCAATTTGTCGAGGCAACATCACCATAGCCACAGGCGGAAAACAGCCAAGCCTGATTTCCGGCTGTCCGAATTGCGCGGATTCCGTGGCGAGAACAAAGTCGCAAAACGTCGCAAACTCCATGCCGCCGCCCAGGCAGAAGCCACGCACAGCGGCAATTGTGAGGCAATCGGCTGCGGCCAGGCGCCGAAAGACGGCGTGAAATGCGCGAAGCATTTTTTCGACGCGCTCCGGAGCGTGATCGGCAACTTCCGCGCCGGAACAAAACGCTTTTTCTCCAGCGCCCCGGAAAACCGCGAAATCGGCCTCTGGCAGCGCGCGCTCCAAAGCTGCGTCCAGAGAATCCATCATGGCGATATCCAGAACATTCAGGGGAGGCCGATTCAGCGTGATCCAAGCAGTGCG
>Ga0126369_10000402_pt1 | contig 28251 bp, 24 predicted proteins | sample PanSoiMetaPlot_1_FD_109646 | JGI IMG/M metagenome (GOLD analysis project Ga0126369, IMG submission 109646) | Tropical forest soil microbial communities from Panama - MetaG Plot_1 | ecosystem: Environmental > Terrestrial > Soil > Tropical forest > Bulk soil | place: Panama | collected 2016-02-17
GTACACCTGCATGTCGGGCGCCGCATCAAGGCCGACATGGTGCACATCTCCCGCCACGCCAACAACGGTCCACCAGGGCTTGTCCAGGCCGCCGAGCTTTACTCGTTTGCCGATGGGATCTTCTCCGGGCCACACGCGGCGGGCTGTGGTTTCGTTGACGAGCAAGACCTGTTGCGTCGTAGAAGTGTCGGAGGGAGAAATGTCACGGCCGCGAAGCAAAGGAATGCGCATGGTGTCGAGGAATCCGGGCGTAATGCAGTAGCGCTCGGCGCTCGGATCTTCCTCCGGGTTGGCGTGTATTTTGCCTTCGACGTGAAAACCGTAGCGATCCATATTTCCTGCCAGAGGAATCTGACTGGCGGCCGCGGCTGATGGAACCCCGGGGAGCGCACGAAGGCGCTCGACGGCATCGGCAAAATACTGACGGACAATTTCGTTGTCACTGAATCGCTGGCCCAGAACCGACGTTTGCATGGACAGCACCTTGGCTGGATCGAACCCAGGCGAAACCACGAGCAAGCGGCTGAGGCTGCGAAGCAAGAGGCCCGCACTGATTAGCAGCGTGAGCGAAAGGGCCACTTCCGAGGCCATCAGGATCCCGCGCAAGGTGCTGCTTGAAAGGTTAGCGCTGCTGCGGGCGCCCTGCTGCAAACAATTACGCAACTCCGTTTTTGAGAGGCGGTAGGCAGGCGCGAGTCCGGTAACGATGCCGGTCAGTAGCGCCACTCCGGCGGTAAACAACAAGACTCGCCAATCCAGGCGTATCTGATCAAGGCGAGGCAAGTCGCCAGCGCCGATAATTGCAAGCGCCCTTGGCATCCAATAAGCGGGGAAAAGTCCCGCGGCCGCGCCCAGCATGCCGAGAAGGCAATTTTCAGCAAGCAACTGACGAATGATTCTGCCGCGCGTAGCACCAAGCGCGGTGCGAACGCCAACTTCTCGTTCGCGATTCGTGGCGCGCGCGAGAAGCAAGTTGGCGAGGTTCGCGCAAGCCACCAACAGCACGAAACAGACCGCGCCGAGCAGCATGTGGAGCGGGGCGCTAGCGGGTCCGAGGAGTTGCTCCCGGATCGGGGTGATAATTACGCCAGCGTCGTCATATTCCTTGGGGTATGCCTTGGTGAGCGCTGCCGAGATTATGTCCATCTCGGCGCTGGCCTGGGCGATGGAGACGCCGTCGCGGAGCCGCGCAATTGCGATCAGATGATGGCAGGTGCGGCAGGCCCAGGGCTGCGAGACGTCGTAGCCGAGCACGCGCCAGATTTCTACCGTGCCGCCGCGCGGATCCTGGCTCATCAAGGATTGATAGCTCGCCGGGAGAACTCCAGCCACGATGTATTGAGCTGCGCTCATGTTGATGGTTCTGCCGACGATGCTCGGGTCGGAATTGAATTTCCGCTGCCACAGGGAGTGGCTAAGCATCACCACTTTGTTTGTATTGGGAGAATCTTCTTCCGGCAGGAAATCGCGTCCGATTTCCGGATGGACACCAAGCGTGCGGAAATAATTGCTGGTGACTCGCAGGCCGTTAATTTGTTCGGGCTCGCCGCCGGCTTGCAGAACCGGCTGCCAGGAGCTGTAGATGGCAAGTTGTTCGAAGCTCTTGCTCTGACTTTTCCAATCGAGATAGGTCGCATAGCCGACATTTTGAGGGGAGCCGTCGCGGCCCTTTTCCCACACCATGGTAAGGCGATCGGGGTTGTGATAGGGGAGCGGCCGCAGCAGGACGCCATTGACCAGGCTGAATATGGCGGTATTGGCGCCAATGCCGAGAGCGAGAGTGAGGATGGCGACAGCGGTGAATCCGGGAGACTTGCGCAGCATGCGGGCGGCATAGCGCAAATCCTGCCAGCAAGTCTCGACAGACGATTCCCAGGTCGTCGAACGAACGACTTCACGTGTGACTTCGATATTGCCTTGCTCCAGGCGCACGGCACGCCGTGCTTCCTTGCGGCTCATGCCTTGCTTGATTTTTTCTTCGGCGGCCATTTCTAGAAACCCGCTCAGTTCTTCGTTGAGTTCACGATCGGCTTGTTTCCTCCGTAAAAGTGAGCGGAGGCCGCTTGTTATGTTTCGCCCCAAAGACATGACTAGGACGCCTCCAAAATTCTCGCGATGGCCGCTGCCTGTCTCCCCCATTCCTGTTTTTCCGTGTTGAGCCGCTGGCGTCCCGGCTCCGTTAAGGCGTAGTACTTGGCGCGCCTGCTGTTTTCGGTAGCCTTCCATTCACTCTTAATCAGGCCAGCGCGCTGCAGCCGCTGCAGCGCCACAAACAAAGATCCGGCATTGACGCGGAAGACACCCTTGCTCATTTGCTCGAGCCGCACGGCGATTCCGTATCCGTGCATGGGCTCGAGCGCCAGCGTTTTCAGAATGAGCATGTCCAGAGTGCCTTGGACGAGATCGCTCGGCTTGTCTGCCATGACGGCGTCCTCCTGAGGGTCAAGAGGAGCGTACACTTCTCCTCCTGATTGTCAAGAGGAGAAAAACGGGCTACCGTCCGGCTGGAGAAGGCGGACCCGGCAACGGCGGGAAAGTGCGAACCGTGGCGCTGTGCAGGCAGACGGTGGTTCCGAATGGGCTCCGGCACGCCTGCGTGCCGCAGGCTGGCGGCGCCATTACTAGGAGTCGCAATCGGGACTGACGGCTATTCCATTTGAGTGAGAGTCTGGATCTGGGTTTCCAGCGCCTGGTTGTATTGGCGCTCGATTTGGAGCTCGGTTTGAAGTTTCTTGACCAGCAATTCCAGACGAGCGATCTCGACACGAAGTTTTTGCAAGTCGGACGCAGAAAGACCTGGGCGCACGGAAGGCGCAGTTGGCTGAGGATCGGTTAGCGTTTGCCCCGGCGGACGTGGCGAAAAGGCTTCGGCAAGAGCGCGCGGCCATGCTGGGCCTGGTGTTGCTTGCGGAGCAGCCGGAGGGGTTCGCGGTGTGGGGGCTGGCGGTGCAAAGAGATTGCTCAAAGCATTCGTGGCCGCGCCGCGATCGGCCGATGGCGCAGGCACGGCCGGTTTTGGCTCGAGAAGCGCCTTTACCCGGTTAATCAATTCCTGCGGCTGAAACGGTTTGCGAATCAACTCGTCCGCTTTGACCGACACAGCTCTGTCGGCGACGCTCTTGTTCACAACTCCGGACATGAGCAGAACCGGAGTCGCGCTGAAATCGGGGTTCTCCTTGATCTGGCTGCAAACGGAGTAGCCGTCTTGATCGGGCATGATTACGTCAGTGATCACGACGTCCGGTCTGGTTTGTTCGAATTGCGATAGGGCGGAAGCAGCGTCGGCACAGGTAATCACCTGGATGTTTTCGCGGCGGAAGGCAATCTTGATGACTTCGCGCATGGTGGCGCTGTCGTCGATGAAATAAACGGTTGGCACATGCTTCTCCGGCGTTTCGTCCAGGGGAGGGAGCATCATGGCTTCGCTCATAGGGCTTCCTTGTCCGCCATGTCGCGGGAACTCTCATCGACTTCGCGCATGGCATCGAGCATTAAATCCGTTGCCGAGCGCAGCACGGTGCGCTGCGTCGAGGTGGTGCCGTAGACAAATTTGTAAACGCCGTTGTTTCCGTTGACGCAGTTCTTCAGAATGAAAATCACCGCTTCGTCGCCAAAAAGCGTGCCGCACTCCGCGTGCGAGATCTCTCCGCCTTCGTAGAAGAGAACCGCGTCGGTTTCTCCCGCGTTGATGTGCAGCGCGCCCGTCTGGTGCGCGTGGCCGAGCATTTGCATCACGCCGGTGAGGTCGTGGTGCGTCAAGTTTCCGCTCAGGCTGGTGTCCGACTGCGCGAGCATTTGCGTGGGTTGGAAGCCTTCAATTTTGCTGACAATGATTTGCTTTATATGAGACGCGATGACGCCGGGCTGGCGGCTGCGGTCAATGTAATCGTCACATCCGGCTTGAAATGCTTCCATCAGCGCGCGCTGGCTTCCGTCGCCCAACGCCACGATAGGAAGGTTGGAGTTCTTAGCGTCCGAGCGAATGATTCGTGCGATCTCGAGCGCGCCCATCTCCCGCATGTTGGTGGCGCAAAGAATGGCGCCGGGAGCGTCATATTCGAGCGCCGTCAGCGCATAACCCGCTTGCGTGCTCGTTGACACTTCAAAGCCCTCGCGCTTCAACGCGTCGCCCAGGCGCTTTGCAAAATAGACGTTGCTGTCAATCAGCAGAACCTTGATGGGGCGCGAGGCAGGGATCACGGCCTGGCCTCCGACGCGCTTGAGTGCGCCGTTCGACGTGAGCCAACTTGGTTTCGGCCGGCTTGATGCGGGAAAAACTCATGGGGACCTGGAGTCAATGCATCCAGGTTCAACACTTCGATAACGTCGCCGCCGTGCGAAAGCCATCCCGCAACATGGGGCTCGTCGGAAGCGCTCGCGGGCGTCAATTCGGCGCTGATCAACTCGCATTCGCCGGTAACCGGAAGGGCCACCCACTCGGTTCTCAGGCCGTAGTGTCGAAGGGCGATGAGATAAAAGCGGCGCGACGTAAGATATTGTCCTACCAGCTTTTCGGCGATATCACAAACCGGAACAATTCTTCCGCGGCGCAAGATGACTCCCTCGATCTTCGCGGTCTTATGAGGAAATCGAAAAACCCGGCTCGGCGCGACCAGCTCGGCAGTTCCGTCGGCAGCAACGGCAAATCGCCGCTCACCCAGCCGCAGCAGGACAAAAGACTTCAGCTCGAGATCGGTCGAGACGGTCATGGTCTTAATTTGCTGTGCGAATTCATTTCCCTAATTCAAATCCGCATCAAAATCGGTGTCTTCCTCAACTTCCGTTTCTTCGGTCGAAAGCTCAGCCGGAGGCAGTGATCGATCGAGCAGCATTAATTCGTCGTCCGACAAGAATCCTTCGGGGCGCACGACGGGAACCACCGTTTGGTCCAGCGCCGTGAGACCGCGGTACCAATGCCGTTCTTCATCACAGAACGAAAGAGGCAGCGCCTGCAGCCGCGTCATGGCGGTCATTTTCTCAATGCTGTCGACCAGCAAGGCCGTGCGCGTGTTACGGAGCACAAACGCAAGAATTCCATCGGGCGCGGAAAGGCCAAAATGAGCCGCCCCGCTCACGAGAAAAAGCGTATTGGCGCCGCGTCTGACGAACTGGCGAACCTTATCGATCCCCGGCGCGCTGATTTCGTGCGCGCCACCAGAGAGGCTGTCCGCGCCGCGCACTTCCTGAACGGAGGAAGAGGACAAAGCAAAGAGCTGCTCGCCAATGCGAAACAGAATGATCTGCTCCGAGCGCAGCGGGCCGGCCTTCACTGGCGCTGGCATGGGCATCAGCGAACTCCCGCTGGGGTTGGCTTGCAGATTCCCACAACGCGCTTCTCAATGGCTTGGTAAACGTCGTCGATCCCGAGAACCTGATCCACGATTCCAGCTTTGATGACCTCCGAAGGCATGCCAAAAATCACCGAGGTGGCTTCGTCTTGTGCCAGAACGAGACCGCCGGCGTTCTTGATGGCCCTTGCGCCACTGGTCCCGTCGTTTCCCATGCCGGTGAGAACCGCGGCGATGCTCAAGGGACCCGCATAGGCGGCGACGGACTCCATGGTGACGTCCATGTTGGGCAGATATCCATTGATGCGGCCTGATGCGCCGTCGAGTTGAATCCTTCCCGTTGGCGTGACGCGGAGATGCTGTCCGCCGGGGCAAATGTAGAGCGTGCCCGGTGTGAGCGATTCGTTGGACTCCGCCTCTTTCACGCGGATTTCCGTGAATTCGGCGAGCTGCGCCGCGTATTGGGAAGTGAACGAGGCAGGCATGTGCTGCACCAGGATTACGGCGGCAGGGAAGTCGCGGGTGAAGCCCGGGGCAATGCGCATCACGGTAGCGGGTCCGCCCGTTGACGCAGCCAAAACGACGACGGGAAAACGTTGGTCACTACTACTGCTAGCAGCTGGGCGGGCGACTGGCTTCGAAGCCGCGGCTGGCTTTGCATTGCCGCCTGCGTTCTGAATCGTGGAAGCCAAACGTGTGGCCGTACGCACGACGCGAACTTTCGCGGCCATGCGTACTTTTCGCAGAAGTTCTTCCTTCACGCTTTGCATGTCCAGGTCAATGCCACTGGAGGGCTTGGCTACGAACTCGATGGCGCCCAGTTCGAGGGCGCGAAGGGTGCTGGCCGCGCCTTCTTTGGACTCCGAGCTGACGATGACAATGGGCTTGGGGTTCGTGGTCATGATTTCGGCAGTCGCTTGAAGGCCATCCACATGCGGCATGTTGATGTCCATGGAGATCACGTCGGGTTTCAGGGACTCCGCCATCGAGACCGCTTCGCGGCCGTCTTTTGCGGTGCCAACCACCTGCAACTGCTCATCACTGCTGTAAATGTTCTCCAACACTTTGCGCATGAAGGTCGAGTCGTCCACCACCAGCACGCGGATTTTTTTGGAAGGGGTTGCCATTTTCTTCTACGCCACGGGTGCGGCCGGGCGTGGCGCCTCCGTTCCCATGAGTTGTTCCACGGCCGCAATCAACTGATCCTCCTGCACCGGTTTCGTCAGGAAGGCCGAAGCGCCTTCCTTCATCGCCCGATCGCGATGCTTCGCGCCAGCACGAGAAGTCACGACCATTACCGGGATGCGCCGGGTAGACGGGCTCTGGCGCAATTGCACCATCAGCTCGTAGCCGGTCATGCGGGGCATCTCGAGGTCGGTGATGACCAGGTGGCAGCCGTGTTGCGACACCAGCTCGGCCGCCTCAAGGCCGTCGGCGGCCAGCTTCACGCGGTAGCCGTTTTTCTCCAGCATGCGTCCCACGAATTTGCGGACGCTGATGGAGTCATCGGCCACGACGATGACGCGTTCCTGCTCGACGCGGTCGATCGCTTCGGAAGGAATCGTGCCACGCGCCACGGCGGCCGAGCCCGGCGCGAAAATGCGCGCCGCGCTTGCGTTTGCTTGCAGTGGCCGGTGCTCACTCGGCTCGGCGGCGACCATGCGGTTTAGGTCGATGAGCAGGATCAAGCTGCCGTCCGGCGCAATGGTTGTGCCCGGAAAAAGCTTTACTCGGCGAAGATATTCCCCCAGGTTTTTGATAACAATTTCGTCTTTCCCGAGAACCTCCTCAACCACCAGGCCGATTTGATGGTTTCCGGCATTGGCCACGACCATGCGGAAAAATCCATTCACCGGTTCGAGTGGTGGCAGGCCGAGATAGGCATCGAGCCGAATGACTTCCGTGACCACGTCGCGAACCTTGGTCAGCAATTTGCCGCCGACGTCTTCGATTTCATCGGCGCGCAGGCGGCGGATTTCTTCAACGACTGCCAGCGGAAGGGCGAAATTGGTTGAGCCGCAACGAACAAAGAGCGCGGGCGAGATGATCAGCGTCAACGGAACCTTAAGCGTGAACTTTGTGCCTTGACCCGTCACACTCTGGATTTCGATTTCTCCGTTTAGCGCGTTTAAATTCGCGCGGACAACGTCCAAACCCACGCCGCGGCCTGCCAGTTCGGTCTTTACCGGAGCGGTCGAGAATCCGGGATGGAACAGCATCTCGCGCATGTCGCGTTCTGTGAGACGGTCGGAGGTTTCGACGGAAACCAGGCCGCGCTCGATGGCGCTCTGCTTCACACGTTGATAATCGATCCCGCGCCCGTCATCTTCGACTTCAATGTAGATGTGGTTACCACGGTGATAGGCGCGCAACGTGATTTGTCCCGGCGCGGGCTTGCCCGCTGCAACGCGGTCGCTGCTGAGCTCGATTCCATGCGCCACGGAATTGCGCACCAGATGGACGAGCGGATCGGAAATCTGCTGAATAATGTTGTTATCGAGTTCGGTCTCGCTTCCGGTGAGTTCGAGCTCGACTTCTTTATTCGTGGACGTTGCCGCATCGCGCACCGCGCGCGAAAGGCGCGAATACAACGTGCCAATCGGTACCATGCGCGCCGCCGTAATTTCATCTTGCAGGTGATGCGCAAGTTTGGTGAATTCGTCAATGTCGCCTTCGACGCGCCCAATAAACCCTTCCAGCTGCGAAAGGACTTCGTTCACGTCAGCCGAGATTTCCGCCATCGAGCGCGAGAGAATATTTACGTCGTCATAGCGGTCCATCTCGAGTTCGCTGAATTCGGACCAGAAGGAGTTTCCAGTTGCGGCACTACTGGAAAGCAGTTTCGGCGCAGGTTCCCGGCTCCAAAGAGGCGCATTTCGGTTGGGGCTGATGCGGTTGTATTCGTATTTTTCCTGGAACTCGCTGACCTTGCCGTGCAACCTTTCTTTGGAGAAACTCAGCATTTCGACGAGTTTTTCCAACTCCCCGACGCGGCCCACCATGCGGGTACGGTTGATCACCAGTTCGCCGACCGTGTTCATCATGCGATCGAGACGGCCGAGCGCGATGCGGACAGATTTCGTTGAGGAAGCAGCGCCAGCTGGCGCGTGCTTCGCGGATTTCTTCACTTGCGCGACGGTCTGGGCGGCGGCCACTCGGTCCGAAGGTTGGTCCGGTACTTCCGCGGTATCCGCGACAACGAGCTGAGCTTCCGACTCTTCCGGTTCGAGAGGGGCAAATTCGGCGATGCGGCCCAGCAGGGAGTCCACGCTCGTGCGCATCTCGGCTTCGTCGGTCCAGTGGCGGTGGAGCGTTTTTTTCAAAACGTCCACCGACTCAAGACACAGGTCCACAACGGACGCCGACGGTTCAATTTCGCCGTCGCGCAATCGTCCGATCAAGTCTTCAACGCGGTGCGCGATGCCGCCGAGCCGCTTCAGCCCTACTTGCGATGCCGATCCTTTTATCGTGTGAATCGCGCGGAACAGCTTGTTGATCTCTTCCGGATTGTTGTTTCCCTCGAGTGAAATCAAGCAATCGCTGACCACCTGCAGGTGCTCTTCGGCTTCCGGCTGGAAAAACTCCAAAATCTCATCGGGCACTTCATCGTCGACCGGAAGCGCGTCGAAATAGGAACCCGTCGGCCCCGCGGCCGCAGCTTCCTCGGGCTGTTCTGCGATCATCGGTCGAGCCGCAGGCGTTTGGACAAGATTGAGCGGCGGCGGCTCGGTGGGAAACGCGAAGCGATAGCGGTCCTTGAACGCGGCAATGTCTTCGAGGCTTTCATTTCCCGTGTCGCTGATTTCCAAAAGGTCGGTTTCGAGCAACGAAATGCCGTCGGAAAGAAATTCGGTCAGCGGACCATGAAGGTCCTCGCCTAAGGGCGCATTCAGCGCATACTGAAACACGTGCGCGAGTTTGCCGGCGATTTCGGAAAAGCGAGGGAAGCCGTAGCTTGCAGATGTCCCGCCCAGTGTGTGCGCCGCAATGTAAAGACGCTCAAGATCTTCGTGCTGCGGCTCAACGTCCTGCAAAACACCGACATATTCCCGCAAATATTGCAGATGCTCCGCAGCTTCCTGGAGGAAGACTTCGACGGCTTCGCGGTCCGGAAGGTTCGGCGTGCTCACGCGCGTCCCTCCGTGACCAGTTCGGGCTTGAGCAATTCGTCAGCCGTCGGCTTGCGGTACAAAATGCAATCATTCAGCACGATGGCTTGGAACTTCACCGGCATTTTTGAAATGGATTCAGAATGACCGAGAAAGAGGTACCCGCCTGGCTCAAGAGTTTCGTAAAAGCGCTGCACGACCGCGCGGCGCCGTTGTTCCGAAAAGTAGATAAGCACATTCATACAAAAAATGGCGTCCATGCGCCCGAGATAGACAGGAGACGCCAGATTCATCTGCGCGAAAGAAACCATCTTCCGTAACCGTGGCTTGACCTGTTGTCCGCTTTCCGCAGCCGAGAAATGATTCGCGAGCTGCTTTTCGCTCACGCTTGCGATGCTCCGGCCGGCGTAGATGCCGCGCTCGGCGTGCTTCAACGCTTGCCGGCCGACGTCCGTAGCCAGGATTTCAACGTTCCAGGAGTCCGCAAACGAAAGTGAATCCGCGATCGTGATGGCGATGGAATACGGCTCCTCGCCGGTAGAGCAGCCCGCGCTCCAAATGCGAAGTGTCCGCGGGTTCTTCCAGAATTTCTTTACATGCAGCTCCGGCAGAACGCGCCTTTCAAAAGCTTCGTACACGCCCGGATAGCGGAAGAAACTGGTTTCCTGTGTCAACAGTCTTTCGAGAAGCGCCTCGTACTCCACATTGGACTTGCGCATGTTGCGCAACAAATCCGTTCCGCGCTGAAGCCCCTTTGCGCGCAGGTGTTCGCGCACACGAGTGGAGAAGAACCGCTCGCGCGATTCATCGAAGCAAATCCCGGTCCGCTCTTCGATCAGCATGCGGATTTCACTCAATTCGTGTTCGCTCAGCCCGTGGCCTTGTCCCTGGCGCTCGCTCATCGTTTTCCCGTCTGCTTTCGCGCTACGCCCTCACTGCCGTGCAAATCGGTAAGGGCCTAGACGATTAACGAACCGCTCCCACTGGGACGGGACGATCGGTCGCCGCTGCTTCGGGGGCCAGCGGCGAAATTTTGGATCCCGCACGGAACTGGGCCAGCGCTTCGTTCAACTGATCCGACAATTTGACGAGCTGGCTCACGGTTGCTACCGTGCCTCGAGTTCCTTGCGACGTCTGCCGGGTAATGTTGGAAATGATTTGCATCGCGTGCGCCACGCCTTCCGTTCCGCGCACCTGCTGTTTGGAAGCCAGGGAAATTTCCTGGACAAGTTCCGCCGATTGGCGAACGACATTCGAGATGGCGTCGAGCGCGCGTCCGGCCTGATCGGCCAGCGACGCGCCGCCTTCCACTTCTTTCGTGCCTTCTTCCATGACCACGACGGCCTCGTTTGTTTCCGCCTGAATGGCTTTGATGAGGGCCGCGATATCTTTTGTAGCGCTGCGGCTGTGCTCTGCCAGCTTGCGGACTTCGTCGGCAACGACCGCGAACCCACGGCCCGCATCGCCCGCGCGCGCGGCTTCGATGGCGGCGTTCAACGCCAGTAGGTTGGTCTGTTCCGTGATGTCGTTGATCACGTTGATGATTTCCGAAATTTCCAGCGAGCGGTCACCGAGCGACTTGATTTTCTTTGCCGTTGCCTGGACCGAAGCGCGGATGCGCTGCATGCCTTCCAGAGTGTCGCGCACGGCGCGGTTGCCTTGTTCAGCGGCGTCCAGAGCGCGGCGGGCAGCTTCGGCGCTGGCTTCCGCGTTGTTGGACACCTGCTTCATCGAGACCGTCAGCTCTTCGACGGCGCTCGAAGTGTTGGTGATTTCCTGGTCCTGCTGGGTCGCGCCGGCTTGCATTTCATCCGCGGCGACAAGAATGTTGTTCGAGCAAGCGGTGACTTCCATGGCGGCCTTGCGCACGCGCTCGAGAACTTTCGTGAAGTTGTCGAGCATGTAGTTGATGGAGTCGGTGACGTTGCCGAGCTGGTCGTTGGTGACTTTGCCGCGAAGCGTCAAGTCGCCTCGCGCCACTTGGTTGATGACCGTCAGCAAATCCGTGATGTTCTTCTGCAGCGAATCGCTGGCGTCCTGGTTGCTCGTTGCCTTGGAGACTTTGGCCACGGCGCGATTCAAATTGTCCGCGATGTAGCCCAGTTCGTTCGTGGCATGGACCTCGGCGCGCGCCCGTGGATCGCCTGCCGCAAGCCGCTCGGAGAACTCCGCGAGAGCCTGCACCGGCGCCACAAGCGCCAACAGACGCCACACGAGAAGGACCGTCGTGACCAGCGCCACCAGCAGTGCCCCCAGCACGCCCGGAGAGCTGAAGTCAAACCCTCCCACTTCGCCTGCCTTTTTCCCAGCGCTGAAAGCCAGACCTAGAACGAAGGCAAAAGCCAGGCCGTTCAGGAAGACCAGCCCCCAGACTGTCGAACTCAATCGCGATTTCATGCCACCCTCCAAATCCTTTCACCGGAGCCGCGCCATTCCCGGCGCTGTCTCCAAAAACTCAAATGCTGGGCCCCGGAAAGACCTCAAGCAGTCGGCGCAGGTCGATCACCAGCGCGAGCCTATCGTCGTGCCGCAGCATTCCAATACAATGCGGCACGTTTTCGGGCGCCTGCTCGAGAAAATCTTCGTTCTTCACGGAATACGTTCCAATCACTTCGTCCGCCGCGATCCCTATGCGCACGTCTTCTTGATGATTTTCGCTGTGCAGGGAAGCGACCACCACGTGCTTCGGAAGCAGCCCGGGACGGCGGCCTTCGGTTATGGCGATGTCGATCAACGGCACAATGACTCCGCGCAAATTGAAAATTCCGAGCAGGTACGCCGGACTCAGCGGCAGCTTCGTTACGAGCGGCCAGTCCAGCACTTCTTCGACGTCCAGCACCGGCAGGCAAAAACGCTCGCGCCCGCTACGGAACACGCAGTACTGCGATTCCGGAGAGCGGTCCTCAACGGGACCAAGCGCTTCGAGCAGTTCGCCGGTGTCGGCGTCTGCCGGAAGAGGCTCGAGATGAAAATCGTCGTTCATGGTCTGCACCGTGCCCGCTCAGTCTCCGAAAATCATTAAACGAACCGCCGAACCGCGCGTAGCAGTTCGTCGCGAGTAAACGGCTTGGTCACATAGCCGTCCGCACCTTGCTGCTCGCCCCAGAACTTGTCACTCGCAGAAGCCTTCGAGGTCACCATAATCACCGGAATCGAATGGAACTCCGCGCTCCCTTTGAGGTCCCGGCAAACTTGATATCCGTTGCGGTCCGGCATTACGATGTCCAGCAAGATCAAGCTAGGCCGCTCGTGCGCGATCGCTTCCTCCACGCGCTTGGGGTCGTTTACGCCCACCGGCCAATAGCCCTCTTTCTCCAAAAGGCTCTGCAGTAGCTTGACTTCGGCCGGTGAGTCGTCAACGATTAGGACCTTTTTTTGCACAACCGTCGTCTCCCCATACTTCTCCACCGAGAAGAGGTGCACGTCAGCAGCCAGCCTTTGGGTTCTCTGTGAGCTTGTGTCGTGTGATGCTAAGTCTTTATTCCTGAAAGGGTTTCAGCGCGAAACTGGCAGGGCTAGCGGCGCTGCGAGATAGGCGAGTCTGTCTCCTCTGTCTCAGCTTGAGAAGCATTCTCAGCCTCCTGCATCTCTGAAGCCAGCGATGAGAAACGCTGCACCACTTCGTTGATCCGCAAGGCCATGCTGTGAATGGTCTTAATCTGCGCCAGCGACTGCGAAGACAGTTGCCCTGGCTCGAGTAGAAGAAGCTCCGCGTTGCCCAGCATGGAGGTAAGGGCATTGTTGACGCTGTGCTTCATCTCCAGCATGTAACGGCCGAGCGTGGCGTGATTCTCGTTCTTGGCGGCCGCGCGTTCCGCTTGCTTTGCCAATCTCACCGCTTCCACGCGGCGCAGCGATTCACCGGCGACCAGAAGAAGCGTCTGCGCCCAGTCTTCACGCAGCGGCACATGGACCAACCTTGGATATTTTGTGCGAAGCTGCGCAAGCTCCTTGGAATCCGCGGGAGCGCACAGGATGACCGCGGTCGCCGGATCGAGGGACCGGAGCACGTTCGACAGTTTCCCGTCATGAACCGGGCCGACCACCACCAGGTCACGAGCAGGCGCTTGTTGTTCCTGCCACAGATCACTGGTCAGGACCGTGACCACCGGAGCCTGGCGCTCCGCTTGCCAGCAAGCCGTCAGCAAGCGCGCAAATTCGGTTTCGTCGGTGAGTATGATTACGTTGGCGTGTCGCAAAGAGAGCCCGCTCCAGGAAAATACTTCCGTTAACACAAAATCAGACTGCTACTCCGAGTTACAGCTTCTCGGCTTCGTCCAGCGTTGAAAGCAAACGCTTCGTGCTGATGCCGAGATTTACCGCCGCTTCGGTGTCCTTCGCCTGCTTCGCTACGTCCACGCGTTCTTGCAACCGTGTTATTTCCACGCGCGCCATATTCATGGCCCGGTCGAGCGAAGTGGCGTTGCCAGTTTCCTTGGCGGATTCCATCGCCGCGGCTACCAGCACGCGAGCAACCACGGCGCGCCGCACGTCTTCCGCGGATGGCCCGTCTTCACTCACGAACGCCGCCACTTCCCACGACGACATCAGGATGCGCGCTCCACCGACTTTTACGGTGGTCATGGAGCGGCCGCGGGAGGGTGGCGTGGCAATCAACTGCTCCCAGATCTGTTCCATGCAGGTTTCGAAGTCCAGGGCGGCCCCCGGCGCAACCTCCGCCGTGCCCAAACAAGCCTTCGGCGCATCTTTGGATTTCGCTTTGGATGCGGAATCTGTTGGCGCTGGCGCCGCTTTCCTGGCAGGTGAACCCGGCTTCACCGCTTCGATCGGCGGTTTCTTTGAGCCATTTTGCGGTGCAGCGCTGGCCGCTTTTGCAAGGGCCTGCTCCACGTCGGCGCGCAGTCCGAGGAGGTTTTCGAAGGCCTGGTTGACCGTTCTCTCCGTGTATTCCTGCTGAAAGGGCTGCTTCCACTCGTCGGCGACCTTGCGAATTTTGTTAGGCGCCTCACCGCCCACCAATCCCGCATGGTGGCAGTCGATGGCTCGAACGCCGGCCGCTTGCAATTGGTCCAAGGCCGCGCGGATTCCGATCAAGTCGGCGTGCATCAATTCGATCAGCGTCCTGCGGAGCATGAAATTGAACCGGATGAAAGCGAGCAGCGCTGCCGGGTCATAAAACATTCCGCCGGCCGATTCTTTTACTTTGCGGCCTTCCGCAATGAAGCTGGTCTTCAGTATCTCTTTCAGGCTGCGGAAGCCGCGCAGAGCCACGATCATTTTCTCCAGTGGCGCGCACCAGTCCAGCGGGGCTGGATCCACTTCGCCGAGCACCGGCGACATCACCTGGGCCACGTCGCCGAGTTCGATCTGCTTGTGATAAATCTTGGCCGGTGCGCACAGCGCAAAGTATTGCACCAGAAGGAAGTCAATCTTGTCCCGGTCAGGATTGCTCTTCTTCGGTTTCCGCAGATGGCGGCGAATCAGCGCGCGCAGGCCCGCTTCGCTGGCATTCAGCGTGGTCATCTGCAAAAGATGACGAAGCTGGTGGGCCATCACTTCCTGATCCATGACATCCAGCCATTCGTGGACCTGGTCAAAGAGCTCGATGTCTGGCTTCTCGGGGAGGTTCCGCTTGCTTTGCGGAAAGGGAATGTCGATTTCCGATTGCTTGGCAAGAGCCACGTAAATTGGAAAGACCTCGCGCGCCTCTTTCCATTGCGCGAGGCGAGGATTCCCGGGCCGCGCAGGCGCGGGCATGTTCAGAGTGGTCGTCTTGTTCACGGTCGTTTCATCACCCAGTCGCAGGGACCTTGCAAAAACCGCACGGCCACTGCTTTGCGTCCCTCGTGGTACTGCACGGCATCGACAGTGGCCTCTGACTGAAAGCCTTGCGGCCTGGCCTCGAGCCGTACGCGATCGCCAAATTCCAGGGGCAGCGTCGACAGGAAAATGGCATGGTGCCCGCTGCTGAATTCGACGATGGTCGCCTCCCGCAAATTCGTGCTTCCGCCCCGGGGTGACGTTACTTGTACCGGGACGCGCACGGCGCTGGCCTGCGGGAAGAATCGCGCCAACTGCTCCGCGCAGCTTCTTTCATTGGCTAGCAATGCCGAACCGCCGGTTCTTCCCACTTCGCCTCACCGCTTTGCGCTTGAATCCGCCTGTCGCAACCCAATCGAGACTCACTCGCTGGTGTAACAGGCGTACACTTCCGCAGGACAAACGTGCACGCGGCCAGCCAAAGAGTTCCAAAGATAAACTTTGGTGAAGGTACAGAAACGGAAGGACTTAAGATTTCCGGAGCAGCGTGGGGACGGCTCAAATGTCTCACCATGAAACGATCTCGTCTCAGCGCACCACGCAGACGGCGTTCCCTTTCGCCGGCTTGGTGAGACAGTTTGGGATCTACGCCGGCTGAGACGGTTCACTGTCCCCGCCGTCATCGTCACCTTTTAACGGGATGTTGTAGCGTTTCAGTTTGCGATAAAGCGTGGCGCGGCTTATCCCAAGCATCTTTCCGGCAAGGGCTTTGTCGCCGTGGGCCTGTTCAAAGACGCGCAGAATGGTCACCCTCTCCATCTCCGCGAGAGCTGTTGTCGAGAGGGTATTCGACTCTGCGGCGCGAGGAGATCCTCCCTCGGCCTGCTCGCTTCGAATCGCGGGAGGGAGATCGGCCACATCAATGGTCAGTCCGTCGCCGAGCGTCACGGCGCGGGCAATGCAGTTTTCCAATTCGCGCACATTCCCAGGCCAATCGTATTGGAGGAGGCTCTTCATCGCCGCCGGCGTCACGTGAATCTGCGACCCCTTTGCGTAGCGGTCCAAGAAGTGGTGTACCAACACCGGAACATCCGAGCGGCGGTCACGCAGAGGAGGGATGTGAACGGTGACCACGTTCAGCCGGAAATACAAGTCCTTTCGAAATGTTCCTGCGCGGTAGGCTGATTCCAGGTCCCGGTTCGTTGCCGCAATGACACGAACATCGACGGTCTCACGCTCATTGCTGCCCACGGGACGTACTTCTTTTTCCTGGAGCACGCGCAGCAGCTTGGCTTGCATCTCCAAGGGCAACTCGCCAATCTCGTCGAGAAAGATGGTGCCTCCGTTAGCCGCCTGAAACAGGCCTGCCTTGGACTTGGTTGCCCCGGTAAAAGCGCCCTTTTCGTAGCCGAAAAGCTCGCTTTCCATCAGCGTGGGAACGAGCGAGCCGCAGTCCACCGCCACGAACGGCGTCTGTGCCATGGACCCGCGAAAATGAATCGCGCGCGCCACGAGCTCTTTGCCGGTGCCGCTTTCTCCTGAAATCAGTACCGGCGTCTGCGTATCTTTCAGCCTCGAAATCATCCGCAGCACGTCCTGAATGTGCGCCGACGTGCCGATAATTCCGTCGAGTTTGTCTTCGGTCGTTACGCGCTCTCGCAGGAACTCATTTTCGGTAACCAGATGAACCTTTTCCGCCATGCGCTGCAGCAGCAAGCGCATTTTTTCAACGCGAAATGGCTTTTCGATGTAGTCGTAGGCCCCCAGCTTCATGGCATCCACTGCCGATTCGATCGACCCGTGCCCGGTCATGATGGCGATTTCAGTGTGCGGCAGCAGCCTTCTGGTTTGCTTCAGCAACTCGACGCCGGACATCGCCGGAAGCTTCAAGTCTGTGAGAATAAGGTCGGGCGCATCGGTTTCCAGACGCCCCAGCGCGGCTTCGGCGCTTTCCGCTTCCATGCAGACGTAGCCAAGCGTATTGCCGATGGTCATGCACAACCGGCGGATGCTCTGTTCGTCATCCACGACCAGTAACCGTGTCTTCATCTCTTCGCTCATGGTTTCCCGAAGGCTTTCTCCACCGCTAGGATCAGTTGTTGCACCCGAAATGGCTTCTCAATGCAAGGAGTCCCGCTTTGCGCCAGGAATGTCTGGGTCTCGCTGTTTGCCGTGTCACCGCTAATCAGAATGATTCGGGATCTCAGCTCCGGCCGGTTTTTCTGGATCCATTCGTGCACATCGGCTCCATTCACCGCGCCCGGCATCCGAATATCAGAAATGACGCCCGAATACTTTCCGCTCGCGAGCAGCTTCAACGCTTCTTCGCCTGAAGAAGCATCCATCACGGTGTAGCCGCGCCGCTCGAGCGCCGCCCGCAAAAACGCAATCACCGAAGGCTCATCCTCAACCAGCAGAATAGGCCGCTTGGGTGAGACTGCCGGCTGCGCACTCATCGCCCTGCTTCTTTCGCCGCAGCCGCCGCCAGCGCGCTTTCGGTGGCCACCGGGATTCGCACTATAAACGTGCTTCCCACGCCGTCCTGGTTGTTCCAACACTGAATCTCGCCGCCGTGCGCGCGCACGATCCCGTAGCAGATACTCAGCCCCAGCCCCGTGCCTTTGCCCGCTTGCTTTGTTGTGTAAAACGGGTCGAAAATCCGCTGCGTGTCCGCGATCCCGGTGCCATTGTCGGTGATGGCCACTTCAATCATTTCGTCCTGGCGCCGCGTCTGAATTTTGATGCTTCCGCGCCGGCCAGACTCCTGCACTGCGTCGTAGGCGTTGTTCAAGATGTTGAGGAACACTTGCTGCATTTGCTGCACGTCGCCCAAAGCCGGCGGAAGCCCTTTTTCAAACTCTTCCGTCACTTCCACGCCGTGGCTCGCGAAATCGTAGCTGCGCAGCTTGATGGTTTGCCTCAAAACGCCGTGGATTTGCACCAACTCGCGTTGAACCGGTCGCTGCCGCGCAAAGCTGAGCAAATCCTGAACAATATCCTTCGTCCGCTGCGTTTCCTGCAAAATGATCTTCAAGTCTTCTTGCGCAGACGCCGGCACATCCGGATTCTCCAGCAGCAAATCCGTAAACCCGAGAATTGCCGCCAGTGGATTGTTCACTTCATGCGCCACACCGGAAACCAGCCGTCCGATGGTGGCCATTTTTTCGCTGTGCGCGAGCTTCGCCTGCAGTAGCACCGCATCGGTGATATCCGTCATCACCACCACGACGCTATTCACCGTATTTTGCTCATCGCGCATCGGGCTCAAGCTGATCGAAAAGTGTCCCATCGAGCCGTCGCTGCGCCTCGCGCGCAATTCCAGGTTTTCCACCTGGTGTCCGTTGGCGGTGGTTTCCAGTGCCGCCTCAAAGTCCACGCGATGGGAAGCTTCCACCCAGTCCACCAGCCGGTGCCCGATTAATTCGCTTTCCTGATAGCCCGCCTCATAGCAGCGCCGGTTCGCGTAACTAATCAATCCAGCCGTGTCGAGCACCAAAATCATGCTCTGCGTGGTATTCAGGATTTTCTGGTTGAAGTCGCGTTCGCGCTGCAACTGCGCCTGAAACGACTTTTGCTCCGTCACGTCCAGCATCAGCCCGCGAATTTGCACGATGCGCCCTCGCGCGTCATGCACGGCCGTGATGTTTTGCAGTGTGTGCAGCAGGGTACCGTCTTTCCTCCGCAGCGTTTCTTCGTAATTGCGCAAGACGCCCTTTTCCGCCAGTGCCTTCAGGAACTTTTCGCGTGCTTCGGGCGCCGGATAGAGATGCGGGCTTACGTCCGAGCGCAGCAATTCCTCTCTCGATGCGTACCCCAGCATCCGCACCATCGCATCATTCACGTCCAAAAAGCGTCCTTCCGGCGTGGCGAAAAACAAGCCTTCCTGAATGCTGTCGAACAGTTCGCGGTATCTGCGCTCGGCTTCCCGCCGGTCGGTAATGTCCTTCAGGACGTGAATCGTTCTCGAATCGTCGTCGGTCGCCCCAGGCGTGCGCGAGGTGGAAATCAGAAAAACGCGATCCGCCGAACTAGCCACATATTCTTCGTGCGTGCGTTGCGTATCATGGCAGAAAGGGCAGGGAAGGTCGCTTCCCGCTTCCGCGATTTGCCGCAGCGTGCTCATCGCTTCACCGACGAGCGCGACCGGAGGAACCCCCAAGTACGACGCCAGCGATCGGTTGGTCCTGACAATTCTCCAGGACCGATTGTGCACCACGATGTAGTCGCTGATCGCGTCAATGTCTTCTACCCACTGCTGCTTCGACCTTTCAAGCTGCGAAAACCTTCGGAAGTTTTCAAGCGAGAGGGCAGCATGGCTCGCCAATGCGCGTAACAGCCGCTTTTCCTCCGCCGCTAGAGCCTTCCTCTCCCGGAACAAGCAAAGAGTTCCCAGCTTTTCTTTGTTGCTCGAAGCGATCTGAACGAAAACTGCGGTTCCGGACCCTTTCTCTTCCTGTTGCTGCAAATTCGCCGTGATTTCCTTGGGCAACGCGCGTGTCTCCATCTCGCTGCGGATTTCGCGGGCATTCGAAAGCAGCCATTCGGCGGTGGATGAACAAGTCCGGCCTCGTTTTCCCGCCGTCTCATAGACTTCCGTGTCGCGGCCCTTGTAAACCACTACCGCGCCCCAACTCGCATCGAGCATTCGGGTTGCGCGCAAAGCGAATTGTTCCAGGAAATTCGAAAGGTGCCGGGATTGCGCGGCCTCCACCGCAAGGTCCATCAGCTCATCGGCGTGGCGGGCGACGGCCGGACGCGGGTTCGTCCTTCTGGTAACAGGAGAAGGTGTGCGTCCTCGTGATCGTGTAGCTTTCTCGCCGTTCGGTGACAAGAGGGAAGTACCTTAACGTCTCAATTTGCGAGTAATCTGAAATCCCGTGCTTCCACGCTACCCGTTAGTCTCATTCTGAGTCAATGACCGCCTCGTACCATGTTGCGAAACTGCCTACGGGCCCAATCCGAAATTCATCCGGTCCCATGTCTCAGCCTGAGACCTTACCCATGCGTGTCCTGGGTTTCTGAGACAAATCGGCGCTCTCGGCCTTTCCAACTTTTTCGTCCCGCTGCACGCTAACTTTCTGTTTTTCTGTTGCTTATGGCTTTCTCCGAGTCATGGACAAGGCCCCGTTTTATTCACGAAGGCATGGCATCCGACGTGCCTTTCTCTTGCCGGGGTATTTCTATTTCCTCAGAGGGGACGTGTCCATGAGATTCGGCAAGTGGAAGAAATTTGCCGCGACCGCAGGTGCGCTGGCCATTGTTTCGGGCGTCGCGTTTGCCCAGTCCGGCTCGACCGACGAATCCAAACGCAAGGTTAAATCCAGAGTCTCGCCGGTTTATCCGGAACTCGCTCGCCGCATGAACGTTGCGGGCAAAGTGAAGATCGAGGTGGTCATCAGTCCGGATGGCCACGTGAAGACCACACGCGTTGTGGGCGGGCATCCGTTGCTCGTCCAGGCGTGCCAGGACGCGGTGAAGGAGTGGAAGTTCGCGCCAGCGTCGGAAGAAACCACGCAGATCGTGGAATTTGAATTTCGCGCCGCAGACTAGTAGGCGCAAGTTTTTTTTAGCAGACGCGGTCCAGGCTGCGCTGTTTGAGGGGAGCGGAGGCATTTTGCAATGACGATTGGAAAGAAGCTTTACGCGGGATTCGGCCTGATTCTGGGCATCCTCGCCGTCCTTCTCGTGGTGAACATCATCACCGGTTTGATGGCCAGCAAGAGTCTAGATAGCGTTCGTATGGTGGAATCGGTGCGCTATCAAATCATGGTCAATCGCCTGAACATGAACAACTTTCTCCTGAGCGGTGATCCCCGCGACGAAGAGAAGGTCAACAAGGGCCTTACCGACTTGTCCGATCTCATCAAGCGCGGCGAAGCACAAGGTGCCAATGACGCAGCGCACACCGCGTTCATTCAGGTCGAAAGCACGGAAACCAGTTGGGCCGATAATTTCGCCAAGCCTCTGATTGCCAAGCGCCATCAGGTGGATTCCGGCGACGCCACGGTTTCCGATCTTCAAATCTTTTATCTTCAAAAGGACCCCTCCTCCTGGCTCGCCAAGTCTTCCACCGTGCTCGACCAATGCGTGGAACAAACCACCAGGTCCGCAAACGCCGCGAGCGGTCTCAGTTTCTGGATAACCATCATCGGGACGCTGGTCGCTCTCGTCGCCGGCGGATTAATTGCCTTCTACACCGCGCGCTCCATCAGCGAACCTTTGAAACATCTCATGACCGTCACCCGAGAAATCGGCGACTCGGGCGACCTCGACCAGAACATCGATATCCACCGCAATGATGAAATTGGGGCCTTGGCCACCACCTTCAACAACATGGTTGCCTACCTGAAAGAAATGGCCAGCGTCTCCATGTCGGTCGCCGAAGGCGACTTGACCGTAGAAGTTGTTCCGCGCTCCAAGCGCGATACGCTCGGAAACGCCTTCCTGCGCATGTCCCATGGTTTGCAGCAACTGGTGCGCACCACCCGCGATTCCGCGGGGCAAGTTTCGGCTGGTTCGAATCAAGTGGCCGGCGCCGCCGACGAATCCGCCAAGGTCAGCGTCCAGGCTTCTTCAGCCATTGAGGAAGTCACCAGCACCATGCACGAAATGAGCATCAACGTGCAAAACGTCGTCAAGAACACTCAGCTTCAGGCTTCGAGCGTCGCGGAAACCTCCGCGTCCATCGATCAAATGGTCACTTCGATCCAGCGCGTCGCGGACACGGCAAAGGTTCTTCTGGATATCGCCAACCGTTCGCGCGAAGAAGTTGTCACCGGCATCCAGACGATGGAAAAGGCCACGGATGGCCTCAACCGCACCAACCAGGCGATCCAGTCTTCCGCCGAGATCATCAACATTCTCGGCCACCGCGCCGACGATATCGGCAAAATCATCGAGGTCATTGATGACCTGGCGGAGCAGACCAACCTCCTGGCGTTGAACGCCGCCATCGAAGCAGCGCGCGCCGGCGAACACGGTCTAGGTTTCGCCGTGGTTGCCGACGAAGTCCGCAAACTGGCGGAAAAATCCACTCAATCAACGAAGGAAATTGCCGACCTCATCCAGAGCATCCAACGCGAAGCGCGCCAGGCGGTCGAAAACATGGAGCGCAGCACGCGCATCGTTGAGGAAGGGCTGAACCTTGGCAACGAACTCGGTTCCGCGCTTCACAAGATTTCCAACGTGGTCACCGAAGTCTACAAGTTCTCCCAGGAAATTGGCGCGGCCACCAATGAGCAGTCCGTTGGCTCTTCGCAAATCGCCAAGGCCACCAGCCGCCTCACCGAAATCACGCAGGAAATCAATTCCGCCGTCGAAGAGCAGGCTTCCGGGGCGCAAGCCGTCGTGCGCGCCATGGACAAAATGCGTGAGCTGGTGCAGCAGTCCGCTTCCAGCTCGACCGAGCTTTCCGCGGCCGCCGAACAAATGCTAAAGCTCTCGCGCAACTTGCTCGATGCCATGGACCGCTTTGTTCTTGACCGTGCCAGCCAACAGCGCACCCGCCGTGCAGAACAAGGTGGAAAGCGTCGCGGCGCGGAAGAACAGCGCGACGAAGAACTCGAATACGCTGAACTGGCGCGTTCTTAAAGGCCGGAGACTGTTTGATGGAAAAGGATCTTCAAGTCGTCGGTTTTAGGATCGGCAATGAAACGTACGGAGTAAAGATCGGCTCCGTGCGTGAAATCGTCCGTGTACCTGAAATCACTTCCGTGCCCAGCGCTCCGGACCTGGTCGAAGGGGTGATCAATCTTCGCGGCAAGATCATTCCGGTGATGGATTTGCGCAAGCGTTTTGGCCAAACAGAAATCCAACCCGACAAAAAGAACCGCATTCTCGTCGTCGAGTTGGAGAATAAATTCGTTGGCCTGATTGTCAACGCAGCCTCGGAAGTGCTGAAAATTCCACCTTCGGACATTGAAGCTCCCGGTGCCGTTTTTGCTGAAGGCGAATCCGGCTACGTTACCGGCGTCGGCAAACTCAAGGGCCGCCTCATCATTCTTTTGGACATCTCGAAGCTCCTGCAGCGTCCCGAATACAAACGCCTCGAGGAGGTCGCGGAACCCGTCGCTTCCGTCAGGTAGTCTCCTTCACCCTTCGCTGACGGTCCGTCGCACACGCACGCCATGGGAACTCTCACCACCGCCCAGATTCAGCTCACGGAAGCGGAATTGAAGCTCTTGCAGACTCTGGTCTACCAGGAATGCGGCATGTTTTTTGACGAACGCCGCTCCCATTTTTTGAAGGACCGCCTCCAGCGCCGACTGAAAGCTTGTCAACTCGATTCCTTCTATTCCTATTACCGGCTTTTGACCAGCCGGGAAGGCCGCGCCGAGCTTGCGCTCCTGCTCGAAAACCTCACGGTCAACGAAACGAGCTTCTTTCGCAACAAGCCGCAGCTCGAACTACTTCAGAAATCGGTTCTTGAGGATCTCCTTCGCCGCAAACAGGAACGCCGCGATTACACGCTCCGGGTCTGGAGCGCCGGTTGCTCCTCCGGCCAGGAGCCTTACACCGTCGCCATTTTGATTTGCGATGCGCTGGCTTACTACTACTTGCGCAATCCGCTTCCGTTTGAAATGCCATCGCCCAAGCCGCTGATTCCTCCGCCCTGGAGAGTCGAAATCGTGGCCTCGGACATCAGCTACGCGAGTCTTCGCATTGGACAAGAAGGGCTCTACAGCGAACAGCAGATGGAGCCTGTGGATTACACCTGCCGCTTGCGCTACTTCGAAAAGTCTGGAGACAAATACACGGTCAAGCCGCAGTTGAAAGAATTGATCCAGTTCGACTTTCACAACCTCAAAACCGAATTCTTGCCGCGCCGCAACGACATTGTCCTTTGCCGCAACGTCATGATTTATTTCGACGAAGCCGAACAAAAGCGCTTGATTGACAAGTTCTGGAACTGCATGAACCCGGGCGGCTACCTTTTCGTCGGCCACGCAGAAAGCCTGTTCGGCCTGACTCAGAAATTCCGCATGGTTCACCAAAACAATGGCACCGCTTATCAGCGCATCGAGGCCACCCCTTGAGCCGGCAGTCCGAAGATCGCAACAACGAGCTGCGCGCGCTCTTCTTCGAGAGCGCTGCGGAACTGTTGCAGGCGCTCAACGAAGCCGGGCTGGAGCTCGAGGCGCGTCCCTCGGATGAGGAAGTGATTCGCCGCGTTCGCCGCATTGTGCACACGCTGAAGGGTGATTCAGCCGCCTGCGGGCTCCACAAACTGAGCGAACTTGCGCACGAGCTCGAAGACGTCCTGACGCCGCAAGTGGCCAGCGCTCATGGCGGGGATCTTCCCGAAGTTGTGCTCGCCGCGGCCGATAGCTTTGACGCGATGCTCGTCGCTTATCAGAAAAACGCCAAACTGCCCTTGGTAGACGCCCTTCACAAAATGATTCGGCATCTGTTGCAGGTTCCGGCGAGCAACGCCCGGACCGCTTCCGAAGCAGTGCAGGAGCCTGGACAATTCGCTTGGACCGAATACGAGCAGCTCATGATTTCCGAAGCCGTGCATCGCGGGGACCCTGTTTACAACATCGCGCTTCGTATCGATCCGAACAGTCTGATGCGCGCTGCTGCTTTCCAGCTCATTCGCAACGTTCTCCATGGAAGCGGCACGGTCATTGCCTTGCGTCCGGAAGATAATGTGGCGGCCGCCAACGTCGAAGTTGTGGAAGCCGCGCTCGCCAGCACGCAATCGGAGGAAAAGCTGTTTCACCGCTGCCGCATTCCTTCGATCGTGTCCGAAGTTCACATCGAGAAGGTTGCCGCCTCGCAAATGCCGGAGCACGAATTGCTCGGTGACTTGCTCGAAGAGCAGGCGGCCAAGGTCGTGGCGAGTGGCCGGGAAGGCATCGAGGGCGACCGCACTCCCAAAGCCCCCGCTCGAGGTTCGGCCGCCGTCGCCGTTGCCGAGAGCACTCTTCGCGTAGACGCCACTCGCATTGACGCGGTGATGAATCTGGTCGGTGAGCTGATCATCGGTAAGTCCATGCTTCACCGCACACTCACTGAATTCGACAAGCAGCACGCCCGCGATCCCGTGCGCACCAAGCTGGCCGACGCCATGGCGTTTCAGGCGCGCATCCTCGACGAGCTTCACAAGTGCGTCTTGAAAATTCGCATGGTTCCCGTCGAGCAACTCTTCCGCCGCTTTCCGCGTATCGTTCGCGATGTCGCCAAACAGTGCGGCAAAGACGTTGCTCTCGAGATTTCCGGGCAGAATACGGATCTGGACAAGGGCATTCTTGACTCGCTTGCCGAGCCGCTGATGCACCTGGTTCGCAACGCCGTAGACCACGGTGTGGGCTCGGCAGAAGAGCGCCTCGCGGCCGGAAAGCCGGCTCGCGGCACGGTATTTCTCAACGCCTATCATCAAGGGACGCAAGTCGTCATCGAAGTCCGCGACGATGGCCGCGGCATTGACCTCGCTCTCCTTCGCGCGCAAGCGGTCAAGAAGGGCATCATCAAGGCGGAAGAAGCGCAACGCCTCAGCGATCAGGACGCCCTGAATCTGATTTTTGAATCCGGTTTCAGCACCGCCGCGGAAATCACGGAAGTTTCCGGCCGCGGCATCGGCATGGACGTCGTCCGCACGGTGATGGACCGGCTGAAAGGAACGATTCACGTCAGTTCGCAGAAAGGGCGCGGGACCGCGTTCCAGCTTCGCGTTCCCCTGACGCTCGCAAGCATTCAAACGCTGCTTTTCCGCGTTGGCGGTCGCCTCTTCGCCGTCCCGCTGTCTTCCGTGGTTGAAATCACGCGCATCGCCGACCACGAAATTCACAAGGTAGACCAGCGCGAAGTGCTCCGCCTCCGCGACCAGATTCTTACGCTCGTGCGCTTGAATTATCTCAGCCGCCTGCGCAGCATCGATTCGCAGCCCGCCAAGAAAAAGAATTTTGTCATTGTCATCGGCGCAGCCGAAAAGCGCTTTGGCCTCGTCGTGGATAGCCTCGTCGGCGAAGAGGAGCTGGTCATTAAAGCGCTGCCTGGAGAGATTGTTTCGAGCGATCTCGTGAGCGGTGCCTCCATTCTCGGCGATGGGACGGTGGTTCTGATTCTCAACGTTCCGGCGATTCTCTCGCGCCTCTCCCGGGCCACGCCGCTCGGAGCCATCGCATGAGCGAACGCATCCGAGTCCTCGTGGTTGACGATTCCGCGCTCATGCGGAAGCTGATTCCCGCAATCCTTGCCCGTGATTCGTCCATCGAAGTCGTCGGCACGGCGATGGATGGCGCTTTCGCGCTGAAAAAAATCGAGGAACTCCAGCCCGAGGTCGTCACGCTGGACCTGGAAATGCCGCGCATGGACGGCCTGGAAATGCTCCGCCTCATCATGAAGCGCGCGCCCTTGCCGATCATTCTCTTTAGCACGCATTCGAAAGAAGGCGGCTACGCCACCCTAAAGGCCCTGGCTCTCGGCGCGGTGGATTTTCTCCAAAAACCAAAAGATGCCGCTGCGGGCCGTCTCGAAGAAATAGCCGATCAACTCATTGCCAAAATTAAAGTCGCCAAGCGCGCAGCAAAGCGCAAACTTCCTCCGGTCACGATCGTTGAAGAACTGTCCCGGGTCACGAAAGGCGCCCGGCCCACGCTGCCGCCCCGCCGCGTCATCGCTGTGGGGATTTCTACGGGCGGCCCCAACGCGCTGCAATACATGTTGTCCCAGATTCCGAGCGATTTTCTTTCGACCGTCCTCGTCGTGCAGCACATGCCCGAAGGGTTTACGGAAATGTTTGCCAAGCGCCTTGACGAATGCTGTCCTCTCGAAGTGCACGAAGCTCGTTCCGGCGACCTGCTCGTGGCTGGCCGCGTGCTGATCTGCCCCGGCAATCGCCACATGATGGTGCGCCGCATGCCGCGAGGCGACATGGTAGTTCTCTCGGACGGCTCGCCTGTCAATGGCCATCGCCCTTCCGCAGACGTGCTTTTCCATTCCGTCGCGCAGGAATTTGGCCTCATCGCCGTAGGCGTTTTGATGACCGGCATGGGCGAAGACGGTGCGGAGGGCTTGGGCGCAATCAAAGCCGCGGGGGGCATGACCATCGCGCAAAGCGAAGACAGCTGCGTCGTGAGTGGCATGCCGCGCGCGGCCATTCTGAAAGGGTACGCCAGCAAAGTGATCCCGCTCGAAGGCTTGGGAACGTTTTTGGTGAATCACTACGGCGCCGACAAGGATCTTGGGGAGAAAGTTGAGAAAGACGAAAAGACCAGGAAGAACGAAAAAGTGGAAGAACAAAAACCCGAAAGGATACCCGTACCCTCCCATCGCTCGTGAAAACGCGCGCCGGGATAAGGAGAAGGCCATGAAACAATTCGCCGCTCTGCTCAGAAAAGACAATCAATCCGTCCGCTACCTTGTGGTGGACGATTCCGTCTTCGCCCGCAAGAACCTCATCAAAATGATCGAGATGTTCGGCGGCGAGCTGGCCGGGGAAGCCGGCGACGGCTTGACCGCCATCGCGGAATTCAACCGCATCAAGCCGGACATCGTGCTCATGGACATCACCATGCCGCAGATGGAAGGCATCGAAGCGGTCGAGCGCATCGTGCGGCAACACTCTGACGCGCGCATCGTGATGGTGTCGTCGGTGGGATACCAGGAAAATATTCTCGCGGCGCTTCAGAAAGGCGCGAAGCATTTCGTCCAGAAGCCCGTCAAGCCGGAAGTGCTGTACGAAATTCTCCGCTACGTGCTCAGTGACGACCCGAACGCCACAGGCGCGCCCACCGCACTGGTCGGGGAGAGCCGCTCATGAGAATGGAACTGATTCAACCGTTCATCAACGCGGCGGACGCGGTTTTTGCGGAATCCCTGCAGGGACCGACGAAAATTATCGACGTGGAGATGGGCGAAGACGCCTACCGCCGCAAAGGGGTGGCCGCGCTGATTCTCATCAAGGGTGACATCGAAGGCCGCGTGATTCTGGACATTTCCCCGGAAGTGGCCGTGAAGGTGGCCGGCGTCCTGGCGGGCACCGCAATGGAAGCCAGCGAGCAAGTAGTGCGCGAAACGGTTTGCGAACTCGCAAATATGGTCATCGGGAATTCCGTGACCTTGCTCAACGACCAGGGCTTTCACTTCAAAGTATTTCCGCCGGAAGTTCACATGCACGAATCGGGTCTCGA
>Ga0126369_10000403_pt1 | contig 28250 bp, 23 predicted proteins | sample PanSoiMetaPlot_1_FD_109646 | JGI IMG/M metagenome (GOLD analysis project Ga0126369, IMG submission 109646) | Tropical forest soil microbial communities from Panama - MetaG Plot_1 | ecosystem: Environmental > Terrestrial > Soil > Tropical forest > Bulk soil | place: Panama | collected 2016-02-17
AAACCGCAACGGGGCGCGCGGCCGCGCGGGACTATCCTACTCGCCGCGCGATGGTTTCCCTCCCCTCGCGAGAGGAATATTCGCGCCATTATCGGGGCAGTGCCGCGAGCTGCGGGACGTCGTCTTCCTTGGGAGCAACCGCCTTGGCGGTGATCAGCGTCATCGCCACCGTGTCGTAGTACCCCATGGTGGCAACCAGATCGACCAGGCCCTTTTCGCCGAATTGCTTCACGGCTGCCGCATAGGTTGCGTCCGACACCACCTTTTCGCGATACATTTCCATCGCGTAGTCATAGAGGATCGTCTCATCCTCTTTCATCTTCTCGGGGCGCTTGCCGGTCGCAATGTCGGTGCCAACGCTCGGATCGAGACCGCCGCGCACGGCCGCCCGGTAGTGGCCGCGCCAGATCCACTGGCTCGACCATTGCCGGGCTGTGATCATTATGGCGAGCTCCGTCAGCCGAGGCTGCAGCCCTGTGCCCCAGCGTACATAATCCGACACTGCCTCCAATTTGCTGGCGAGCTGCGGGCTGCGCATATAGACCCGGAAGGGTGGATTCTTCAGCGCGGTGGTGTTGTTGCGCGGCGGCTTCGATAAGCTTTCGATATAGGCCTTCTGTTCTGGGCTCAGCTGGTCTGGATTGAGCGCCGGGTAGCGCTCCTGCGCCCTAGCATGCGGCACTGCGAACGCGGCGATAAGTAGTGTAGTGGTGAACAGGTGCTTCATGAATTCCTCCCTTTTGCTGGCAGCTTCTGAATCTGGTCGCAAGCCGGTGCATTGCCTCGCTCTATGTCATTGGGGCACAAAGATGCCATGGTAAGGCTGCCCCGGTGACGACTGCGCCGTCCCAGCCGGACGCCGAGCTGCGCCAGAGCTATCGCAGGTGCGCCACGCCTGAATTCTTCGGGCCCCTCAGCGACGAGGAATGCGGCATCGGTCATGATCCGAAGGTGCCGTGATCCTACTTGCAGGCGGTCGCCTCCTTCATCTCAAACTGCGACATAACCCCGGACACGACGAAATCGCCGTAGTCGAGGGCCAAGGCACGCGAGACCCCGTTCTCATAGAGCTCGAACCCGATGGCGTAGGCCGGGGTCTGCTCCCCGGTCTTGGCGCCACCTTGCTCGAAATAGCTAATGGTGACGGGCCAGCGTTTGAGCTTGGCCAGGGCCGGGTTGCCGGCCGCGGCGTCGTCCGGCAATTTCTCGCCGGGTGCGATTGCGGCGCCGATCACCGCAAGTGTCGAGAATACCTTTTCGCCGGATTCCGAGCCATCAAACACGGATAGTTCGAGTAACGTCTTGCCGGCCTCGGCCGCCTCGATAACGCGCCGGACATGCTCGGTCGGGAACACGATCTTGGTATCAAGATTGAAGCCCTTTGGCTTCGGTTTTGACAGCTTGACCGAAATCCCGGAACTGTCACGACCGGCATTACCGTCGACTGTATCGACAACGCGCTCATTGACCTTGTTTTCGGAGTTGAAGCGGAACGATTTGGCATCGCCCTCTTCCCAGGTGGCAGCGCGCAGGTCGCTCAGCGCCAGCTTGCCCTCGCCGCTGTTGATTTCGGACACTTGGCGGAACTGCAGCGCATAGCCCTCACAGGCATTGCCGGAGAAATCATAGACGATGCGTCCGTGAACCGCCTCGATAGGTCGCTTGCCCCGCGATTTCGCAAGCGTGAGATCATAAACGGCACGATGCGGCGCAAGCGCGGTCATCGCTTCAGCCGGTGGCGTGGCAGCAAAGCACGCTCCCGTGACTAATCCGGCAGCGGCCAAGTACATGGCAGTATGAACGCGCGTCATCGAACCTCCTCACCTCACGGGCCGGACATCCCGGCAATTCGTTGCCACCGCGCCCAACATAAGATTCATGGAATAATGGCGCAATGCCCCGGCCAGCCCTCAAAATAGGCCAATTGAACAAGGCGGCGATTGCATAGAGCGCAAATGCCGCAAATTCATGGGCTTAAGACTGATGATCGAAATTGCCCGGCTACAACCGCAATTGCCGAGATAAAGCGTGTTACTACTTGCAAGGCGTCCCCCGATCGGCCAAGGTCCCCCTGGGTGTAATCAATTTGGCGGGGGAAGCCTGATGTCCGGAGCCATCGACAAGAAGCTTGACGAGTTGGGGATTGTACTGCCGACACCGGCGGCACCGATTGCCAATTATGTGGGCTTTGTGCGCACTGGACGCTTGTTGTTTGTGTCCGGCCAGTTGTGCCTTGCCGACGGCGCCTTGGTCGCCACGGGCAAACTCGGTGCGCAGGTCACGGTCGAACGAGGCCAGGCTGCGGCCCGCGCCTGCGCGATTAATCTGCTGGCGCAGGTCAGGGCCGCCCTCGGCGATCTCGACAAGGTGGTCCGCGTGGTGCGGCTTGGCGGCTTCATCAATTCGACGCCGGATTTTCTTGATGGTCCTAAAGTGATGAACGGCGCATCGGACCTGATGGTGGCGGTATTCGGTGAAAGAGGTCGCCACGCCCGTACCACCGTGGGCGTCGCCGTGCTGCCTGCCGACGCGGCGGTCGAGGTCGAGGGCACATTCGAAGTGTCGTGAGCGATCACGTTCGAGGAATGACTCACGCAGGCGCTCCGAGAGTGAAATCTGCCCTCTGGTGGCTGACAGCCCGTCCGATCGCACATCGCGGGCTCCATGATTGCGCGCACGGCATCATCGAGAACACGGCAGCCGCCGCAGAGGCGGCGATTGCCGGCCAATACGGCATCGAGGCTGACCTGCAGATCAGCGCCGACGGCGAGGCCATGGTGTACCATGACGATACGCTCGGCCGCCTCACCGACGGCGTCGGCGCGCTCCGCGACATGTCTGCGGCAGACCTCAAGCGCGTGCCGATGCGGGCAACCGGTGACCGCATGATCACGCTCGGAGATCTGCTCGATCTCGTGGCCGGACGTGCCACGCTGGTGATCGAACTCAAGAGCCGGTTCGACGGCGACCTGCGGCTTGCGGCACGGACGGCCGCCGTGCTCGCGGGCTATCACGGTCCGATCGGCGTCATGTCGTTCGACCCGGCGCTCATCGCCGAACTGCGGCGCATCGCCCCCCGTATTGTCCGCGGAATCGCGGCGGGACGCCGCTATCCGCCGCATGTTTGGCACTTGCTCAGTCCGGGGCAGCGCTTCGAACTGGCGTTTCTCCTGCACGGATGGAAGAGCCGCCCCAACTTCATCGCCTATCGGGTGGACGATCTCACCGCCGTGACGCCGCAGGCGGCACGGCTTCTGTTCGAAGTGCCCCTGCTCACCTGGACCGTTCGCACCGCGCAGGAACGCGCCACGGCGACGCGCTTTGCCGACCAGGTGATATTTGAGGGATTTCGGGCCTGACCCTGCTGCATCGACGTAGGATGGGTAGAGCCACAGGGTCTGCCCTTCGGCCGGCCCCGTGGCTCTCCCCAATCCTATGCTGGCGGCAGGATCTTATTTTCGGTTGAAACGTGCGCCGAGAGTCGCATCGGCGTATTCGACCGAAAAGTTATTTGGATCAAACTCTTCGCCAAGCCATTCGATCTGCTCAGCATGTTCCGGATGGGCAGGATCGGCCAGGACTTCGAGCAGGTGCTGATAGCCCCAGGGACCTCCGCAATCTTCCGGCGGACAGTTGCGCGCTCCCGCAACGCAGGTCGGATAGGATTTCCCATCGAGGACCGACGAGGTTTTTTCGATCGCAACCATGTGTTCCCAGTCGTCGCCGAAGTCGTAGGTATAGGTGAAGCGGGCGATGCCCGATTTCGTCAGGTCATTCAGGGTCAAGCTATTTTCATCATCGACATAGTCGACGGTGCTCGGGTCGCCATATCGCCCGCCATCGACGTCGAAGTCGTGGAGATGGCCGTCCTCCCACCCCATTACGGCCTGGATCGCGTCATGCAGGTCGCCAAGCGTCATTGTGCCCGGGACCATGAGCCGACGCCAGATCGGCGGTTTGATGCCAGCCAGTGTTACTTTCAGACTGACAATGCCTCTGGTCGTACCGCTCTTGGTCGCACTGCTGCCCGGTTCAGTGATCTTTGGTTTGGTGCTCTTCGATTCGGTTCGCTTGGCCATGGTCCCCCCCCTTGCTGCCTCATCACCCCATCCGCTTCAACCGCTCCAGCGCCTCCAAAATCTTTGCCCGGCGCGCCACCGCCTCTTCGCGCTTCTCTCGTTCAGCCTCAACCACCTCCTCGGGAGCGCGGGCGATGAAATCCGGATTGCTCAGCTTGGCGTCGATGCGGTTGATCTCGACTTCGGCCTTGGCCTTTTCTTTTTCGAGTCGCGTGTTCTCGGCGGCCAGGTCGATGAGGCCCCTGAGCGGCAGCGCCACGGTTTCGCCACGCACCAGGAGCTGCACGGCGCCGGTGGGCGGCGTAGCGGCGCTCGTTATCTCGGCGATCTTCGCCATGCGCTTGACCACATTGCTCCAGCGCTGCGCGCGTTCGTAGGTTTGGGCCGTAACCCCGGCCAGTACCAGGGGAATCTGCATCGCCGGCGCGATGTTCATCTCGGTGCGTACGGAGCGGATTGCCATGATGACGTCGACCACCCAGCCGATTTCGGCCTCAGCCGCTGCGTCCTCAAGTCCGATGAGCAGCGGCCAGGGCGCGAGCGCCAAGAGGCCGTCGCGAGCGACACCGCCCTCGGCCGTCACGCTCCACAGCTCCTCGGTGATGAACGGCATGAACGGATGCAGCAGCGCCAGAATCTGGTCGCGCACGAACGCCACCATGGCCTGGGTTTCGGCCTTGGCAGCGCCGTCGGGGCCCACGAGCACAGGCTTGCAAAGCTCCAGGTACCAGTCGCAATAGACGTTCCACACGAAGCGGTAGACCGCATTGGCGGCATCGTTGAACCGGTAGGCCTCGATTGCTTCGGTCGTCTCACGCACTGCCCGGGCAGTTTCATGGCCGATCCAGCGATTAAGGGTTTGCTCCGCCTCCTGCGGTGCGAAGCCCACCAGCGTGGCGCAACCATTCATCTCGGCGAAGCGGCAGGCATTCCACAGCTTGGTCGCGAAATTGCGATAGCCTTCGACCCGCGACGTAGCCAGCTTGATGTCGCGACCTTGCGCCGCCATAGCGGCGAGCGTGAAGCGCAAAGCGTCGGCGCCGTAGCGGTCGATCAGTTCCAAGGGGTCAATGATGTTGCCCTTGGACTTTGACATCTTGGCGCCCTTCTCGTCGCGCACCAGGGCGTGGATGTAGACGCTGCGAAACGGTACCTCCTTCATGAAGTGCATGCCCATCATCATCATGCGGGCGACCCAGAAAAAGATGATGTCGAAGCCGGTGACGAGAACATCGGTCGGATAGTAACGCGCGATTTCCGGGGTCTCGTCGGGCCAGCCCAGCGTCGAAAATGGCCACAGTGCCGACGAAAACCAGGTATCGAGCACATCCTCGTCACGGATGAGGAACGGCGCGCGGCTGTCCGCGTCGAGCGCCATGTCATGTCCCTGCATGGGCGTGATGGCTTCTGTCTCGGTATAATAGGCGAGCGCATGCGACACCGCCTCCTCCTCGGTCTCGGCGACAAAAAACTTGCCGTCGGGTCCGTACCAGGCCGGGATCTGATGGCCCCACCACAGTTGCCGCGAGATGCACCAGGGCTGGATGTTTTCCATCCAGTCGAAATAGGTCTTCTCCCAATTCTTGGGCACGAAAAGGGTGCGGCCCTCACGGACCGCCGCCATAGCCCGCACCGCGAGCGCCCTGGCGTTGACATACCACTGGTCGGTGAGGAACGGTTCGATCACGACGCCGGAACGGTCGCCATGCGGCACCATGTGGGTGTACGGCTCGACCCTGACCAGAAGCCCTGCCGCCTCCAGCCGCTCGACGATCTTCTTGCGTGCGGCAAACCGCTCGACGCCGTGGAGCGCCAGCGTTTCGTCAAGCTCCGGTGAAGCGGGCACGTCCTTCAGGAACGCCGTGTTGCCATCGAGATCCAGCTTGCCCTCGACGTCGAGCACGTTGACCATCGGCAGCCGATGACGTCGGCCGACCTCAAAATCGTTGAAATCATGGGCGGGCGTAATCTTCACCGCGCCGGTGCCTTTCTCGGGATCGGCGTAGTCGTCGCCGACGATCGGAATGCGCCGTCCTACCAGAGGAAGGATTGCGGTCCTGCCGATCAGGTGCTTCAAGCGCTGGTTTTGCGGATGTACCGCCACCGCGGTATCGCCCAGCATGGTTTCCGGCCGCGTGGTGGCCACTATAATGAATTCGTCGGCCCCCTCGACCGGATAGCGGATATGCCAGAGGCTCCCCTTCATCTCGACCTGCTGCACTTCGAGGTCGGAGATCGCGGTGAGGAGCTCGGTATCCCAGTTGACGAGGCGCTTGTCCTTGTAGATCAGGCCTTCGTTGTAGAGTGTTACAAACACCTTCAGGACCGCGCGCGAGAGGCCCTCGTCCATGGTGAAGCGTTCGCGCGACCAGTCGCAGGAGGCGCCAAGGCGCTTCAACTGGTTGATGATGGCGTCGCCGGACTCGGCCTTCCAGGCCCACACGCGCTCAAGAAACTTCTCCCGCCCCATGGCTCGGCGCGATGGTTGCTGCCGCTCCATCAACTGACGCTCGACCACCATCTGGGTGGCGATGCCAGCATGATCAGTACCGGGTTGCCACAACACGTCACGCCCGCGCATGCGCCAGAACCGGCACAACACGTCCTGAAGCGTGTTATTGAGCGCGTGCCCCATGTGGAGGGAGCCGGTCACGTTCGGAGGCGGGATGACGATGGCATAAGGTTTGGCGCCACGCCGCTCCGGACGGCCGGCGGCGAAGGCCTGCGCGTCCTCCCAGGCCGCGGACATGCGGCTCTCAATGTCGGCGGGGTCGTAGGTTTTGTCGATCATGGTGGGCATCCGGCAAGAGGTGCGCCAAGAAGCCCAGCAGGACGCCGATTGTCAACGGCCGGGCGTTGCAAGAAGGCGCCTTGACATGACCCACCACGTCATGGCCTGGCTCGTCCCGACCCCAACTTCGTTACCTCACGCGTCACTCCGGAATGCCGGCAAGGCGCATTCCCGTGATCTCGCGATTCTGGCCCTCGACATAGCGGGGATCGGTCCACGGCTCGCGTACCCGAAACGCGCTGATCGTCTCCTTGGGATAGCGGCGCAGCATTTCCGCCGCCTCCGCGCGAGCCTCTTCGAGTCGCCCCGACAGGGCAAGCGCGGCGGCAAGCACACGATGAGGATAGCGCAAATTCGGATTGACCTGCACACCGCGGCGCGCCCATTCGACAGCCTCATCGTACCGCTGCTGGTGAATGTAGGTAATCGCGAGCTGGTAGTACCACTCCGCCAACTGCGGATCGCGCGGGCTCAACTGAATCGCCTTCAGTGTATGCTCTGCAGCTTCGTCGGCGCGGCCGAGGAAGACCTTGATCTGGCCGACATAGTTGTGCGCGACAGCGAGATTGGGATCAATGGTAATCGCACGTTCAAAAGCGACCAAAGCTTGATCCAGATCTTTCCGTAATCGTTTGAGCACATAGCCCTGATAATAGGTGGCCAGCGCGTCGTCGGGTTTGACCGCCAGTGCCTGGTTGACGACGCGTTCGAGCACCTCGAGATGCTCTTTGCTCGTGCCAGTGTACCATGTCGACCCCCATTCGATCAGCAGCACGTGGGAAAGCCCGTTGAGAGCCGCAAGATGATCGGGACTGAGCCGTAGCGCTTCTTCGAACTGCTCGCGCGCGCGCTGCATGCTTTCACGGCTCGCCGGTTTGTTGAGCAATGCCAACCCGCGCATGGTCAGATCGACGGCGTCGGGATTGTTCGGTCGTTCGCGCAGGGCACGCTGACTCTCAGCGTCGATGAGAACCACGTTCAACGCACCGGCGATGCGCTGAGTGACCTGATCCTGGACTTTTGCGAGCTGTGCGATTTGTCCATCAAATCGTTGTGCCCAAAGCTGCGAGGCATTTGCCGCCTCGACCAGTTGCGCGTTGATGCGCAAGGAATCCGTAATCTTGCGGACATTGCCCTGGAGGACGTAGCGCACCGACAATTCGCGCCCGACCTGGCGCACGTCGATTGATCTTCCCTTGTAAGCAAAGGCGGTGTTCGGGGCAATTACGAATGAGCCGGGAATACGCGACAGGTCCGTGGTCAAATCCTCGGTCATTCCTTCCGCGAAATACTCTTCCTCCGAATCGCGAGCCGGGTTCGTAAACGGCAGCACCACAATCGACAGCCGCGGAACCTGAAACGTCGGTTCGGCAACGGATGTGGCCAGTGTACTGGGCAAAGTGGCCTGGGTACTGGGTAGAGCGGGCGGTGTAGCGGTTGCTTGTGCTCTCGGTGGCACCGGTTGCGGCCACCATAACCATAGGGCCGCAGCGCACGCAGATGCGACCGCAATCGCTGCAGCGAACCAGCGCCAGCCGTTTTTGGGCGTTTCCGAGGGCCCGTTTTCAGTCGGCAGGCCTGCGATTTTCTCAGGCCCAAGCGCGTAGATTCGAACCGGATTGGTTATATTCTTGAGCATCTGCTCGCCGCGATCCTCGAACGGATAGGCAAGCTTGGCGCGCACATGCTCGTGCACCGTGGCGGAGATGCAGATGCCGCCTGGTTCCGCCAAAGGCTCCAGGCGGGCGGCTATGTTCACTCCGTCCCCCTGGACATCGTCGTCATTGGTGATGACATCACCGAGATTTATGCCGACGCGCAATTCGATGCGCTGGGCGTCCGCGAGCATGGCATTCCTCTTGGCCATTGCTTGCTGCAGCGCGACCGCACTGGTCACTGCTTCCACCGCGCTCGCGAATTCCACCAAAATGCCGTCGCCTTTGACTTTGACGACCCGCCCGGCATGCGTCTTGACATGTGGCCGAACCACGTCCCGCAATACGCTCTGTAAACGGCGCCACGTGCCGACCTCGTCCTGATTGGAGAGGCGGCTATAGCCGACCACGTCGGCAAACAGGATTGCAGCCAGTCGACGTTGCACACGTTCCTGCGACACAGCTTTCCTTCCGCTCCAATTCAGTCATCGTAGGGGGTGTTATTCTGGACATTAAGATAGCATCAGGGCGCGGCGCAAGTCTGTCCGATCGACCGCGGGAAAGTCTCAGCCCCACACGGGCGCTTCACATGAATAGTCCTATATTATGTTATTATCGTTCCTAATCGTCCCTATTGCAAAGATGACCCGCGGGTCAAGCCCGCCGGGTGACCAGCGGATCAACCTCATCAAGACCAGTTCTAACGGTGATGGACCCATAATTCCAAAATGCCCGGCTTAACGTGCGCACTCTCTCGCGGCTCAAGCTTGGTTATTGGCAGATTCAACGTATCCAATGCAGCGATCGCGTCCTTTGCCAGCCGTTCCGCCCTGGCCTTATCCTTGTCGCCCGTATGATAGCGAACTTCATTGGTATTGACTGCGGCTGCCGGTTCCTCGACGGGAATAGTCCATCCAGATTCATGAAGTTTTGAGCTGATCCGCTTGGCTAAGTCGTGGCCAAGGCCCGTAAATTGAAAGTATACGGTACCCCTGTGACCATTCGCGTTCTCTTGAAGCGGAACGGGGTTGATTTTTGGACTCAAACCCTGAGCTTTCAAGCTCTCAAGGATTGAATTTTGATTATCGATCAGGACTTGTATTTGAGATGTATCATTTTTCAGATGTTCAAATGCAAGCTCTGCCGTTGATTGCGCTTGTGTTATCTTTTCTATTATCTTTTCCTTTTCTGCGTCTACATTATTAAGCAATTCTTTAAGCGCCCGGTGTTGGGCATCGACATCCGCTCTCACTCCCGCGACCTCACGTTGAGCACTAAGTATCTCTCTCAAATGTTCAAGCGTTTGAATTCTAATGTCGTCTCGAATATGCTCGAGCGTACGAAGATGATCTTTTAAGCTGGCGATATTGCTCTCTACTTCCCCTTTTATACTCGCGCGCAATTCGCCCCCGTAGAGTCCGATGATATAGCCGAATATCTCAGCGCGAAAAGTTACGAAAACCAAAATAAACAAGCCAAAAATAGCACTACCACCAATCCCAAAAAATTTCAAATGCGTGAGGTCTTGTTTGATTCTCTCATAGACCCGTTTTTCGATTTCATCTTCTTTTGCCTTCTGGACAATGGAAACAATGTTATCGCTAATCTCGGGCATCGTCATTCTCCCTTTGTCATTGGCGCGGCGGCCAATGTTAGGAGAGGTGTCGAGTGCCAACGGATCATTCGTAAACGAGCTTATTGAGACGCTTGTGATCGTCGCCGGCACAGGCTCTCCTGGTTCCGCAACTTTATTGCGTTCGCCGGGGCGGCGGTGTGAAGTAGCTCACACTGCTTCGCGATTTTCGTTCACCTGGGCTGGACAAGATGCGCGTCGCGGCATGCTCGCATGGGTCGACACCATCGAGGCGCAATCTGGGGATCCCCTGCTCTGTGTTGATGGAGCAACCGCTAGACTTCGGGGCGAACTGTCAGCCGGCCGCAGTGACAGATACGTCGATTGCGGCCACGGCGATTCGGCGCGGGTCACGCTGCCGCCGCCCAGGCTGTGGTTCATCGGAGGGCCGAGGCAAGCTTGAAGCAATGAGCATAACTTACGCGAAATTGCGGATGCCGTGCAATCCGGACGCCGATCAGCGCCCATCGGGGATGCGCACCCCGATCCAGGCGTCGCGCACCTGCTGATAATGCACCATCGGGTCGTAAAGCGGGATATTTATCCTAAGCTTCGGCAAATTCAATTCGCCGACGGCACTCAACAGCGAATACGATGCCACCACGCGATCATGTTGGGCGGTGACCAACGCAGTACGGGCATTGACGAGTTCCTGCTGCGAATTAAGAACGTCGAGGGTGGTGCGCTGGCCGACACGGGCTTCTTCTTGTACACCGTTGAGCGCGATCTCGGCCGACGCTACCTGGGCCTCGGTTGCAAGAATCTGCGCCCTCGCGGCGTCAAGCTGTCCCCATGACGTCACCACGTTGGCTTGAACCGCATCACGCGCGGTGTCGAGGTCAATGCGTTTCTGCCCGACAACCTCTTTGGCCGCGCGAATCGCCGAAAACGTATCCGAAGCACCGGCGGGGCCCGCGTTAAAGATTGGAACCGTGACCTGCCCCTGCACAAAGGCAGTGAACTGCTGAAGCTGGGTGGTCAGGTTAATTTCCCAGTTTTGCGAGACGGAACCGATAAGGCGCGCTTGGGGATAAAGCGAACCCTCAGTGATCTTGACCTGCAGAACGGCGGCATCAATACCGAACATGGCGACGCCGACGCTCGGATGGCGCGCGCGGGCAATCTCGATCGCCTCTATCAACCGCCGCGGCGTCAGACGATCGACCGGCGACGCCGGCTGCAACGTACCGGCCTCCACGCCGACGAATTGCCGATAATTCGCACGCGATCTGGCGTATTGCGCTTCGGCCGTCAGCACCGAGGCGCGCCCCTGGGACAAGCGGGATTCCGCCTGCGCCACATCGGTCCGCGTCACTTCACCGACGTTGAAACGATCGCGGGTCTGACGCAATTGCTCCTGCAGCACTTCGACGTTGCGGCGCTGCAGTTCGAGCAATGCGCCGTCGCGTATCAGATCCATGTAGGCGGTGGCGGCATTCAGCAAAACGGTTTGCTCGGCCACCCGCAGGGCTTCTCGCGCTGCCGAGGTATTGGACTCGGCTTGGCGAACCCGATTCGCGGTTTGAAATCCGTTAAAGACGTTTTGAGTGACAGTGGCATTAAGGCTGCTCGGCGAAGAGCCGAAGCCGAGGCGCGGATAGTCCGCATGGGCTGACACAGTGGGGGTCGCCGGAATCGGAACTTTCGACACCGTGCTTGTATACTGCTGCGCAGTTTGCGCGGTTGCAGTCACGGTCGGCTTGTAGCCGGATAGCGCCTGCGGGACAGATTCGTCGGTCTGCCGCACCACCGCGCGCTGGGAGTTGAGCTGCGGATTGTTTTGGTAGGCGTTGATCAGCGCGCCATTCATCGTGTCAGCGCGCACCGGCAGTGCCGCGACCATGCATAAAGCCAGTCCGAAGCCGCCCGACTTCACACCCCGCCGCAGCATCCCACCTCCCAGGCGACATGACACGTCAAACGTGTGCCATGCGACGCCTCCGCCGCACGGCACACGTTAATAAAAAACCATACGTGACTCGCTTCTGCGGCAAAACCCTGTTCTTGACATCTCAACTGAAAAACACCCGACTGGGGCATATAGGCAACACTTTGAACCACCAGTGCGCAGACGCCTTGCCCGATCTAACGGGATTAAAAAACAAAGATTGGCGCGACGTCGAAGCCGGGCAGCACCGGAGCATTCGCACCAAACAGGACCCGGCCGCTGAGTTTCCCGTTAACACATTGAAATAACGTGGCCTTGCCGACCGGACCGTGGCCCACAGCGGCGACCAGCCGGCCGTGTGACGACAATTGCCCGCACAGCTCCTCGGGTAGGGTTTCAACCCCGCCGTCAATCAAAATCACGTCGTATGGACCCGATCCCGGCACCCCGCCAGCGAGCGGTCCCTCGACGACCGTGACATTCTCGCAACCGAGCGAGGGCAGGACCGACCGAGCCTGTCGCGCAAGCGAATCGTTTGATTCCAGGGCAACCACCGCGGCGGCGAGTCGGGACATCACCGCCGCCGCATAACCACTGCCGGCACCGAGCACCAGCGCACGTTCATGCTGCGCTGGATCGGCCGCCTGAATCAGCCGAGCCAGCACAGCGGGCTTCATGAGATAGCGCGCCGGCTCAGTTGCCGTAGCATCGGCAATCATGAGGTCGCGATCCAGATAGGCCAGAGCCGTCTGATCTCCCGGCAGGAAAACCTCTCGCGGAATGTCCAGCATCGCTGCGATGAGGCCGGGATGATTGACCTCGCTGGTGCGTAGCTGACCATCGACCATCGCCCGCCGTGCCGCCTGAAAATCCACTATGCCCGCCTCCCACAATCCGCTTCACCAAATCCGAGCCGGCCGAAGGATTGCGACCGCGTTTTGCGGCAAGGTCCGGGAAAAGGCAAGCGTCCGTCCATTTGTCACCTAGCCATCCGGTCAGTTGTTCGCAGCCGGAGACGATCCCACCTAGGGCACACAACGGAGGCAATCATGACAGATGGTGTTTCACCTGCTCAATCCCAGCTCCAATCCCCTCTGCAGCTTTCAAACCAGCTCGCCGCTTTGGTCGCTACCGCGGCACAATCGGTGGTCACCGTGCATGGCGGCGGTCGCCGGCCGTCAAGTGGCATCGTATGGCAACCCGGCATCGTGGTGACGGCCGAGGAAACGGTGGCCCGCGACGCTGATCTTGCCCTCACACTGCCGCACGGAGGCCGCGTCCAGGCCACGCTCTCCGGACGCGATCCCTCGACCGATATCGCGGTGCTGCGCTATGAAGCCACACCGCCAATCAATGCTTTCGCATCGACCGCCTTCGCCATGGACCTGCGAGCGGGCCATCTTGCGGTCGCGATCGGACGCGCCGAAGGCGGTGCAGTAGCAACTCTGGGAATGGTGTCGTTCGCGGGGTCTCCGTGGCGCAGCCGCCATGGCGGGCAGATCGATGCAAGGCTCGTAATCGATGTGCGCCTGCCGACCGTCGCGGAAGGTGGGGCACTGGTTAGCGCCGGTGGGGAGTTGATCGGTATCGCGGTGTTTGGGCCGCGACGGCGCGTGCTCGCGATCCCTGCAACGACTATCGCCCGCGTGGTGCCGATGATCCAAGACAAGGGCCACATCACCCGCGGCTATCTAGGGGTCGGACTGCAACGCGTCCCCCTCCCCGCTGCCGACGGTGGCGAAACGCGACGCGGCGCCATGGTTGTGACGCTCGATCCGGCGGGTCCGGCCAGGACCGCTGGCATTCTCCAAGGCGACATCATCGTGGGGCTCGGGGGTATCGCCGTGACTGGCATGCGAAGCCTCTACCAACAGCTCGGGCCTGACGCAGTCGGGAAAAAATTGGCGGTCGATCTCATCCGGGCGGGGGCGCCCACGACTGTCGATGTTACGATTGCACCGCGTCCCCAGGCCTGACCCATGACATTGCGGCCACCGCGCCGAACATGGCCGATCCGCGTCGCCCTTTGCGTCGCGGATCAAGTCGTTCGCACGGAAATCGCCGATGGCTGCGAAGAGGTCGACATCACCGTGGCCGATCCCGACGAGCCGATCGAGGATGCCGATGTCGTCTTAGCCGACCGGCCAGTCGAAACCGCAGTGCCGGTCATCGCCCTTGTATCGGGCAAAGCCCGCGAGGGCTGGCCGGCGGACGTTCGCGCGGTCGTTCGACCGGACCTGGATGCCGCGACGCTTGCTGCCATCATTACCGTCATTGCCGCCGGCTATGCGCTGGCGCCGCACCAGGACGCCGCTGGCGAAGACACCGGCGTCTGGGCCGACCCCGGAGAAAGGGGCGACGAATTGCCGTTCGTCCTCACTCCGCGGGAACGCCAGGTTCTGGCGCTCCTCGCCGAAGGAGCCTCCAACAAAGCAATCGCACGCGCCCTGGCGGTATCAGTGCATACTGCCAAGTTTCACGTGGCCTCGCTTACGGAAAAGCTCGGCGCCAACGGTCGCCTCGAAGCGGTTGCGATTGCGATCCGCGCCGGGCTGGTGATGGTGTAACCCCTCGTCGTCCGATGTCGGTTTGAAAAAACTGCCGCCGATCCCATATAGGGTCCCGGTGACCCCCATGCTCCATACCGATTCCGACTTTGCGGACAATCAAAGCCCCGACAACGACCAGCCAGCCGAGGCGATCACGGCGCTTGATGCACTGTCAAGCGGTATTGCGGCCTTGGTCGATCGGGTCGGCCCGGCGGTCGTACGCGTCGAAACGACCCGCAGCGGCCGGCGGCCCGGCGGCATCGGTTCCGGCGTCGTCATTTCGCCGGACGGCCTCGTGCTGACCAACAGCCACGTGATCCAGGGCCATCACGACGCCCATCTCACCGACAGCGAGGGCCGCATCCTGGAGGCACGGCTGATCGGCGAAGACCGTGATACCGATCTTGCACTGTTGCGGGTGACGGCCGCGCGGCGCCTCGCGTCCGCGCTGCTTGGCGATTCGAAGCTGTTGCGCCGGGGCCAGTTCGTGGTCGCCATCGGCAACCCGCTGGGGTTTGAATTCACCGTCACGTCAGGCGTAATTTCGGCGCTCGGTCGTTCGCTGCGCGCCTCTAACGGCCGTCTGCTCGACGACGTCGTGCAGACCGACGCCGCTCTCAATCCCGGCAATTCCGGGGGACCGCTGGTCTCGACGCGAGGCGAGGTGGTCGGCATCAATACGGCCGTGATTGCGGGCGCACAGGGTATCTGTTTTGCGGTTGCTAGCAACACAGCTAAATTCGTGCTTGGCGAACTTATCCGCCACGGCCGCGTGCGGCGCGCCTATATCGGTGTGTCGGCCCAGACCGTGCCGGTACCGCGTCGGTACGCCCAGGAATTCGGCCTGGAAAACAGGTTTGGCGCCCTGGTGATCGGGGTCGAATCGCATAGTCCCGCCGCGGCGGCTGGCTTGGCCACCCAGGACATCGTGGTCAAGCTCGGTCGAGAGACCGTCACCGGTGTCGACGATCTCGTGCGCCTGCTCGACGGCAACCGGGTTGATCAGGCTGTCGACATGACAGTGCTGCGGTTCGGCAAGCGCATGGAACTGACCGTGCACCCGATTGAACGCCGCGCCGCAGCCTGACGAAGCCGCCGTGGCAATGTTTCTGGAATGCTCCGTCTCGTTGCGACGCTCAATCGCCGCCGCTCGGGGCGATAGCGCAGGTCGTTGATTGCGAACCTGCAGGCGCCGAGTTTCGATCGATCGTCGAACGACGCGCCTGACCGGACGTACTGGTCGCGCGCGAGCATGTCGGCGGTGCGCCTGCGATTATTTTCTCGCCATCGCTTTTCTGCCTTTCCTTGCTGGCCGGCCGACACTAAACCTGTCCTGACACAATCTTTTTCCACGTCGACGCGCGTTTCCGCTTTTTGCGGCCGGCGCGGCGGGGGGCTTCTTGATGCGGCCAATTCGCAAAAATGCGTCAGCGGCCACCCGGAGGTGAGCGATGGATGAAACCACCACCGACATCGAAGAAATGGTCGATCCGGCTGCACTGGCGGGCCGACTTGCCGAAGAGATGCCCGCCGACATCGCTGAGACGCTCAATACGCACATTCCGCAGGTCGCGGCCGCCATTCTGCAGAACCTGCCGCTGGAGACGGCGATAGCGGTGCTCGATACACCGAGCCTGGGGGACGCGGGGGAGATCATCGAGGCGATCCCGCGCGATCGGGTGGTGCCGATGTTATCTGGCATGTCGGCCGACAGAGCGGCCGACGTGCTCCTTGAACTGGACGAACCTGTCCGCTCCGACCTGCTGGCGCGTCTTGACGCCGAAACCAAGGCTTCGGTTCGACAGCTCTTAGTATATCCGGAAGAAAGTGCCGGCTCGCTGATGACCACCGAACTCGTCAGCGTGCCGGCGACCTGGACCGTCGCGCAGACGTTGCAACACGTTCGCATGGTCGAGCGGACCCGCGAAACCGTCTACGCCATTTACATCCTGGATCCACGCTCCAAGGTGTTGTTGCGGGCGATGCCGCTGCGCCGGTTGATTACCGCCGATCCAAACGCGACGGTCCTGGAGGCGGCGCCGACGCGACGTCCCGTCACCATATCGCCGCTTGCCAGCCGTGATGACGCGGCGCGCCTGATTTCGAAATACGATCTATTGGCCGTCCCGGTCGTGGACGGAACCGGCCAATTGGTTGGCATCGTCACCGTGGACGACGTGATCGATGCGATTGTGGAGCGACAGACCGAGGAAGTGCAACGATTCGGCGGCGTGGAAGCCCTCGACGAGCCCTACATCGATATCGGTTTTGCCAAGATGATCCGCAAACGGGCCGGCTGGCTGTGCGCTCTGTTCGTATCGGAAATGCTGACGACGTCCGCCATGCAGGGTTTTCAGAACGAACTCGAGAAGGCCATCGTCCTTACCCTGTTCATTCCTTTGATCATGAGTTCGGGCGGCAATTCAGGATCTCAGGCCACTTCGCTTCTCATCCGCGCGCTTGCGCTTCGCGAGTTGCGGCTAGCCGATTGGTGGCGCGTAGCATTGCGCGAATTGCCGACTGGAATCATGCTGGGCAGTATTCTGGGCGTCATCGGCATCGCCCGCATCACGCTGTGGCAGGTGTTTGGACTTTACGATTATGGCCCCTATTGGATGTTGGTCGCCGCCACGGTGGGCGCTGCGCTCGTCGGTATCGTTACCTTCGGCTCTATGGCGGGTTCGATGCTTCCGTTCGTGTTGCGTGCCATCGGCTTCGATCCGGCAGCGGCATCGGCTCCATTCGTGGCTACCCTGGTCGACGTAACCGGACTGGTCATTTACTTCGGGGTTGCTGCGCTCATTTTGCGCGGTACGCTGTTGTGAGCTTAAAGCGGATTTCGATCGTTTTGAATCACTTACGACGTCGTCGCCGGGCTTGTCCCGGCGACCTCGAATTTGAAGGCACAGAGCAGTGCAATCGAGGTGGCCGGGACAAGCCCGGCCACGACCGGGATAGGTGATGCCCAAACCTGACCGGAATCCGGTCTAGCGCAGGCCTGGGCGCTGACCCGACAAAACCTATGGGCACGTGTAGTCAGGCTACGGCCACGCTTGCCGGCACCGCCGCCGCCAGCGGCACAGGCATCGGTTGCAACGAGGGGCGTCGGTGCAATCGGTGTGGTACTGCCAGCGGCGACGGGCATTGGCGCAACCAGTATGGCGGCGCCAGTAGCAGGCGGGCGTGGCATCGCCACGGCCACCGGTACCCCAGCAAAGCGGCGGAGATGCTTGCCGGCGCCGTTTTGCCTTCTCACAATCGGGCTCTCGCTGTAAGCGAATTATCAGGATCGATGTTGTATCGTGGTTGGGGTTGGATTTTTCCAGCATGTTGCTGCGGAAAGTAGGATCGAATCCCGGTTGCGCACAATCGGGCGAAGGTCTCGTCGTTACGTACGTGCCGCGGACCTTGGTCGAATACCTTTACGTCTAAGATTTCATCCTTAAGTCGGTTTTGGGGCGCGTTATTTTCTGACACGTCGCACAAAATTGCGCATTGCCAAGCACGCCTCCGCGGAACGGACGATTGGCGTTCCCTCCCTCCCTTGCCCAGAGGAGAAAATTTGCGGCAAATCACCCAAAAATCGAAGCTATTATTTACTTGCGGCAACACTCAAAGTGCGCGCACCAACTGCGGTCGAGGACAGTTCAAAGGGAACGGTTTCTTGGTATCCGCGCCGACGACGGCAAGACGATCAGCGTCGCGGCTGTCTTCCTCCGGCTGCTTGCACCCCCGGCTGCATCCCGGGTTGCAAGCCAGGTTGTATCCCGGGTTGCGCGCCAGGCTGCAGCGCGCCAAACTGCGGCGGTTGGAACCCAGGAGGCAGGGTCCCGGGTTGTATACCAGGCTGGAATCCGCCGCCCATCGTCGGCGAATCTCCGCCCGGTGGCGATAATTCCAGCGTGATCTTTTCGCTGTCTTTCACGAGGGTCACTTCGCGCGCTTGGACCGAACGAAGTACCCAACCCTGGTGATCCTCTCCCTCGCGCATCCGCACAAAACTTCCTGTCCCCGTCTCGGTGAAGACCCCGATCCGCTCGGCACCGCCGACGACCGTCCCGAGCAGTGAGATTGCAGGACGCGCGGGCTCTGCCTGCTTTACCGGCTGCCGCACTTGCACGGGGGCGACGTAAGCGGGCGCCGCGGGGGGCGGCGGACGGCGCGACGGTGAAAAAATCGGCCGTTCCCGTGTGATCGACAACTGCTTGAGCGGGAGCACCCAAAGCGGGTTTCCGGAAGATCCGGGGCTCTCGGCCGTCGGGTCCGCAGATCGCGCTGCGGTGCGTATCGTGTTGGTTTCTCCAGAACTGGTGGGACTGGAAGAACTGGTGGAGCTGGAAGAACTGGTGGAGCTGGTGGAGCTCGCGGAACTGACAACATGGTCTGACGGCTGCGCGGTCGTGCGTGAAACCTCGATATAGGTCGCGATGGCGCCGAGCAACGCCATGCCAACCAACATCGAAAATGCGCGACGCAGTTTCATCTCGACCCCTGCCACTGTCCAGAAACTGAAATCAAGACACGCAATTTTCCTTCCGGCGTCATTCCAGGCACCGCGGGGCCTTGTACGACCAGCTGATCGACGAACAGGAACGGCATTCCCGCCTCCAGATCATAAAGCAACTGCTGAAACACCGGCTGGTCAACTTCGCAGCTGACCGTAACGCTGACAAAACCATCCTTGGACTGCGTCCCCTGCAGGTCCACCTGCGTATACAAAATGTTGCCGCTGACCTTCGCAACCGAACCGGCCACTCGCTGCAAAAGGTTGGCGCCGCCGACCGTCACCGTGGCGCCCTCCAGCAGCGGCGAACCGGGAACAGCCGGCTCGCCGTCCTTGGCTTGACCGCGGGACGCGGCTGGATTGCGGCTTTCGAGTTGACTTAGAACACTGGCAGTCGCCGCCACCGCGTCGCGACGCGCCAGAATTTCGGCCACCGTCGTCCACGCCGTGATTGCGAACACCATCACGAGTCCGACGTAGAGAATAGCGGCGCCGGATGGAAAGCGTACCAGGAAGCTCGTGAAGAGATTCGATACGTTCATGTGCCTACCGTAAAGATCGGCTTGATCTGGGCCTCGATGTGGAATCGTTCACCGGATTCTCCGGGCGTGCGTGTGGTCGGCGCGTAGAACGTCGCGCGCGTGAAATGTTGAGATTGCTCGATCAGCGCGATCAGGGCGGCCGCGTCGCGGGTAACGCCGACGATCTGCAGCTTATCGGCTTCGATGCGAAGCTCGGTGACAAAGGTGTTATCGGGAAGGAGCTGCGACAACGCCTCCAACACGATCACGCTCGAAGGCAACGACTGCTTACGGCGTTCCAGCATGCGCTGCGCCGAAAGTGCGAAGTCGGGGCCGGTACGCAGCGCGGCGCGCCGCGCCGCAATTTTTTGCGAAAGCGCCTGTTGCTCGGCATCCAAACTGTCAAGGGCGAACGCCGAATAACCCATTGTTACAGCGGCCGCGAGCCCGCTGATCATGAACAGAGCCACAAGTGCGCGCCGAATGCGATCAACCTCAAGCACCCCACGCGCCCGCTGCTCGAACACCTTGATGGGGGCCGAATGGGGCTCGGCATCGGCCGGCACGGTCAACACCACGACCGATGCTGCACCAAGATCTGCAATAGCCTGAACATAGGGCGCCACAAGCGCCCGCGCTGTCGCGGCGACCGTCAGCTCGATCCGATCGTTTGGTGCATCCGCCGGTGGTGTCCAGCTAAATACTGCCTCGCCTGCGGTCCATGGCGTAAGACGGTCAATCTGCGCGCGAACAATGCCGTCAAGAAATTCGACTGCGCGTTTAGGCAACTCCAGAGGGCGGAACAGGAATCGACTCGAACGCAGTATCATTTCGGCACGGCTGCCGCGCAACATATCGGCCCATGCGTCCGGCAAGCGATCTTCAATCGCGCCGTTGGTGATGCGAATGCGATGATCACGCAGACTCGACTTTCGGCCAGCGCCGGCGGCATGCAAGGTAAACGCATCTTGCGCTTCCTCTGTAATCCGCACCTCGTGGTTCGACTGCAGCCGATGCAGCAATCCGTTTACCGTGCCGGCGACGGAATCCATCCATCGATAGAAAGCTTCTCGGATTGGAGGTAATATGTTCATCTCAATCCCTGAGCGTTCCGCCGTTTGCCTGCTGACTCTTGCGCCACCATACCACGCGGTAGCTGTCAGCTAGTTGGCAGCATATCACCTGCCAAGGTTAACTGCCGCTGCACTGAAGTACAATTATGCTTCACAAGTTCCAGAAAAATCAAAAAATGACCAAGTTCGACCTCAAGCGACCGTCTCGGTCACTGTTATCAAACCACTGTGATCGCGACCAGCTACAGTAAGCGTTAAGTCCAACGCTGCGATGACACCGCTACAATGCCGTGCTGGCGGAACTACAAGGTATCGCGTGAGGCAACCTCGATCCCTCCTGTCAGCCAATTCACGCGCACCTCATAACCTGCGCCAAGTCGCGACAGCACGATAGTACCGCCGCATGACATGCCGTTGGCGAAAAAGCTTATAGTGGAGCGCGCGGGACGTTCGTTGCAGCTCAAGGGTAACATCGCCTGGAAGGAGACGTCAGCGGGAATACGCATGATCCGCGCGGACGATCCGGAACGGATCATCCGCCCCGGTGCGTCGATCTGCGCTGTAATTTGAACGTGTCGCTGTAAGGCCGCGTTACGGTCGGCCTTGAGGAACGTCGCAGTCTCGACCGCGTAAGCTGCCAACCTCTGACGTGTAGTGGCATGGGGTATGACGGGCAGCATGATCGCAGCGAGCATCGCCACGATGGCGATGACGGCGACCATTTCGAGGAGTGTGAATCCTTCCTGCTCCCTCACGTCATCCTCAACGCTCGATGCTCGCGGTAGAAATATCGGCCGCTGCCCCGGTTCCACCCTCCTGCCCATCAGCTCCGTATGAAACGATCTCATAGGCGCTCCGTTCTCCCGGAGAGCGATAGAGATAGGGCTTGCCCCAGGGATCGTTCGGTACGCCACCGCCTTTCAGATACGGACCATTCCATGCCGTCAGGCCGGCGGCAGGTTTCACAAGCGCGGCCAAGCCCTCGGAGGTGGTTGGGTAACGCCCTGCATCCAGATAGAACAGATCGAGCGCGCTCGTGAAGCTCTGAATCTGGATTTTTGCAGCTTTGACTTTCGATTCGCCCAGATAGTTGAGCACGCGCGGTCCCACCAGCGACATGATGAGGCCAATGATGGTTATGACCACCAACATTTCCACGAGCGTAAAGCCACGCTGGCTGTGTGCACGTGAACGCCGGCGTTTTGCCGGGCCAATTTGCGTTTCAGAGTGTTCCATTTTTTGCGCCTGCGGTTTTGTCACCCAACGACTTGAGTGATGGAGAGTAGGGCCGTCATGACGGACACAATAAGACCGCCAACGACCACGCTGATGGAAATGATGGCGAGCGGACCGATAATGCCCACTACCCGGTCGAGGCTGCGCTGCAGCTTTGCCTCGTAAAACTCTGCAATGCGCGCAGAAAGAGTTGGCATTTGGCCGGTCTCCTCGCCGATACGAAGCATGCGAATCGCCATGGGCGGCAAAATTGCAGCGGCGGCGAGAGCATCCGACAGCTTACCACCATGGCGCACCCGGTCGGCCGTTGCCGTCCAGGGAGCAACTCGTCCTGTCACCGACATAATGTCCACGAGTATTCGCAACGTTGCCGTCAACGTAACGTCACTGCTCAATAAGATGCCTAAATTGCGGCAAAATAGGGCAGCTCGATAAAAGTTGAATATCGTCGATATGCCTGGCAGTCGCGATATCTCGGAAATGATCGCCGTACGCACGCCTTTGCGACGCAGCAAGAGCCACCCCCCGACAACAAAGGCCAAGACCGTTATCGTAATTTCGGTGGCATTGCCGCGAAGGAAGTCAGAGAAGTTGAGGAAGGTGTTGATCGCAGAATCGCTCTTGGCACCGAAGTCCCGCAACACAGAGGAGAACTGGGGCAAAACGAACAGGATAAAGAACGTCAACACGCAGCCCGCTGCGAGCAGAACAAATGCGGGATATTGCAGAGCGTCACTGAGCTTGCGGCGCAACGCTTCCGCTCGTGCCCGTTCAATGGCGATCAACTCCAGAATATTACTGAGCTTGCCGGACGATTCACCAACCTGCACGAGGGCAATATAGATCGGCGGGAAAAGCGTCGGATGTTTGCTGATGGCTTCCGCAAAGCTCTCGCCCGCAAGAATTCCCGCTCGGATTTTAGTGACGACAGGCTGCAAGCGCCCGATGTCGGTGTCAGTCGCGAGCAATTCCAATGCATCGTCAAGGCGCGCCCCCGCCTTGAGGAGCAGCGCCAGATCGCGGGTGAACAAGGTAACATCTGCGCCGCGAGGCTGGTTGAACAGCGCGATGGTGGCGCGCGACACTGCGGTCGCACCGTCGTCGACGACCGTTTCGACCGGCACGAGACCGAGATACTCGATGCGGCGGGCGACTTCCGCCGCGGTCGGAGCGGACAGCGACCCGTTCACGAGTTCGCCGGTCTGGGTGAGCGCACGGTAACGGAAATTAGGCATCGCCTCACCGGATAGTGGTAACGCGCAGAACTTCGTTGGTGGACGTTATCCCGGCCCGACACTTCGCCACACCGTCATCGACCATCGTGGTCATCCCGGCCCGCACTGCGGCCTTGTCGATGGTATTGCCGTCGGTCTGGGCGTTGATGAGACCGCGCACGCTTTCATCAATCTTCAGGACTTCGAACACGCCGACTCGTCCCCGGTACCCGGTACCACCGCATCGCTCGCAGCCCTTGGGTTCGTAGATCATCTCGCCCACCTTGAATCCGAGCGCATCGAAGCGGGGATCGTCGGCGAAATCGGCCGAGGTGAGGTTGCGTTTCTTCTTGCAGCGATCACAAAGTTGCCGCACCAGTCGCTGGGCGATCACGGCGCGCAAAGTCGATTTGAGGAGGAAGCCCTCGACGCCAAGGTCGAGCAGGCGGGGCACCGCGGCAGCTGCGGTTTCCGTATGCAGCGTGGTCAGGACCAGGTGGCCCGTCAGCGCCGCATGGATGGCGATGTGAGCGGTCTCCGAGTCGCGCACTTCGCCGACCATGATGACGTCCGGGTCCTGACGCACGAAGGCGCGCATGGCGGCTGCGAATGTCAGCCCGATGGTGGGCTTTGCCTGGGACTGGTTGACGCCTGGGATCTCATATTCCACCGGATCTTCGATGGTGAGGATCTTGCGCGTGGGCTCGTTGAGGATCGACAGGACTGTGGCGAGCGTCGTGGTCTTGCCGCTGCCGGTCGGCCCGGTGACGATGATAATGCCGTGGGGCAACTGGAGCAGGTCAAGAAGTTTTTTTTCGTCGTGCGCTAAAAATCCGAGCCTGTCGATGTGCAGCAAGCCGCGGTCTTTTGGCAGCAGGCGGATCACCGCGGATTCGCCATGCTGCGTCGGCATGATGGCGACACGGATGTCCAGGTCCGACCTGGCAACGTGCAGCTGAGCCGCGCCGTCCTGCGGCAGGCGGCGCTCCGCAATATTGAGGCCCGCCAGAATTTTGATGCGGGAAATGATCGCCTGCGGCAACACGTCGGTCGGCGCCGGAATCGGACGCAGCAGTCCGTCGACACGCAGGCGCACCGTCAATCCGGACCTGAAGGGCTCGATGTGAATATCGCTGGCGCGCAGCTCCACCGCCTTTTCCAGAAGATCGCTCACGGCGCGAACGACTGGCGCGCCCGAGGCGAGATCGCGCAGGCTCTCGATATCGTCTTCGCGCGCATAGGCGGACTCTTGGCCCGCCTCCGACACCGCCACATCATTGCCCACGCGCTGGTCGAGGGCAGTCTCGATATCCTCGAACGAAGCAACCTGAATCTTGACGTCGCCGCCCAGCACGATGCTGGCAGCGCGCGTTGCGGCAGAATCACTCGGATCAGCCACAGCCAGCGTCGGTTCGCCGTCCTCGGCCTCGAACGGAAACACCAGCATTTCACGCAAGAAACGCTGGGAGAACTGATTCGCCAACGGCTTGGCGGACAGCATGTCAGGCAAAGCAACGCGCGGCACTTGGAAAAACCCGGCGACCTCGTCGGCAAAATCATTGGCCGAGAGGTCGGTCAGCCCCCATAGCTTGTGAAGCATTCGATTCGCCGGAGATTGTGCAGTGCCGTTCAGCACTTCGGCGTCGCCTGAAAGGTGGTTCCGGTCGCGAAGGTAATTCGCGAACTCGTGCGCGAGATCGGTCGGCATCATGTTAGTTCCGTGATGATGCAGTATAGCGTGACCAAATCGATTTGCCACGCGTCATGATTTCGATGCTTGATTTCGATCAATCGCACCTCGCCTTGGCGGGCCTGCCATGGATTGGAACGGTGCGTAATTGCCGTTTGCAAAGGCCGATTTGAGGGCTGGCCGCCTGAGGGCGCAACTAGGGGTCATGTGCGCCAATGACAATGTGCCTTTCGTCCAGTCATTGACGTACTGACGTACGGACGTGGCCGGTAGCGCAAAATGCCGTCGCGCACGACGTGCCTTCCGAATTGCCTTACAGCTTCCCGCAGCTGGCGCCGAAAGCGGCTGAGGCCGGGGCTGGCCCGGCCTCCTGATTGCGGCATTCAACTCGCGGCGACCACGCCTCCTTGTCGCATCCACCTCAGGCCCAGGAAAGGGCGAACCGTGAGGCGGCGGTGGCGACTTCGGTGTTAGTGGTCGTTGCCATTATCCTCGTCATCGTCGTCTACATCATGCTTGAAGACGCCGACACATCCGTTATTGCTTCCACAGATTCCAGCGCCTACCGCGGTGGTGTCACCACCGGCTCCAACTACCGCGACGGGCGCGACCTGCGGTACGAAGATGAGGTTGCGTTTGGAATCGGCCGCCACCGAGTGTGATCCGCTCGATTGAGGAACCTTCTCGATCAGGACGCTGGTGCCGTCGATAACACCGAGCACGGCCGCCTGCTGCGCTGGAGCCGGACACGGAGTCCCAGGTACTTTGCAATCCCTGCTCGAGCCCGTGTAGTAGCGTCCGTCACCCTTGTTGAACCAAACCTCGTCCGCGCCCGTGATATTAGCGATATTGGCGAAGTTCTTGGTCGTGGCGTTGATGACCAGAGTGGTTACGTTGGCTCCATTATTGGCTGGATTGCAGCCCAGCAACAGATTGTCATGCGGTCCGACGGTTGCGCCGTTCGGCCCGCAGGCGTGGAGCGGCACGACTCCGGTGTTGGTCGTCGGATTGAAGGCGCCTTGTACCGTGGTCGGATGGGTGGGATCGGTGACTAACAGCCCACCGTCGCACGTGACAACTTTCGGGGGCGTCGAGTCAGCGTTGCAGCCCGGTGGGTTGTTGGCGATCCATGGGATCGACGTGTAGAATCGCTTGGTCTTAGGATCCCAGGCCGGCTGCTCGAGCGATTGGCCAAAGTTAGGTACAATGATCGTCGGGTCTACGGTTATCTTGATGATCTTGGCGGTGTGACTGACCGGATCATCGCCGTTAGCCGCAAACAGCGTTGCGAAGGGAGGGTCCTCGGCATTGTTGGCGGCGAGTAGCAACTTACCGTCAGTCGTCAGGGCCATCTCGTCGACGCGCGTGGTGCCGCCGGTGCTGATTGTCTGTTTGATCGGGCTGTTTGCCGAACTGGGACTGAGATCAATGACCTTAAGCGTGCTGTCTCCGTCCCCGGCATAGAGCCAGCGGCCATGCGATGTAACGCCGTCCGGGCCGGAGATATTGTTGTTAACGGCTCCTGCCGCGTTGAGTTTAATGCCGACGAAACCACCGATGGTCCGTTGGAACTTGAGGTTATTGGTGGTGATAATGTCAATCCCGGCATTCGAGCGATCAGCCAGATAGTATTCCGCCCGGTCCGGGTTGACCCAGCTGATATCGAACGAACGTAGCGGATTTCCCGGGATTTGGACGGCCGTCAGGCACTTGGTTTGTGTCGTTGTCGGCGCGCCGGGACCGGTGCAGGGCGCGGCGGCGGCCGGTGAAGACGCAAGTGACACTGCGCCGAGCAACGCAGTCGCCACAGTCGCGGAAAAATGCGCAAGCAACTTGTTGTAACTTGTCATGAGATCCTCCCAGACGAGCCATCCCACAATGGCCCTGCCCAACCATCGATCATCCCGAGGAGAATTTCCAGGCAATTTTTAGTATTGGTGATCAAAGAGCAGAACTTTTTTTCAGTGCGTCAGAAATGCATCAGATTTCACGCCAAACAAACCATGCTAAGATGAAGTTTAAATAATGTTTTTACTGTGTCAGCGCATCGGAAGCGCTCCAGAATTTCAGGTTTGCAACAATTATTGTTGCTAATGACGGTTGATGCTGCGATATCCTTGAAGATGGGAGATGTTGACAACACCACCGTCTAAGCTGGTGCGCATTCCGACTCACCCACTTGCGACGGACGAACCTGCTTCTCCAGGGTGTCGCTTTTTGAACACAGCAGAAATTTGAAATTGGCGCGGCGGATAACGCACATTGAGTTGGGCCGAAAGTGCGGCTATCTTGCGCGCGGGGGCATCTGTGGTATTCCAACTCCTGGTTTACGTCACTCTTTGAATAGAGTCCGGCGCGAGCTGTCAGGATTTGGCGGGGATTATGGCCTGGGCGAGGGGCTGCGCGGTGATGTGTAAACTGGGCAGGGTGGCGCAGACGTCCCGATCGCTTCAGGTTGGGGCTTACGCGGTTTTCTTTGCCCTGAGTTTGGGACTTTTGGCGGCCTGCGGCCAGTTCTTTCCCATCAACAACAACGAGGAGGTCACCAACGGTCCCGACATCATGGATCTGGTGCGCAAGGCTGACCTGCTGCCGCGCTTTCCACAGCAGCGCGAAGCAAATGGCCAGATCGGTGGAGCCGCCGCCAAGTCGCAGGTTTACAACGGGGTGACCGTGCCGGCCGTCGAGGGCGCGCGGCCTCAACCCGCGCCGAGTGGCGAGGGATTCGAGCTTAACTTTGAAAACACGCCGATCGCGTCGGTCGCGAAGGTCGTGCTCGGCGACATTTTGGCGACCGGTTACACCATCGATCCGCGCGTCATGGGAATGATCAGCCTGTCATCCGGCCGGCCGGTGCCGAAGTCCGACCTGCTGTTCGTTCTGGAGAATGCGTTGCGGCTGAGCGGTGTCGTCCTGGTGAAGGATGTCCAGGGCTATCGACTGATTCCTCTGGGCGATGCGGTCGGCGCCGGCAACCTGGATCCAAGCGAGGCCCGCGCCGAGCCGGGTTATGGTGTTTCGGTGGTTCCGTTGCGTTATGTTTCCGCCGCAACGCTGATCAAACTGCTTGACAGCTTTGCGACCAAGCCCGGCACGGTGCGCGCCGATACATCCCGCAACATGCTGCTCATTCAGGGCAGCGGCGCCGAGCGTCGTGCCGCGATCGAAACCATCCTCGGTTTCGACGTCGATTGGATGCGCGGGCAATCGGTAGGCGTCTTTCCGATCCGTTACACTGCTCCCGAGCCGATCATAACGGAGCTGGAAAAGATCATGGATTCCGGCGAAGGGGGCCTCAGCCAGAATACCGTCAAGTTTCAGCCGATCTCGCGCCTGAACGCCGTGCTGGTGGTGGCCCGCAAGCCAGAGCTGTTGCGGACGGCCGAGACCTGGATCAAGCGGCTCGACGTCGCCGAT
>Ga0126369_10000406_pt1 | contig 28122 bp, 24 predicted proteins | sample PanSoiMetaPlot_1_FD_109646 | JGI IMG/M metagenome (GOLD analysis project Ga0126369, IMG submission 109646) | Tropical forest soil microbial communities from Panama - MetaG Plot_1 | ecosystem: Environmental > Terrestrial > Soil > Tropical forest > Bulk soil | place: Panama | collected 2016-02-17
GGAAACGTCGGCATTGGTATGCACGCCGGTCATTGCGGCGCTCAGGCAAGTGAAGTTCAAAGTCAGATTGTGGCTGGCGTGAAGCGCGGCGAGGCACTCGTTTAGAGCTGTGAATGCGGAGCAAGCTTCCGTGGCGTTGGAGTTCGCCGGCAACAGCCCTGCGGCCTGCAGCTTGGGCGTGAGTTTCTTCTCGAAGTCCTCGCGGCTACCGTTTGCATCCGCGGACTTTTTGTCTTTTTTCACCCATTTGATGGGATTGAGAGAATGTGCGCTCATCGAAGACTGCTTCGCGGCTTCCGACGCACCGGCGCCGGCTGGCCCTTGCGCGGCAGCATGCTGTGCTCCGATAGTGAGGAAAGCGGACAAACCTAGGGCAACGAGCGAGACCTTGAGAGCATTTCCTTTCATGTTGACCTCGTCGAGGATTTTTTGGAATGCGCGGAGAGGTAGTCGCATTCGGCCTCGCCTCCAGTAGGCCACGGAGAGGAGAAAATGCCGCGGGTCGGCTGGAAAGTACTCCCCGAATCGATCACGTTGTACGTCGGTACAGGTGGAATGACTGGCGGGTGGCGGGCAGGATTCTGCGAGTCCTACACCGAAAAAAGCAAGCCGCTAGGACCGATCAGGATTTCGCTTTTAGAACGAGACCGTAAAGCGTAAGGCCCAAGCCCCCCAGGAAAAGCAGCGGGCACAGATAACTCACGACCGCAGGTTGAATGGCGACGGGAATCTCCAGCGGTTTCGCATAACCTGCGGCAAAGTAATAGATCACGCCCGCAAGCAGCATGTATAGGAGACCGCGGCGAATTTGGTGGCCGCCGGCACCGCCGGAGGCGCGGGCCAACCGTACCTCTGGCTGTATTTCGCGGCAAAAGGGACACTGGTTCAGCTGTCCGGCGATCCGCTTCCCGCAGAACGCACACTGCCGCATTTGCATAGCCTGATGTCCTATCGCGCTCATGAATTTCCCTAGGAATGGCCCCTGTTTCAGGCTAAACGGAGGCGTCGACTCGGTCAAGGTGTGGTGATGTACCTGCCAACAGCAGAATGAAAACGCGCCGCGCGCGTGCCTCTTTGCTAACAGATGTCCCAAGGGGCAGGCTTCTCAGCGAAGCCATCTGTGTTAGAAAGGAGCAAAGAAAATCGGTCAAAATTCATCTGCTTCAAAAAGCCATATCTACGATGAGCAAGGAGAAATGATGAGAGATCCATTCCACAAGATGCTCGAGGCGCTTCTTTTTCTGGGGCTGGCATTCCTGCTGGGCAGCGGCGCCCCTGCTACACTGGCCCAAGAGAAGAAGGTGGCGCAAAGCAATGGAGTGGATAACTCCAAAATGGGACCGTATCGCGCCCTGGCTCAGCACATCTACGGCGATTTCCAGAAGGGCGACATCGCTGGAGCCGCGGCCATGGGCCGGGTGCTAGAGAGAGTCTGGGACAAAGCCGAAGATTATGGGGGCGACACGGCGCTTTCAAAGACCAATCGCAAGCTCTTCGACGAGATCGACAAGGCCATGGACGATTTCCTGTCGCCAATATGGGAAGGAAAAGCCAAAGCGCCGGATCCTGCCAAGGTCCGAGCCGCGTACAACGCCTATCTCGAAAAGTTGAAACTGGCGGATTAAGACTTCCTCGGTCCTAGGTTCCAAGCATGAAGAAAAAAGGAAAGAGGCCTCTTGAAAAGGCCTCTTTTTTCTTTGTGCGGGAATTTTCGGCTTCCTAGCCACTTGACGCGAGGAAGCCTGGAAAGTGGTTACCCTTGCCGAACCTCACAGCTCGCGAAGAGCGGTGGCTACGGGCAACCGCGCCGCACGAACAGCTGGAAAAAATCCACCCAGGACACCCATCACCAATGCAAAAACGATCCCCTCCGCGAGCAATCCGGGCGTGATTTTAAAGGCGAACGCGAGGTTTGAGAAGGTCTGAAAATTGATGGTACTGGTGGTCAAGCCGTTCAAGCGCAGAACCGCAAGGCAACCGAGAAGCCCACCGACAAAGGAGATCAAGAGCGCTTCGATGAGGAAGGAGATGACCACGGAAGGGCCGCCAAAACCGAGAGCGCGCATCGTGGCGATTTCCTTCCCGCGATCGGCAACGGCGGAATACATGGTATTAAGGGCACCGAAGACCGCTCCAATCGCCATGATAAAGGCAACGAAACCTCCAAGAGTAGTGATCAGCCTCGTCATGCTAGTGGATTGCTTGGAGTAATAGTCAATCTCGCGCGTGACATCGACGTTCAGTCGAGGGTCGGAGGTGAGGGCATCCTTCAATTGCGTGAGGGCTTCCGGAGAAGTGAGATGGACGGTGGCGGACTGGAAAAAAGTGTCGGGCCGGTCGTAGGCGGCGGCGAACAGATGCGCGTCGCCCCAAACCTCGGAATCGAAAGAGCTGCCGCCAGCGTCGAAGATCCCCACTACTTGCCATTCCATCTTGCCGAGCCGAGTTCTGTTGCCGAGAGTCAAGCCGGAGTATGTCTTATTCGCGTTTTTGCCCACGATGACTTCCGCCAGGCCGGGCTGAAACATGCGTCCCTGAACGATTCTGACATTCTTGCGGATCTCGAGCACATTGGAGGAAACGCCGCGGAGCTCCACATTCGCGTCGGTGCCCGTGGAAATCAATGGAATGGGCGCCATGAGCACGGCCTCCGCGGTCACCAAGGGGCCGTTAGGGCCGCGGGCGATCCCGGGAGCATCTTGAATAACCTTCACGGCATCCAGCGCGACTCCGCTGGTCATTTCTGAAGTGGCGCCGCCGCGGACAATAAGCGCGTTATCGGGTGAGCCCGACGAAACGAGTGTTGCGCGAAAGCCCTTGGCGAGCGAAAGCATAGCGACGAAAACACCTACGGTTCCGGCAATCCCTGCGACGGCCACGATGGCCGAAGCCCATCGCGCGCGAACACTGCGAACATTGTAGATGATCGGGATGGCCATGTCAGACCCTCCGCAGCGCATTCACGACGCGCATCCGCATGGCGCTAATCCCAGGAAGCAAACCGCTAACCACGCCAACAAAAAGAGCGAAGCCAAGGCCAAACGACAACATAGGCTTCGACAACAGCAGGGGCGGCAACAAGCCAGTAAGAGCACCGCTGATGCCTGGAATCATCAGCAGAGCCAAGCCGAGGCCGAGCACGCCGCCAAACAATGCAATGGCGGACGCCTCTGCTAGAACCAGGAAAAGGACGGCGCGATCAGAGACTCCAATGGCTTTCAAAACCCCCAATTCGGCTGTGCGTTCTCGGACGGAAATCGCCATGGTGTTGCCCGTAACCAGGAGGAGCGTGAAGAAAACGACCCCGCCGATGCTCAAGATAAGGAACTCAATGTTGCCGAACTGTTTGGCAAAATAACCGGCGAATGCGGACTCAGTTTCGGTTTTTGTCTCATGAGGGGAATTGGCGAATTTCTCGTCAATGGCCTTGGCAACGCGGGCGGCGTCATCCGGACTGTTGAGCTTTACGATGTACCACCCGGCGGTGCTTTTGATAACGCTGGGAACATTCTCGTCAAAGTATTTCCATTGGAGCCAGAATTGGCCTTGGTCGCCATCGGCTTTTTCGGTGTGATAGATACCGTCGAGGTTGAACTCCCAGATCGCGCCGCCGTAGAGCGTGGTTTTAATGGGGATGCGGTCTCCCACTTTCCAGTGAAACCGTTCGGCGAGTTTGGCCCCGGCAATGCAGCCCTGGCGATCTTGCGCAAACTTATTCCACTGATCGTCGGGAACCTTAAATTCCGGGTATACCTGACGGTGGTTTTCCACATCGATTACAAACTGAGGGAAGAAATTTTTCTCATCCTGGTAGACGCCGCCGAACCAGTGGTCGTGAGTGACAGCCTTGACACCCGGAATAGCCGCGATTTTGTCGTCGTAGGAGATGGGCATAAGGTTCATCAGGCCCACTCGATCGACCACGACCAGCCGGTCGGCGCCGGCGATTTCGACGCCGCGATTAAAGGCGCTTCGCACGACCGCCAAAAACGTAAATAGAACCAAGGCGATGGCAAAAGACCCGACCGTCAAAATCAGGCGAATCTTTTTGCGAAACAGATTTGCAAAGATCAGCCGGCTGAATTTCATGCTGCACCTCCCGCGAGAACGCTCTCGCGAGACGAAGTTTTGCCCTCGACCAGCACGCCTTTTTCAAGATGCAGCGTGGTGTGCGCGCGCGCCGCGACGACCGGGTCGTGCGTGACCATCAAAACGGTTTTGCCGTACTTGCCCACGAGCTCTTCGATGAGCGCCATGATTTCGTCGGCGCTCTTGCGGTCGAGGTCGCCGGTCGGCTCGTCGCAAAGGAGGAAAGTTGGGTCAGAAACAATAGCGCGAGCGATCGTCACGCGCTGTTCCTGACCTCCGGAAAGCTGCCGCGGGTAATGATGCATGCGGTCGGCCAGGCCGACGACGGCAAGCGCCGTTTCCACGTGCTTGCGGCGATCAGAGCCGGAAAGCTTGGTTAGCAGCAGGGGCAATTCGACGTTCTGATATGCGGTAAGCACGGGAATCAGGTTGTACATTTGAAAGATGAAGCCAACGTGGCGCGCGCGCCACTGCGTGAGCTTGCTGCCAGACATGTTTGTGATTTCATCGCCAGCCACGGTAATGCTGCCGGCCGAAGGCACGTCCAGGCCGCCGAGGAGATTGAGCAGGGTGGTCTTGCCAGAGCCGCTGGGGCCCATGAACGCGACAAAGTCGCTTTTGTCTACGTCCAGGTTGAGTCCCTGCAGCACCTGGATTTTCTCGCCGCCGCGGCTGTAGGTCTTGTTCAAGCCACGGACACGAATGAGGCTCTGCGAATCGCTTCGTCCATCTACTCGGATCATTCCTGGCTCCTATTGGCGGATTTCGACCTTATCACCATCATGCAAATTCTCCGGTCCCTTGACGACAACGGAATCGCCGGGCGCAAGGCCAGCCATCACCGCGATGTCTGTGCCGCGATCTATTCCAAGTCTCACCGCGCGGCGCTCGACCTTGCCATCGTGAAGCAGGTACACAAAAGAATTGCTGGAGTTGGAGTCTGAACGCACAGCGTTTTTAGGGATAAAGGCGAGTGCTTCGGGACCTTTTTCCTTATCTTTGGCCTTGGGTTTTTCCGGCTCTAGGAACGCGACTTTTACACCCATGTCGGGGAGAATAAAATTGTACTTTTCGAGATTTGGAATCGAGATGCGAACTTTAACCGTCGCTTTTTGCCGGTCGGCGGTGGGAATAACAGTGCGAACCTTTGCAGGAATCTCTTTGTCGGGATAGGCATCCAGAACCGCTTTCACATCCTGGCCCTCTTCGACGCGCGCGATGTAAGACTCGTTGACGTCTACCTCGAACTCGTTCGAGTGCATATCGACGATCGTGGCAATGCCCGTACGGGTGAACCCTCCCCCGGCAGAGTTGGGCGAAACCATCTCGCCAACCTGGGCGTCTTTGGAAACGACGATCCCCGGAAACGGCGCGCGAATCACGCAGTTGTCCACCGCCTGCTGGGCCACCGCGATGCGCGACTGGGCGGCAGCCACTTGTTCCTTAGTGAGCGCGATTTTTGCGCGAAGGCTGTCGGCTGCGGTGCGAGCGTTGTCGAGGTCTGCTTGCGTTTGAATTCCGGAATCCCGCAACTGCTGGGTGCGCTTCAGTTGGATTTCTGCGTTGCGCAGCTGAACCACGTAATCCTCAATCGCCGCTTGAGAGGCATCGCGGTCCGCTTTAGCAGCTTCGAGAGCGCGCTTGTAATCAGAGTCGTCCAGCGTGGCCAGAAGCTGGCCCTCTTTGACGTGCGTCCCTTCGTCAAAATAAACAGCCGTTACACGGCCAGTGATTTTGGCGGCGATCGTGGCCCGGCGCCGGGGCGTGACGTAGCCGCTGGCGTTCAATGCCGTTTGGGGACCTTCGCTATTCGGCTTAGCGGCTGTGGCGACTTCCACGACCGGTTTCTGGTTGCGCAGAGCGAACGCCGTGGCCACAATGGCGCCAAAGATGATCACTGGAATCGAGGCGTACATCGCCTTTTTTCCGATGCCGGACTTGGTGCGTTGACCGTCATGAATGCGCAGAGACCCGAGATCGGGTTTTGCTGAATCGACAGGCATTGCCAAGGACTCTCCGTAATCGTTCAAGGCGGTGCTCCGTTTCGTTTTACGAATGACGCGGGTCTAAAATTACAGATGCAATCCGCCGGTTTTGGGGCACATTCATTTTAGCGCGGAAAAGCGTCTTTTTGAGCCTGCGTCAGCGCGGCGAACTGGCGGGAACACGCAAAACCAGCGCCTATGAAAATGCTACGGAGCTGCCAACATATTGTACGCGATTGCCTTGATTTTGATGAGTGCTTGATTTTGATGAGCGGAAGATAAGGGAGAAGCGACGCTGGGGCCTTGGCTTAGCAGAACCAAGTCTCCTAGCACCGCCGGCTGTATACAGAATCCATAAGCTGCAACTGCGCAGCCAGCAAACGATGCCGACATTTGGGGACCTGCCATGTGCCCAAATGGGCGGCTTCCCGAGGTCGAATCGGTCATCATTCTTGGGCTTATGACTTCTTGAGATGGGGCTCCGTAATCCATACAAAATAAGAACCTTATGGTCTCAGTCGCGCGGCCTCTGCACTCCGAGAGCGCAAGCACATGGGATGCGCTGCCAAGGGCAAAGAACAGAAGCGCAATCGGAGTTTCAGTCGGCGTTGGACTTGATTCCGGGAAGCGCGTGAAGGCGTTATTTCAGTGCGCCGCGGAGCCCGCACGAGTTGCGGCCACAACAACGCGATCATTCCCAAGAGCGAAACGTTCTTGGCAGGATTTGCTAGGGACCATGAATGGAAGCCGCTCCAACGCAAGGGTCTTGCCCCGTCAAGGGCCCAATAGGTTCTTGAAAAATCATTACTTGACAGTCCGCGCGCCGCGTTTTATGTAATGGGTCTCCGCAGGCAGTTCCCTGCCTTACCCTCCTGCGGACGGGGGTCTCAGATGAACCCTACCCGCCGGGATTTTCTGAAGCTTACGACCGTTGGAGGAGCCGCGGCTGCGCTGTTCGGCTTCGACCTGAAGCCGGCGTACGCACAGTTGCGGACACTGAAGATCGCCCGCGCCAACGAGACGCGTTCGACGTGTCCGTATTGCTCGGTGAGTTGCGGCGTCATCATTTACACCATCGGCGACCGCGCAAAGAATGTGACGCCGCAAGTTGTTCACGTGGAAGGCGACCCCGATCACCCCATCAATCGCGGGACGCTGTGCCCCAAGGGAGCTTCGCTCGAGCAGGACATCTTGAACGAACGGCGTTTGCTCAAACCGCAGGTGCGTCGTCCTGGCGGAACCGATTGGGAAGACATTTCGTGGGACGATGCAATCAACGAAATCGCACAGAAAGTCAAAAAGACTCGCGACGATACTTTCATCGAGAAAGATGCCGCGGGCCACACCGTCAACCGGCTCGAGTCCGTGGCCTTCACTGGTGGCTGCACCGACACGAACGAATTCAACTATCTCGTCGTCAAGACCATGCGCTCCCTGGGGGTAGTGCACCTGGAAAACCAGGCCAGGGTTTGACACGGCCCCACGGTCTCAAGTTTGGGACCAACGTTCGGCCGGGGCGCAATGACCAATGGGTGGATCGACATCAAGAACACCGACATGATGTTGATCATGGGTGGTAACCCTGCGGAGAACCATCCCTGTGGATTCAAATGGGTGGTGGAAGCAAAGCGCACGCGTAACGCCAAGCTTATCGTGGTGGACCCGCGTTTTACGCGCACGGCTTCGGTTGCCGATTTGTTCTGCCAGATTCGCGCCGGCTCGGACATCGCCTTCCTCGGCGGCCTCATCCATTACGCCATCGAAAACAACCGTATCGCTAAAGACTATTTGCTCAACTACACCAACGCCGCGTTCGTGGTGAAGGACGGATTCAAGCTACCTGAAGATGGACTCTATTCGGGTTTCGATCCCGCTACGCAGACGTACGACAAGTCCACATGGAACTACCAGGAAGGTGGCGACTTGAGTGGCAAGGGCGCTGCCGCAAGTCACGCGGCGCCCGCGAAGCCTGCGCTCGGCAAAGACGGCAAACCGCTGCCGCCCCACCTACCCGAAAATGTGGCCTACGACCTGTCTCTGCAACACCCGAACTGCGTCTTCCAACTGCTGCGGAAGCAATACTCGCGATACACCTCGGATATGGTGGAACGCATCACCGGAGTGCCCAAAGGGCAGTTCGAGAAAGCAGCCGATCTATTTACTTCCGTCCGCAAAGACGGCGACACCAAGAAAGTGGCCACGATTATTTACGCCGTAGGCTGGACGCAGCACACGTCCGGAACGCAGACCATCCGCACCGCCGCGATGTTGCAACTGCTTCTCGGCAATGTTGGCCGTGCAGGCGGCGGCGTCAATGCGCTGCGCGGCCATTCGAACATCCAAGGTGCGACCGATCTTGCCGGCATCTTTGAGATTCTGCCGGGCTACCTGAAAGTCCCGGTTCCTGCGGATACGGATTTCAAGACCTATCTCGAGCGCATCACGCCCAAGTCCGCGAAACCACACATTTGGGATTCGTGGAACTATTGGTCGAACACGCCGAAATTTGCCGTCAGCTTGATGAAAGCGATGTACGGTGACGCCGCCACGAAACAAAACGACTGGGCCTTCCATTATTTGCCGAAAGTCGACCGCAATTACTCGTGGACCTACATCTGGGATGACATGTACCGCGGCAACGTCAAAGGTCTTCTGGCCTTCGGCATGAACGGTGTGGCCATCGGTCCCGACTCAAACAAGAACATCGAAGCGCTGAAAAAAGCCGACTGGCTGGTGGTAGGAGAAATCTACCCGGACGAAACGAGCGAGTTCTGGAAGTCCCCGGGAATCACGACCGATGAGATGAAAAAAATCCAAACCACAGTTTACCGATTGCCCTGCGCGGGTTTTGCCGAAAAGGACGGGACCTTTGTCAATTCCGCGCGTTGGCTGCAATGGAAGAACGCGGCTTTGCCTCCTCCAGGCGATGCCAAGGTTGACCAGGAAGTTCTGGCTCGTATTTTCCTGAAGGTTCGCGAACTCTATCAGAAGGAGGGAGGCAAGTTCCCTGACGCAATCTTGAAAGCAAGTTGGAGCTACACGAATCCTCTCAATCCTTCGCTTGCCGAGGTCGCCAAGGAAATCAACGGTAAAGCGCTGGCGGACCTGGAAGATCCCGTCACGAAGCAGCAGGTTAAAGCAGGCCAACAGGTCCCAGGCTACGCCTGGCTGAAGGATGACGGCACCACGATGTGCGGTAACTGGTTGTACTCCGGCTCTTTCACCGAAGCTGGGAATATGACCGCCCGCCGCGGAACGGAAGACCCTTCCGGCCTGGGCATCTATCCCAGCTGGGCGTTTTCGTGGCCAGCTAACCGCCGCGTCATGTATAACCGCGCCTCTTGTGACGTGGATGGCAAGCCCTGGGATCCTTCGCGTAAGCAAGTTTGGTGGAATGAAGCGACACAGAAGTGGGTCGGCAACGACGTGCCGGACTTCAAGGCCGACTCAAAGCCAAAAGATCACATGGGTCCATTCATCATGAATCCCGAAGGTGTGGGACGCCTGTTCGTTCCCATTGGCGCCGTGGCCGATGGCCCGTTCCCGGAACATTACGAGCCCATTGAAAGTCCCATCGACAATCCGCTGCACCCGCAGCAATCCAACAATCCGATCGTCAAAAAATTCAAGACCGATGCGGACAAATATGGCACGGCCAAGGATTACAACATCGTTTGCACTACCTACCGCCTCACCGAGCATTACCATTACTGGACCAAAAACAATCCTATGAACGTGCAGCTCGTTCCCGAACCGTTCATCGAAGTTCCTGCGGAACTCGCCGACAAAATGGAAATTCGCGGTGGTGAATTGTTGAAGGTCACGAGCGCGCGCGGCGTTTATAAAGCGAAAGCCATGGTCACCAAGCGGATTAAGCGAATGATGGTGGATGGCAAGGAAACCTTTCAGATTGGCATCCCGATTCATTGGGGCTACCGTGGCATTGCCGAAGACGAAGACAAAACCGCGAAGACCGCCGCCAACATTTTGTCGCCGACCGTCATCGACCCGAACGCGTGGACGCCCGAGTTCAAGGGCTTCCTCGTGAAACTCGAGAAAGCGTAGGAGCCGAGCCATGAGCCAAGCTACACTACGCGTTCAAAAAATTTCGGGGCATGCGGGCAGCGTTCCAGGCGAGGACACGCAGCGCGAATACACCGTTTGCAAGCTCATTGACACCACCACCTGCATAGGCTGCAAAGCTTGCGAAGTAGCCTGCATGGAATGGAACGACCTGCCTTTTGGCGAAACCGTCTTCGACAACACGTATCAAACCATGCCGGAGACGCGCTGGAATTACTGGAACCTTATCCTTTTCAATGAGCACGAGCGCGAAGACGGCTCGCTGCTGTGGCTCATGCGCAAGAACCAGTGCATGCACTGCGCCGAGCCCGGCTGTCTCGCGGCGTGTCCCGCTGATGGCGCCATCGTGCAGTACACCAACGGAATCGTGGATTTCCAGCAGGCTAACTGCATCGGTTGCGGCTACTGCATCACCGGCTGCCCGTTTGACATTCCGAAGATGAATCCGAAGACGCATCGCGTGTTCAAATGCACGCTCTGCACCGACCGCGTGAGCGAAGGACTCGAGCCGGCGTGCATCAAGTCGTGTCCCACGGGCTGCCTGCATTTCGGTTCGAAGGATGACATGCTGGACCTTGCGGAAAAGCGCGCGAAGCAGCTCCGCGAGCACTCCAATTTCCCGAACGCCGGCGTTTACGATCCCAAGGGCGTGGGCGGGACTGGCGTCGTGTACGTTTTACACGATGCGACGAACCCGGAAGCCTACGGCGGCTTGCCGAAAAACCCGCACGTTCCTCTGTCCGTGAAATTGTGGAAGGGCCCCCTAAAGTGGCTGGGCAACGTGGCCATGATCGGCGGCTTGGTGGGCTTGTTTGTGCACTATCTGCGATATGGCCCGAAATCCCGCGAAGAAGAAGACTTGGCCACAAAGCCGGAAGGAGGAAAGTCGTGAGTTCGTCAGAACAAATCATTCCTCACGGCCACGTTCTCCGTTACAACCTGCGCGAGCGACTGACGCACTGGGTTGCCGGAGTTTCCTACATTTATTTGCTTTCGACAGGACTCGCGTTCTGGTCGCCCTGGCTTTTCTGGGTTGCCGCTGCTCTCGGAGGCGCGCAGGTCTCGCGCATGCTTCATCCCTGGGCCGGTCTGATCTTCTTTGCATCCGTGTGGAACATGTACGCGATGTGGGCGAAGCAAATGAAATACACCGACGACGACCGCAAGTGGTGGAAAGCAGTCAAGTATTACAGCACAAATCAGGATGACAAAATGCCGCCCGCCGGTCGCTACAACGCCGGCCAGAAATTTCTCTTCTGGGGATTCTTCTGGAGCACCGTGGCGTTGTTGCTCACCGGCCTGGTGCTTTGGTTTCCGGAATACATTCCCTGGAACCTCCGCTTCCTTCGTTATCTTTCTGTTTTAATCCATCCAGCCGCGGCGCTGTTCACCATCGGCCTGTTCATGATTCATCTCTACATGGGCCTTTTTGCCGAGCGCGGCGCGTTTGGCTCCGTCATCCGAGGCGACGTCTCCATCGCCTTCGCCAAGCGCTATCATCCGGCGTGGTATAAAGAACTTGTGGGCGAGTCCCCCTCACCTCGCAAATGATGCGGGCACAAACCGGTGAGGCCGAATACGATGCACGCATTCGCCGCGCAGAAATCTTGAGTTCGCCGCGTTCCGCGGCAACCGAATTCCTGGAGTTTTACAAACACATCGCCTCGTTTCAAAAGCTGCTTCGCGCAAGCATCATTCAGGCTCATCAGGCCAACCCGAGCAGCCTTTCCTCAACCGAACTGCGCGTCGAACTCGACTTCACGGTGCTGCTCCCATATTTTCGCGGCTACCTTTCCGTCATCGAAAATCACGCTCCCCCCGCGCTCGCGGAATCCGCGCGACAGTTCGCGCTGCTCCCCACGGATTCCTGGATCGCAAGCCTAGAAGGGTACTGGCAGTGCGCTGGCGTATACGACCAGCAGGTCGGGGCGTTCGCGCAATTTCTTCCGCGCGCGTTCTTGCAACCGTATGCGGAGTTTCGCACCGAGTTGACTCCACGCGCACCTCAAGTGACAACTCCGCGCTTGTGCCCGCTCTGCGGCTCGCGGCCCTTGCTCGGTGTGCTGCGCCCAGAGGGAGACGGCGGCAAGAGATTCTTGCTTTGCTCATTCTGCTCGCAGGAATGGGAATTTCGCCGGATCCTGTGCTCCACCTGCGCCGAAGAAGCTGAAGGCAAATTGCCGGTTTATATCGCAGAACAATCGCCACACGTGCGCGTCGAAGCCTGCGATACCTGCAAGTTTTATCTACGCACGATCGACCTGACTAAGGACGGAAACGCCATCCCCCTGGTCGACGACATCGCGGCCATTCCCCACTCGCTTTGGGCCAGCGAACAAGGCTATTCACGCCTGCAACCAAATCTTCTGGGCACTTAAGAAAGAGACGATTTCCATAAAACACCGTCAAACAGCGGAGAGGAATAAGATTCCTTCGTTCCTGGTCTCAAACACAGTTCCGCTGATTAGGAAAACGTCTGGCAAAGGAGAAGAGCCGTGAGAAAGGTATTCTTCCTGTTGCTTTTGCTGGGATTCGGCGCACGCCCCCTGGTTGGGCAAGATTGGTATGAAGGACTCTGGCAGGGTTACGACGGGGAGTGGCGTCACGTTTCGAGGCAATTAATCGCACTCGCCGAAGCCACGCCGGAAGAAAAATTCGCCTGGCGCCCCGCTCCGGGAGTGCGTTCCACCAGCGAAGTTTACATGCACATCGCCATTGCCAACTTTGGGCTGCTCGCCGTCACCGGCCCCAAAGTGCCGGCTGATTTGAAGGAAGGAATGGAGAAGTCAGTCACTTCGAAAGCAGAGGTGATCAATTGGCTGAAGCGGTCGCTCGACGCCGTAAAGCAGGCGCACCTCGCGGAAACCCCTAAAGATCTTGAACGCAAGGTCCGCGTCAACGGCCGCGACGCCACGGTGGATGGCATGTACCTGCGCATCATTGTCCATGCCAACGAGCACATGGGCCAGCTCGTCGCCTACGCGCGCATGACCGGCGTCGTCCCGCCCTGGTCCGGCAACTGAAAAGGGTTGCTGCTTATCTCGATTTGTAAGTGAACGTCACTTTTGTTTCTTCATCTAGCACCAACGGCCTGACGAAGTGGTACGAGTTTCCCGCGCGCGGCACATCCACGTGCACGGGTAGAACTCCCGACACCCGCTGCTGCAGGCTGTACACGTTGGCGGACGCCGCCAACTGTTGTTGTTGCGCGAGCTTCTTGGTTGCATCGCGTTCAGCACGCCCGTTGAGCTGATACTCGGCGATGCTTTGGGCATTCACTGTAATCGCAGCGATTTCCGAAACACTACCGACTCTGAGCGAATACACACCTGCCACGGGCCGGCTACCGTCGTAAGTCGTTTGACTCACGTACGCGTTGAAACCTGGAGAATTGACGGTGACCTTGATTTGGCCCGAGGACAAATTGGAAACGACCCAGCGGCCTGAAGAATCGGTCATGACATTGCGCACCGCCCCCGTCTCCATCTGATTCACAGTAATCCGTGCGTTAGCCACCGCTGCGCCGGTGGGGTCGACGACAATTCCGCCGAGTTGTCCCGGAAGCAAAGACATGGACTCGTAGTTGGCGACCGGGCCGGCCGTAGCCGTTCCAATGACATCGCCCTCAGCTTCCGCCCCTGAAACATCCTGCGAAGCGGGCGGCAGCAGGTTCGTGGCAATCGCATCTCCGCCAAAGTCCTTGACCTTGTATTGCTCCGGCAGAAACACTTCCCATTGCAGCAGGTCAATCGGCACATCCATCTTCGGCAGGGAAATATCGGAGCCGCCTTTCTTGGCGAATGGCGCTCCCGAGTGCAGGAACACAAACGACACGCCGTATGCGCCGCTCGGCCGGAAACCTGCGCGGAGCAGCGGCACACGGTTGCCGTCCGAACCTTCCACCGGCTTCACTTTTTCCCCGGCGACTTCGGCGGAAAGAATGCTCGCGCCTTGCGGCAAAGCCACCTTCAGAAACGGCTGCGCCTGATTTTTGACCGTGAGCTTCACTTCCGTCAGCGAGCGCCCTTCATTCGTGACCAGCGTGGTTACGATCGCCCGTTCGACAACTGCCGCGAGCACACTGCTGTCGGGAAACCTTGTCCACGCCAGCGTCAGGCTGGGTTGTTCATTTGGCTGCTTGTGGTAGCGAAACGCCGCTTGTAGAGGGAAACGCGCCAGAGAGCGCAAATAAGGACTGGTCTCTTTGAAGTCCATGCGCTTCAGCCCGCCGCCTTCTGTTGTGGTCAGCTCCATGGTGCCGGTGCCCTCTACGAGAACTTCGCCGGTTTCACGCTGCGCGTTTTGGAAACTGAGAAACGGCGCGTCCGCTTTTGTATCGCTGAGCGGCTTTTCCATGGCAATCAGGAATTGATGGCTCTTCTGCGCAGGGGCTCGCACTTTCAGAATCAAAGCGCCTGCCTGTACTTCCGCAGACTCCACCGACGCTCCGGTCGCTCCCGTGACTTCGTATCCAGCGGGAATCGCCAATTCAAACTGCGAAGGTTCGCCTTGCACCACGGAAATATCCGCGAGTGCGGTGACACGAAGCTCCGCTTCATTCACCGTGATGAGAGTTTTTATGTCCGAGAGAAATCGCGCTTCTTTTGGCGCTGCGGGAGTGACGATTTCGCGCGTCGTCCACCAAATGCTCGCATTCTGTCCCGGAACCAGAGTGGCTTCGACCATGCTTTGGCCGTTTTCAGAGGTTCGCGAGGTAATAAGCCCCGGGCTGATCCGCACATTGGTGTGGTCGCCGGGAAGGCTCAGCGTCAGACGAACACTGCCCGCAGCAGGAACGGGCAGTGTAAACAAAGCGCGGCCTGCTTCGATGCTCAGCGGCAGCCCCGCGTCCAGCGTCACCGCAAACTCCGCAGGTCCTGTCAGCACTGCGGTGTGCGTTCCGCCTTCGAGCTCGACCGGCAGACTCTTCCCTTCCTGCCGCGCATCGAGAATGGCCATGCCCGTGGTCAGCGGCACTTTGGTCGCGCCTTTGTGGAGGATCTCTCCTTGCAACTGGATGATTCCATGCACCGATTCGCTCGCCACATGAAACTTCAGGTCCGCGCGCTTCATGGTGTAAGGAACGGGCGGCGTTTCGATTTTTCGCGACGGCTTGTTCGCCAGTTCAAGCAACCGGTTATATTCGTCCAGCGGAAGTGTAACGTTTCCGCTGGAAGGCACCGGCGGAACGGGGCCAGACTTCTCGCTGGCTAAAACAAATTGCGGAGACAGCAGCATTCCTGCCAATAAAGCGCTGAGAACCTTTTTCATTTGCCACCTGCCTTTTTGTCGCGTTGAAAAGTGAGCACTGCCGACGGCACTTGATTTTCTTGAGTGAGCTCGGAAACCAGGAACAACGAGGGCCCAAAAGCCGGGAAGTCAACATGAATTGGAAGAATCCCGGCACGCTTTCCGGCCAGCGAATCAGCCTTGAATTTGTCCAGAAGCGCCTCGGTCGGATCCTGAGGGCGCTTGAGTCTCGATTCGTCTTTTACATCAGAATCCGACAATTGCGGGGTCGGCGGCGGTTGAGGAACTCCGGCTATTCCTCCCGCCATGCCAACCACCTTTCGTCCGTCTTCTTGTAGAACGAGGGCAGCAGAAACAGGGTTTTCATAAGGCGCGGAACGAAAAGCGCCCGGCTCAGGCGTCATCTTGAACAGTGGCGGGTGATAGAGCAGCAGCCCGGTGCGCGAGACTGGCAGGTCAAGCGCTGGCAAGGAGAGAGCGAATTGGCCCTTGTCATTCCACGCCGCCCCCCGCACGAGGTATACAACCTCGATTGCGAACGGCGGCGCCTCTTCTCCCGCACGCGCTTTGTCGAGCGGCAGCAACACGCTGCCATCCGGAGCTTGGCCAGGCCGTACCGGCCTCCCGGACAACGAGGCACTCCACAACGTGGCTCCCGCCGGCAAAGTGATTTTCAGGAAATTGCGTTGATTGTTTCGCACGGCGTAGCGTGCCTGTACGAACGTTTTTCCTTCCCTCGAGACGAGAACTTGATAGCGCGCCTCTTCCACATTGGCCATCAGCACCGCCTGAGGCGTGTACCGCGCGATGCTTACGCTGAGAGAACGAGCGACTTTCTCGCCGGTGCGAAACCGGAATGCTGCCAGTGAGGGCGATTGCCGGTTCGCCACCATCTCGCCTAGGTCGGTAGCGTCTGCGCTCTCTAGTCCTTCGGTCTTAAGGTCTTTGATTTCGCCTGCGCCGAGTACTTCGACGGCCACGCCGCCCGTCTCCCGCTCCGCGTTCAGCAAGCGCAACAGCGGAACCCCGATTTTCCCTTCGCGCGGCATGCGCGTTTCGCCGGTGATCACAAACCTTGCGGTCTGCTCCACTGGTTCCAGGAACGTGACCGAAAGTTCGCCGCCCTTGACTTCCCAATCGGCCACCATCGCGCCCAGAACCTGGTTAACGGTCACTTGGTCTGGAATCTTAACTTTCGCAACGCGCGCCTCGCCCTGCGTGACCTCCAGACTCACTTCTGCATTAATGGAAGTCGCGTCCTCGCCGAGCCCCAGAAGCTCCGTCAGCGATCCGCGCAAGCGCAACGGCTGCGTAGCGCGGTGGTCCTCCGTTTTTCTTCGCCAGATAAACGCCAGCGATTCGTTGCCGCGCCCATACGCCACCCACTTGCTTTCCGCTCCGGATTCGGATTTCTCCGAAAGCAAACCGCCGGTCAGCCGGAGGTCCACGCCCTGCCGCGGTAATTGCAGGGAGGCCCGCGTCACGCCGGAAGAGGCAGATGGAAGCGTAATGCTCTCTTCGCCCGCAGAAGACGCCACCGGCAGGGCAATGTCAAGCAGCAGCACCGCGCGGCCCGCATGCGAAAGCAGGGCTGAGAGTTGACTGCCTCCTTTGTTGACAGCGCCAGGAACCAATGAAACCAGCTTGCCATCCAGGCGCGCCTCGCGAACCAGCAGGCCTGCGGGAATGGGCACGCGCACCCAGCCATCCTTCAAAACGTCAATGGTCAGGGTGGCGCGACCTGAAGCGATTTCTATCGGGCCAGCCGATTCGCCCCCTGCAGTCGGCCGGACAACGACTCGTAAGTCGTAATCCACCCGCGTCAGCGTCGCCTCCACCGGAGGCGGTTCCGGCTCGCGCTCCATGGGGTACGCGCGCTCGTGCAGCGCGCGGTATTCTTCGACGGGCAAAACCACCCACCCGGGCGCATGATCGGCGTTCTGCGCGGCCGTATTCGGGACAAGAACCGAAAGCGCGGCAAATGCAAAAGCACAGAACACCAAAAAAACGCGTCTATTTTTCATGGTGCGAAGGATTTCGTATTGCTTCGACAGCGTTGGCATACACGTCTCCCTTTTCTCTCGAAGAGTAGCCGGCACGGTTATTTTTCTGGCGACCCGGGGACGGACGGTCTTGTTAGTCGCTTGAGATGACGCGTTTGCCGAAGAAGGTTGTCCGGTTTGCTCCATTTTGGAGTTCCTGGTTGCCCTGCCCGCCGAACGATGGCTTCTCCTCGGCAAGCGCGTCGGATATAGAACGAAACTCCGCCACTTTCTTGCAGGCCCTCACAAACGAGGTCGCGCCTTTACCCGCCTCGTAGCGCCCAAGGAACCTTTTCTCTGATCCCCGGTATTCATCTTTGCAAGGGCAAGTTCAGCCGTTTAGGACCATAATTTCGGCGATGACTTTGGCTCCCGACGAGGATCTGATGCTCCAAGTGCGCGATGGCGCAGGTGAAATGCTAGGCGTGTTGTTTGACCGCTACCAAGGGCCTCTTTTCAACTTTTATTCAAAGCTGACCGGCGACCGCACGCTCAGCGAAGACCTGGTCCAGGAGGTCTTCCTCCGCATCCTGAAGTACCGGCAGAGTTACCGCCCCGGGACGCCCTTCCGCGCCTGGGTTTACCAGATTGCTCGCAACGCACGCATCGACCACTTTCGGAAGTTTCCACGCGAGCGCGCATTTGATCCGGATATGCTGCCTCCGGTTCGCCCCACGGATTCCGCCCAGGAGCATCAAGAAGTCGAGCTTCTGCATCGCGCGCTTCTCCAGTTGCCTGAAGACAAACGAGAAATCCTGCTGCTTTGCCGCTTTCAGGAATTGAAATACGAGGAAATTGCCGAACTCCTGGGCTGCGAACTCAATACCGTTCGCACGCGCATTCACCGCGCCTTGCAGGAGCTTCGGAAATCTTTTCATCAACTCACGCAAGGCCCAGCGCCAAAGTCAGCCAGCGCCGCAGCCTCGGAAAATCTCCCTCCTCGAGGAGGTCGTCATGAAGTGTGAACAAATCGGCGAACTTTTGCCGGACTACCTGCAAGGCAGCCTGAGCCCTGATCAGCATCGCACCGTCAATGCCCATCTCGAACAATGTGCGGACTGCTCGGAAGAAGTGGCGGTGTGGAGAAAGCTTTCGCTGCTTCCCGTCGAGCAGCCAAGCCCCAGGTCTCGCGTGCGCTTTGAAGCCATGCTGCAGGCCTATCAAACCGGCCGTTCAAATCAGCCCCCGAGCAATTCACGATGGAGAAAGCTTTTCTCACCGTGGAACGTGCTCGGTTGGCTTAGCTCGCCTCTCGGTGCCGCCGCCTGGAGCGCCGCGCTTCTCGCCATCGGCGTTTTTGCGGGGTTTCATACCGTTAGTCCTCCGAAGCCCCCGTCTCCTTCGCCAGAGTTGGCGCAAGTGGAAGCCGAACTGGCGAACACGAAACAATTGGTCGTGCTCTCCATGCTTCAGCAGCAATCAGCCAGCTCGCGGCTCGAGGGAGTCAACTTCACCACGCGCGAAGAGCAGCTCAATCCGCAGGTGCTTTCCGCTCTGCTTCATACGTTGCGTTACGACCCGAGCGTGGATGTGCGCTTGGCCGCCCTCGATGCCCTGGGCCGCCACTCCGCGCAACCGCAAGTGCGCAGCAGCGTAGTGAACGCTTTGCAGGAACAGCAGTCCCCGCTAGTCCAAGTGGCATTGATTGATCAGCTCGTGGAATGGCATGACCGCGAAGCCAAATCGCGCCTGGAAAAACTTCGCCAGTCCCAGGATCTCAATCCCAGCGTGCGCCAGCACGCCGATTGGGCCATCAGCAAATTGAATTAAGGAGGAGACCATGCAAAACACGCGCTTTCTCGCAGCCCTGACGCTTTGCACTTTGTTTCCGATTTCCTTGAAGGCTCAGTCGGTGACTCCGATACCGTTTCCGCAACCGAGGCCGTTCCCGCAGCCGGTCACACCTATTGCGCCTATCCACATCGAGCCCTCTGCTCACCTCGAGCTGGCGATGAATTTTACCGCGTCCGACCGCGACCTCCCCGTCGAGGAGCAGGAAACCATCCAGAAGTCCTTTTCGATGTCGGGTGCCACCCATCGATCTCTGGAAATCGACAACGTCTGGGGCTCGGTCGAAGTCGTCGGAACAAGCTCGGATCAGGTTCAACTTACGGTCAACAAATCCACCCGGGCAGAATCGAAAGACAAGCTTGAGCAAGCTCACAAAGAAGTCACTCTCGACATCACCGAGCAACAGGGTCTTTTGAAGTTTTACGTCAACGGGCCTTTCAGGTGCCATTGCGACGATGGTTGCGGCCACCGCGAATTCGAGGGCTACATCGTGAAGATGGATTTCCAACTCCGCGTCCCTCGCGACATAGACATCAAAGTCAAAACGGTAAACGAAGGGCGCGCCGTAGTGCGTGACATTAACGGAAACTTTCTGGTGCGCAACGTCAATGGCGACGTCGAAATGAGCAACATCGCGGGGTCAGGAACCGCTAGCACCGTCAATGGTCCCGTGAAGGTCTCTTTCCGCCAAAATCCGCGGGAAGCTTCAGATTTTAAGACCATCAACGGGAATGTGGAGCTGCGTTTCACCCAAGGACTTGCCGCCGATTTTCGCTTCAAAACCTTCAATGGCGGCATCTACAGCGATTTTCCGGTTGCCGCTTTGCCGGTGCGCGCCGTTCAGGAAGAGCACCGGGGCGGGAAGTTCGTCTTTCGCGCAGACCGCTATACCGGTGTGCGCGTCAATTCCGGCGGCCCAGAGATCAAGGTTGAAAATCTAAATGGAGACATTCGCATTCTTGAAAACCATGAATAACCAAACCCAGCGGTTCCCGTCTCTTGTTGTGGTTCTCGTCTCTTGCGTGGCGCTTGGCGCTGCACCCGCCCGTGCCCAGGCGCAGGAACAATCGAGTCCGGACCGGGTCTCCTACGTCACCGATCCCACTAGGCCCGTCTTGGTGAAGGCGAGCCTGGTGAACGGGGGCATCACCGTTAAGGCCTACGACGGCAAGGAAGTCATCGTCGAGGCGCGTGCTCGCATTCGCGAGCGCGAATCGTCGCGCTCCGAGTCCAACAGTATGAAGCGTATCGTTGTCTCTTCCACCGGCCTTTCTGTCGAGGCGGAAAACAACGAGGTGCACGTCAGCACCGATTCCTTTGCGCGCCCCATCGACCTCACCATCACCGTGCCCGTTCACACGTCACTCAAGCTGAGCGCTGTGAACGACGGCAGCATCGTCGTCACTGGCGTCGATGGAGAACTAGACATCAACGATGTCAATGGTTCCGTCACGCTGAATAACGTCTCGGGAAGCGCTGTTGCCCATGCCCTGAATGGACGCGTTCTGGTTACCTTCACTCGCATCAATCCGAAGCCGATGGCTTTCAGTTCCCTGAACGGCGACATTGACGTGACCTTTCCCGCCGATTTGAAGGCCAATCTCACGCTCAAGTCCGATCGCGGTGAGATTTTCAGCGATTTCGACGTTCAGGTTCAAGCGTCCGCTCCGAAGCAAACCGTCGAGGATGGCCGGAAAGATGGCGGCAAATACGTGGTCAAAATCGACAAATCCGTCCACGGAACCATTGGCGGCGGCGGTCCTGAAATGCAGTTCACCAATTTCAACGGTAGCATCTACATCCGCAAGACAGGAGCCGCCCGCTGACACGCAGGTGATACAGAATTACCGTGCGGTGCCAATAAACGCAGGCGCCGCACGCGTGTGCTCCTCACTTCTTAATGAACAGAACGCAGTAATCGTTCTCGGGCCAGTCATTTACGACTTTTTCCATTTGCAGGCCGGCGGCAGTCAGTTCCTCGATCACAACTTTTTGCGGAATGCCATGGCCGCCGCGGTTGGCTGGGACGCCTTCGACGGGTTCAAGTCCCGAGCGCGCCGGAAAATCAATAATCGCCAGCCGCCCACCCGGCTTCAGGGACCGCACGATATTTGCATCGAACTCCACCGGCTTCGTCAAGTGGTGATACACACGCCGTAAAAAAATCGCGTCGCAGCAGGCTGTCGGCAGATTTGTGTCCGCTTCTTTGCTCTCCACGACGACCACGTTTTGCAACTTTCGCTTGGCAACTTCGCCCTTCAGTTCCTCAACCTTCTTGGTGTCAATTTCGGTCGCATACACCTTACCCGTCGGGCCGACATGCTCTACGGCGGCAAAGGAGTAGATTCCATCGCCCGCCCCGATGTCTGCCACAATGGTTCCCGGCTTCCACTCCATCAACGCCGCAAGCCGTTTGATTTGGTCTGCGGCATTGCCATTCGTCCGGAGAGCGAACCCTGCCGCGGCAGCGCAAACCAAAGCCAGCAAGCCTAGCTGTTTCCACGGTTTCCTATTCATCGTCTTGGCCCCCCTACGCCTCTAGCCTTCTGACGCACGCTGGGAATTATCGTTTCACTGACTCCATTTGGTGGGCGTGCGGACCCAACGGTGCGGTCGCAGCTGCTCGTGAAGCGTGTCAGGCAGCGGACCTTTGTCGCTGGCAGCGAGGTTGGCCTCAACGTTTTTTCGCTTGCGCATGCCCGGAATAATCGTGTGGGCGTCGGGATTGTTCAGGATGAAGCGCAAAGCCATTTCGGGCATGGTCATACCGTCGCTTAAGAGCGGCTTGAGGGCGTTGGCGCGCTCGGCGCTGGCTTTGAGATTCTCTGGAACGAAATAAGTGCTGCGCCAATCACTGGTAGGCCACTTGGAATCAAGGGTGAGCGTGCCGGTGAGAGAGCCTTCGTCGAACGGCACGCGGGCGATGACGGCAACGTCCTTTTCGCGGCATGCGGGGAACAGTTCGTCTTCTGGATTTTGATCGAAGATGTTGTAAATAACCTGGACGGCGTCAACGCGGCCGGTGCGCACGGCGCGGATGCCATTCGCAGGCTCCCAGCGGTTGAGGCTGAGGCCAACGGCACTCACTTTGCCGCTGTCGCGCAGCTTTTCGATGGCCCGCGAAATCCGATCGTCGTCAAGCCAGCCGTCTTCCCAAGTATGCAGCTGAATCAGATCCAGGGTATCGACGCCAAGATTTTTGAGGCTCTTGTCCACGTACTCGAAGATGTAGTCAGGTGGGTAGCTGTCGTCGAGGGAGTATTCGGGGCGGGAAGGCCAGCGGCGGTTTTTTGGCGGAACTTTGGTGGCAACGTAAAGCGTCTTGTCGGGCCCTCCTGCCGCCGAGTTGCTGTGGTTCGCGCGGAGAGTTTTCCCGAGGAGATGCTCGCTATGTCCGTCGCCGTAGGCCCAGGCGGTGTCAAAGAAATTGCAGCCGAGATCGATGGCGCGCTGGAGCGAATCGAGCGATTCTTTGTCATCGGAGCCGGTCCAGCCGCCCATGCCCCACATGCCATAACCAATTTCGCTGACGTTCCATCCAGTGCGGCCAAATCGGCGGTAGCGCATGTGCGGTCTCCTCAGTTCAAACGAACTTTGTACTTGTCGGACAGGCAAGCAGCGGATCCCCTGATGGGGGTGATTTTCACGCGGTCTGTTTGAGGGCGCGCTCGACAAGCGTGAGGCAGCGCTCGGCCTGTTCGCGCAGCATTTCTTCTTCTTCGGTCACTTCGGTTTTCAGGCTGTGGAGCTCGTCGGCAATAGCCAGGGCGGCGAGCACGGCGAGTTTTTGTGTGTCCACGATTCCAGTGGCTTCGGCGATGGCATGCATTTTTTCGTCCACAAACTTCGCCAGCTTTTGAACGTACTTTTCCTCCAGTTCCCCACGGATGGAGTAGACCTGGCCGAAGATTTGGACTTTTACCGATGCGCCCATGGAGCAGGATTCTAGCGCACAGCCGCGTCGCGGCGGAATTTTATTCTTCAGCTGGCGCGGAGTTGAGCAGCGTGACGATCTTCGAGGATGAAAATAATCTTTCCGGCGAAATGATTGATCTGGGCGTCGGTCAGAGTGGCTTCGCGGTTCTGCAGGGTCACGCGAACGAGCAGCGAGTATTTTCCGGCGGGAACGTTTTTGCCGCGGAACAGATCCACGGCCTCGATGGAAGTGATCTCCGGGATGTTGAGTGACCGGATCGATTCGGAAATCTGGGCGAATGTGATTCCCTCCGCAAGTAACAGCGAGAAATCACGTTCCACGGCCGGAAAGCGCGGAAGCGGTTCGTAGCGGCGCGCGTCCTTCGCTGCCTCCATCGAAGTGTAGAGAGGATCGAGTTCGATTTCCGCGAGAAAAACGTCCTGGCGTAATTTCAGCCGATCGGCAACGCGGCGCGCAAGTTGCCCCGCGATGCCAACGTCGGCGCTGCCGAGCTGCACTTTTCCGCGTTTGGCGGCGTGCAGCCAGTCCGGGCCGCCGTCGCTCCACGCGACTCCGCGAGCCTCCCGGCTATCAGACAGCTGACCGATTTCGTCGAGAGCACCTTTCAAGTCGGCAAACGAAAACTCGCGCGGAGAATCGTAGAGACCTTTTTCGCGGGCTTCACCGGTTGCGCCGAGGGTGAGCACCGGCGTCTCGACGGATTTGTCTCCCTGCAAACGATATTGGCGCCCAATTTCGAACAGACGCGCATGGCGCTGCCCGTGATTGAGGTTCCACTCGAGGGCGGCAGCCATAGTGACGATACCGGTGGACTTCAGCACGCTCGCTTCTTCGGAGAGCGGATTCGCAAGGCGCGCTGGAGAAACTCCTGCGGGGCGGAAAAGGGCGTCCCGCTCCTCGGCAACGTGCGGAATGGTGACAATTTCGCGGTAGCCCAGACCTATGAGGCGCTCGCGTAAACGTGTTTCCGCTTCGTGATGCGCCAGGCGCGCGGCCCCCTGGCGCGCGGCGGGCAAACGTGGAGAAAACTTGTCGAGGCCATGGATGCGAGCGATTTCCTCGATCAAATCGATTTCGCGCTCGACTTCCGCACGCCAGGAAGGCTGCGTGCACTCCCAGGTCGCGAGGAGCGAGCCTTCCGCGCCGCGATTCTGATCCACGCGAATGGGAGCAAAACCGAGCGCGCCGAGGCTGGCTTCAATCTGCTTGTCCGGGACGTCCGCGCCCATAATACGAAGAAGTTCCTTGCGAGTGACTTGGATTTTCTTTGGCGCGCGCTTGCCGGGGTATACATCGACAACACCGGCAAGCAGCTCGCCGCCGGCAAGCTGAAGAATCAGTTCGGCGCAGCGGCGCGAAGCGAGTTCCGCCATTTCCGGATCAGCGCCGCGGCCAAAGCGCGTCGACGCTTCGGTGTGCAACTTCAGGAAGCGCGCGGCGCGGCGAACCGGGACCGGTTCGAACCAGGCGCACTCAATCAAAACATTTTTTGTCGAGAAGGAGATTTCCGTTTCCGCGCCGCCCATGATTCCGCCAATGCCAATGGCGCGCGAGCCGTCGCCGTCGGAAATCATGCAGACACCGGGATCGAACTCCCGCTCGACGCCATCGAGCGTTCGCATTTTTTCCTTGGGTTTCGCTGCCCGAACGACAATCCGGTGGTCGCGGACTTTGTCGTAATCGAAGGTGTGGAGCGCGTGGCCTAATTCGAGCATTACATAATTCGAAATGTCCACGACGTTGCTGATGCTGGCTACACCTGAAGCTTCCAGGCGGTCCTTCAGCCATTTTGGCGAAGGCTGAATTTTCACATTGCGAATGACCCGCGCTGTGAAGCGGCCGCAAAGCTCGGGCGAATGAATTTCGACTTTGATGGCATCGCTGGCTTTGGTTTTACCTTCCGCGGGTTTTGGCTGAACAGATTTCAGCGGCAGTTTGTAGATCGCACCGACTTCGCGGGCGATGCCGAGGTGACCGAGGCAATCAGGGCGGTTGGAGCCGACTTCGGCGTCAATGACCGCGCCGTGCGGGCCGTCTTCGACGTTGCCAACGTTCGTGCCGGAAAGAGCGAGGCGCGAGGCAAGCTCCTGCGGCGGCGCGGCGACATCGACGAAGCTTTTCAGCCAGTTGTAGACGACTTTCATGAATGGTTCGGTTCTAAATTCCTGCTCTAAGCCCTAAGAAACATCGCCCGGCTGGAGCTACCAAGGCAAACCAACGACCCTGCGCGTCATGGGAATTGTTTCAAGAAGCGCACGTCGTTTTGAAAAAAAACCTGGATGTCATCAATGCCGTATTTCAGCATGGCCAGGCGGTCAATGCCCATGCCGAACGCGAAGCCGCTGACTCTTTTGGCGTCGTAATTGACGAAGCCGTAGACGGCGGGATCCACCATGCCAGCGCCAAAAAGCTCGATCCAGCCCGCGCCCTTGCATTTCGAGCAAACGCCTCCACCGGCGGCGGTTCCGCTGCCGCCGCAGAAAATGCAGGAGACGTCAAATTCGACAGACGGCTCCGTGAACGGAAAATAGCTGGGGCGAAACCGCGTTTTTACTCCTCGGCCGAAAAACTGCTTTACGAAATATTCGATGGTGCCGGTGAAATCGCAGAAGGTGATGTCCGTGTCCACGGCAAGGCCTTCCACTTGATGGAACATGAAAGAATGCGTGGCGTCGGGATTGTCGCGGCGATAGACCTTGCCGGGAACAATGACTCGCACCGGCGGCTTCTGCTTTTCCATCGTTCGAATCTGCATCGGGGAAGTGTGCGTGCGCAGCAGAAGCGGCGTCGGCGCGCCTTTCGGCAGGTCCATGTAAAACGTATCCATGTCATCGCGGACGGGATGAAACTCGGGAATGTTCAGCGCCTCGAAGTTGTAGTAAGGCGACTCAATTTCGGGGCCCTCCACAATGGAGAAGCCAATCGAGAAGAAGATGTCCTCGAGTTCCTGAAGGACCTGGCGAATGAGGTGATGCGAGCCGATGGGATGAATGACGCCGGGAAGAGAAAGGTCCACACGCCCGCGGGCCAGAGCGGCTTCTTCGGAGCCGGATTCAATGGCCGCCCGGCGCGCTTCAATTTGCGATTCGACATGCGCGCGAAGTTCGTTCAGGTGTTGCCCTACAAAGCGCTTTAATTCCGGAGTAGCGGGCTTGAGCCAATTGTCGGTGACTTGTGTAAGGAAGCCGGACTTGCGGCCGAGCCAGCGATCACGGAAAAGTTTCCAACCCGATTCATCGTGCGCACAAGCACACTCGTCGTCGAAGCTTCCGCGCAGATCGGCGAACAGCGCCGTAAGCTCCTCGGGCCGAGTGACGCCAAGGTGGACGAGAGGCGACGCCGTCTTGTGTTCTTGTGGCTTCATCGCACTTGACCAGAAACCCCGCGAGGACGCGCTGGAGCGCGTCCAGCCGGAGCTTCAATCGCGTGAACCCGAAGTGGCCTCGAAAATTATGCCGTTTTCTTTTGCGGCGCGCCGGCGGCAGCTTTAGCTTTTTCCGCCAGCTGTGCGAAGCCGGCGGCGTCCTTGACGGCGATATCTGCGAGGACTTTGCGATCTAGCGTCGCCCCTGCGGCTTTGAGGCCGTGAATCAACTGGCCGTAGGTCAAGCCGTTGAGCCGCGCGGCGGCGCCGATACGCTGAATCCACAAGCGGCGGTACTGGCGTTTCTTGTTGCGGCGGTCGCGGAAAGCATAACGATCCGCACGATTGGCCGCTTCCTGAGCAGACTGGTAGAGCTTGCTCTTGGTGAGGAAAAAGCCTTTCGTCCTTTTGAGGTACTTCTTGCGCCGAGCCCGGCGCTTGGTGCCGCGTTTTACGCGTGCCATGGGTTTTGCTCCTTCGATTTAGCCCGAGCCCGCTCCATTTGGTCACCTAGCGATTTGGAGAGCGGGCGAAAGCCTGGCCTCCAGAAACCTGCGGCGCCGCAAGAACGAGCTCCACTTCAATTTGTCAGGAAACAAAACGAGCTGCGGAGACGCGCAGAGGCGCGTTGCGCAACGGGTTTGTTTCCGGTTGGTACGAGCAGGCATCCTAGCGCGACCGCGTACCGGCCATGCCGCGTGTCACCCTCGAAACGCGGACCATGCCAGGCTTAAAGCCCTGCCCTGCAAATGTCCCCGACTTTCGTCGGGCGATTCGGCCGGCAGGCACCCGTGAAGCGCTGCCTGGCACGAAAACCGTTTTGAACGTTGGAACGTTTCAACGCTCAGGAAAATCTAGCCGTATGGCAGCATCTGCTTGATGCTGGCCACATCGGATGGGCTGACCGTCGTCAGCTTCTTCAGCTTGCGCATGCGGCCTGAGGCCTTCAGGCCAGTAAAGTGCCGCTTGGCCGTATGGCCGCGCAGAATTTTGCCGCCCGCGGTGACCTTGAAGCGCTTGCGCGCGCCGCGATGGGTCTTCAACTTCATTTTCGGTTTCGAAGCGTTCCTTGGCATTGCGAAAGCCTTTCTTCTCTAAATGCGTGTTGCGCTCTCAGCGCATCCATGCTGCCATCTTGTTTCAACCGGGCCGCAGCAGGGCTGCGCCCCTACAAAACCGATCCGCTGCGTTACTGCGCCTGCGGCGAAGCCGTCTGTCCCACAGACCGAGTTGCCCCAGCACCTTTCTTGGGAGCTAAGAGCGCCACCAGAACGTTGCCTTCCATTCGCGGCATGGTCTCAATCTGCCCCTGGTCCCCAATTTCCGTGAGCAGGCGTTCCATCTTGGCGCGGCCCACTTCCTGGTGCGCCATTTCGCGGCCGCGATGAAAAATCATGGCGCGCACTTTGTGCCCATCGCCGAGGAAGCGGATGATCTGATTCTTGCGAACCTGATAATCGTGCTCCGCGGTGTTGGGCCGAAACTTGACTTCCTTCAATTGCGAACCGCGGCTGCTCTTGCGCTGTTCGTGAGCCTTCTTGTTCTGCTGGTACTGATATTTCCCGTAGTCGGTGATTTTAC
>Ga0126369_10000409_pt1 | contig 28036 bp, 26 predicted proteins | sample PanSoiMetaPlot_1_FD_109646 | JGI IMG/M metagenome (GOLD analysis project Ga0126369, IMG submission 109646) | Tropical forest soil microbial communities from Panama - MetaG Plot_1 | ecosystem: Environmental > Terrestrial > Soil > Tropical forest > Bulk soil | place: Panama | collected 2016-02-17
AGGGCATCGCGTGAACGAGTTGTCAGCGAGTCAGGACCATCTGCGTGAGCAGATGGGATAGCGTGACAGTCAACGTCCGACCTCGATCCATCCGCTGACGCGGATGGTACTGACTCCGTCACGCGGATGGTACTGACTCCATGGCGCGGACCAACGGCGATATCGCTCGCAGACTGGCAACAGCACGCGCTAACGCTTCGACCGTGTAGTCAACATCCGCTTCCGTATTGTCTTTGCCAAAGCTAAACCTGATTGCGCCGCGGGCGAGTTCTTCGTCACGGCCCAGCGCTTTAATCACCGGCGACGGCTCCAGCGTGCCGGACGAGCATGCCGAGCCGGTCGAGACCGCCACCCCCTGCATATCGAGATGGATCAGCAATCCCTCGCCTTCCACGAAACGAAACGAAATGTTGGAAACGTGCGGCAAGCGATTGTCGCGATCGCCGTTGAAGACGATGTCATCGATTCGGGTGCGAACTTTTTCTTCGAATCGATCACGCAAGCTCTTTGTATGTTCGTTACGCGCATCCATTTCCCGGCGCCCCAGTTCAGCGGCGGCGCCGAAGGCCACGATGTTGGCAACCGACTCAGTACCCGCGCGCCGCTCTCGCTCCTGGTGACCGCCCAATTGCTGCGCCAGCAGTCGCGTGCCGCGGCGGACGAACAACGCCCCCACACCTTTCGGGGCATATATCTTGTGGGCCGATAACGACAGCAGGTCACAGCCGATGGCCGCGGCATCGATAGGAATACGTCCAGCCGCCTGCACCGCGTCGGTATGAAACCAGAGATGCTTTCGGGCCCGCTCGCGTTCTGCTCTGACCATTGCGCCCACTTCGGCAACTGGCTGCAGCGTGCCGATTTCGTTGTTGGCCGTCATGATGCTGATTAGCACCGTGTCGTTGCGCAGAGCAGCTCGTACGTCGTCCGGCTTGACGATGCCTTTGTCATAGACCGGCAGTCGGGTGATTGACCAACCGCGCGTCTCGAGATAATCGGCCAAGCCGCGCACCGACGGATGTTCGATGGCGGAAATGATGAGGTGGCGGCCATGCAACTGCTCAGCTTCACAAATGCCGCGGATTGCCAGATTGTTCGCTTCAGTGCCGCCCGAGGTAAAAACGATTTCGTTGGCCCGCGCCCCAATCAGCGACGCCACCTGGCGGCGGGACCTGTCAACCGCGGCCCGCGCATCCTGCCCGTATTGATGAACGCTCGACGCATTGCCGAAATTTTCCCGCAAATAGGGAAGCATGGCGTCCAGGACGCGAGCGTCGATGGGAGTGGTGGCGCTGTGGTCGAGATAGATTCGCATGTTACGCCGGTGGTCGGTGGTCAGTAGTCAGTTGTCAGTTGTCAGTAGTCAGTAGTCAGTGGTCAGTAGTCAGTGGTCCAGTTAGTGCTCGGTCAGATGTCATTAATCACTAGCCAACTTGCAACTACCCGCTGAGGACTGACCACTGACCACTGACCACCGGTCAATTCGCGACAACTGCCAATTCTTTTCAAGCATCAGAGATGCGACGCCGTACCGCGCTCGTTGCGGTTTGTGTTAGCATTCTGACGCTACCGAGGCGGAGTCAGCAAGCCGCCGCAACACGAACCGCTCTCCCTTTCGCATTGCCGCTCGGGCTTACCTGCTAACCTGATTACGCGAGCGGCAGAAAGGTTGATGATGAAAAGACTTAGAGTCGTCACCGCAATTCTCACCACCTTCGCCACGGTCTATTTCTCTGTTTTGCCGCTGGCCGCGCAGGCCCAAAGCTCGCAGGACCCAAACCAGGCAACGGCGCTCATGCGCGGTTACCGAACCGGTTATTCCGATGGCTACCAGACCGGCGTGGCGGACGCGGCCGCTAATGCGACCAGGGGATTTCAGAATAAGACCGAATACGATCGCGCTGACCGCGCATTTAATCCGGCCTGGGGCGCCCTGGAAGAGTATCGCGACGGCTACCGCCAGGGATACGAAGTTGGCTACAACGCAGCCTACGATCACAAGCCGTTCGACTCGAGCATTCCTCCAAATCTGACGCGCAAGATGGAAGATACGACCGTCCAGTATCCCGTCGATCAAAACAAGCAGCCGGGCGATCCGAACAAACAGCAGTCGAGCCAGCAGAGCAACCAACAGACGAGCCAACAGACGAGCCAGCAGCCGAGCCAGCCGACGAACCAGACCAATCCGATTGATAATCAGACCCAGCAGACTGACAACAACGATCCGAATGGCAATGGGCCGCTGGTGCTTCCGCGCGATACGATCCTGCGCGCTGAACTGATGAACAACCTCTCGACCGAAGCATCGCAGAAGGGCGATCAGTTTCAGGTGCGGGTGATTGATCCAAATCAGTATCTGGGGGCGGTGCTCTCAGGTCATGTCCAACAGGTGCAGCGACCCGGCAAAGCGAAGGGGACCGCGGAACTGCAACTCGCCTTCGATAAGATCACTCTGCCGAACGGCCGCTCGACAAAGCTGGTGGCCCAGGTCATTGAGGTCATTCCCGGCGGCGCCAGCCAGGGCGTCGGCAAAGTCGATCCCGAAGGCGGTGTTAATGGAAGCGACGGGACCAGGAGCGACGTCAAGAAGGTGGGGATTGCCTCAGGCATCGGCGCAGCCATCGGGGCTCTCTTTGGTGGCGGCGCCGGGGCAGCTATCGGAGCCGGCATCGGCGCCGGTGTGGGCACGGCCGGTGTCCTGACACAACGCGGCAAAGACATTTACCTCAATCAGGGCCAGCAGCTGCGAATTCGCACGAACGCCGACGCCGAGATTCAATAAGGTCAGAACCGGGAGGGTTAGCGATCGGGTCATTTCGCCCTGAATTTTAGAGAGCGAAAAGATTATTTGCCATTTATCATTTGATATTTGTCATTTGACCATTGAAGAAGCACTGGAACGACCACTGGTCTTGTTTCAATGACAGATGACAAATATCAAATGATTAATGACAAATAGTCTTTCTCCTGCCGACCCAGGATACTCGGTCGCTTAACCCGGGCGGCCGCTCCCAACTCTGACACGATGCCCATCATCACTCTCCTAACTGATTTCGGGACGCAAGATTATTTCGTGGCCGCGATGAAAGGGGTGATCCTGTCGCGAAATCCAGCCGCGCAGGTGGTCGACATTACGCACGACATTTCACCTCAGGACATTCGCGCCGGCGCCTTTAATCTGCTCGCGCTTTACCGGAATTTTCCGGCCGGAACAATTCACGTTGCCGTCGTTGACCCGGGCGTTGGCTCAGATCGCCGGGCGATCGTGGTTGCCTGCGCGGATCGGCTCTTTGTGGCGCCGGACAACGGCTTGCTCAGCTGGATCGCGCAGCGGGAAAGGGAGTATCGCGCCTATCACGCGATTGAAAGAAAATTCTGGCGCGAGCCGGTCAGCAATACCTTTCACGGGCGGGACATTTTTGCTCCCGTGGCGGCGGCGCTTTCAACCGGCGTTTCTCCGGAGGAGTTTGGACCGCCGCTGGCTTCGATCGTGCAGCTTGAGCCGCTACAGGCCCAGTTGACGGACGACGGCCGAGTTGTCGGGCGGATCATTCATGTGGATCGCTTTGGAAACTGCATCACCAATCTGACGGCTGAACATCTCGGCGGCCGCAGCACCCAGGCCAACCTGAAGTTGGTAGTAAACGAAACGGTGATCTCTGTGGTCCGTCAGTTCTTCGCGGACAAATCGGCTCGCGACGGCGAACTCTTCATGTATCTGGGCAGCGCGGGTTTCATCGAAATCGCTGCGCGCGACGCTTCGGCCGCGGCAATTTTGAACGTGCGCAGCGGCCAGCCGCTGGTGTTCTCCGCCGGCTCTGCGCGGCCGTAAATTGCGGCGCGCGAGAATGGTTTATGCTTGCTTGTCACTCGCAATTCGCTCTGTTATCTTCAATTCACAAAACAACTTGAAGGGCGTAAGTGATGGATAACGGAAAGCAAGGATCTGCGAGTAGCGCAGTAGCCACAGGACTCCGCGGCGTGGTGGCCGCGTCCTCATCAATCGGCGATGTCAATGGCGAGAAGGGCGAACTGATCTACCAGGGCGTCAACATTCACGACCTCGCCGTGAAATCAACTTTTGAAGAAGTCGTCTTCCTGCTTTGGAACGGGCGCTTGCCAAAGCGTGCCGAGTTGGACGAGTTGCGTCAGAACCTTTCGGCCGCTTATGAATTGCCGCCGGAAATCATTGAAGTCGTAAAGGGAATGACACAGCGCGTGCCGCCGAGCGCCGATCCGATGGATCGTTTGCGCACGGTCGTCTCCGCCCTGGCGATGTTCGACGAAGAAGCCCGCGATCTTTCGCGCGCGGCCAGCATCCGCGTGGCCACCCGGCTCACCGCGCGGTTCCCAACCATCGTGGCGGCTATCGAGCGCGCTCGCAACGGACAGGAGATCATTCAGCCCAAACCTGATTTGAATATCGCCACGAATTTTCTCTACATGATGACGGGCGAAATGCCTGACGAATTCGACGCTCACGTGTTGGATGTGGCGCTGATCCTGCAAGCCGATCATGAACTGAATGCCTCGACCTTCACGGCGCGCGTCGTCGCCGGCACGCTGGCTGATATGTACAGCGCCGTCACGGCGGCCCTGGGAGCCCTCTCTGGTCCACTACACGGCGGGGCCAATACGGCCATCATGAAAATCCTGCTGGAGATCGGCGACGCTGGAAAGGTCGAGGACTATGTGAAGGATGCGCTCGCGAAAAAGAAAAAGATCATGGGCTTTGGTCACGCCGTCTATAAGACTGAGGATCCGCGCGCCACGCATCTGCGCCGCTTCTCTCAGGAGATGGGCGAGCGCAAGGGCAATACCAAATGGTACGACATCACGGCGAAGCTCGAGGCCATTATGAAGTGCGAGAAAAACCTGCTGCCCAACGTCGACGCTTACTCAGCCTCAACCTATTACATGATGGGAATTCCGATCGATCTCTACACGCCGATTTTCGCGATTAGCCGTATCAGCGGGTGGACCGCGCACATTCTCGAACAGTACGCCGACAACAAACTCATTCGGCCGCGGGCCGAATATGTGGGCCCGCGGAATGTGCCTTACGTGCCGATTGATGAGCGGTAAACAGCCCAGGGGTTGACTCACCCACGACTCAGAAATTAACTGCCTGCTTTAACCAAGTGACTGCATCGATATTAGCCCTGTTAAGTCTCGGATTCGTGCTGGGGCTCAAACATGCGCTCGACGCAGACCATCTCGCCGCCGTGTCCACCATGGCCACCGAAAAGCGCAGCTTGCTGGGTTCGTCGCTGATCGGTTTGTGGTGGGGCATTGGGCACACGATCTCTCTCCTGGTAGCCGGCGTCCTGGTGATGCTGTTGCATGTGCAGATTGGATTGCGCACCGCCAACCTGCTGGAGTTTGGCGTCGGGATCATGCTGATCGTTTTGGGAGTGAACGCGCTGCGCAAGCTGATGCGGGGCGGCCATGTTCATACGCACGCCCACGAGCATGCCGGCCACTGGCATGTCCACCCGCATCTGCATCAGACGGCCACTCACGATGCGCCGCATACGCACCACGGATTGAGAGCGGGAACCCGTCCTTTGCTGATTGGCATGGTCCATGGAATGGCGGGCAGCGCCGCGCTTACCCTGCTGGTGCTGGCCACCATTTCATCCACCGCCGTCGGCCTGCTCTATATCGTCATCTTCGGCATTGGCTCGATCGGTGGCATGGCCATCATGAGCACCGTGTTCGCGCTGCCGACGAAACTCAGCGCGCAAAGATTCCACAAATTAAATCTTATCTTCCGAGCGCTTGCCGGTCTCGCCAGCCTGACCATCGGCGTAGTTACGGTTTATGAGATTGGCTTCGTCAACGGTCTCTTGCGGTAATCAACAGTTAACCGCCGACATCAGGTCAGTACCGGGAGCGTTAGCGATCGGGCCAGTCATAACGATGTTGCTCAAGACATCACTCGACCCGGCCGCCAGCGCTTCCGGGGAATGGTTCGAAGGGCCGCGCATCGTCGATCTGGCGTCATCGACCTGGCGATGTCTATTCGGATTGAGATGGCTAATTCAGATTCCCCGGCTTGAGTTTTCGCAGACGTTGGTGGCCGAGGATGGCGGCGCCTAAAGCAGTTGCGTACTGGACCATTTCGCCCGGGGGAACGTTCACTTCGGCTTTCAATTTTTCGCGAACCACGCGCGCCATGGTGTTGAACCGCAGGATGCCGCCGATCAGAGTGTATTCAGCTTCCATTTGCACCCGCTTCATCAACTGGACCGACCGATCAACCAGTGAAGAGATGGCGCCGTGCATAATGTCGGCCGGAGGCGCGCCGAGTGACAGTTGGTTGATAACTTCAGATTCGGCGAACACGGCACACACCCCGGAGATGGGGACGGCATTCTTTGAGGTCGCCACCAGCGGACCAATCTCTTCAGTCGCATAGCCCATATAGCGCGCAGTTTTTTCAATGAAGGCCCCGGTGCCCGCCGCGCACTTGTCGTTCAGCCGGAACGCCTTCACTTTTGAAGCATCATCCAGCCGGCTGGCCTTCATCGTCTGGCCGCCGACGTCGAGCACCGTCCGGGTGCCGGGAAAAAGAAACGCAGCGCCGCGCGCGCTGGCGGTCAGGTCAGTGACACTTACGTGGCTGAAGGGGACCATGTGCCGGCCAAAACCGGTGGCGACTACGTATTCGATGTCAGCGCGCTTCAGCCCTGCTTCCGCCACCGCCTGGTTAAAGAGCCGGTCAGCGACTTCGGCGAGCTTGAATCCGGTAGCTGCCATTGCCTTGCCGGCGATGGCCTGACTTTCAGAGAACACCAGAGCCTTGGTGTAGGTAGAGCCGACGTCGATGCCAATGGTGTAGGTCATAGTTTGATCTCAGGCTGCCTCGTGCACCGGAGCGCGGCTGGCGCGTATGTGATCCATGGCAAACAAGGCCGCGCCGAGCGCCCCCATGAAATGAGAATCGCGGCTGACGTTAACTTGCAGGTTCAGACCTCGGTTCAGCGCTTCGATCATCCCGACGTTCCTGGCCACGCCGCCGGTGAAGGTGACTTGAGGTTCAATGCCGACACGGCGCAGCAGTCCAATCGACCGCGCCGCAATTGATTGGTGCACGCCGAGCAGGATGTCTTCAATCTTCTTGCCCTTGCCCAGCCAAGAAAGCACTTCTGATTCGGCAAAGACCGTACAGGTGGTGCTGATTTTCACCGCCCGCTCAGCTTGTAAAGCGACTTCGCCCAACTGGTCCAGGGGAATGTCGAGCGCGGCTGAGGCCGCGCCCAGGAACCGGCCAGTTCCGGCAGCGCATTTATCGTTCATACAGAAATCGACGATCTCGCCTTTAGGATTCACGCGAATGGCTTTCGTGTCCTGGCCGCCCATATCAACGACGGTGCGCGTGTCCGGAAACATGTGGACGGCGCCGCGTCCGTGGCAACTGATCTCGGTGACCTGCGAGTTCCCGAAGGTCACCCGATAGCGGCCATAGCCGGTGCCCACGACGTATTCAACTTCACGCTCGTCGAGCGCGCGGACGGCCAGAGCCTTGGCAAACGCGTTCTCTGCCGCCGCGATGACATTGGCGCCGGTGTCAATCAAGGCGCGACCGATAATCTCACCGGCTTCGTCGATTATGATTGCTTTTGTCTGCGTCGATCCGACGTCGACGCCGGCTGCGTATGCCATCTTGCCTCTCCGCTCGTTGCTCGAAGAATTAGTGACCTGGAGGTGTTTTGCGGCTCGCCGCTCCTCCAGGGCGGTAAGGCTTGCCTTACCGCGAACGCCACCCTGATTCGACCGAGGCTATGCCTCCAGAAGTGGCCTCGAAAAATGTTTAGGCTGTTTGTGGAAAGGCGAGCCTTTCCGCACTACAAGGCGGCAGAGCCGCAGCCGTTCTCATTGAGCCGCCAATCGCCGCGACGCCAGTCCCTCAAAAAAAGCGTCAGCGCGATTCTTTAATTGCGCTTCAGAAACCACGCGCCGATCCATCATGTCCGATTCGATGAAAAGACTCGCGACGTCGCGCGTCGCCATCAATGCCCGACGATTATCGGCCAATCCGGTGGACACCGTCCGGCAGCTCTTGATCGGATGATAGATGATGCCGTCTATCTGAAAGGTGTCGATCATTTCCGCCAATGCCTCCTCCTGATAGAACATGCTGTCCATGGCGTTGCGCACATAGATCAAGAGGCCGGTGGCCAGACTCTCCAAAGGATGTTCCAGGTCGTATTCATATCCCTGACTCACACCGCCGGCGGCGAACCAGAGATAGGTTGAATTCACAAACGTGCCGCCCCATTCACTGAACAGTTCATTGAAGCGCCGGAAAATGGGATAGCAGGGAACACCCACGAACACGAGGCGGTACTTCTCATCAGTCATGGTGCCGATGCCGTTTGCCGCTTTGAACTCCATCTCTTCGACCAGTTCGGTAAAGTAGCGCGCCCCTTCCTCCGTGCCGCGGAAACCGTTCGAGACGCCGAGATAAATGGTGCCGTCTGTGAGCGCGTTAAATACCGAAGGCGTGTTGCGATTCAACTCGAGAATGCGCCGCCAGCAGCGACTCATCACGTTGGCATGTTGCAGGTTCTCACGCAGACGGTCGATATCGAATTTCCTGCCGGTGACGCTTTCGCAGACTTTGATCAAATGGCGCAGCTGCGCGAGGACGTAGCGGCGATCGTTTTCAAAGTCGATATCGCCCGGCCAGGTCTGTTGGCGCGCGGCGCGCGTGCCGGGGACGTCGAGGGTAAAGATGGGAATCTGATACATGCGTTCCCAAATCTCGGCCCACTTGATGTAGGTGTTGCAGGCATTGGTCAGCACGGCGAGCGAGGGCTTCGGAATGCGGCCCATCGGATGTTCGCCGCCGCGCAACTGCACTGCGACATCGGCTTTCACATAGCCGCAGATGTCGGGCAAATAACCATAGTCTTCCGCCTGGTTCAAATAATCATGCGCGACCCGGCGCACCGCTGTTTGCAGCGAATTGATTTCCGGCATGACGATGGGCAGATCAAAGACGCGCAGCAATTCCGCCAGGCTGCCCATCACAAAAACGTACGCCGCCGGTCCGCCGGTCTCAGCCACCCGGTTCAGATTGGTGAACCATTCCTGAAACAGACGCGCGCCGTCGCGATTACCGCGTCCCACCATGTGCTGCGTGTCAGTCATGCTTTGCATAAAGTAGTGACCTGCTCATTCACCCCTGGTTTCAGCCAGGTGATCACTCGTTAGTAGTTTCAACGGGAAACCGTTCAAATGATTTCCCTTTTAATTTCAGGTTTCGAGCCACGTGGCTGAAGCCAGGTGTGAATGAAACAAGAGCGCGGACCCTAACTAAACAGAATATTCTCCACGAACGTTTCCAGCTGAATTTCCAGCGAATCAAAGCTCGTCATGTTTTCTTCAAACTCACCCATGAAGTAGGGAATGCCGGCTTCGTCCAGAGCCCGGGTATATGCGACCTGCTCTTCGAGACCCGGCTCACACATTTTTGCCGCCGTAATGATCGCTGCCGTCGCCTGCGCGCCGGCGATCCGATCCAACAGCATCTTCTCCTTCGGCTTGCGCAGGTCGTGCTGGACCGGGCTGTACGAAGATTTCTCCAGATAGGCGTCGGCCAGATTCGCGAGAGGATCACCTTCGCTGGAAACGTCTTCCAGCAGCCAGCGCAGACCAATCAGCAGGTCGTCGTCCACGACATAACATGAACGGCCAATGGCGCGGATTAGATCGAGCGGCGGCTGCTCGCAAAAACCGCCTTCGAACACGACCCGGACCTTGTCCTGCGGATGGACGTTGCGCAGGCGAATCTGCGGCAACAAGGTCCGCAGTAGTTCGTTGTGTTCTTCCCGCGGAATCAATCCGGCCAGCGCGACCAGCACATAAGCCTCCTCGGCCGTGATCAGCCACGGCTGCTGCCGCTTGATTTGGTAAAGCTCGCGCAGCAGCGCCCGGTTCTCATTGAAGAGCCTGATCGAATCTCTCAATGCTTCATCAGATATCTCTGTGCCGGCGATCGCTTCTACCGATCGCTTCAAGCGATCGTATTCACCGCGCAGATAAATGGCCGCATGCGGTGAATTCGCGTTCTGGGGCAGATAGAGGATCTGGCAGGGATACGAGACGTTGCGTCCCCAGACTGCGGCGAGGTTACGCGCGGCGTCGCAGATCGGATGGGTGACGAACATCTCCAACTCGACCGCCTGATTAAGCGCCAGCTCGAGCGAGCTTTTGAGTATCGAACAAAGATATGAGCCGAAACGCGAGTCCGCCTGAATGGTTTCAATCGGAGCGCCGCGTACTTTGAATGGTAAGAGACCGGCGGCATGGACTATCTCTTCGGGGAAGGCGACCTGAAAATGACCGACGACTTTGCCGCCCCGTTCGCGCCAGCGAGTGACGGTGGGAAAGGTCGTGTCCTCGAACAGCTCGCGGCACTCGTAGAGAGCATCGTCGAGATTTCGATTGCGCCATTCGGGAAAGATTCGTTCAGTCATCATGCCTTGGTTATCCCACCATGTTCAGGCCGCCGTTAACACTGAAGACTTGTCCGGTGATATAGCTGGCGCTGTCCGAAGCCAGAAAGAGCACCAGGGGGGCGATTTCTTCGGGCTTGCCCAGCCGTTTCAGGGGGATAAAGTTCACGATCGAGCTGAGTATCTTCGCGGTGAATTCATCCTGTTTCATTTCGTCAATCAGCGGCGTGTCGCAGAGTCCGGGGGAGACCACGTTGACCCTGATATTGTCGCGCGCATGCTCGCGGGCCAGGGTTTTCGAGAAAGCCATAATCGCGGCCTTGGAACTTGCGTAAATCGCTTCGCCAAAAGATCCGACGCGGCCGGTGTCAGAGCTGATGTTGACGATCGCGCCCTGTTTGCGCTCGGCCATGGCGGGCAGGATTGCATGACAGGTATTGGCCACGCCGATGAAATTAATTCCCAGGACCTTCTGCCAAAGGTCCGGGGTCGTCTTCATAAACGGCAGCAGGCGATCCCAGCCGGCGCAGTTAACCAGCACGTCGATTTTGCCGAACTCCCGCAACGCTTCGTCGCGCAACCTTTCGGCGTCCTCGTGTTTGCTGACATCGGTCGGCACGGCCAGCGCCCGGCGCTGAAAGGTCTCGCTCGTCTTAAGCGCCGCGTTCCTGGCGTCGTCGCCGCGAAGATCGGCAATGACAATATCGGCGCCCGCGGCGGCAAACGCATCGACGATGGCGCGGCCAATGCCACGCGCGCCTCCGGTAACAATCACTGTTTTGTCGGTGAAACTGGCGATCGAGTTCATACGCGTTTCCTCTGGTAGTTGCGAATCCATCGAGCAGATAAAGAGAACCAGGCGACGCCGAATCTGCCGGTCGCCGGATTTCCCCGGCCTCTAATTGTTCCGGCGTGACTATCCATCAAACTAAGGCGCTGACTTGCGTTGATTCGATCTGCGGCACGACGCCGGCGATACTCGGCTGCTCATTTACCGCGTCTACGTTGAACAACTCGATCGCATTCTCACGCATGAGTTTTCGTTCGACGTCTGGCTTCAGACCCAACTCACAAAGCTGTTTCAGGCTTTCCTTCCATGGCAAACCGTTCGTGCCCCACAGACAACGATCGCGGCCCATGCGGCTGTTGATGAATTGAATGATTTGCGGCGAGAGATACTTCGGCAGCCAGGCGTCCACCCCGAACCAGATGTGCTCCCACTTGTAGCAAGCCGAGATCAGCTCATCGACCCAGGGCCAGCCGGTGTGCGCGCCGATCATTTTGAGATCGGGAAAGTCGCAGGCGATGCGATCCAGAAACATGGGCCGCGCGCCGTCGCTGGGCATCGCCTCCAGCACATGGCCCACCTGCATCGACACCGGCACATCGAGTTCGACACACTTGGCAAACAGCGGATACATCTTGGCGTCGTTCAGGGGAATGTCGAACCCGTAGATGTGCACATAGACGCCTTTGAAACCGTACTTCGTCACGGCCAGTTCAATTTCCTGCAAGCTCTCTTTGATTCGGAATGGGTTATAACCGGCAAGTCCCACGAAGCGATCGGGATAAGCCTCGGTGTATTGCAGCACGTCCTCGAGTTGCGTATCCATGTACATCCACTTGCGCCAGTAAGACCACATCTTGCACTGGGTGATGAAGACCTTCTCGACACCCGCCTCGTCCATCTGCTGCAGCATGTCGGTAATCGACGAGAAACGCGGCAAGCCACCGATCGCTTTTTCCATCCGGCAAATCAGTTCGCCTTCCTTGGCGCGGTCCCACTGCTCCATGAACTCGCGCGTCGCGACGTAATACATGAAATCGATGGCTTGAATCTTTTCGGACATCGTTAACCCTCCAGGTTTTGGCGACGAGGGAGCAAGTGATGTGCCTCCGAAAGCCTCCGGCCAGGACGCCCGCGAGATAGGCGAAAAACCTGATTTGCCGTTATTACCTGTGGTCAGCTGTAGCTGGTCGCCACGAAGTTTGGCGGCGAAAGGAATGTGATTGCGGATTAACGCGAGTCACCGTGGAAAAACTCGCACTCTCTGTGGGGAAAAATTGGCTGAGCAGACAGCTCACCCCAGAGTCACTGAGGTCACTGATTTGACTGGAGCGCAACCGTCCTCGGTTGCTCTGTTTAGAGAAAGGGAAGCGAGGACGCTTGCGCTCCAGTCCCAAAACAATCGCCGAATTCAAATTGGAGCACCACCAAAATTTGGGTAGTGCCTCAATTTGAATTCTTTCTCTAGCCCGGCGTTTACGCCTGGGGTCGCTAGGCAGCGCGACCGTATTGAAGCCCCATTTAATGGGGCTTTGAAATTACCGCTCTTTATTTCCCAGGCGTAAACGCCTGGGCTAGAGAAAGTAATTTTTGAATTGGAGCACCACCAAAATTTGACTTCGTTACGCAATCTGTCGGGTTGCGCCGCAAACTGACAGTTTGCGTTACGAGTCTAGTCCAATAGCGATCGCCGCCCGGTCTTTACGACTTTGTGCGCGCTGAGATGGTGAAGGCATTCATCTCTTCAGATAAGTACCGTAAGAGGTTCGGTCAATAGCGGGATTCACATTAATCTGTTCGAGTTGTGGGGCAGTAGCCCGACCGTTAGGGAGGGCTCAAAATGACGTCAAAGGAAGAAGCCCGGGCTACTGCGCCTATCCACAAAGTGACGCGTCACAGGTCGGAAACTCTCGCCGCCCGGCCGCCCAATTTCGGCGGCGCGGGGGTGAAATCTTCGCCGGGATTGATGAACTGATCGCGCTCAAATTTGTACTGCTTGTCGTAGAGTTGCCGGTACCTGCCGCCGGCCGCGAGAAGTTCCTCGTGAGTCCCGCGCTCGACAATCTCTCCGGCTTCCAAAACCAGAATCTGGTCCGCGCTGCGAATTGTCGAAAGCCGGTGCGCGATGACAAACGTGGTGCGGCCACGCCGCAAAGATCGCAGCCCGTCCTGGATCAGCGCCTCGCTTTCGCTGTCGAGGCTGGAAGTCGCTTCATCCAGAATCAATAGTTTTGGATCGGCGAGGATGGCGCGGGCGATGGCGATGCGCTGTCGTTGTCCGCCAGACAGCTTCACGCCGCGCTCGCCCACAATGGTGTCGTATTTCTTTTCGAATTGCTCGACGAACTCTTCGCAGTGCGCGATACGGCTTACCGCCTGAATCTCTGCCGGCGTGGCGTTCGGATTAGAAAAGGAGATGTTCTCGGCAATCGTGCCGTCGAACAGAAAGTTGTCCTGCATGACGACGCCGAGATAGGAACGAAAATCACGCAGCCGCAGAGTCTGAAGGTCCTGGCCGTCGACTTTGATGGCGCCGGACAGGGGCTGGTTGAAATTCATCGCCAGGCTGATCAGCGTGCTCTTGCCGGAACCGCTCGAACCAACCAGCGCAGTGGTCGAACCGGCCGCGCTCTTAAAAGAAACACTCTTCAGCACCGGCACGCCGGGGTTGTATTCGAAAGAAACATTATTGAACTCAATTTCACCGCGCACTTCAGGCAAAGGGGTGCGTTGTTCGTCCGCTTCATCCTCGGTGCGCATATTCATGATTTCGCGAATGCGATCGAGTCCGGCGAAGGCTTCAGTAATCTGCGTGCCAATCGCCGCGAATTGGATCAACGGCATCGCCATCATCCCGGTGAACATTACGTACATAAACAGATCGCCGACGGTCATCTGGCGGGTGACGACTGAGTGTCCGCCCACCAGGATGATGACGACTCCGACCGCGCCGATAACCAGCGAGGAAAAAGCCGTGGTCGCCGATACCCCGGTCATTGATTTGGCGATGTTGCGAAAAAGCTTGTGGGCCCCGCGGGCAAAGGTCAGCGCCTCGCGTCTCTCAGCTGTATAGGCTTTGACGATGCGGATGCCGCCGAGCGATTCCGCCAGACGTCCGGTGAGCATTGCGATAATCTCACCGCGCTCGCGGAACAGCGGGCGCAGTCGCGTGAACGCATAGACCAGTGCCCCGCCAAATGCGCCCAGCACCAGAATTGTGATTGAAGTCAAACGCCAGTTGAGCCAGAACAGAATCGCCAGGGCCACGGCAGCGGTGATGAAGCTGCCGGTGAGTTGGACCAGGCCGGTGCCGACCAGATTACGAATGCCCTCAGCATCGTTCATGATCCGGGAGATGAGCTTGCCGGTTTGCGTCGAATCGAAATAACTGATCGGCAGGCGGGAAACGTGCGCCTGGACCTTCTTGCGCATCTCGGTGATGGCGCGCTGGGCCGCCACGCCCAGGACTTGAGACAGACTGAAGGACGTGAGTGCCTGGACCAGCGTGGCAGCGGCGGCAACCAGGGCGAGCTTCCAGAGCAAGTCCGTGCGTCCCTGTCCCACCACCAGGTCGATCAGATATTTGGTCGACGCCGGCAACACCAGGCCCATTGCCTGATTGACCAGCATCAGTCCGGCCCCGAGGAGGAGCCGGCGCCGATGCGTCCACACCAGTTCACGCGCATCAGCCCAGGCCGACGACCAGCGAAGTTTTCTTTTAGGTTCAGCCATTGGGTTTCATTTTCCGTAGCCCGCGCTAAACAATCGAGCTTCTCCATCATTGAGGTCAGTACCATCCGCGTTAGCGGAGGTCAAACACCTATGCGAATCAGGCGAATCCGCTCGCGTCGTCCTTGCTGAAAAGGCCTCCTTAGAAACAAAGAGACTTCCGGTGCGAGAAAGGATAGCACGCCAGGCAATGGCTCTACGCTGTCGTGCGCTCCGGGCACTTCTGTTGGGACGCGCAAAAATTCGCTGCCGGCTGCTATCCTTTCTCGCAACGGATGTCTCTATGTATTCGGAGGCGGTTTTACAGCGGGAACGAGGCAGGGAATGGATGGCGGATGACAGCTCAGAGCCGCCTGACGAGGTGCTGGTGTTGGCGGCGATCGTCGGAGACCTCGAGGCGTTTGATCAACTGGTCCTGCGTTACCGGGCTGCGGTTGTGAGATTGGCCCAATCAATCGTCGGCCGCGAGCATGCTGAAGATGTGGCGCAGGATGCACTGCTGCTGGCCTTCAAGGCGTTGCCCTCGATCGATGAGCCGCGAAAATTTGCCGCCTGGCTGTCGACGATCACGCGGCACCGGGCCACGCGTTTGGGAAAACGTGAGAGCACATATCAATCCCGCAGCGTCGCCCTCGACGAGGCGCTGATTGAAAGCGTGGCGGGATTACAGCAGCCGTTTGTCAGCCGGGTGGAAGACGATGAAATGATCAGGAACCTCGCGGCTGTTCCCAACGATTATGCGTTGGTGCTGAAACTGCGTTTTCTGGATGAGATGCCCTTGAAGCGTATTGCCGCGTTTCTCGGCGCGCCGCTATCAACTGTGAAATGGCGCCTACACCAGGGGAAGAAGTTGTTGCGAAAGCAACTGGACCAAATCGAAGCGCCGGCGTCCCTGCCTGCGGTTCGTCATCCGGACGGTCTTAAGTTAAGGAGCAATTGATATGGAGAAAGAAACCACAAAGTTAATCAACGTCCTCCGCCGCATCGCCCGGGCCGCGGGTTATGTGGCCTGGGCCAAATCCGAACCGGACGCCTTGCGCTTCTGTGTCACTCAATACAACAAGGTGTTGGCGCGGCTGGGCGAACGCGAACCTAACGTGAAAACACTTTTCACCTCATTGCCTGAGACCACGGCGCCCGAGGTGGTTCGCATTGCCGCGCGTGAGTTGGTTGCTTATTTTGAAGATGAAGCGCCCGAGGCGCAGGTCTTCAAGTTCAGCGTCCGTTGCGGACCGCGCGCGCACCATCGGGGCCGCGGACGATTTCAAACAACTCCTCTGCACTGCGAATGAGAGGGAATCGATCATGGAAAGAGAAAAAGAACTAACCAAGCTAATTAACGTGCTGCGCCGCACGTCGCGGATGGCGATGCAATCGGAATGGACCGGGAGCAATCAGGACGCCGCGGCCTATTGCGTTGAGCAATACAATCGGGTGCTGGCGCGGCTGAAAGAGATCGATGACAGCGTGGGCACACTCTTCGAGCCGTTGCCCAAGGGAAGTTCCCTCACGGTGGTGGCCATGGCTTGTCGTCAGTTGGCCGCTTATTACGAAGATGAGACGGGCTCGCAGAAGGGCTCTGACCGAGCGTACGGTTTTGCCTGCGACCCGCAGATGTTTCGCGACTTCTGGCAAAAATCCTCCCGCGAGTTCGAGGACCTCGGTGAATTCATCCGGGAGTGCGTCAATGAGTGGGCCCGGGTGCGCAAGGGTGATAAGGAAGAGCCCAGGAAAGAGAACTGACCGCCAATCGCCTCGTTCAGTCTGGCTTGTAACGCAAACTGTTAGTTTGCGACGCAATCCGGACGCAATCTAACAGATTGCGTTACAGCATCAGGCCGCCATCCAAGTCTTGACACACGTTGCGCAGCGCAATATTGTGCCCTCGCCGCCGTTGAAGACAACGGCATTCACCCATCACTAAGAAAAGGTTCGTAATTTTGGAGTGTGCCGGCTCGTCGGCGCTTTGCCCGCGCCGGAAAAGCCGACAAGCCGGGCACTCCAAACAAGGAGGTACGGATGATGACAAAGCTGCTTCGTTCCATCTCGCTGGTGTTGGTTCTGCTTTTGCTCTGCCTTGTTGCTTTCGCTCAGCCGAAGAAAGCCGATAAGGGCACGCTTAACAAAGAGACTTTCATGGACATGGAGAGCGTCACCAATCCGGCCATCTCTCCTGACGGCAAACAGATCGTCTTTACCCGCTCGTGGGTCGATAAAGTCAAAGACGAGCGCGTCAGCAATCTCTGGATTGTCGATGTCGACGGGACCCGGACCCGGGAACTCACCAGCGGCACTTGGCGCGATAGTCAGCCGGTCTGGTCGCCCGACGGCAAGCGCATCGCGTTTCTCTCAGACCGTGACGGCACCACGCAGTTGCACGTCCTTTGGGTCGACACTCGCGAAGCCGCGCAGTTGACCCATCTGGAACAAGCGCCGGCCGGCATCAACTGGTCGCCGGACGGTAAGTCGATCGCTTTCACTGCTTTTGAGGCCGACAACGATCCGATTCTCGCCGTCAAGCTGCCTGAGCGTCCCAAGAATGCGCAATGGGCCAAGCCCCCGACGCTGGTCAATCGTCTGGCCTGGGCCGCCGATGGGAGGGGACCTTTGCCGCAGGGCTTCACCCAGATTTACACGATTGACTCAGTGCTGGGAGGCACGCCACGCCAGATCACCTCGGGTAAATACAATCACAACACACCCGAATGGTCGGCCGACGGAAAGACTATTTATGTGTCCGCGATTCGAAAGCCCGATGCCGAATACCTGCGCGGTGACAGCGAGATTTACTCGATCGATTTAAAGACGCTCGAGATCAAGCCGCTGACAAACCGCAACGGTCCCGACGGGAATCCGCAGGTTTCGCCCGATGGCCGTTGGATCGCTTATACCGGATATGACGAGAAGAAGTTTACCAATCATGTGGCCAGTCTCTACCTGATGGATAGCATCGGCGGCAGCAAGCGAATTTGGGCCGACAAGCTGCCGAGTTCTCCGGCGGACGTGCGCTGGGCCGCGGACGGATCGGGCGTGTACTACTCGATGGAAGAGAAGGGCACATCGCACATCTATTTCATCGCGGTTGACGGGAAGCCGCGGCAGGTCACCCAGGGCGTCCCCATGCTCGAAGGGTACTCGATCTCAAACAATGGCCAGGTCGCCGCAGTGCGGACCAGCTTCAAGGAACCAGGCACCCTGGTTACCTTCAACGTCAAGGACGTGCTGAACGAGAAGAAGCTGGTTGATGTCAATGACGATGTGCTGGCGGGCGTCAGGATGGGCGACGCGGAAGAGCTCTGGGTCAATTCGAAGGACGGCTTGAAAGTGCAAGGCTGGCTGATCAAGCCGGTCGATTTCGATCCGGCCAAGAAATATCCGATGGTGCTTTGGATTCATGGCGGACCATGGTCGATGTACTCGGTGGCCTTCAACTGGTCGTTCCAGAATTTCTCGGCGAATGGTTATGGCGTTTTGTATATGAATCCGCGCGGCTCGACCGGATACGGCCAGGACTTCGTCAACGGGATTCAATATTCATATCCGGGCAAAGACTATGACGATTTGATGGCCGGCGTCGACGCGGCCATCGGCAAAGGCTGGATTGACGATAAGAACCTTTTCGTGTGCGGCGGCAGCGGCGGCGGCGTGCTGACGGCATGGATTGTGGGCCATACGGACAGGTTTGCCGCGGCCGTCTCAATGCGCCCGGTGATCAACTGGCATTCATTTGTCGGCACCACCGACGGTCCAAACTGGTACTACCAGTTCGACAAATATCCCTGGGAAGATCCGATGCAGTACGCCGTGCGCTCGCCTCTGAACTATGTCGCCAACGTGAAGACCCCGACGATGGTCATGACCGGCGAGGCCGACTTGCGCACGCCGATCCGCCAGAGCGAGGAGTTCTATCGCGCGCTGAAGATGCTGAAGAAAGAAACACTGTTAGTGCGTATGCCGGATGAATATCACGGCTGGCGCCGCCCTTCACATCAGTTGCTGCAACAGCTTTATCTCCTGGCCTGGTTCGAGAAGTACAGCAACAAAGGTGGCGCGATGGAGACGAGTTCGCAGCGGTAGCCGGTAGACAGTGACGATAGCCCCATTGGAGTCGGTACCATCTGCGTGAGCAGATGGAATAAAACAATCCAACAGCCTTCTTGATCCCAGCCGCTGACGCAGCTGGTACTGACTCTGTTCCTGGTCTAGCCAGCTTTCTTTTGCAGCAACTGGACCGAGCTGTCATTGATTTCAAATTGCTGGTTCTTTAGCAGACTGATCATCTCGGCCCCGGCCAGAAGAACCGGTCCATAGCCATGCGCGGCGAAGGCGCTGGTCGGCCGAAAGTAATAGAACGCGGGATCAAAGGCCATGCCCGTGCCGACGCATGTTCCATCGACCTGGCCGCGCGCGTTTACCTTAGTCGAGACGGCATTCGAGGCCAGCAAGGTCATCGGCGCATAGGCCAGCGGGTCAATCCAACCGCGATTGATGGCGCGCGCAAAGGCGTAGGTGTAGATCGCGGTCGCTGAGGTCTCAAGATAGGAGTCCGGCCGGTCCAGCAGTTGATGCCAGAATCCCGATCCCGATTGATAGGCGGCCAGGCCTTTTGCATGGGCTCTGAGTAGTTGCAGAATCTGCGGCCGCGACGGATGGTTTTCCGGCAGGACGTCCAGCAGTTCAACTTCAGTCATGAAGGCCCAGCCGTTGGCCCGCGCCCAGTAAAACTCCGGATGCTCGGTCATACCTTCAACCCAGCCATGAAAGAAGACTCCCTTTTCCTTATTGAACATCCGCTTCGCGAAACTCAATACCTGGCGGCAGGCTTCGTCGTAGTATTTGGTTTCGCCCGTCAGCTTTCCCATCTGCGCGATCGCCGGCACACTCATGAAAAGATCATCGAGCCAAATGGTCTTTGGCTGTGGCCGGTTGCGCGCCAGGGTTCCATCGGCAAGGCGGAACTCTTTGGTCATGATGTAGCTGATGTGGCTTTCGATTAGCGGTTGCAGATTGGCTTTGCTGCCGTCGCGCTTGGCTTTGATCATCGCCGCGCACATGGCGCCGCAATCGTCGAGCGCCCGCGGCTGTAATAAATTTCTCAGCGGAAGCTTGGTGCCCCAATCAGCATGCGCTTCGGTGGTGCTGCGAAAGTACGGAACCGAGTCGGCGATGAACTGCAGACGCTTTTCGGCGTAGTCCCGGAAACGCGGATCGCCGGTCGCCTGGCTGGCCAGCAACATGCCCGCATAGGCCACCCCCCATTCATAACTGACGATGCGAAAATCGCCGGGCTTCAGCGTGGTGTTTTCGTCTATCCGGGTCAGATCCGTGAGCACGTCGCCGGTCTTTGAATTTACGAACGCCGGCGGCGTGACTTGATCGAGATAGCCATGAACGCGGTTCAGGACCGCGGCGATCTCCTCTGCTTTGGCAATGCCATAGGGCACCGGATAGTTCGGTTTCAGTTGGTGCAAAGGAGTATTGGCATCCGTCTGCGGCGCCTGCTGTGATAGCGCGGTTTGGCAGAGCAGCATGAATAAGAGCAATAAGGCTGTTGTCTTCATAGTCATTTCAGTGCTGTGGTTTGGTTAACATCCCGGTCCGAATTACTTCCAACCGAGCCAGCAAGGCAAAGGCGCGGAAAAGCGTCTGGAGTATATAGCAAGAAGGTTCTGGTTGGAGCGAGAACAGGTCAGTGCCATTCGCGTTCGCGGATGGATCCAGGACCAACCTTAAACAGTTAGGTCTCTTCCTTATCCCATTCGCTTACGCGAATGGTACTGACCACCCGGCCCAAGGTCAGGGTTCGACCAAGGGGTGGTGAGTAGAAATCAATACCTCCAAACACTCTGCGGAAAACGGACGGCGGGGACCGCCGTAAATACTGTCAGATTTAACAGTGGAGTCGGCTGGCCGGTAATGGTATAAATAACCCACATCCTTTAGTCCTGCTCCCCAAGTCGCCTGGTCCATAGCAAAAAGTCATTCCCCATGAGGCCGCAGCGCCGAACAGTTGTTCTTTGTTTGGCTCTACCGGCCGGAAGAACATTCGAGGACTCAAAATGTTTAAGGCGCGGATCTTCGCCACCTGTTTCCTGCTCGCGGGACTTCACTGCGCCATCGTTCAGGCCCAGGACGATTCGGGCGTGAGACCTCGGCGCAGCCAGATAGAGGGGATCACTTCAGCCAAGCCGCCTTCGCGCGCGGCCATGGCCGAGGCAAGAAAGCTTTATAAGGCCGGAGAGAAGTACGGCGACTCCGGGCGCTTCGCGGAAGCCGCCCGTAGTTTTGAGCAGGCCTTGAAATTGGATCCGGAATACGCCGACGCCTACCTGGGCCTGGGCCACGCTTATTACGACCTGCATCAGTGGGAGCCGGCCATTGAGAATCTGCAGCGCAGCCTGGACTTGAAGCCTAAGGACAAGTTCGCGGCCGATTTGTTGACCTCTGCGCGCTCAATGTTGGAGCGTGACGCGCCGAAACCGTTGGTCGCGAACGTGGCCGACGCATCGTTGAGCAAGACCACGACGGCGAGATCAAAACCGGACGAGTCCGCACTTACTGCAATCTATCGTGTTGGCCCAGGCGACGTGCTGGATGTGCGATTGACCGACGCCGTCTCTACTGAGCCGGCCCTTTTTACAGTTACCTCAGCTGGGCTGCTCGAACATCCGGATCTGAGCGCACCGCTGCCGTCCGCCGGGCTTACGGTGGAAGAAATCTCCGCGCGTATGTCCCGCATGCTAAGGCAGAGCAATCGCCCGAACGTCTCAGTCGCAGTCAACGAATATGTCAGTCACACGATCCTGGTGAGCGGTCTGGTCAAAGAGCCGGGCACCAAGATCATCCGGCGCGAAGCCATTCCGCTTTACGTTGTCGTGGCGGACGCTCAACCTCTGCCCGAAGCGGGTGCGGTGACGGTGCTGAGGCACAACCCGCGCGAAAGTTATGTCGTCGATCTGGCAAAGAACTCTGAGATGAACTTACTGGTGCGGCCCGGCGATGTCATCACCGTGCAACCAGGGGCGGCCCAGTTCTTTTATGTCAGCGGCGAGGTGCGATCGCCGGGCGAAAAAAGTTTTCATCCCGGGCTGACGCTGACGCAGGCGATTATCATTGCCGGCGGCTTGACCAAAGAATCGAAAGAGGCCCGGCTGGCTCGCGATAACGGCAAAGGATACCTGGTCGTGAACCGCTACAAATTGAAAGACGTCAATTCCGGAAAGCTCGCTGATCCGGTGTTGCAACCCGGTGACCGCATTACGGTAGTCAAATGAGGTACAAAGCAAGATGAAGGCACAAGGCAAAGTTCCAACCGATCGCCATGCGCTCCCCCATCTATGGCAAATCGCGGCAGACGGTAATGTCGAACAGTTGGAAACGATCTTAAGTCTCGGCGCCAATATAAATGCGTTCAATCCTTCGGGACTGACCGCACTGATGGTCGCGGCCTATCATGGCCGGAGCGAAATGGTGAAGGCGCTCATCGAGAATGGCGCCGACGTGAACGCTGCGGATGGTGACGGTTTGACGGCCGCCACGATGGCCGATAAAGCGGGCTATAATGAAATCGTCAGGGTTCTTGGCGGAAATCCCGTAAAGCGAAGACCGTCAGCCCCGGTATCTGAGGCTGCTTCAATTCAAGCCACTGAAGAAGAACTGCCGGACTTGTCGAGTGAATCGGTTTCAGCAGTGGGCCAGGCTCCGCAGATTCGGACACTCCATGAACCGCCGGACATTTGGGACATGGTGCAAGAGGCTCCGGCCGATTTTAATCCCGGATCGGCCTTCTTTGGGCGGCTGCCGGTGAAAAAAATTTTGGCGCCGCTGGCGATGCTACTGGTCATCGGCAGCGCCGGTCTGTTGGGCTTTAATCCCTTGCGGCGCTGGCTCAGCGCCGGCGCTCCGCCGTCGGGCGTGCGCGCCGAAGACAATGAGAAGAAGGCAAGCGTAAGTCCGATCCCGCTTACAAAAACCGTGAAGGTTACGTCAAATCAACGACCCGTCAAAGAACTTCCGCGGGAGAAGATGACTAGCAGCGCGATCTTTAATCCCAGAAATATTACTGCCGGCGCGACCGGGGTGCGCTCAACGCAAGTCTCCACGGAGGGTCAGCCGAATCCAAACGTGCTGGCTGCCCGTGCCACTCCAGCGTCATCCCGATCTGAAGAGACAAGTGATACTCGAAAACCGGTTTCGCGAATCGTGAATCGCCCGACTACCGCCGCGAAGGTCGAGAATTTAGGGAGTCAATTATCAATGAATCCCGGTTACCGATCAGAAAATGAGAGACGAGCTAGCCCCGTCACAATCAAGCGAGACGTCGGTAAGGCTACGAGTCCGGAATCGAGTCCGCCCAAATCCAGCCCGAGTCCCAGAGGCAAGGTGATTGAGTGGCCTTAGGCGCGGCCTGCGCCAACAGCTCGGCCGCGTGGGCCGGTGCATAACCTCGCCGAAGGAGACCCCAGCTCACGGTCGGGCTACTTCCCCGAGTCGCCGCGTTAAATTGGTTCGGGCACCGCTTCCCAAAGTTCGATCTTGTTGCCATCCGGGTCCGTTACCCAGGCAAATTTCCCGTATTCATAGTCTTCGCTCTTATCAATCGCCACGCCCTGCGACTGAAGATGAGAAAGAGTGTCGGCCATGCTTTTCACGCGGTAATTGATCTGTCCCGTGCGCGGCTTGCCGTCAATTTCGTTACCTGACGATAAGATGGCCCAGGCCGTCGTTCTCTTGACCGAGGCATCAGCTAAATCGCGGTATTCAAAAGTGGCATAGAAGGATTTGCAGTCCGGGCTCTCGTGATAACTGATGCCCAGGTTGTCGCGATACCACTCAGCCAATGGCTTGGGATTGTTTGAGAACAGAAACGCTCCCCCGATGCCGTCAATTAGGTCCATCATTATTTCCCCCAAATAGTAACTTCGTTGCCGTCCGGGTCGTGAAAGTGCGCGAACTGGCCCTGGTCCGGATCTTTTTCGGTCTTATATGGCAAGAGCCCTTTGCTTTTCAAGGCCGCCAGGCTCGCTTCATAATCTTCAACCCGATATACCACTGAAATACTCGCCGAACACTGCTTGGGCGCATCAGCTTTTTTCGGATGAATGCCAAAGGCAAACAGGCCCGCGGCGGTGTTGAGCTTGCCGTAATATCCACCCTGGTATTCCCGGGTCTCCATTCCAAACCGCGAATACCAGTCGGCCAGAACTTTCGCATCCTGGCAGGGATTGATCGAGATCGCACCGACATACAGAATTTTAGCCTGAGGCGATTGGGCAAACGCCGGCGTCGCCAGAAGCAGGAGCGCGATCACAAGATATACTTTTCGCATCGCCATAGCTGTAATCATCGTCATGAATTTCATTAGCCTCTCCTCGTTTTCAAACTGAACCCAGTTTCCGCACCGGTATACAGAGCTCCAATTCAAAATGCGACCAGTCCAAAGCCTTTTCCTTATCTAAGAAGACCTCAAGTCCAGGCGCATGTTCGGGTTCGTAGTCACTATTGATCAGCCAACCTCTGAAAAGGTAATCGGTTGCCGTAGTTATCTTGCGAATATCGCCGGAAACCCTGGTGGCCGCGTATCGCATGGCCGGCATTTCTAATTTCGAGATTCCCTCGCGGCACTCAAAGGGAAGAGACGAAGCCAGACAGACTTCATATCGGTAAAGATGCTTGGGGGTCACGTGTGGATCGTCCAGCGACATGCCGAAAAGAATTCCCTGCGAAAAGACCCCTTCGGACTTGGCCCAATCGATCATTTTTCTGAAGGCGGCAATGACTCTGTCCATCTCGAAGGCATTGGTAACTCGAATGTAGGCGACCTGCCTTTCGGATACGTCGATCAATCTCACCGGGAAAGCAGCTTTCTTTTCTGCCGCACTCATAGGGAGAAGATATCCTTCGGCCGAGAAAAGTTCTTTGCAAATCTTGCTCTTTTTGACTTGGCCGCTTTTGCGAAACTGGCTGGGCGAAGTCTCGTAGCCCGATCGGAAGGCCCGCGAAAAAGTCGCCGATGAAGAAAAACCGCAATCCAGGGCAATCTCGGTCAAGCTCTGTTCAGAGTAACGCAGCAGACGAGCGGCCTTTTCCAGGCGAAGCCGGTTGGTAAAGTTGTTCAGCGTCTCGCCCGAGACCGCGCTGAAGATTCGATGGAAATGAAATTCCGAGAAGCAGGCGACTTTAGCCAGCTCGTCCAGTTTCACCTGCCGATCGAGATTGAGGCGCAGATAGTCTATGACCCGATTAATTCGCTGGGTATATTCGCTGTTGGCGTGAGTGTTTTGGCCGGGCACAGATTTACCTTGGACATGTGTCCAAATCCTCAATGACCATCACGGGGCGCGAAGTGTAATCTGTCGAATTAAATCGCACAAGGGCGATAGTAGCGGTAAGGTTTGACGTTTCTCATTCACACCGCGGCTTAAGCCCGGTTGCCAAGCATCATAACGGGATCGAAAACCGTTTAAACGGCATTGAGATACTTGACTCACCAGTCCGCTGAGCGGACGACGGCATAAAGTCTGGGGCGTAAGCCCCAGGATCAATCGCAGAAAGAATTCGAGCCCGCGGAGCGGGCGACAGCCCATTGCTGTCAACGTAGAACCACCGCCAGGGCTGTCGCCCGCTCCGCGGGCTCATTGGTCCGAAATGTCCGTATTCCTGGGGTTCCTCCCGATAAATCGGGATTCACCCCAGGCTTTATGCCATCGTGCGCTCCGCGCATTGAGCATCAGGTGAGTCAACTATATGACTGCCCTTTAAACGGTTTCCAGCTTCTGGCTCAGCCAACTCGCCGCGCTAAAGCGGCAGCGTGAATGAGAAGATTCTCTCAAACGAACCATTAACGCTAATTTAAGTAGTGATACGTCGGACCAAAAACGTACCACCACCAGGGCGTTAATACACTTGGTATCGAAGTCGATTTCTGAGACCCTATTGCTCATCGCTCTGTCACGTCTGACAGCCGAACCGCCGCGGTGCGGAGCTTCTCATACCATTTTGTGGGAATTGGCGAACTGCGATCACCATTCAGGATTGCGTCAGTCTTCGCGAAGGCTCTTAGGATATCTTCGTTGGTCCGCCGGCCGGTTTGCCGCCAGGCATCCGTAAAAACCGCAACGACTTCGGCCATGGAGGAATTTATTTTCAGAAACTCGAGAATCAGGTCGTGATTCGCGTGAAAAGAATGATGAAGTTCGGGCAGTTGCTCGTGCAGAAGTTGGTCAATCTGTGGCTGCTCGAACATCAGCTGACCGACACAATAAGAAAGCCCCTGCGAATAGGCGGTAAAGCGATCGTGCTCCTCGGGAGTGAATTCCGTGCTGGTCGTGATATTGAATCTGTCCCGGAGAGCGTTTGAGATCCATTGCACTTCTTTCGAGAGCGGATGGAGATCGCCTTCACAGGTGGCGGTGAGAATGTTCCTGAAAGTACTCGCCTCAAGCTCGGTAGCCCGAAATCCATTCGGCCCGTACATTGGGTGGACAAAAACTGTCGAGAGCAGGGGATTGCCGACGCGCTCAAGAGTACTGGTGACGGCGCGCCAAACACCGGCCTGGACCGAGGGAATGAACCAGAGGGTCAACGGAGTTTCCCGGCCGCGACACTGGTACACGAGGTCGCAGGCTAACTCGGCATATCCGGCCAGCGGCGTCGCCACCACAATGTGACGGGCCTGTTGCAGACGACCGGCGTGCTCTTCGGGTCGAGTTTCGCGATCGGTTGCCAGGACATTTTCGATTCCGAGTCCAGGCAGGATGCTCTGTTGCAGGAATTGGCCGAATTCGCCGCGGCCTCCCACAATCAAAACGGCGTTGCGCGTTACGGAGTCAGGCGCCATTAAGTGGAATTAGCGGCGGCGATCAGAACCGGTGAATAAAGATTTTGCAGACTGTTAGAACGCGGAGTCTGACTTTAACGGATCCGCCGCGATTGGACAAAGGGCGGGAACCGGTGCGGACTAATCAGGAACCAGCGCCAGTGAAGAAGCTGGCGCTGCGAATGTCATCGGGACAGATTCCGTTCTGTCACTTGATCGGTTCTTCGATTGTTACCGGCGAATCCGTGTCAAACGTTATCGTCATATGCTTGACCACGCCGCTGGCATTCTCGATGTCGCTCTTTAATGGAAGTCCCGAATTCTTCGCGATCCACATTTTGGCAACAATCGGGAAATTTCCCACCAGCATCATCGCCTTGTACGAATAGACCAGTGCCGGCTTACCGTCGAGGGTCTGCTCGCCTTCAAATTTGACGTCAGAAAGCGTTTTCATGACTTCATCGCTGTACGAATTGCGAAGCGTTGGTGGTGGGCTCTGGCCGGGGTCCGTCTTCCAGGCGTCGCCCTCTTTGTGGTACGAGTGGTCGCCGATAATAATTTCTTCAGTCGCCGCGCCCGTGGCGTCAACATATGAATAATGATATCGGTCCGGTGCGACGAAATCGACGTGTTGCTTGAACGAAGTGTCCCCGACGGTCTCGATATTGCCGGCCAGCGCTTTCAATGCGTAGAGCTTATGCGCAGCGTCGATCACACTGGCCCTCGGGTCCGAGGTGGCGGTCCGGGAACTGCCTTCTGTTGCCTTACTACAGCCCGAAGCCACACCGGCAATAAGCATGAGAACAAGCGTTAGTTTTTTCATGGTCACTCCTTGGCGGGGCGTTAACAATTCGGCCCAAATTTCTTAAACGCTTGGCGACTTGGCGACTGAGTGGCGACGAGGTGAGAGAAAGAGTAAAGCTCAAATTAAGCTGCTTTACTAAAAACTATCGCAGAATCAGGGTGCACGGTACTGTCAAAATGTACAGGTAAGGTGCCAGCGCTCTCGGTTGCGCGCCTAATTTCCCGCCTGATTGCGATCCTCAGCAATGGCCAATAGTTAGACCGATCCAGGTGCGTAGAAGAAGTCAGTTGGTTTGGGATCACAAGCCCCAGCCCTTCAAGGAACGACAAAGAGAGCCGTTTGAGCTTCGACTGCTTAGCGGATTGTAACGGTTTGAAATATTTGGAGGCGGCGATCGGAATCGAACCGATGAATAAAGGTTTTGCAGACCA
>Ga0126369_10000411_pt1 | contig 28027 bp, 28 predicted proteins | sample PanSoiMetaPlot_1_FD_109646 | JGI IMG/M metagenome (GOLD analysis project Ga0126369, IMG submission 109646) | Tropical forest soil microbial communities from Panama - MetaG Plot_1 | ecosystem: Environmental > Terrestrial > Soil > Tropical forest > Bulk soil | place: Panama | collected 2016-02-17
ACCCGGTTCATCGAATTCCTGCGCGGGTTGGGCGTCCGACGGACCCGCCTCAAGTTCTTGCCGTTGCTCAGGATCGGCCGGGAACCCACGCGGACCCATGGCTATACTCAGGAGCAGCAGGTGCCCGAAATGCCGTTGGAGCCAGAAGTTGCCTCCACGTTGCTGTGCGCGAGCGGCAGGGCAGTCACTGCGGAAGGGGTCTTCACCTGCCCGATCCTGATCAAGGATCCGAGTGCTCGACTCGGCGAGGCGGTAGCGGAGGCGGATCGGCCGATTCGGCTCGCATGGAGCGCCTGCCACACGTGCGTCGTCGACGGGTTGCGGTGCAACACTTAGGGCGCGGATATGCGAGTCGCGTTCTTTGGAGGCATCTACAACAATTACCTGGCGCTCGAAGCCGCGCTGGTTGACGCGCGGCGACGCGGAGCCGAAGCCATCTATTGTCTGGGCGACGTCGGCGGCTTTGGTCCGCACCCGGATCGTTCAATCGAGCTTCTGCGCGAGCACGGTATCCAGATGGTCCAAGGCAACTATGACGACTCGGTGGGCAACGCGCGGCCCGACTGCGGCTGTGGCTATACCGATCCTCGGGACAACCACTACGCGCAAATCAGCTACTCGTACACCGTGGAGAACACTTCGTCGGCGCACCTTCCTTGGCTCGCCGCCTTACCGCCTCGGCGCGAAGTCGAGATTGACGACAAGCGATTTCTGATGGTGCACGGGTCACCCCGGCAGGTAAACGAGTTTCTCTGGGAAACCACCTCCCCGGATCATTTGCTTGAGTCCCTGGCCGGCGAAGCCGGAGCCGACGCTTTGTTGTGCACCCATACCGGCATCCATTGGCAAAGGAGGCTGCCGTCCGGGCGGCGCGTAGTGAACGTGGGCGCCCTGGGCAGGCCAGCCAACGATGGAAGAACCGAGGTCTGGTACGCCTGGTACGACTCGGCGCAGCTGCTGCCTTTCACCTTCGTTCCGGTCGCCTACCCGTACGAGCGGCTCGCACGGGAAATGCGCGAGGAAAAGCTCCCCGAGGAGTTCGTTGAAACCATCAACACCGGCTGGTGGACGACTTGCCTGGAGATTCTCCCAGCGAAGGAGCGAATGCGCGGAAAGTATTGAGGGCTTCGCCCTCAGTGATGGGCCACCAACAGGTCCTGCATATCGTTGGCGTGCTCCTCTTCCTTGGCCAAGATGGTTTCGAGCATCTTTCGGGTGGTCGGGTCGTGGTTGGCGAAGAAACGAATCATTTCGCGATAGGTTTCGATCGCGATTCGTTCCGCGACCAGGTTCTCTTCAATCATGCTGCGCAGCGAATCTCCCTCGGTGTACTGAGTCGCGGCGCGGGACGTGAGGCCCTCGGGGTTCATGTTCGGCTTGCCGCCCAGCTGGTTGATCCGCTCCGCCAGCATGTCTGCATGCTCTGCTTCGTCGTTCGCGTGCTCGGCGAATTCTTGCTTGACGGCCTCGCTGTCGATCCCCACGGCGGTGATCGCGTGGTACTTGTACCGCAGGATGCAGACCAACTCCGTCGCCAGTGCCTCGTTGAGGATCTTCACGGTGGTCGCAACGTCGCCCTCGTAATTGCTGGTCACCGCTCCAGCGTCCATGTGCTCTCGCGCTCGCTTCCGCAACGCCTGTACGTCTGCCACGAACGGTCCACTCTTTGCCATGGGATTGCCTCCTGCGCTCAAACTAGCGACCGGTTTCTGCTCGCGCAATTGCTTGCAGACTAGTGGTTGCCGTAACGCTTCTCGCCGGCTTCTACGCGCAGCGCTAGCTTATTTTGCCGCGGCGGCAGCGGACAGGTGGCGTAGGGCGAGAACGCGCAGGGCGGGTTGACGGCCCTGTTGAAGTCCAAGACGACGCGGCCGTTGACGGGCATCTCCGTATAGAGAAAGCGGCCGGCGCCATAGGTCTCAGTCCTGTTCGTTTGGTCACCGAAAATGAAGAACAGGCTGTTCTCGCCGGGTTCCACCACCGGATCCAGGCGGTACTCCTTACCGCCTACGGAAAAAAGCACGCTACCGGGGGAGGACATCTGCTCAACGGTGCCCAAAACAGTCGGAACGGCGATGCTGCGCGCCTCCGTCGCCGGTTCAAAGCGCGCCTCGATGCGCCATTTCGCGCTGGCCGGATACATCGGAATCGCATGAAAATCTCGGCGCGCGTCAGCTTCCGAGTCCTTGACGCGTATGCCGAGCTTTTCGCCGCGCTTGATGACCAACAGACGCAGGCTCCCGAGGCGCAGCATGTCCGGCTGTCCCGAGGCGTCGCTGCGCACTGGGCCTCCGGTAAACAGTTGGTCGCCGGAGAGAAGCGTCACACCCGGCTTGAGCTCCAAAGTCACGTTCTCACCTTTTTTGAAGAAGGTTCCGAGCTCGGCTGGGGCCTTTGCGGGCAACACCACTGCGCTGCCTTTGTCAGATCCCACCGAGTTTTGGCCTTCGTTGAGCCAGTACAGCCCAACCAGGGTGAGCCACCCATCGTCCGACGTCAGCGTTGCGATTCGCTTCTTCTGCCAAGCCCGAGTTTCCGCCTCAATGTCGATCGGCGTAACTGCACGCGCCGCAGAGTCCATCAGAACCAAGCTGGCTGGTAGAAGGAGTAGGGCAGTCTTCATGGCCCGCAGAGTGTAACCACGTTCGGCCTTCGGCGCGCTCGCTGCGATGCAAGGCAAATGCCACTTCCGCGTGAGCATCCGACCGGCGCCAAACGTCCAGAGCTCTGGTGGGCTCAGTCGAACCAGCCTCAGACGGACCAAAAGGAAGGCCCGCCACGGGCTTAGTTCCCGAGCTTTCACGTGGACTGATTGTGGTGGACATGGTGCGCGCGGTGGGTGTGTCCTTGCTGGCCGTGGATGTCCGGAGCCCAAAACCAAGTCCCCCAGCGCCCGGTTCAGAGGATCTGTTGAAGAGAGATCCAGCGGGTGTGCTGCAGTATGTGAGGCGCACCGTAATGCGGACCTGCCCAGCTCGATTGCTGAACAAAGCCGAGGACATCGTTCAGGCTGTGATGCTTCGCGTCCTAGAGATTCAGCAGCAGCAGGGCGAAATACGAACCACAACCTACCTATCCCGAGCGGCGTACAGTGTGCTGGTGGATGAAATACGGCGGCAGCTCAAGCGACCCGAGAGCAGCCTCGAGGCGATTGAAAGCGACGCGCTCGATCGAAGCTCCTCGACGCACAGCCACCCTTCGGGTGACCTAGCGGACCTTGGCGACTCGCTGCGGGATTGTCTCGAAGGTTTGCAGGAGAGTCGCCAGATGGCGGTGACACTGTACCTGCAGGGCTTCACGGCGGAAGAGGCGCAGCGGTCCCTGGGGTGGAATCTGAAGAAAGTGCGAAATCTCACTTACCGCGGGATGGCTGACTTGCGCAGCTGCCTCGGAGGGAAAGGGTTTAACGAATGAAGTTGGATGATCAAACCCTGAAAAGAGCCTTCGCCGAGAGCAGCCCATCGCGCGAGCCGAGCGAAGAGTGCGCAGCGCCAGAGCGTATTCTGGACGCCGTCGCCGGGAAGTTGTCTCCCGCGGAGTCCAGGGCTCTTCTTCGGCACAGCTTGCACTGCGAGGGCTGTGGAGTGGCCTGGAAGATGGCGCTGGAAACAGTCCGAGAGTTGCCGCCCAAGGAGAAGAGCTACTCGTGGCTGCTTCAGTTCTTTCGGTGGAATTGGCAACCGTTGGCACTCGCAGCGGCGGCTGTGTTGCTGGTGATCATCGGGTTGTCTGCATCGCTGCGACTTCGCGGCTCCCCAGCGGTGGCGGCATTGCGCCTCGATGTCAGCGTACTGCAAGGAGCCGGAGGCCTTCGCGGTGGAGAAGCCAAGCCCGGGGACCGCTTGTCGCTGGTCGCCGAGGTGGGTCAGGTCCGCTACGCGGAGCTTCGGGTGTTTCGAGAGGAGCGACAGCTCATCTTTCGGTGCCCGCCGGAATCGAGCTCGTGTCAGCGCCAGGCCATGCGCCTGGAAGCGCAGGCACCGCTGCCGTCGGTTGGCCGCTACCAGGTGTTGCTTGCCGTTTCGGAGCGTCCGCTCCCTCCCCCTACGGGTTCCTTCGCGGAAGACAGCGCCGCGCTGCTCAACTCCGGGGCAAAACTCCAGGTAAGCACGCCAATTCAAGTTTGGTGAAGGCGCCCGTTCAGCCTGCTAGGCGCGCCGTTCGGGACGCTGCCTCTCGGGTGGACCGGCGCCGGCGGTCTCGGCATTTCCGAGGGCCGCGTCGATCACCTGTTCCGCGGACTCCGCGAAGGTGAACTGAATGGTTTTTCGAATTTCTTCGGGTACATCTTCGAGCGCATCCCGGTTGCGTTGCGGAAGAATGACCTTTTTGACGCCGGCGCGATAAGCGGCGAGCACCTTTTCTCGAATGCCTCCGACCGGCAGCACCTTGCCGCGAAGGGTAATCTCGCCCGTCATCGCGGTGTCATTTCGCACTGGAGTTCCCTTGGCGAGTGAGGCGATCGCCACGGCCATGGTGACGCCAGCAGACGGACCGTCCTTGGGTATGGAACCCGCGGGCACATGAACGTGGATCGTCTTGCCTTCGAACACTTTGGAATCGATGCCAAGCCTTGCGGCGCTCGAGCGGACAAAAGACAGCGCCGCCTGTGCGGACTCCCGCATCACGTCGCCGAGCATTCCGGTGAGGATCAGGTGATCCTTGCCAGGGATCATGGCCGCTTCCACAAACAGGACTTCGCCTCCGGAAGGCGTCCACGCCAGTCCGGTGGCAATGCCGGGCCGATCAGTTCGCTCGGCAAGATCATTATAGAAGCGGCGTCGCCCGAGAAATTGAGGGATCAGCTCGGCGGTGACCTGGATCGGTGGCTTGGCGCCCTCGGTGATTTGCCTCGCTGCCTTTCGCGCCACGGTACCGATCTCGCGTTCGAGGCTGCGCACCCCGGCTTCCCGGGTGTACTCCTGGATGATGCGTCTGATCCCATCATCGTCGAGCACGAATTCGCTTTCGAAGAGGCCATTGGCGCGGATCTGCTTGGGTAGGAGGTAGCGTCGCGCGATGTGCCGTTTTTCTTCCTCCGTATAGCCGGACAGCGTCAGCACCTCGAGGCGGTCCAGCAGTGGGGGTGGAATGGTCTCGACCGTGTTGCCGGTGCAAATGAACAGAACCTTCGACAAATCGAAGGGCACGCCCAAATAGGTGTCCGTGAAAGTGTTGTTTTGCGCTGGGTCGAGGACCTCGAGCAGAGCCGCGGCTGGGTCGCCATGAAAGCTGGCACTCAACTTGTCCACTTCGTCGAGCATGAACACCGGGTCCATTGTTTGAGCCCGCCGCAGCGCCTGGATGATCCGGCCGGGCAAGGAACCGATGTAAGTCCGTCGGTGCCCCCGGATCTCCGATTCGTCGTGCACACCGCCCAAACTGATGCGGACAAATTTACGCTCCATCGCCCTCGCAATGGACTGCCCAAGAGACGTTTTCCCGACCCCAGGGGGGCCCACCAGGCACAGGATCGGTTCCCGGCGCGGTTCATCCTCCGCCGTAATCGGCAACGGGCTGTCCTCGGATGACACAGGTCCAACGCTGGGAGCCTTCATCGCATTGACTCGCTCCGACTTGAGCTTCTGCACGGCAAGGTAGTCGAGAATCCGGTCCTTGATCTTCTCGAGGTCGTAGTGATCCTCGTCGAGGATCTGCCTTGCGCGTGCCACGTCGATGGGCCGGCCTGTGGTCTTGCCCCATGGCAGGCCTACCAACCAATCCAGGTAGGTACGAACCATCCCGGATTCCGGCGACCCCGGAGGCATCTGCGCCAGCCGTCGGTATTCGCGCTCGGCTTCGCTTCGCACCTCCTCCGGAAAGCGAGCCTCGTCCAGACTCTTGCGCAGCTCTTGCAGCTCGGAACCATCCCCATCTTCTTCGCCGAGTTGCTTCTGGATGGTTTTCATCTGCTCGCGCAACATGTAGTCGCGCTGACTCTTGGATATTTTTTCCCGGGTTTCGCTGGTGATTTTCTCCTCCAGCTCCCCGACCGCGATTTCGTGCTGCAGCAACTCGATTAGCCGGCGCAGTTTGGTCAAGCTGGAGTCGGCTTCGAGGATAGCCTGGCGGTCCGCGGTCGAGAGCGACACCGAACCAGCCACCAGGTAGGCAAGGGCGATGGGATCATCTATCGTCTGAACCACGCCGTTCAGCTCTTTGGGGACTCCGTTCAGGGCGGCAAGGCGCTCGAAAAGGGACCGCAGCGTGCGAACCTGCGCGTCGGTTTCGGTACCAGGAGAAACGATCTCGGGGGCCTTTTCCACTCGAGCGATCAAGTACGGCTCGGTCTGGAGGATCTGTTTGATCCGGATTCGTTCGAGTCCCTGCACAACAGCGCGAATGGTTCCGTTTTCCGCCCGCATCATTTGCTGAATCACCGCCGCGCAGCCGACCTCGTAGAGGTCCTCGGCTGTGGCTGCCTTCGCCTCGGGCTTCCGTTGAGCGACCAACCCGAGCAGTCGGGTGGTGCGCATCACGTCGTCCACCAAGCGGATGGATCTTTCTTGGCCCACGGCCAACGGAAGCAATGCCAGTGGAAACGCGACCGTCTCCCGAAGGGGAAGAATCGGGAGCAGAGGGGGTATGTCGGGAACGGAGGTGACGTTGACGGCCCCGCGGGATTCAGGAGTCATCGCTCCTCCCGTAGTTTGGGCAGCGCCACGGACAACATTCCCTGCTCATATTGTGCAGTGATGTTCTCGCGCCGTATGGGCCCCAACAGAGGAACCTCGACTTGAAACGGACCGTGCCGAATTTCGGCCATGTGGAATCGCCCCTCGGCGCAGGCTGCAGACCAAGCCCTGTAACCTTGGATTATCAGACGGTCTTCATAGAGCAGGATCTCGAAATCCTCCTCCTTCAAGCCGCCCACCTCCACCTTAACCACCCATTCCTGGTCGTTCTCACAAAGGTCGGACGGCGGGCGCCACTCCGGACGGGCAACGGGTGGTAAGGATCGAAGCGTCCAGGGATCTTCCAAGGCCTGAGGTAGCGGCAGGACTGCGGTGTAGCGCACGCGAACATGTCGAAAACGCATACCGCCACAATGGGTCGCAGGCTCGGTCTGTCAAGGACCTAGGGCGCGGCACCTCGGACGTTTCTGCCGAAAGCGCCCGATACGCCAGGTGAATCAGCTCCCCTTCTTGCGCCCGGCGCGCCGCTCCATTTCAGAAACGATGCTATCGAGGTCTTCTTCCGGGCTGGAAATCACAAGCACTCCCGGCTCGTCGGTTTTGCCGTGGCCGACATGCGACCCCGGTTCCGGCTTCGCCCTGGTGACTGCCGGGCGCGGTGGCGCAACCATCGGCTCCGATCGGTCCGCCTCGGGCTCCTCCTTGGCGGGCAGGTACCATTCGGTTCGCCGCGCCAGCCACTCTCGATAACGCGCCCACGTCCAACAACCCTCTGGTCCGCCGGATTCGAGCGCGGAAGTCAGTTTAAAGAACTGTCCTTGGCGAACGATGGCCCGGACGGCGCTGGAGGCCGCTAGGATCTCGCATTCGGGAACCCGGATTTTGAGCTCGTCCCGGTACCGAAGCTGCTGGCACACCACGCCCATGAGACAATCCGCGAGCTGGGCGGTGACCGCTCCTTGCGTTTCAGAGGGAAACGCGGCGACGATCCTCTGCAGCGCTTCACCGACGCTGCCGGAGTGGACGGTGGCCAGCACGAGATGTCCCGTCTCGGCTGCGTTGAGCGTCAACTGCATGGTTTCAGGCTCTCGCAGCTCGCCGACCATGAGTACGTCGGGGTCCTCGCGAACGGCGTCCAGGAGAGCCTGCCGAAAAGACGGCGTATCGCGCCCGACCTCTCGCTGCCGGATGAACGACTGACGCGGAATCAGATCGTACTCAATCGGACTCTCGATCGTGAGCAAATGCCGGGCTTCGCGTAGGTTGATTTCCTGCAACAGCGCCGCCAGGGTGGAGCTCTTGCCCGAACCGGTTGGACCACTCACCAGGACCAGCCCGTGTTCCGCGGTGATGAACCGGGATAGGTCCGGGTGCAGGTTCAGCGTTCGAAGCGTGGGCTGGGCTGAAGAGAGCAACCGAACGGCCATTCCCACCCCCCGCGACGTGCGAAGAACGTTGATCCGGCACCGGACGCCGGCGACGCGTTGCGATGCATCCCAGGACCATCGCTCCTCGAATTCCGGCCAGTCGCGTTCACCGATGATTTCCTTGGCCCACTCCAGCAAGGTCCGCGCCGGCAAGGACTCTCCAACAGCGGTTAATGAACCTCGGATTCTGAACGCCGGTGGAAGCCCCGGTTCTAGATGGAGATCGCTCGCGCCGCGCTCCCTGCCCAGGCGGACTAAGCCTTCCAGAGTGAGTGCTTGCGGCTGGGAGCTCACGTCGGTTTCTCTATGCTGCGGCGGAGCTAACCACCAAGCCAACCTTCATCATCCCTTAGAGAGGCCACACGCGGCGGCGATCTCATCTCGGTACGCGAGCCAGCGGGCAAGGGCCTCTTCTATCGCCTCGAACACCAGCCCATCGGTTTCGCCCGAGTGATGCTCCAGTACCATTTGCCAAGCGTCTCGACGGTGCCCACCCTCAACCAACTGGTGCGCCCGAACCAAATCCATCGAAGAAGGGTCCACTTCGTGAAACCGGACCAGAGGGTGGTTTGCCACCGCCGATTCCAGCTGCTCTGGCGTGATGTCGCTGGGGGAGGCTTCCAGTTCCTCGCGCTCCCGCGCGCTTCCCTCGACAAACAAAGTGAGCACCGCGGCGCCTACCAGCCAAGGCGGCTTCCAGCTTACCTGGTCGAGAAGGTCGCGGTATCGCTTCGCGGCCGGCAAAAGGGCGACGTCGTCGAACGCGACTCGTTCAAAGCCGCAGCCCTCCATCATTTTCATGAACATCTCAGGGTGCGCCGAGGTCCCGCTGATTCCTCCGGTCTGCTCCTCGTATAGATTCGAGGCGAGCGCGCTTCGCACCGAATCCGGCGGGCCGTGGCCCAGGACCCGCGCAAGAAATATAGGAAAATCGCGGACATACACCTCCCATTCCTGCTGGAAATGAACCAGCAAGCGAGGAAGCGGGACTTTCCCCTCGGCGAAATGCGGCCAGGCCCAATGGTTCTTCCGGTCCATGACCTGAAGCAGCCTTTCGCGGATCGGGTCGGCTTTCATTCCGGCAGACCTATTACACCAAGTTCACAGCGTCGGTGCGAGGGCGCGAAATCCCTCGGCAATTGCCCGAGCAATGTTTGCGATCAGGTCGGTCTTGGCGTTTACCGCATACAAGTGCGGCGCCACAGACCATAGCTCCCGAACGATGCGACGAGCAGCGGGTGCCGGATTGTCCGCGTGTCGGCTGCGCAGAGCCTGCAAAAGCATCGGAATCACCTTGTCTTCGAGTCTCAGCGCGGTATCGAGAACGAAGAGCGCGACGTCCGGCCGCACCACTTCGAGTCGCTGGAAGAATGCCTCCACCTCCGACTGGGTCAGATGCTTAGGCGGGGAGGACTTCACCTCCAGGTACACGAGCTTACCCTCGGCCACGGCCACGACGTCCAAATCGCCCCCCACGCCAGGCGCCCGGCACTTGAGTCCACTGGCGACCTCGAAGCCCAGGCGCCGCCGAAGTTCTCGCGCCACATACCACTCGAGAAGCCCCCCGAAGCTCTTGGCCGGGTGGACCAGCCGATAGAATCCAGGAGAAAGCTCGCGCAGCAACCCGAGCTCCTGCAGAGTCCTCGCGAAACGCTTCGCGGTCGCTGGGGAAACGTACTGCGTCACTTCGGGAGCCCGGAAACCGTCCGGCCTCAGAATGGCCCCGCGAAGAAAGAGGCGAAACGCGTAGTGGCCGAGCTGTAGACTCAGGCGTTCCGCCGCGGAGCCTTTCCATCCCTTGGGGAAAGGCAAATCGGGCTTGGACGGCGTAGGGCGCAGGCCCCGCCGGACCAGCGCCGCGACCGCCTCCAATTCCGAACTGGCGTTCACCGTGGGAGGCGGCCGGGCCCGGGCTGCTTCTGCTTCCATCTGCTTAGCCGTCAGGCCTGTGCGAAGGCTCGGGCGCATCCGCTCATCATAGGCGTCGCTAAGAATCCAGGAAGGCAAAGGATTTGCTGGCATTCCATGCCGTAGTCCAGCATAGGCAACGTCGGCATGGGCTTTCTCGTTCGCAATGCATACGCGCTGACGGCGCTCTCGGTCTTCGTCGATCAGCTGGGATTACCGTTTCCGTCGGCTCCGGTGCTCTTGGCCGCGGGCGCCCTGGGCCGAGCCGCTAGGCTACAGCTGATTCCACTGGTGGTGCTCGCAGCCGTTGCGTCCGCGGCAGCGCACCTCGCGTGGTACGAGGCGGGAAGGCGAAGTGGGCGGAAGATCCTCAAGGCGCTGTGCCAGATCTCTTTGGAGCCAGACGCTTGCGTGCGCCGCACCGAGAATCTGTTCACTCGTCACGGAACGAAGTCCCTGCTGGTGTCGAACTTCATCCCCGGTCTCGGAATGGTCGCCCAACCACTGGCGGCCATGGCAGGCGTCTCGCGTTGGCGCTTTTTGTCCTTCAACGTGGCGGGGTCACTTCTCTGGGCGGCAACTTGGGCCGGAGCGGGATACGTGTTGGGTCCAGAGATAGAAGCCCTCGGCAGCCGTTTGAGCGGGCTTGGGGCTGCGGTTGCCGTGCTCATCGCAGGCGCCATGGTCTTTTATTTGGGCACCAAGCTTTGGGAGCGACGTCGAACTCTGCACGACCTGCGGATGGCCAGAATCACCGCGGACGAGCTGAAGCAAAAATTGGACGGTGGTGAGCCCGTGGTGGTCGTCGATTTGCGCCATCAAAGCGAAGTCGATCAGGAACCAGAGGGCATTCCCGGTGCTCTTCACATTTTCCCCGAAGACATCGAAGCAAAGAGCTTGGAGATACCTCGGGGCCGCGAAGTGGTGCTGTATTGCACTTGACCCAACGAGGCCACCAGCGCCCGGGTGGCGCTGCAACTCAAACAGCACGGCATTCTCCAGGTGCGTCCGCTCCAGGGCGGCTTGGATGCTTGGAAACTGTTGAGTTATCCGCTCGAGGATCGAGAGCGTCGAATTCTGCGCCCGGTGATCAATACGCCCTCTTGACGCAACCGTCGGCTTTGCTCGAGCGCAATCTCCGGCGCGAGGGTTTGGTCCGCTCGGACAACGCGCCACCAAGGCACATCGCGTAGCCGGTGAAGAGCGCGCACCACGGCCCGGGCCCCGCCAGGCTTGCCGGCTCGCAGGGCGACCTGAGAATAGGCGAGGACTGACCCTCGAGGGATGGACCGGATCACCCTCGCCACGGCCCGCTCAAAATTGTTCAATGCTCGGGGCCTCAAGGTCGCGCGCGGGTAGCTACGATCTTCTCGAAGGACCGACCGCTCAGCTCTTCGAGGTCAAGGCCGGTAAGCCGGTGCGCCTGATCAGTGGAAATGGCTCCGCACTGGATGGCTCGAAGAAATGTATTGAGCAGGCCCTGGCCGGTCGCCGCATCGTCGAAGACCGATCCGAGAAGCTTGGCTTGGGCTGCTTTTTCGACCAGGCCTTTGAGGCGCTGCGCGTCGGCGTCGAGGGAGCGGAGAAAGAAGGCATAAACCGCGCCGTAACGCGCCGGCAATTGAGCGGGGTGCAGATCCCAGCCTTGGTAGATGCCGCTCGAAAGTGCGTGCTGGATGTTTCGGCAGGACCGCGCCCAAGCCCGATGCACCGCGGCGCGATTCGCCTCGCGTTGGTCGGCCGTCAAATGCTCGGCCGGCCCTCGGTGCGGGCCTATCGGCATTAGGCTTTCCGGCCCATCCGCGACTGCGACCCCGGTGCCAGCGAGCGCGAGGGTGAGCAGGTTGCGAGCGAAGTCGCAGGCTGGGTGCATCAGTCGCTGTTCGCTTGCGGTGATGTTGAGGGCCGCGGTGTAGTCGTAGGGTCCGAAGTGAACCCCTTTGCACCGGCCGTTCGCGGCGGTGACAAGCTTGGGCAACTGAATCTCGCCCGATGGAGCAATCAGCGCCTGGGGAGTCTCAATCATGATTTCGATCTTCAGCCAGCGCTCGGGCAGCCCGAGCTCGCGTTCGAATTGGGAGAGCAACGCGGCAAGTACCTCGACCTGCGACGGACCAACGACTTTGGGCAGGGTGACGATCAGCTCGCGGAGCGATTGACCGCCGGCGCGGTGGAGCGCTCTCACGAACAACTCGAGGGTGCGGACGCTGCGAGCCCGACTGGGCGGCCCGAAGGATTTGATCCGAACTCCTATCGATGGAGGCAAACTCGATTGGGAAATGCCCTTGACGAGCTCTTCAGCCACCGTCTGCGCGTGCGCATCCTCTTCAGCCTCGGGACGAATTCCGTAGCCGTCCTCGAAATCAATTCGGTAATCCTCCACGGGCTCGACCCGCAGCTTGCGCTGAACCTTCTCGTAGACGGTTTCGATCAACTCGGGTGGGTCCGCAAGGCCGAGCCCGCGAGCGAACTCCGCGCCCGTCGGTGCATGCTCCACCATCGCCGCCAGAGCCAGCTCTCCGAGCCGCTGGGCGGTGAAAGATCGAAACAGCTGGGCTCCACCATAGACGGTGTGCACCGGTTGCCGCTGCCCGCTCTCAAACAGCACCTCGCGTTGGCTCGCTATCGCAGCCGTGCTCACCGCGCCAATCTACTCAGGATTCAAGGTGTGGCGAGCAGATTTACGCGGGTGGAAAGAGATCCAGACCGCGGGCAGGTGTCACAGGTTCTTTAGGATATCCACCAGCACGCCCAACCCAGCCTCGATCAGTCCAGGTCTCGCGCCAAAGTCCGACGAGTCCGGGTGGGGTTGCAACTGTTCATAAAACTGCTCGACCTTCAGCTTGTCCATCACCAGGTTTGCCGCGAGGGTGGGGTTCACCTTGTGGCGAGCGTCCTCACGCTGCTGAAGCTCGGCGAGCGTTGCTTGGATCGGCGCCGGGTCGATCATCGAGATCGGACTCTGACAGTAGGAACAGCTCGATTCGCTTTCCAAGCTGACCGGCGCTCCGCAGTTCGAACAGCGGATGACTTTCACCTTTTTTCGAAGCTCGTTGATTTGCCGTACATCGAGCGCCCGGACGATGTTCTTTTCACGGAGGAATTGGAACAGGGTGATGAAGTGGCCGTCGTTTTGCGGACACCGAAAGTAGTTGAAGCGGGTGTTTCGCTGAATGTCGACGGTGTTGACCAATCGCTCGCTGCAGCGCGGGCAGGCTAGGTCGCGCGAAAGCGTCGCCGGCGAGTTGGCGCCCCCGCCCACGAGCCTGATCAGCTCCAGCGTCGAGCCCGGAGTCAACTGAAGATGTTCCTTTCGATCGAACCAAAAGACGGTACAGGGGTGACAAGCGTTGATGACGATCTGAACGCCGTAGTTCCCCTCGACCGTATGCTGCTGCATCGGTTGCCCACAGCTAGGGCAGTTCATCGAACCTCCGGTGGTTAGAGCCATTTTCCTGGACCGAACCCGTGCCGCGCCACGGAGTGGAGGTGCGCCGGATGTCCACCGAGGTGGGTCCGCCGAGGCTATGTACTCCTCAAAAGAGTCGGCCTTTCAGTGCGCGGATTCGATCTCCAATCTCGCGCGCGGCTTTGAGAGCCAAGGCTCGGCCGTCGCCCGTATTCGGTTGGTTTGTCGCTTCCCCTTTGAGCTGGTCGGCCTTCCAGTCTGCGACTAGGGCGCACTCTTCGCGAATCCGATCGCCATAGGATCTTCCCGCGTCGCCGGCCAGAGCCTCCCGAATTTGGGCGCAGAGCGAGCATTCGCAGCGGTACGCCTTGCCGAGTTTGACATGCGACTGAAGGGCGGCTTCTAGGGCCTCACGCATCGCCGCATGTTCGGATTCGTGGGGCATCGACTCCTCCGGTCAGCAACTCTATACCGGAGCCAACAGTCGAAATAGTCGCTGTGGAAGGGTCTTGCACGCCGATGTCGACCGGACCGCTGGTGGTGATTCAAGACGAAACATTGCCTCCGGCGTTGTTCCGAAAACTGCTGCGCAAGGTGAGGCAAATAGGGAGGGAACGTCTCGAACGCACCTATCAGACCACATTTTGGTTTGACCTCACTCGACCGAGCAACGTCGTCGAGGAGGCCATCCTCGCGTTGAGGCATTGGATGTCCGCGCCACCTTCAGTGGTCGGAGTGGAGTGGTGGTTGTCCCGCATGGATACCAACCGGGTAGGGGTGGACTTTCACCGCGACCGCGATGAAAAACTTGCTCGCCGCACCGGGCGCATCATTCATCCAAAATTGTCATCGGTGCTGTTTCTCAATCGGGCCAAGGGTGGATTGCTGGCGGTCAGTGCCGGTCGCCCAAACGCTGAAAACCCAGCCTGTGCTCCGAGCCGGATCGACTTTGCCCTGGTCAGGCCTTTGCCCAACCGGCTCGCATTCTTTCCGGGCGATCGAACGCACGGAGTACTGGACACCTACAATCGCCTCCCAGGAAAGACCAGTCTCGTCGGACACCGACTTCGCTTGGCAGTGGTGATCAATTGGTGGCATCGGCGCCCGCTGCAAGTGCCCCGGTTTTCGGAAACACAGATCTATCGGGCGTTGGCCGAGCGGCAGACTGCGTCGGCCTCGACCCGTTCGATGCATCGGCGACCCAGGCGAGGGTAGATCGGGACCCAATCGATTCGAGCGATGCCGCGCAATAAAATTTTCTCAATGCTCCTGGACTTCGCGATCGTCTCGGTACTGCTCTTCTCGTTGTTGATCGGAGCGTTGCGGGGGGCAATTCGTCAGATTGCCCAATTGATTGCGATTGGCGTCGCCTACCTTGTTGCCGAACCCATCGGAGACGCATTGCAGCCTCAGCTGCCTCGCTCGCCGCTGCTGCCAATGCTGCCGCAGCGCGAGTTGGCCACGATCATCGCCTTCATTGCCGTTTGGCTTTTCACCACCGCCTGTTTTGGAGTTTTGATTCGTTGGCGCCTGGCGGGCGATGATCTGCACCGGCGTCATTGGGACCGGCTCGCCGGCGCTTGGCTTGGGGGACTGCGCACCGCCGTCTCTGTCTATGTTGTTTTTTGCGTGCTCGGCCTGGTGGGACGCGAGCTGCGGCTCCATTCCTCCTGGCTGGAGGGATCTACGGTGTACAGCTTTGCCCAGCGTCACAACGTCTTCGATGGGCACCAGCTGTTCGCAAGCCTTGAGCAAAGCAATGGTTCAAGCTCGTTGCTTCGCCATTCCCCGGTTGTCGAGCTGCTGAAGACGCATCCGGAATTGAAGGCCCTCGTCGGTCGACCTGAGATGAAGCCGGTCTTGGATCGAGGCGACTCCAAGGAGATTCTGAGGAAGTTGCTCGAATTGAGCGCCAAGGAACACGAACAAGCCGTCGACAGGCGCTTCTCGGAGCTTTAGCCAACCCGATCAGTTCAGGCCGACCGAGCACTGTTCGACGACACTGAAGGACGTCAGAACGGGCGTGCTCAGGTGATCGCTCGACCTGAGGATAAAGAGCACGCGGAAGTAATGGCCGTGTGGAACCCCTGCCGCCTGTAGGTCCGCCGGAGAGGTATTGAACGGGCCGTATTGCGGTACGTTGGTGTTGTCCAGGTCAGCGAGCACGTTCGCGACCTTCACGAAGAGCTGAATCGAAGTGTTCGGGGGCGTGGTGCCGGTCCAGCTCACCGGTCCCCACTGGCTGCGCTCAGAGCAACCTTGGTAATCGCGTTGAAATGTTCCTCGTGGGGCCGTGAAGTGTCGAAGCTGGTAACCAGTAAAGTCGGAGTAGGTGTAGAGGTTGCCCAGCTGACTCGCGGTGTAGAGGACGGTTCCACCGTCGCGGCTGATCCGCATCGCGTTGCCGGTCGAGCCCCCGTAGTTGTTGACCCAGATGTCGTTGTTGGAGTCGAGCCCAACGCCGATGCTGGTGACGCTGTCGGAGCCGACGTTAGTGGCATCGATGAAGTCGGCAACCCCTCCATCCGGCAAGTTGAAGCGGAAGAGTCCTCCATCATCTGAGTTGAAACCGATGACCTGCGCCAACTGCGTGGAGCCACCGAAGGCAGCTCGATGTCCGCTCATCCAGATGTAGCCCTGATCATCCGCCGCAATCCCGCGTGTATCTCCCAGGCTGGAACCGGTCTGGCTCCTGGCGTTGGGGAAATCGAAGCGGCTCCAAGTTCCAATGCCAGCATCCAGGCCCGGTCCGTGGTCGTATCGAAAGGCGCTGGGCCCTACGTCCCAAGACGGTACCCAGACGCGATTTCGTCCGTCGATGGCGATTCCATATGCGCCAGAGGAGCCCGGGCCGTTGTACGGCAGACTGTCGGTGATCAGCCTTCCCGTCCTGGTATCCACGAGAGCCAGGTTTGCGGTCACCTGCTGGACCAACCAGAGTCGCTGGAGTCCGTCGACAGCCGCTCCATAAGGGCCCCAGCTCAAATTGATCGCCGTTCCGGCGTCGGGTCCCACCTCGATGATCTGGCCATTCCTGGAGTTGAGCTTTTGCACCAGATTATCCGAGTGGATGCCGACCCAGATGTCTCCGCCGATATTTCCGCTCTCGAAGTTACCTTGCGACACCGCAAGGGCCCTCGCCTTGACGGATCCGCTGCCACCCCCGTAGCTACCCACCGGGGTAGAGAAGAGAACGCAGCTGTCGTACTGAGTTGGATCCGCAAAGTTGGTGGGTCTGATGAATTCTCCAGCGGCGGGATCGGTGTCGATGACGCCGTTGCCGTTGCGGTCGAAGCTGGTATTCACGCCGCCGTCCGGGAGCCGTCGACAGGATGAAACGTCGTTGGCGATCTTGGTAACCGATCCTTGAAGTCCGGGGGCGCGGTTGGCGACCCACACGTCACCGTTCAAGTCGATTGCCGTTCGACTTGGACTGTTTACCTGATCAGCGGTCAAGTACGTGACGCCGCCCCCATCGGTCCGGCCGAGACCGTCCATGGGGATGACGCTGTAGTACCGCGCCACTTCGTTACCCGTTTGGGTGTCGAACTTTGAAACCGTGCCTGCGGTGGCATTCGCGATCCAAGCAAAATGAAGCGCGGTGCTGTTGTTGTTGAGCATGATGCCGCCGTCTGGAGCAAGGGTAACGCCGTCTCCCGATCCATTGGGTCCACCGTCGAGCGAGAAGTCACCCGGACCGGTGTCGTGGTGCACGCTTCCGTCGTAGACGGTGTTGCCGCCGTCGCCCCCATCGCCCCCATCGCCGGCATCGGGATTACCTCCATCGGATGCTGGAGCAATATCGGCTCGATTCGAGCAGCTGCTACAACCCTGCAGCGCGAAAACGAGGCACACCATGGAAGCGATCAGAATTCGATGAGGCACAAGCGCGCATTATTGACCCTGCGGTTGCTCCTACTTAAGGGCACGATGTCCTACTCGGGCGTCGGGTCTACCTTACTGGATTGACAGCGTGGGTCCGGCAGGACCTCTTCGGCCCGGTGCCAATGCAAGCCGCGGGACAACTCCGATCATCACCACCACCACGGTGAGCTCAGCGGGGATCGCGATCTCCGCAAAGCTCAGTGGCCTGCACGTAAGGATCCACACCGACGCCAGCGACGCTGCGAATACGGTAGCGGCGCCAAAGAGGACGGGCGGATTTTCCGAGCGCCTTGCGACGACACAAAAAAGCAGCCCAGCGACAAGACTTGTCCCAACCGCATACCCGGCGATTGGAATTGGGGCAAGCTCCTCGTACATGTGAGCGGTAACGCTCGAGATCGCCGCGGCTACCAGATTGGCGCCGACTCCGGCTCCTCCGCCGCACATCAAGCCAGCGAAAAGGCAGCGGCCCAAGGATACGCGGCCCGGTTGAGTCATTTCGCCAATTGCCGGTTTCCGCTGGGCAGAACTCGCACCGTCACGAGAGCGTTTCGCCCTTCGCTTGCAGGTTCGCCGGATCGGGAAACCACATCATCACTCCAAAGAGCCATATCCCCCCGAGCACGTAACCGGCCAGTACATCGGTGAACCAATGAGCCCCCAAGTATATCTGGGCGGAGCCGACCAGAAGGGAGATGGCTACCGAGGCCGCGCCTAGCCGGACTCGAGTTTGCGGCGTGCGTCCGCGAGAAAGAATCAATGCCAACGCGCCATAGACCGCAAAAGTTTGGGTCGCGTGCCCCGACGGAAAAGATGGGCCAGTGCCATGAAGTACTGAATAGGCAACCGGAGGCCGAGGACGATCCACCAGGTACTTTAGGCTGGTATAAAGCAACACACTGCCCAAGTATGCGGCCACAAGCGTAGCGGCGGGACGCCACTCTCCGCGACGGACCAAGAATTCATGTCCGGCCAGAATGATGACCGGAAGCAAAACCACGCTGGATCCGAGGCCGCTTGCGACTTTCATCACGCCTGTAATCCAGCCGCCCCGGTGCGATACCGAAAAATTCAGGATCGCCTCATCGAGTGCTCCGCCTTCCGGGTGCCGAAGCGCGTGCAAGGCGAGCGACAAGAAAAGCGCGGCGCACAGCAATCCAAGGAGACCAAATAGAGACCAGTGGCGTCGCTCTGCTACCGTCCTCGCCAGGTGCGGCACTTTCAGCTCATCGTGCTGAGCCCGGGTAAACCTGAGGGCCACGAAGATGAGCAAGGCCGCGACCAAAAAAACCAAGCTCATCATACCGGCGACTTTTTGAACGTGCCGCCAACTCTCGGCGGCGAAGTAGCCCAAGAGCACGAAGAGGATGCCCCAGGCGGCGCCTCCGGCGACGTTGTAGAGTGAGAAGGTCAGGTAGGGCATGCCGGACATGCCTGACAGTCCGGGAATCAGTACCCGCAACGCCGCGGTGAAGCGGCCAAGGAACACCGCTACGCCGCCGCGGCATCGTAAGTACTCCTCTGCCTTTCGCACCCGGTCGAGGTTGATCAGCCGGCCTACGGTTTTCTGCAGCATGGCACGCCCGTAGTGACGGCCCACGAAGTAGCCGACGGCGTCACCCACAATCGCCCCGAGCACGGCGGCGGCAATGGTGGAGCCGAGTGAAATTCGGCCCTCGGAAGCGAGAACCCCCCCGAGCACCACGGCGATTTCACCGGGAAAGAGAAACCCCACGAATGCCGAGGCTTCCAGGGCTGGCAAGGCAAAGACGATCGCCAGCGCAACCCAGCCGTGGAGCGACAAAATCCGTTGTGCCAGTTCGTCAACCATTGCCACGTGCAGCTCTGAGCCTCTTACGACACTTCTCAGCCTTCGGCTCGCACGGAGATCGCGAACCCGTCGGACTACGGATCAACCCATCTGGCTTGCTTGCCCTTCCGGTATTAGGAAAGCGCCTCGAAAATGAGGATTGCAGTCACTGGAGCAACCGGCTTCTTAGGCAGGCCGCTCGTCCGTAGGCTGGTCCGCGATGGACACGCGGTGACCGCCCTGGTGCGCCGCCCGGAGCGCTTGGCCGTGGAAGGCGTGCGCACCGAAAAGTACGAAGCTCGGTTGCCGTTGCGAGCGGCCACCCTGGCAGGACACGACGCCGTGATTCACTTGGCGGGTGAATCGATAGGGCAACGTTGGACAGCGGAGCGAAAGGCTCTGATTCTTGAAAGCCGCTCCGCGGGAACGGCGGCCATTGCGCATGCGGCGATCGAAGCTAAGACGGTGAAGACTCTACTTAGCGCGTCGGCGGTGGGTTATTACGGACCCCATGGGGCCGAAGAGCTGTTCGAAGAAAGCCCGCCGGGAGGCGATTTCTTGGCCCGAGTCTGCATTGCTTGGGAAAGCGCGGCAGAACCCGCTTCCCGGGGCGGAATCCGAACCGTGAATCTGCGCACCGGGATAGCGCTGCACCCGGAAGGTGGCGCTCTGCGCCCCATGTTGACGCCCTTTCGCCTTGGCGCTGGAGGACGATTGGGCTCGGGGATGCAGTACATGAGCTGGATTCATCGCGAAGACTGGATTTCGCTTTGCGTGCACTGCTTGCGCAATGAGGGTCTCAGTGGTCCGGTCAACTTCACCGGGCCAAACCCGGTAACCAACCGAGAATTCACGAGGGTCCTGGGAGATCTGCTCCACCGGCCAACCCTGATTCCTGCTCCAGCATTTGTTTTGAAGGCGGTATTGGGCGAGATGGCGACGATGCTCCTCGAGGGCCAAAAAGCATTGCCGCGGCGCGCCCAAAGCTACAACTTCCAGTTCAAATTTCCCCAGCTTCAAGGGGCGCTGGCGGATCTGTTGCTCCAGGCGCCCTCTTGAATACTTTGTGGCCAGGTGCAGGATTGTTAGAAAGGTGACTGAACGGTGGCCATGAAGCCAACAGCGACTTTGCAGGGTCGGCCGATCTACGGCTTGGGGCTGATTGGGAATCTGGCGCCGTGCGAGCGGCTCGCTCTCGGTTTTTTGGTGGCCCTCTGCACGGTTACGCTCGTGCGCTCCCATCAACCCCTGTGGGGTTTGAGCTGCAGCGCCGTGGTGGCGGTGGCGATTGTCGCCGTCGCCTGGTGGGGTCCGCGGTCGCAGGTCGGCCAGTTGGTGCGGGATTTTTCATCCGTTCCGGTCATGTTGACCCTGTTCATGCTGGTGGGGCCGCTGATCGCGGATTCGAATCCCTGGCGCGCCGACGGTTTGTTTGCGAGCCTCGATGCGCGGTGGTTCGGCGCTCTTCCCGAGCACTGGAAAGGACTCCTCGGACGCCCCGATTGGCTGACCGATGCCGCGTCTTTGGCGTACCTGTCCTACTACTGGCTGCCGGTCTTGATGCTCGTGGGCCTATACGTCCAGAACCGTCGGGTGCAAATGGAAGAGTATGTGTTCCAACTCATGGTGGTGATTTTGGCGTTCTTCGTCGCTTACTTTTTCGCCCCGGCTTTAGGGCCGCGCATCAAGCCCGAGCTCGAGAACGCGGTGCTGGGTGGCGGCGTCATCAGTCGGTTGGCACGGAGCTTCTTGCGAGCGGCCGAACCAGGTCAGCTGAACGCCTTTCCCAGCGGACACACGGGGGTCTCGGTGGCTTGCTTGGTGGTCGGCTGGCGCCTATTTCCTCGCTGGCGCATCCCCACGCTGTTGGTCGTTTCCGGAATCATCTTCTCCACCGTTTACCTATCGTTCCACTACGTAATTGACCTCGTCGCGGGCGCCATTCTCGGTCCGCTCGCGCTCGGCGCCGCCCCGCGAATACACAAACTGTGCGAGCCAGTGCCGCGCCGCGGCTCAGGCCAGCCAATCGAACCGGAAACTCTGATTTAGCGTTTGTCAAGCCGCAGAAGACGAAAATCTTCGCCGTTCACTGGCTGCTGGATTGTCAAGGTCTCTCGCCGCGAACGTCCTCTTGCGGAGCGTCCACGCAGACTCTACAAGGTGAATCGAGCGACCTGTGGAGGCCTGAAGCGATGCAGAAAAGACGGAACTCGAAAGGTGAGGAGAAGCGAGCGCGGAAGGGAGCCAAGGTTGGTCTGGAACCCGGACGCGAGAATCCGCTGGTGCCCGGCGACAATCCCGACTTGGCTCCCCTCGAGCCGCTGCTCGCTCCGGATGACGATTTGGGCGAAGAGCTCGCCGAGGAATATCTGATTGGCGCCACTTCGGGCGAACCCGCTGCCGAGGATATTCGCAATCAAGAGACACCCGAGGAGAGCGGCGGACCCTTCATCGAGACCACCGCCGCCCAGGAAATCGACTACGAAGATGACGAACCCGAGGACTCGGAAGCGGAACCGTTTCCTACAGCCACGGGCCAGGAGGAATCCTAGCCTGCGCCGCTTCGTCAAATCATTCGGCCGCGGTGTCGATGATTTGTTCGGATTCCTCGCACATGAAACGGACGGCAGCCGCGGCGATGTGAGCATCGGGGCACTCCCCGGCGTAGCGCCGGGTGATGACATCGCCTCCCCATTGCTCGACGGTCTCCGACACTGATCGTAACCCGAGTCGACCCAAGGGGCCCGACACTCGCTCTTCGAGAAGCCGGCGGCCGTCTTCGATTGATTTGTGGTCCCGAATCCGAACGTCGTAATCCCCGAGCACGCCTCGCCGGGCGGCATCGAGGTACACACGCATCGGGTTGAACCTTTCTTTTCCGGTTCGACGAAGTACCTGGATGCCCTCGGCGAGGCTGTTTCCGAGCCGGTAGCGCTCGCCAACGTCGTCCAGCAGGGTCGCCAACCAAGGATCGGCGTCGACGCGCGGATCGTGCGGACGCGTGTGTCTGCGTTTTTTTGGCCGATGCCGCCAGCGCGAGACGAGTCGAGAAAGCCAGCGCAAGTCAACCCCTCGGTGAATGGGCAAGATCCCGCAGCGCTGTACGTTGGGGAAGCAAGCTTGAGTAGCGTCTCGACGCCAAATTGTTATGAAGTTTCCAAGTGATCCCCATCCGAGACTCCATCCGTTCGCGTACGACCCCGTTCGTTACGGTGGGGCTGATCATCGTCAACGTCATCGTCTTTCTCAAGGAAGTCAGCCTCGGCTCCGGTTCGCGGGAAGTGCTGGAGCTGTTTGGCTTCATCCCGGCGCGCTTCGTCTTCTGGGTTGACGACGGCGGAAATCCACTTAGCCCATTTCGTTTCTTGCCGATTTTCACCGCGATGTTTCTGCACGGCGGCTGGTTCCACCTCATCGGCAACATGCTCTACCTCTGGATCTTTGGAGACAACGTCGAGGATCGGTTGGGGCACACTCGATTTCTGATTTTCTACTTCCTCTGTGGAGCCGCCGCATTTGGTGCACAGACGCTCGCGAACCCGGAATCCACCGTCCCGGCAATCGGCGCGTCCGGAGCGATCGCGGGCGTTTTGGGAGCGTACTTCATCCTGTATCCGCGCAGTCGGGTACTGACCTTAGTCCCGATCTTCATCATCCCGTGGTTTGTCGAGATCCCCGCGGTGGTTTACCTCGGCCTCTGGTTTGTTCTTCAGCTCTTCAGCGGCGCCATTGAGCTGACCAGCCAGGCTGGACAAATGGGCGGGGTTGCTTGGTGGGCGCACGCCGGCGGCTTCGTCAGCGGTATCGTCTTGTGCTTTGTGCTGCGCAAGCGGCAGATTCCATCCCTGCCCCCGCGCGTTTGGGCCTGAGCCGGGCGGATCTAGAGGCCGCGTGATTATGGGTGCCTGCCCGTATAAGAAGGCGGCATGGCTGTCGATTTGACCGATTCTACCCAGCGACCCCGGCGTAAGCTGGCGGCAGGCCTTGGGGTCGCGGTGGCGATTCTGTTGATCGTCTTCTTCACCGTGGTGAGGCCAAGGCTGGCGCGCCCGGACGTTCACTACGACGCGGTCCCCGTGCAGCGCGGCAAGCTCATCGCCAAGGTGACGGCGACAGGAACTCTCGCCGCCCTCGTCACTGTCCAGGTCGGCGCTCAAGTTTCGGGTCGGATTGCCCAGCTCTTTGTGGACTTCAATTCTCCGGTGAATAAGAAACAGGTGATCGCAAAGATCGATCCTCAGCTCTTCGAAGCAGCTCTCCAGCAGGCGCGCGCCAATTTCCTCGAGGCAGAGGGCAACCTGAGCAAAGCCAAGGTCCAGGCCCTGGACTCCAGGCGGCAATACGATCGTGCCAAAGGCCTCCAAGACCGGGGACTGGTCTCTCAGGCCGAGGTGGACACCGCAGAGGCTAACTGGCTGGCGGCCAAGGCGCAGGTCGAAGTATCCGCGGGGGCTGTGGAGCAGGCGCGCGCAGCGCGAGATCAGGCGAAAATCAACCTCGACTACACGACCATTTACTCGCCGATCAACGGGGTGGTGATTTCGCGAAACGTTGATGTTGGGCAGACCGTGGCGTCCGCACTACAGGCCCCAACCCTGTTCACCATCGCCGAAGATCTCAAGAAGATGCAGGTCCACACCAACGTGGCCGAGGCCGACGTTGGCAAGCTCGCCGAGAAGATGGTCGCCACCTTCACCGTGGACGCCTTCCCCAACGAGGTTTTCCGGGGAATCATTCATGAGATCCGAAACGCCGCTCAGACGGTGCAAAATGTGGTCACCTACGACGCGGTGATCGACGTTCAAAACCCCGAGTTAAAGCTGCGCCCGGGAATGACCGCGAATGTCACGGTGATCTACGCCGAAAAAGATGACGTCCTGAAAATCCCCAACGCCGCTCTGCGTTTCAAACCGGGCCCGGAGGTGTTGGCCCAAGCTTCCGGAACGAGCTCCGAGCCAGGCGCGCGCGGTGGGCGATCCGGGCAAGGAAAGCCGCCGGGGGCCCCCGGCCCGGATATCCTGGCTGGCGCCAAGGCGGTGTGGGTGCTCTCAAATCCGAGCTTGAGGCGGGTGCCAGTGCAAACGGGCTTGAGCGATGGAACCGTCAGCGAACTGGTCAGCTCGAATCTCCAGGAGGGTGATCGCGTAGTCATTGGCTCCACCGGCGGAGACATCCCCAAGGGTCCGCCACCGGGCGGACCGCGCCGGATATTCTGATCGCTAAAGTCCATCATGGAAAATCCGAAGGAGCTGATCATCTTGGAGAACGTCACCAAGGACTACCGGATGGGCGATGTCGTAGTCCGCGCGCTCCGGGGAGTGTCCTTGCAGGTCAACGAAGGCGAATTCTTGGCGGTGATGGGGGCTTCGGGCTCTGGCAAATCCACGTTGATGAACATCTTGGGCTGCCTAGACCGGCCGACCACTGGAACGTACTTCCTCGGCGGAAAGGAAGTCTCAAATCTCACCCGCAACGATCTCGCCCGGCTTCGAAACCGAACCCTCGGTTTCGTTTTTCAGAGTTTCAACCTTCTGCCGCGCACCAGCGCGTTGGAGAACGTCGAGCTGCCCTTGATCTACAGCGGAGCATCGCGCCAAGAGCGGCGCCGTCGAGCAGAACGGGCCCTACAGCGCGTTGCATTGAGCGACCGGGCCGACCATCACCCCAACCAGCTCTCCGGGGGTCAACAGCAACGGGTAGCGATCGCCAGAGCGCTGGTAGCAGATCCGAAGATCATCCTTGCGGATGAGCCGACCGGCAATCTGGACTCTCGCACCAGCGTCGAGGTGATGGCGCTCTTTCAGGAACTTGGGCGGCAGGGAATCACGGTGATCCTGGTTACGCACGAGGCGGACATCGCCCGATATGCCTCTCGGGTGGTGATGATGAGAGACGGGCTGATCCTTTCGGACCGACGCCAGCAGCCGGCGCGGGCGGTGTTGGTCGAGGCCGAGGAACAGGTCAGCGCATGAACGTTCTGGAGACTTTCTTCGTGGCTGCGCGCGCACTGCTGAGGAACAAGACCCGCTCCTTCCTCACCGCCCTGGGCATCATCATTGGAGTTGCCGCCGTGATTGCGATGGTGGCGATGGGAGAGGGCGCCAAGGCCAACGTCGCCGAGGCGATCGCCTCGATGGGTACGAATCTTCTGATCGTGCTCCCCGGTTCTACCTCCGCGGGCGGCGCGCGCGGTGGGTTTGGCTCGCAGCCGACCATCACCTGGGATGACCTCAAGGCGATCCAGACCGAGCTTCCCAGCGTCAAGGAAGCGGCACCGGTCTTGACCAGCGCGGTCCAAATGCTGAGCGAGGATCAAAACTGGACCACCCGCGTGAGTGGAACCACCCCGGAATATTTCGACATTCGCAATTGGCCGATGGAGCTGGGTAGCCGCTTCACGCAGTCGGACGTCGAGGGTGGATCCAAGACGGTGATCTTGGGCCAGACCGTCGCCGAGAAGCTGTTTGGGACGAACGCCAATCCCGTCGGTCAAACGGTTCGGATCAAGAACATTCCATTCCAGGTGATGGGCGTCGCGGCCCGAAAGGGCCAGTCCGCGGCGGGCATGGACTACGACGACGCCGCTTTCGTGCCCTACACCACTTTTGCAGCGAAGGTGCAGGGAGGGCTGCTCAAGTATCTGAATGGCATCATCTTCGTGAGTGCGTCCGCCAGCGTCGGTACGGAACGAGCGACTGCGGACATCACCGCGCTTCTGCGAGATCGCCACCATTTGCGCGCTGGCGTAGAGGATGACTTTTCAATTCGAAATCTCTCCGAAATCGCCAACGCTCAGGAGCAGGCGGTGGGGACGATTTCCGCGCTGCTGCTCAGCATCGCGCTGGTTTCGCTGGCGGTGGGCGGAATCGGAATCATGAACATCATGCTGGTGAGCGTCACCGAGCGCACCCGAGAAATCGGCGTTCGAATGGCGATTGGAGCCCGTCCGGTGAACATCCTCACCCAGTTCTTGATCGAGGCGCTCACCTTGGCGGTGGCGGGAGGGATTGCCGGGATCGCGGCCGGCCTGCTGGCCGCTCAGCGGCTGGCGGTGACGTTCTCGTGGCCGATGAAAATCAGACCCGACGTGATCGTGGTGGCGGTTTTGTTCAGCGGGCTCGTAGGGATTGGATTCGGACTCTACCCGGCGTACAAGGCCTCGCGACTCGATCCGATCGACGCGCTCCGTTATGAGTGATGAGCTGATGCAAGCCGCCCTGGAGCTGGCCCAGCGGGCGGGTGCGGTCGCGCTCAGTCATTTTCAAAAGAACCTCGCGATCGAGCGCAAGCAGGACGGCACGCCGGTGACCCGGGCGGATCGAGAAGCGGAGTGGACCGCACGCGAGTGGCTCGAGGGGCGATTTCCCAACGACGGCATCTTGGGGGAGGAGTTCGGCGCCGTCCGCGAGGGCGCAAGGCGTCGGTGGATTCTCGACCCGATCGATGGCACCAAGACTTTCGTTCGTGGGGTCCCCCTTTGGGGCACGCTGGTTGCCGTGGCGGAGGGGGAACGCATCCTCGCCGGCGCGGCGCACTTTCCGGCGGTTGGAGAAACAGTTGGAGCGGCCCCTGGGCAGGGGTGCTGGTGGAACGGGGTGCGTTGTCGCGTCTCTGGGATCTCTCGCCTCGGCGAAGCGGCGATTTTGGCGACCGATGAACGGTTTGCGTCCGATCCTGGCAAATTGAAGCGCTGGCGAAGCTTGGCGAGCCATGCGGCCCTGACCCGAAGCTGGGGCGATTGTTATGGCTACTTGTTGGTCGCCACTGGACGGGCGGAGGCGATGGTGGATGACGTCCTCTCCCCGTGGGACGCGGCGGCGTTCTTGCCGATCATCCAGGAGGCAGGCGGGATTTTCACCGACTGGCGCGGAAACTCCACCGCTTTCGGCGGGGACGCGATTGCCACCAATGCCGAACTGTCGGTAGAAATCCGGCGATTCTTGCTTATCGATCTTCCTAACACTGGGTAACTGCATACCCGTCAACGCGCGCGAGAATCCTGCCCGCTTCATGGTATGTGGAGCGCCGTGCCCAAGCGTACCGACATCAAGAAGGTGCTGATCATCGGCTCTGGTCCGATCGTCATCAGCCAAGCGTGCGAGTTCGATTATTCGGGCGCGCAGGCGATCAAGGCGATGCGAGAGGAGGGCGTTCAAGTCGTCCTTCTCAACAGCAACCCGGCGACGATCATGACGGATCCGGAGCTCGCCGAGCGCACCTACATCGAACCGATCACCGTCGCTTCCGCGGAGAAGATCCTCGATCTGGAACGCCCCGACTCGGTTTTGCCAACGATGGGGGGCCAAACCGCGCTCAACCTGGCCAAGGATCTTGCCGAGCAGGGGATTCTGGCGAAGTACAACACCCGCCTCATTGGCGCCTCGCTCGAGGCGATCAACCGGGCCGAGGATCGGCTGCAGTTTAAGACCGCGATGCAGCGGATTGGAGTTGCGCTTCCCAAAAGCGGTTATGCCCGCAGCCTCCCCGAGGCGATGCAGATCAGCGAGGAGATTGGCTTCCCGCTGATCATCCGCCCCAGCTTTACCTTGGGAGGGACTGGCGGCGGCACGGCGTACAACAGCGATGAGTACGCGGCGATCGTACGCGCCGGACTTGACGCGAGTCCCACGTCCACCATTCTGGTCGAGGAGTCCGTACTCGGCTGGAAGGAGTTCGAGCTGGAGGTGATGCGCGACTGCGCCGACAACGTGGTGATCATCTGCTCGATCGAAAACTTTGACCCGATGGGCATTCACACCGGCGACTCGATTACCGTGGCGCCAGCGCAGACGCTGACCGACAAGGAATACCAGCGAATGCGAGAGGCGGCGATCGCGATCATCCGCGAGATCGGCGTCGACACCGGCGGATCCAACATTCAGTTCGGGATAAACCCGCGCGACGGCAAAATCGTGACCATCGAGATGAATCCGCGGGTCTCGCGGTCCTCGGC
>Ga0126369_10000412_pt1 | contig 28026 bp, 22 predicted proteins | sample PanSoiMetaPlot_1_FD_109646 | JGI IMG/M metagenome (GOLD analysis project Ga0126369, IMG submission 109646) | Tropical forest soil microbial communities from Panama - MetaG Plot_1 | ecosystem: Environmental > Terrestrial > Soil > Tropical forest > Bulk soil | place: Panama | collected 2016-02-17
AAGGCCTCGCCTATGACGCTTCCGCAATTTTGGGCGATGATATCTTCGGAAAGCAAATTGTTTGGGATGAGCGGGCCGCGGGGAGGGACAAACTGGCACAGAGGTGGGTCCCCAGCGACTCAGGTTTTCAGACACTCACCTTGGGCTGGCGAATCTAGCTCAACTCCTGGATTAACGGAATAACCGCCGAAGTGAATTTGGTGGCCACGTAACTTACCGGTTTTCTTTTCAGGAGCTAGGCGAGCAGTTCGGCCTAAGCTCATAAAGGATCATCAACGGCCCTCCGTCAACTCGGCTTGTGCGGCCAACCTTGCGACTTCTGATTTGCAATCCTTCATCAATTCCTCGTCCACACATTCCAACAAAATCTCTTTTGGCTCTAGCACCGTGCCAAAGTAGACCTCTCTGGGCTCCGTTGTTTCTATGATTCTGCCCTGAGAGTTGAAAACCCAGGTGTGGGATCGCCACAGCCCCTCCGACAGAGCAAAACCTGACACGACCTTTGCCGCCTTGCCCGTCAGAAAGAGTTTGGCTGAATTGAAATGGCAATTATTAGCTTGCATTCTACGCAGGCCTGCACCTTGTGCTGGATGAAACTCTCCCCTCGCCAAGAGGCGATCAACTTCTTCGGACGTCACACGTAGCAGCACTTCTTCGCCTGCGTACCCAAGCAACTTCGCGCGTAACTTCACTGCCGCCGGATTCTCTAGAGCAGTTGCGTTGCGTTCAGCCAGGAATTTCAGACGATCAGGAGTAATGTGCTGCTTAGGCTGGGCGAGTTGCGCCGAAAAGCAAGACGGCGGCAGGCACAGGCCGCGTGATTCCTCTCTCGCGCCGTTTTTGCGCGTGCCTCTCCCTGTGGCTCGAACGCTTCCCCGATGCCGGGCCGGATAGTTTCCTCTTCCCGTTTCACAAAGTCGGCATAGGCGGAAATTCGCGTCTGGTGACGCTGTACGACATTGATCTCAACCGTCCGATGGGTTCATAGCGCAACGCTTGGCGTCTCGCCTGCAAAGCCGCTGGCGTGCGCTATAGGCCCCACGATATGCGCCACACGTTCATTTCGCGGCTTGCAGAGAATCCGAGCGTCAGCGAGCAGACTATCAAGGCACTTGCGGGGCACGTCAGCCGTCAGATGCTCGAACGCTACAGCCACATCCGCTCTGAGGCAAAGCAGGCCGCAATTCAGCCGCTCGACCATCCGTCAATCGAGCCAATTTTGGAGGCGACAGGGCACAAAATCGGGCACAGCGACACGAGGAGAGGCACACTCGTAGATGCTAACTCACTGAAAAGACTTGGTGGGCCCGCTAGGATTTGAACCTAGGACCAACGGATTATGAGTCCGCTGCTCTAACCGCTGAGCTACGGGCCCCACGCCTAGCGCAACATCTTACCGTGAAACAGGTTATTGGACACGCCCTGCCTCCGTCTGATTCTGCCAGATGTGCCGGCACGAGTTGTATTTTGGATGTAGGCGCGCAGTCGCACCTCCTCTTCGTCGGATAGCAGCGTACGCGCGCATTGTACAACCGGGAGTACAGAATTCTCCCAGGCAAGGGATGGTGGAGTCAGTCAGTGGTCGGAACCGTCAGAGGTTCGGGTTCAATCTGAACCAATTTGGAATTCGGGATGCGCGTCGGCTGCCCGAGGTCAACTTTCTTGCCGTTAGCGTAGATTTCATGCCGGCCGTAGGTCCTGTGCCATTCGGCCAGCTTTACCGTCCCGCTTTGATGCTCAGCGACTTTCCGCCAACCGCCGCCGTAATAGGCGCAAAAGCTGATTTCACCCTGAGTCAGTGCCACTGGAGTAGTCGAGTTGCAAATTCCTGCGAAGTCATAATTGAAGGCGTCCTGGAACCACATACCGTTAAGGATCATGAGTCTCCAGCGCCCGTCGTAGGAATAGGCTTTCTTAGACCACTGCTCACTGCTCCCGGCGACTCGATAAACGCTGTCTTCAAACAGACGCCGAAGCTTCGCAAGCCCGAAACCCGGCGGTGCCTTCTCCTGATCGAAATTACGAATCATTGAGAGCCAAACAAGGGCCTTGGTTGGTGCCGGTCCCCTCGCAGAGTCCGTTATCTCAACAATGTCGTGCATGAATTGTTCCAAGTTAAAGAAGGCAGGAATGGGAACCGCATGTTTCTGGCGTGTGTCCACGAGCAAGGCGCTGAAGATCCCACGGTTCGGATGCGTTTCCTGAAAGAGGCTTCCTAGCTTAGCCTCGGGGTTAAGGACATCGCTCAGATGAGCGAATATCCCAAAGTCTGACAGTGGGAACCAATCTCGCATTGGCTGCCAGCCAATGGCTGTCTGCTCATGCAGATCATAAGCGAGCTGCGTGAGAGGGTAGCGACGAGCATAACGCTCATCGGCAGATACTGCTTCGTCCCTGCCTGCAAACATGATCGGCTGAAAAACGACTCCGTGGATTTTGTCTATGTTCCGGATCGCAAACCGGACAATGTCCCCAAGCCCCTGGCTGTTCCGGGTCTTGTCTACCGTGACTTGAAGTGTAGTTCTCATTCCGGCTGCAGCTATATTCTCTAAGGCTTGCAGCTTCACCGGCATGTAATTGCCCAATCCGCGATGCTTGTTCTTTTCTTCGGAGACTCCGTCCAATTGGAGGTAGACACCGTGCAAGCCAACTTCCCTCGCCCGCAAAGCAAAATCTCTGCTCTCAGCGAAACGGATACCGTTCGTCGCAACGTGAAGTCGATGGAAGCCCCTGCTCTTCGCGTGGCGCACTGCATCGAGAAAAATCGGCGAAACCGTGGGCTCACCTCCTGAGAACAAGATGTTGATCTCTCGCTGAGGTTTAAAGGAAAGCGCGTTGCTGAAAATGACCTTGATGTCTTCCATGCTCAATTCGTGAACGTAGCTGGCAGCGTTCGCGTCCATGAAGCACGGCGAGCACTTCATATTGCATCGGTTGGTCAGATCGACGATAAGGAACGTCCCTCTGCCTGAACTGATGCTGTTCGGACCATGGGCGTGCACGTTGCAGTCTTCAGCGCACTCGAAGTCTCTCCCGAAAGCAAGGCGTTCCATCCTTGCAAAGAAATTCGGGTGATTGGAGAGTGCATCCTCGAAGGGCCCATGCTTCTCGCACGACTTCCTTATTAGGATACGTCCGCCTTCTTCCAATATCTCCGCTTCAATGACTCCGGGATTGTCCCGAAAATCTGCGACACCAATCTCGCCGTTGAGCACTGCGTCTACCGCTTCATGATTACAGTCAGGGCATAGCGACAGCGTTCTCCTAGGGACACCAGTAGCCATCGGCGTACGGTCTCGCAGCTTAAGAAGTGGGCCGGGTGCCCAGCTTGGATTGGGCAAATTCCCCTCTGGCAGAACACGATTAATTGATCGGAGTACTTTCCAAGCTGCTTTTGCGGTAGTCGGCATGGATATTTCCTCCTCGGACTAATGTCACCCACAGAGGACGGGGGGGTGGGCGATGTGGGGCGGACTGGGAATCAATACGCGCTTGATTAGTTCCAGTCAAGTCAAAAACTAGTTAGGCGAAAAGTTTCAGGGTAAGTCCAAGAGGATGCGGAACCTGTGCTTCTCTCCATCGTACATGGAGAGAGCCCTGCGCATCAGTCCTGCTGCGCCATGGGATCAATATGGCCGCGGTGGCACGTCGAGCAGTTGATGAAGTGCCCGTTGGGATTCGGCTCCAGGTTTTGCATCTTCACAAGCTGCTGGTTGATGGAAAAATGCATCAAGGCCATGTCGCGAGCGCAGCGCTTGGGCCGCTTGTCGTCTTTGGAAAAATCGTCCTCCACATGACAGTGCTTGCAGTCTACGCCCAGAGCACGGCTGTATCCCTGGTTCATGATCAGAAGCAACCGTCCGGCCGGAACCTTCTTCAGGAAATCGACCTGGACATTCTTGAATACTTGTCCCGACGGCTCCTGCTCGTGCCCGGCAATCTGTTTGGAAATCTGCCGCACGAAAGCATCGTTGATTTCCTGATTGGACGGCTCCTTGGATGCTTGCTGCGCGGCGGCTGGCGGCGCCTGTTGCGACTGCGTTCTGCTTGCGCCTCGCGTCCACCCGACCAGAACTCCTCCAAGCACCCCCACAACGACCATAATTCCCTTCGGTTTCATGGACCCTCCTGAGGCCGGCCCCCTCATTGGCGGAGCACACCTCTCCTTGGAACCCGAAACGTGACTGCTACCCCCGCTGTTTCAGGAAATGTTGGGTGTGAAGCACAATGAGATGTTGACACGTGGACTCCGCCCAGCGTTCGTTTCTGGGATTCGCAAAACACTCTTTAGATTTTGCTGCTTCCATCTAAATTTTCTATGAATCCGCGAAATCCGCGAGCATCCGCTGCGATTTTACGTCGCATTTGCTGCTTACGGAACGGTGGCCAAGCCGTCCCTCCAAAACGGGGGTGTCCTGCCGTAAACGCCGGCGGACTCGCCAGGTCGAAATGCAGAAGAGAGGAAGGTGGGTTATGCGCAGGATGTCGCAGTGTGTTTTGAGCCTTTGTGCAGGATTGGCAGGATTGGGTCTTCTCGCCGGAAGGGCGGAAGCGCAGTTCAAAAACGGGAGCCAGCCGACGCAGCTGAATATTCCGCGAGTGAGCCAGGGCGGTAGCGTGACGCAGCGAATCGGGCTGACGGACATCACGATTCGCTACCATCGGCCGGGGGTCGGGGGGCGCGAGATTTGGGGCAAGACCGTTCCGTACGGAAAAATGTGGCGCGCGGGGGCAAACGAGAACACGACCATCACGTTTGCGGATGACGTGACCGTCGAAGGCAAGCCGCTGGCGGCGGGCACTTACGGATTGCACACGATTCCCGACAAGGATCAGTGGACGATTATCTTTTCGAAGAATTCCACTTCTTGGGGCAGCTTCAGCTATGACGAAAAAGAAGATGCACTGCGCGTGACCGTGAAACCGCATCCGGCGGAAATGTTTGAGCAATTGGCTTACACCTTTGAAGACGTGAAGCCGGATTCCGCGGTGGCCACGCTGCGGTGGGAAAAGCTGGCGGTGCCGTTCCAGATCGGTGTGGACGTGAAGGCCGTGGTGCTGCGCAGCATCAAGCACGAACTGCGCAACGTCGGCGGCTTTACCTGGGGCGGCTACGACGAGGCGGCTCAGTGGTGCCTGGACAACAATTACAACCTCGAAGAAGCGCTGAAGTGGGAGGAGACCTCCATTCAGGGCGAGCCGCGTTTTGAGAATTGGGAGACCAAGTCGCGCATCCTGGCCGCGATGGGCAAGAAAGAGGAATCCGACAAAGCGCTGGCGTCGGCATTCGAAAAGGCCAACGCCATTCAGCTGTACGTTTATGCCCGCGGACTGCAACGGGCGGGAAATGCAAAGCGCGCGTTCGAGCTGTATCCGCAGGTTCCCAAGAAGGATCCGAACTCCTGGATCAGCCACGTGGCGTTGGCGCGCATCAACTCGAACAAGGGCGACTTCGCGACCGCTTCCAAGGAGATGTCGCAAGCGCTCAGCTCGGCGCCAGATCCGAACAAGCCGCAACTCGAAGGCCTCCTGAAGCGCCTGGAAGCCAAGGACGACATAAACAAGTAGCGGCGTGAGTCGTGACTGGTGACTCGTAAGTGGTGGGGAAGAGAAAGCTACCAGGATTCCACGTACGCATGCGGCATGCTTACCCAGGCGACTCGGCGCTAATCTTCACGGCTGGCGCACGAAGCCATGGGGCGTGAAAGATGCGTCATAAAGATATCCTGTGATGGCGCCCTGGTCATTGATGCCGGTTGCCAATGTAGCTCGAGAGCCTTCAGGGTCGAAGACGGTTATGACGCCGTAACCATCGCGCATAAACCCGCGTGGGGCGCTTGTCGACGCATCGGCAAAGTACCTGGTCATGACTCCCAGGTTGTTGATGCTGGTCGCGAATGTACCCGCCGAGCGCGGGGCATCGAAAACCTTGAACCCGCCGTGTTCGTACCGGACAAAGCCGCGATTCGTGTGTGTAGTCGTATCGAAATAGTATCCCGCGACAGCGCCGTAGTAGCTGATGCCGGAAACGTAGGTATTGCTTGCGTTTGGAATCTGGAAAACGGTGATGACGTCGTATGGGTCCCGCACAAAACCAACGGCTGCACGTGGATGAATCCGTGTTGTATCCCGCGATGGCACCCTTGTAAGCAAACCTCGACGGCCGGAGTCTCAGGGGCCCGGTTTCGTCATAGGCATTCAAGCGGCCATAGGCCTGAAACTGTGTATCCCCTTTGTTTTCATCGTGATTCTTGGATTTCGGGAAGACAAAGTTGCGCAAAACACAGACATATCTTTTCTTCCACCGCAATAGGTTGGCCAAGCCAGTATTTTATAGTGTAGGACTATGCTCGTATCGTTTGCGATCAAGATGCGCAGGGCAAATGACTAGGGTGTGTCGCAGAGAATCAAGGCAGATCCCTTACACCGACGAATTACGCGAGCGGGTTCGGGATGACAGCGCGCTGTTTGGGCGAGGTCAGTCAGGCAATATGCTTGGGGCTGGTTTGGGAGGACTGCGCTTGGGGTGGGCGGGCGCAGATAGCGCGGGAGGTTTGCGGAACTCTCGACGCGTCGATTCGTATTCCTCTTATTGCGGGTGTTTTTCTGGTTGAATCAGGCCACTGAGGTGAGGACATGCTCAAGATTTTGACAGTTTTTGCTTCACTGTGCTTCGTAGTTTTTTCTGGAATGGTGCTGCCGAGCAGCTCTCGCGCTGCGGACGCCCAAGAGGCAGCGCGTCCATCCAGCGCCAGCGTCTCGGGACGATGGATCATCAATGCGGATGTTTACGGGACGCCAATTTTCTACCAGATGCATTTGAAGGAAGAGGCGGGAAAGCTCACAGGAGATTTGGGGGGCGACAAGCTGGAGGGAACCGTCACGGGCATTGCCATCCATTTTGTCGCCAAAGACGAGCAGGGCGGGACGGAAGAGTGCACCGCCACGTTGAAAGACGGAACGATGTCCGGGACATTCGTGTTCACGGACGCCGGTGACCCGACACGCCCGGAGAAACACACATTCACGGCGACTCTGGCGCCCGAGCGGCGGGCCGGGCCCGCGAAACGGCACGAGTTCACACCAACCGTGTTTTACCGGCAATTTTCCGCCGCCAACAAACCGGTGCTGACCATTGCGCCGGGCGACACCATCCACACCACGACGGTGGACGCCGGCGGAACCGATGAAAAAGGAGTGACGCGCGTGCTGGGCGGGAATCCGGAAACAGGGCCGTTCTACATCGAGACGGCGATGCCGGGCGACACCTTGCTGGTGCATCTGACACGGTTGCGGCTCAACCGCGATTGGGCGATCAGCGACGATGGGATCGTTCCGCGCGGTCTGGACACGGATCTCGCCGCAAAAATGAAGGACGGCGGAAAATCCGTGCGCTGGCATCTGGACACAGCTCGCGGCGTGGCCACATTAGAAAAGCCGTCTGAACATTTAGTGCATTATTCCGTCGCGCTGCGGCCGATGCTTGGATGCGTAGCCACGGCTCCGCCTCCTGCGGCGGCTGCTCCCGGAACGGGCGACTCGGGAGGCTTTGGCGGGAACATGGATTTTAATGAAGTGGCGGAGGGCGCGACGATCTATTTGCCGGTAAGGACGCCTGGCGCCCTGCTTTATTTGGGCGACGGGCACGCGGCGCAAGGCGACGGCGAATTGAACGGCAACGCGCTCGAAACTTCGATGGACGTGGAGTTCACCGTGGACGTGATTTCCGGGAAACGAACACGGGGACCCAGAGTGGAGTCGGCAACGCACATCATGGCTGTGGGATTGGATGGGTCGATTGATGACGCGTTCCGCGATGCAACGGCGAATATGGCGGCCTGGCTTGAGGAGAAATATGCATTGACGCCGTCCGAAGTAGCGGAGGTGCTGGGCACTTCGGCGGAGTATAAAGTGAGCGAGGTTGCCGACCGCAATGCAGGCGTCGTACTGAAAATCAACAAGGAACGGCTGCAGGCGCTGCCCGTGGCACCTTCCAAGTAGTTCTGCGATGCGACCAGGAGCACAGCCTGCCTGCCGACAGGCTGCGCCTACAAAAGAAAAGCGACCTCGTCCTGCGCAACCGGCCTTTATTGCTGAGACTTGGGTTGCGAGGATGGCGCTGGTTGCGCTTGTTGCGGTGGACGCGGACGGCTGGCAGGCGGGATGATGCCGTTCATCCGCAGGTACTCGACCATCTGGCCGTAATGATCGCCGGAATGCCAGGCACCGATGTTGGCGATGGCGAGGCGCGTGTTAAGGAACGGGAGCACGGGCTTGGCCAGTGGCGTGACTTGGTTTTCGGCGGTGATCGAGGCAAGCGCTTTATGGCCGAGCGCGAAGGAGTCCTTCAAGTACTGGACGATTTCGGCTTTGGCCTTCAACTCGGCAGGGCCGTTGGTGTTTTGCTCGAGGGACTTCACGTCGATGGTCTCACCCATGAGCGGCCCGAAGAAAAGGTGATTGGCGAAGCCGATATGCTTCACCTCTTCGGCGAAGGTGCGCACGCCCTTGAACTCGCCGTTGGTGGGCGCGAAGGAATATTTGTCTTCGGGCATGGCCTCGGCGGCGGAAACCACTTGCTGCTCGACAATTCCGTAAAACCCGTTGAGGACAGACGTGACGGTAGGCGGCTGTTGCGGTTGCTGGGGCGTTGAGGCTCCCTGCGCGCGCAACGTCGGCGCTGCAGCGATTGCGCCCAGCAGGGCAAAAGTCAGGACGAAATTCTTCATCGGATTCTCCTTGTCTTTTCTTTTTTGTATGGGAAGCGGGCGGTGAAATCTTACGCTCTTGGGGAGTGCGAAGTCATCTCAAGTTTCCGAACCGAGCACCAAGGCCCAACCGCCCAAGGAAACGAGCTCAGTCCTTAGACTTCGGCGGCGCTGGTTTGTGCATTGCTATGCAGTCCGAGGCTGAGCCCTTTTCACTGTACCAGGCCTCTCCACGCTGGTCAGCACATAAGGCATACTTGCCAGTTGTTTCCGGGACTTAGAGGTGCCGCGGTGACTATGTACCCTGTAGCTCTACGTACTGGAGGCAGTGGTCTTCGAAATGGTACGCGGACTTCGTTCCTGAGCGCGGTTGGCTTAAGGGCTGAAGATTCCCAGCAGAATTACCGCGGAAATGAAAGTCACTATAAGCGCCGCGTGGAATATACCTTTCGATATTTGTTGGACGCGCCTGTGCAATGATCACGCGTGGGAGAGGGCGGCAGGCCTGGGCGCGGCGACGGAGGCCAGGGCGGCTTCGATGACGTCGAGGCCTTCGTCGAACTGCTCATCGGTGACGACAAGCGGCACGAGGATGCGGATGACGTTATTGAACGTGCCCGCGGTGATAGTGATGAGGCCGTGCTCGTAACAGTAACGGGCAATTTGCTTGGTTTCGGTTTCGGCGGGTTCGCGCGTGGCGGCGTTGCGAACGAGCTCCATGGCGCACATGCCGCCGAGGCCACGCACATCGCCGACGAGATGCCATTTCTTCTGCCAGCCGAGAGCGCGTTTTTCAAAGCGTTCGCCGATGGCCGCAGAGCGCGTGAGCAAGCCTTCCTTCTCGATGGTTTCGATGGCGGCGAGCGCGGCGGCGCAAGAGAGCGGATGGCCGCAGTAGGTTCCGCCGAGCGAGCCGACGCCCGGCGCGTCCATGATTTCGGCGCGACCAGTAACAGCGGCGATGGGCATGCCGCCGCCGAGCGACTTGGCGGTGGTGATCAAGTCGGGTTCGATGCCGAAATGTTCGGAGGCGAACCACTTGCCGGTTCGCGCGAAACCGGACTGGATTTTATCGGCGATGAAAAGAATGCCGTGCTTGCGGCAGATATTTTGCAGGAGCTTGAAATAATCGCGCGGCGGAACTACGAAGCCGCCTTCGCCGAGAACTGGTTCGGCAATGACCGCGGCGACGGATTCGGGCGCGACGGAGCGCTTGAAGGCGTCTTCGAGATGGAAAGCAAACTTTTCCGCAGTGGCGCCTTTTTCGCCCCGGTAGGGATACGCGTAAGGGATACGGTAGATGTCGCTGGCGAAGGGCTGAAAGCCAGCTTTGTAGGGATTCGTTTTGCTGGTGAGCGACATGGTCAGCAGCGTCCGACCGTGGAAAGCGTCTTCAAAGCAGATGACCGCGGCGCGCTTGGTGTAAGCGCGAGCGATTTTGATGGAGTTTTCGATGGCTTCGGCGCCGGAGTTAACGAGGATGGTTTTCTTGGGGAAATTGCCGGGAGCGAGTGCGTTGAGTTTCTCGGCGACGTCGACGTAACCTTCATAGGGAGTAACGGCGAAGCACAGGTGCAAATATTTTTCAAGCTGTTCGCGGATCGCGGAAAGCACGCGGGGCGAGCGATGGCCGGCGTTGAGGCAGCCGATGCCACCGGCGAAGTCGAGATAGCGAATGCCGTCGACATCTTCGGGGATGGCGCCTTCGGCGCGCGCGGCGAAAATGGGAGTGGCGTTCGATGGGCCGCGCGGGATGGCCGCTTCGCGGCGGGCCATGAGCGCGCGGGATTTCGGGCCGGGGATTTCGGTGCGGATTTGAATCGTCTTCATTGCAACACTCCCTAAGAAAAGAGAAAGTCAAAACCCGCACTCTGAAAACTGCAGGGTGCGGCACGCGCCTGCTTCATGGACTCCGTGTCCCTTCGACCCAGGTGCGTTTCATTCCGTGCCAGGATTCCTCGCTCCGCTCGGAATGACAGTCCTTGCACGCGCGACCCCCAAAACACGCTGCGACACCCGCTACGTTCTGATCTTCGAGCACCAGCGGCAGAATTGCGCGACCTGAGCCGAAGGCGAATCTCCAAATTTCATTTCGTGCCAGCGATGTAAGCCGCGCCAACAGGCCAAGCTTTTGAGCCAGCTAGATTCGTGCTCGCGATTGGGCCAGAGGCGCGCCAAAATCTGCGGAGAAGAAAAAGCAGATTCCTCGTTCCGAGGACTCCGCTCGGAATGGCAGTTGGGTGGATCAGCACCGAAACGGGGTCCAGCGTGCTGGACCCCTACAGAAGCCCCCGCCAATGTCGAATTAGCGCGTGGCATTTCAGTACCAGGCGATGGGGGCTTCGTCGAGATTGACGAAGACCTGTTTGGTTTCGAGATATTCTTCGAGACCCCAGGGGCCGAGTTCGCGGCCGAAACCGGACTGTTTGTAGCCTCCCCACGGCGCTTCGACGTAGGTCGGTTGCATGTGGTTGACCCAAATGATGCCAGCACGGAGAGATTTTACGACGCGGAAAGCCTTGTAAATGTCGCGCGTCCAGACGGCGGCGGCGAGGCCGTAAGGCGTGTCGTTGGCGATGCGGATCGCTTCGGATTCCCCGTCGAAAGGGATGACGGAGGCGACGGGGCCGAAGATTTCTTCGCGGGCGATGCGCGCGGAATTTTGGACGTCATAAAAAATGGTTGGCTCAACGTAGTAGCCTTTGCCGAATTGCTTGGGGCGGCCACCGCCGATGGCGACTTTGGCTTCGATCTTTCCAACGTCGAGATAGGAAGTCACGCGGTCATACTGCTCTTTGCTGACCAGCGGACCCATTTTCGTATCGCGTTCGAGCGGCGCGCCGAGCTTGATGCGCTTGGCCTTTTCAGTAATGGCTTCAACGAATTTGGGATAAATCCTTTTGTCGACGAGGATGCGGCTGCCGGCAGAGCAGACTTCGCCTTGATTGATGAAGACTCCAAAGAGCGCGCCGTCCACGGCGGCTTCCCAATCGGCGTCAGGGAAGAAAATGTTGGGCGATTTACCGCCGAGTTCGAGCGTGACGCGCTTGAGCGTGTCGGCGGCGCTTTTGACGATGATTTTCCCGACCGCGGCGCTGCCAGTGAAAGCAATTTTGTCCACGTTGGGATGCGCGACAATCGCCGCGCCAGCAGTTTCGCCGAAGCCGTTAACGATGTTGACCACGCCCGGCGGCAAGCCCGCTTCTTCGAACCAATTGGCGAATTCGAGCGCGGTGAGAGGAGTTTGCTCGGCGGGCTTGAGCACGCAGGTGCAGCCGGCAGCAATGGCGGGAGCGAGTTTCCAGGCCGCCATGAGCAGCGGATAGTTCCAGGGAATAATCTGGCCGGCAACCCCGATGGGTTCGCGCATGGTGAAGCTCAGAGCGTTGGCGGGAACGGGATTCACGTTGCCGGTCACTTTGTTGGCGAGGCCGCCGTAATACTCGAAGCAAGTGGCGACGTCGGTGATGTCGAATTCGGCTTCTACGATAGGTTTGCCCGTGTTGCGGCACTCGAGTTCGCTGAGCGATGCTGCGTTTTGGCGGATTTTATCGGCGAGCTTGAAGAGAATGCGACCGCGGTCCTGTGCGGTGGTGCCGGGCCAGGGGCCGGAGTCAAAAGCGGCGCGAGCGGCTTTGACAGCTTTATCGATGTCGGCGGCGTTCGAGGAAGCGACCCGGGCGATGACTTCTTCGGTCGAGGGATCGTAGACGGGAAACGTTTCGCCGGAAGCGCTCGGAACCCATTGGCCATTCACGTAGTTTTGGTAAGTGCGGACGCTGGCCTTGGCAATACTGGACATGACTTCCTCCCAAACCTATTTCACAGCGTAGTGGCCGCTGACGCAAGCTTGCGCGCGGCTTTGCGCCTGCCATAAACAAAAAAGCAAAATGCGGCGAGACCAATAAAGGCCAAAGTGCCGCCGAACATCCACGCTTCGTAAGAAAACAGTGAAGTGATTTGTTGCGCGGGGAAAAAGGCCAGAGCGATTCCCAGCATGGTAGTCAAGAGACCGCTCAGACCCGCGGCGATTAGCGTGCCTTTGCTGTAGCGGCCGCGAGTAAAAGACGACTGCCATGCGATGCGCAGCAAGGCACCGAACATATAAAGAAAGGGGATCAGTTGAAGCACGACGGCAAGCGAAAGGAGCTTTTGAAAAGTCTCCTGTACACCGGCACCGGTGAAGCTGAAGTTGATGACCACTAGGATGAGGGAAACCGCGGCGTGTGCGATCAGCGCTGCGTAAGGCGTCGAGTATTTCGGGTGAATTTTGCCGAGCCAGTCGGGCATATAGGCGTCGAGTCCGGCGACAAAGGGGATGCGCGCGGAACCACCAAGCCACGCTGAGCCGATTCCCGCGATGGACAGGCTGAGCATGAGGGCGAAAGGGGCGACGATCCAGTCAATTCCCACGCGTGCAGACATGTGACTAACGGCCTGGACGATTCCTTGAAGCACGCTGATCTGGTCTTTGCTGACCGCAATAAACAAGGTCAGCGTTGTGCCGATGTAGAGTACGCCCGAAAGAACGCCGCCCCAAGCGACGGCTCCGGGAAGCGCTTCGCGCGGGTTTTCAATTTCGTCGCCCATGACCGAGGCAAGCTCCAGGCCCACAAGGCCAAAGCAGATGACGCCGAATGAGTTCAGAACGAATCGCGGGTTCGCGGGAATGCGGAAGTCTGCGGCGGTAACAGACGTTCCGAAACGAAGCCAAACAATGACGCCGAGGATGATCAAGAGTCCGCCGGCAATGAATGTGCCCAGGCCGCCGACGTTGTTAATCCACTTGCCCACACCGAGGCCAACGATGTTGAGGACGACGAGAACGATAAGCAGCGCAAGCGAGGCTGAAAGAGCAAAGGATTTACTTTCGGCAAGCCCAGCATGGGCAGGGCCGAGAACGAAGACTGAAACGCCAACGAAGTACAACATAACTGTCGGCACATACATCATGTTGTTGGTCCAGTAGCACCAGCCGGAAAGAAAACCGTGGAAGTCGCCGAAGACTTCTTTGGCCCAGAGGTAGACGCCACCTTCGCCCGGAAAACGGTAAGCGAGTTCAATGACGGCGATGCCCTGCGGCCAGAAGAAGAGAAGCAGCGAGATGATCCAAAGCCAGACGGTGACGCCGCCGTTGGCGGCAATGGAAGGAACAACGTTCAGGTTGAAGACTGCGACGACAAAGAGCAGAACAAGGTCCCAGCGGCCGAGGACGCGCTTGAGATGGGGTACGTCCCGCGATTCCGAGACCGGCAGCGCCGTAGTGATGACGTCATTCGCCAAGAGATTCCTCGCCGTTCCCGAAGCAACCAACGATAGCGGTCCGTCTCAGAAGGCGGACCCTATAACCGCAAACCCGATTCGCGTCGCACAGTGAGCGTCAGTGGCCCGCGGCACCGACAAAAGCTGCGCCGCGCTCTTGTTGTGCCTTCGCAAGCGCCGGCGCGACTTCTTCGAACACGGCAAGATGTTTGTCGATGTCCGCTTCAGTGTGCTGCACGGAAATGGTCCACTGCTCGTCCCACCAATACGGCTGCGCGAGGACGCCGCGATTGACCATGGCAAACCAGTAGTGTCGCCAGAGATCAATGTCGATTTTCGTCCAGTCGCGGTAGTTGCGGATTTCTTGCGGGTAGAGCATCAGCGCCCCGTTGACGCCGGCGCTGGCGACGTACGCCTGCAAGCCGGATTTCTTGACGATGGCGCGATAGCCTTCCGTGAGTTTCTTGGCGAGACTGTCCACATGCGTGTAGGCCTCGTGCGTGAGGACTTCGCGGAACGTGGCAAGGCCCGCGGCCATAGCGACGCGGTTGGTGTTGTACGTGCCGCCGTGAAAAACCCTGTGCTGCGAGATGAGGTCCATGACGGCGCGGCTTGCGCCAAATGCGCCGAGCGGCAACCCCCCCCGATGGATTTCGCGAGGCAAATCATGTCCGGCTTTACGCCAAAGAATTCGCTGGCGCCCCCCCAGGCAAGTTTCGCGCCGGTTTTCACTTCGTCGAAGATGAGGAGTGCACCATTCTGGTTGCAAATGTCGCGCAATCCCTGGAGAAATCCCGGCTGCGGCAGGCAAAGGCCTACGTTCATCATGATGGGCTCGAGAATGGTGGCGGCGATCTGGCCGGGATTTTCGCGGAAGCGGCGTTCGACGCTTGCGAGATTGTTGAAGACCGCGATCGGGACATTGGCGATGGAAGCTTTGGGAATGCCAGCGCCGCCGGGAACGCTGGAAGGAGCTTCGGGATCGCCGTAATCCTCAGCTTTGGGCTTAACGCTAATAAGAGCGGTATCGTGCAAGCCGTGGTAGCAGCCTTCGAACTTCAAGATCTTTTCGCGGCCGGTGGCGGCACGCGCGATGCGGCAGGCGTGCATGGTGACTTCGGTTCCGCTCGAGCCGAAGCGAACCATTTCGACGGGGTAGCGCTTGCAGATTTCTTCGGCAAGTTCCCATTCCTGATCGTGAGGCATGCCGAAAGTGGTGCCACGATGAAGTTCCTGTTCGACAGCTTTTACCACGGCGGGATGACAGTGGCCAGCCATCAGCGCACCGAAACACAGGTTGTGGTCAATGTATTCGTTGCCATCGAGATCGTGAATACGGCTGCCCTTTCCATCCTTGACAAAAATCGGATAAGGCTCGTAATGGCGATAGTTGCTGGCAACGCCGAGCGGAATTCGCTCAAGCGCCCGTTTGTGCGCCGCGGCAGATTTCGGCGTGCGCTTCTCGTAAGTGGCAAGTTCCTTTTGCAACGCGTCGTACATGATGCTGCTCCGTGGGGATGCAGGTCTGTTCCCTGCGGTCAGTTTGAGGCAATGAAGCCTGTTATCTCACGCGCGCGCAGGCGCGGCCCGCGAGCCGCCCGCGCATAAATCCCTCTGCCCCCTCGTTAGAAATGGAACTTCAGCGCAAATTGCACGAGCCGGGGATCGCGAACGTGCAATACCTGTCCAAACGTTGCGCCGATATTCGAAATGTTGCCGTCCACGGTGTAAAACTGGGCGTGGTTCCAGACATTAAAGATGTCCGCACGAAACTCCATCCGGAGTCTCTCTCTGAATTTGGTCTCCTTCGAGAAGCTCATATCCCAGTTATTGATTCCGGGACCGCAGCAAATCGAGCGAGGAGCATTTCCAATCGTGCCGAGCACTGGTCCGCCGTTGCTCGGATCATTGGAAAAGAGATTAGGGTCAAAAACGAAGCCGCCATTCTTGCGTATATCCTGGGTGTGAAATGGCGCAACGAGGTTGGGCTGGCCAGGCGCTTCGAAGTCAAACGTGGTATCAAGCAGTTCGATATCGTCCTGCGAAGTTATTCGGATCGGGAACCCGCTCTGGAAGGACAGAATTCCCGAAGCCTGCCAGCCGTTGAGTAGCTTGCCCTTGAAGCCGTCCATCTGCGGAGCGGGAAGGTCCCAAACATAGTTGAAGACGAAGCGCTGACGCGCGTCATAGTTCGATAGCCCGTAGGTGGCGTTGAAATTAAGGGGGTTGAGGGCGCTCTCAAAACTCGAAGCGTTGTCCAGGGATTTGCTGAAGGTGTAAGAAGCCTGGAATTGCAAACCGTGCGAAAAACGCTTCTCGAAGAGGGCTTGCAGCGAATTATAGTTCGAGTGGGCGATCGTGTCCTCACTGAAGATGCCCGAAAACACAGGAGCTCCCGCGGCAATCGGGCAACCTTGACCGGTTGGTGAAATGGGGTTGCAGAGCGGAGACGAATAGATACGAGTTCCCGCAATGGTTATCAGCTTGGGCGCACCGCCTGTCGTAACGCTGGCGACGCACGATGGGTCTGGGTTCGCCACGATCGGGCAGGGAACATTTTGTCCGTTCGGCCCACCAGGCTTGTACGGCAGGCGGATACTCTCGCCCGGGTTAAGCATAAACTGATAATTGGAGTCTTCCCCAAAGGGACCGCAACCTTGCCCCAGGGAAGCTAGATCCAGACAGGTGTACGGATTGCCCGGATTCACCTCGTAAGTCGCAAGCAAACGGTGTCCTTGAGAGCCCACGTATCCGATTTGGAACAGCATGTTACCCGGCAGCTCACGTTTGAAGGTCAAGTTGTACTGTTCGGTGTATTGCGTGCGCATGTGAGCAGGAAACTGGCCAAAATAGACACTGCTGAGGAAGTTTGACCAATCCAGCGGTTTGCCACGCGGCGGCGTCAAGATTCCGTTGAAGGGATTGGAAAAGACGTCTCCCGCCTGATCCACGAAAGGTGTCTGAAGAAACGGTGAAGAGATGAAGTTGCTGCCGCCAAAAGGCGGCTCAGCGCTGAATTGCTCGAGAACGAGCTGTTCGATGGGATTATAGAAAATGCCGTACCCCGTGCTGATGCTGGTCTTGCCGGGCCCGCCAGTGAGTTTCGACAGCCAGCCGTCGCGCGCGCCGGGGCTCCAGTTCAAGCCAAGGCGAGGCGCAAAGGCTTTGTAATAGGTGCTTGTGAGGCCCTTGGGGACACCTTTATCTCCGGGGAATAACAAGCCTATGGGCGTAACGCCAGCTTCATCGCACCCGCCGTCAGCCTGAGTGCCGTCAAAAAGCGGATTGCTCGCGTCGAGCTTGCAAGGATAGATGGTGGAACGCTGGCCGGGCCGGAAAGTCTGGACCTTCTGGCCGGCATCGGCCAGGGGCGTATTGAGCTCCCAGCGCAAACCATAGTTCAACGTCACATTGGGTTTGAGCTTCCAACTGTCTTGGGCAAACAAATAGAGAGATTTGGTGCGGACCAGTTCGTGCTGAGCCGAACCTTGTGTAAGGCTGTTGGCCCATCCAAGAAGGTAATCCGGGAAGATGCTGGAAGATCCGATATCATCTCCACTGATCGCCGAACAATTCGATGGCTGGTTTGGATCCGCCGGTGGAGGGCAGATGCCAGGATCACTGTTAAAAACAATCCAGCCATTGATGTCGAAATAGAGAAGCTGATCGAACTTCTGATGACGGAAGTCGCCGCCAAACTTCAGGCTATGATTGCCGACGATTTTGTCGAGGTTGTCGCTGAATTGGAGGGTGTTGCCAACTTGAGGCAATTGCCCGCCGGCGTTATTGCCGATGGAGAACCCGCCGTTCAACTGGATGAATGGTACGCCTTCTTTGGAAGCACCGAGTCCGCTGTGGAGGCCAAAGTCGGGATTGGTTGCACAAGGTGGAGAAGCATTTGTGGGCGGCTGACCGGTTGACAGGCAATTCCCATTGGCATCCACAAGGGGCGTGTCGGTTTGGCCGGTAAAACAAAAAGCTTTTGCGGGGCCGCTACCGCAGGAACTCTGAATCACGTTGGTCTTGGTGGGAGTATCAAATCTGAGTTGGCCTTCCCGGAAGTAGCTAAACCGGAATTCATTTACAACCGACGCGACGAACGTCGACGTGTGGCTGACGTTAATCTGCTGCGTCCGCGTAGCATACACCCCGGGAAAGTTGCCAAGCGGCGCACCCTCGGCCTGGAACTTCGCGAACGGGTCCAGCGTGTTATCGTCATCGAAGTAGTAGTAGATGGCCGTCCTCTGGTTGCTGTTGAAATAATGGTCAACTCTGATCTGGAACTGGTCACCGCGATCTCTTCGGTTCGGGACGCTGAAGACCTCACTGTTGGTTCCGCCTGAGCCAGGAACGTACTGCAAGAGAGAAAGAGCTACGGGGTCAAAGCATTGCGAAGGAATTGTGTTCGTGGGGAAAAGGCTATATTGAGGGAAAGCAGCATTGTTATAGGGAATACCCTGAGCTGGCTGCCCCGGAGCGGAAAGAGCGGCCGGAATCGTTCCATTGATCACATCACTCAACAGCCCCTGCTGGTTTGCGTTTAGCGCCGGACTGGCGCTGCCGCTGCCGCAGCGATTTTGCAGGATGCTCGCAGTGGTCGGATCAATCAGGGAACCGGCGAAGGGTGTGCCGCTGGAAAAGTCTCCAGACAAGTCGGTTGCGGTGGGTACCGTAACTGGCTGGGAAACGACACCCTGCACGATTCTGCGCCCTTCGTAGGAACCAAAAAAGAAAGTCTTGTCTTTCTTAATGGGTCCGCCAAAGGTGCCACCAAACTGATTTTGTTTGAAAGCCGGTTTGGGAGATGCGGAAAAAGTGAAGGGGTGAGCGTTCAAAACGTCATTGCGGAAAAACTCGTAGAAGCTTCCGTGCAGATCGTTCGTGCCTGATTTCGTGACCACGTTGACCACGGCGCCCGAGTTGCGGCCGTATTCCGCATCAAAGGAGTTGGAGATGACGCGGAACTCCTCGATGCTGTCTGGAGACGGCTGCACGGCAGGCAGGTTGGCAAACAAATCGTTTCCATCGCCGCCGTTTACAGTGTAATTGTTGGAGCGGCCGCGGCCGCCATTGACTGTGACCACGCCCGCCTTGTCCGAGCCATAAAAGAGATCGTTTCCAAGCTGCGACTGCACGCCGGGTTGAAGTTGAAGCAATTGGTAGACGTCGCGCTGGTTGAGAGGCAACTGCGTAGAGGAGCGTTCATTGACAACCGCGCCGAGCTGTGTAGACGTGGTGTCAATCACCGGCGGAGTGCCGGTTACTTCCAGGACTTCGGTGGAGCCGCCCACCTGCAAGGAGATGTCAATGCTTACGACTTCGTTGAGGTTGAGCGCGATTCCTTTAAGGGAGGATTTTTTGAAGCCCTGACTCACCGCGTCGACTTCGTACGTTCCAATGGGCACTTCGAGAAAGACGTATTCCCCGACGGCGCCGGTTTGCACTTCCCGTGTGGCGTGATTTGCTTCATTGATTAGAGTGACCGTGGCGCCCACCACCGCGCCGCCGCTCGGATCCGTCACTGTGCCACGGATGCGGCCGCCGGTGCTCTGCGCGTTCGACTGAGGCGTAGATAAGGTGATTGCGACAAGACTGAGAGCAAACAGAATGCTGCGGCCACACGACGAGAGAAGCCCCAAGTAGAAACCCCGTGCTTTCATGAACTCACCCCTTGCCCACGAGCATGCTTTCGCGGTTGCTGTGTACCTCAAACCTTACTATAATCTCGCAAACTTAGAGAAAGTTAACGATGGTGTCAAGCAGAAAGAATTTATCGGAAGGATTAGCGGCTCCGCGCGGAACACGGCTGCTGCGCATCAGCGAAGTGGCCCGCCGCGTGGGAATCTCTTCTTCTGCGCTGCGCGCCTGGGAAGCACTTGGGCTAGTGACTCCGCAACGCACACAGAGCCGTTACCGGCTCTATGGCGAATCCGACGTTCGGTTGTTGCAGCGAGCGATTTTTCTGCGGCGTGCGCGCGGCCTGAATCCGCCGGCCATCGTTCATGTGCTGAAGCATCAGGGCGTGGTGTCTCCGGGCGCGGAGGGCACACTTGCTCCGGGGCAGCGCTTTCGGCGCTTGCGCGTGAAGCGCGGTCTTTCTCTTGCGCAAGTGGCCAAAGCCACGGGCGTTTCCGTCGGTTTTCTTAGCGCGCTCGAACGAGGGCAAATGCGTTCGTCGGTGGCAACGTTGCGCCGCATCGCTAAGTTCTATCGCACGAACATCCTTGCACTCTTCGAGACCGCCGGCGAACATCAGCGCTTGGTCCGGCCATCGGAAAGGAAAATTCTCGAAACCACGCCGGATGTTCGCATGGAACTGCTGGCCTGGGGCAATACCGCCATGGAGCCTCATCTTTTTCGTGTGAAACCCGGCGGAGGCAGCGGCGAATCGTACTCTCACGAGGGAGAGGAATTCTTGCACGTGCTTCGCGGAGATTTTGAAATCTGGCTGAACAAGAGCGAGCATTACCGTTTGAAACCCGGCGACAGCCTTTATTTTGAAAGCTCGATTCCGCATCGCTGGAGGAATCCGGGGCGCACGGAAACCTGGGTGCTGTGGATCAACACGCCACCCACATTTTGAGAGACAGGTCACGAAAAGGGATCTTACCGAGATGAAAAACCGTTTGAGCATCACCGTGCTTCCGGTTTTGGCGATCCTTCTTGGCATGGCCAGTACCGCGAAAGCGCAGGGCCTCGTTGTCAAACCGGCGGATATCATCGTGATCCACGGGCGCGTATACACCGAAAACCCGAAGCAGCCCTGGGCCCAGGCTGTCGCCATTCACGGAGCCAAAATCGTAGCCGTGGGCGACGATGCCGCGATTCAGAAAATGCGCGGCATGGGCACGAAAGTGATCGATGCAGCCGGAAGGGTGGTTCTCCCGGGATTCACCGATTGTCACATTCATTTTCTTAGCGGTGCGCTTGGTCTAGGCCGCGTGAATCTCGAAGGGGCAAAGGATGTAGCGGACATTCAAAAAAGGCTGCGCGAATACGCAGCGAAACATCCCGGTGGGGATTGGATTCTCGGCCGGGGCTGGGATTATGCGATGTTCGGTCCCGAAGCTCTTCCCCACAAGAAATACCTTGATGAGATTTTTTCCGATCGCCCTGTTTTTCTCGGAGGGTATGACGGGCACACGGGCTGGGCTGATTCGAAAGCCCTCGAACTGGCAGGCATTACGCGCGAAACGCCCAATCCCCCAAATGGCATCATCGTGCGCGATGCGCAAACCGGCGAAGCCACCGGCGCATTGAAAGAAGCGGCTCAAGAACTGGTGAGGAAAGTAGTTCCGCAACCCACTCGCGCCGAAAAACTGCTAGCTTTGCGGGCGGGAGTGAAATGGGCGAATGCCAACGGCATCACGCGCGTCCACAGCGCCGGCGGCGATTTTGAGATTCTCAGCCTGTATGAGGAAATGCGCAGCCGTGGCGACCTCAGTGTGCGAATGTATATCGCCTATTTTTTGGATCCCCCCTCGCTGCGGTCTCAGGATCTGGATGCCATCGAAGGTGCTCGCAAGAAATTCCACGACGAATGGATTGACGCGGGCGCCGTGAAATTCATGGTGGATGGTGTGATTGAGTCCCACACCGCGGCCATGCTCGATCCTTACAGTGATGACCCTTCCTTGAAGGGCAAGCCTTTCTGGGAACCCGCAAATTACAATGCTGCAGTAGCGGAGCTCGACAAGCGCGGATTACAGCTCTTCACGCACGCCATTGGGGACTACGGCATTCGCATGGCGCTGAATGCTTATGAGAGCGCGGCGGCGCAAAACCATTTGAAGGATCGCCGATCTCGTATCGAGCATATTGAAACTGCCGCAGCGGCTGACATCCCGCGATTTGGGAGGCTCGGCGTGATCGCCAGCATGGAGCCGCTGCATGCTTACCCTAACGCCGATACGCTCGACGTTTGGGCGCGCAACATCGGCCCGGATCGCGCTTCACGGGCCTGGGCATGGAAAAGCATCGCCGCTGGCGGAGGGCGCTTGGCGTTTGGCAGCGACTGGCCGGTGGTGACTCTAAATCCGTGGGAGGGAATTCAAACGGCGGTCACGCGGCAAACAGCGGAGGGCATTCCGGAAGCGGGATTCGTCCCCGAACAAAAGCTAACGGTTGAGCAAGCTGTTGATGGCTACACGCTGGGAGCAGCGTTCGCAGGACGCCGTGAGAAAACCGAAGGTTCACTCGAAGCGGGCAAGCTCGCCGACCTGATGGTCATTTCGCAGAACATTTTTGACATTGATCCGCATAAGATTGGAGCGACCAAGGTGGTTGACACGATTGTTGGGGGGCGCCTGGTTTATCAGGTTGATTCGAAGTAGCGGAGGGGCGATGAAACGTCGCGCGATGCTTCTGGGAGTGCTTGCGGTTTCGCTGGCGTGCGGCGCTTGCGGGAAGAAAGAGGAATCCTTGAGTCTTCTCGTTTGGGAAGGCTATTCGGACGAATCCGCCGTTCACGATTTCGAGCAAAACCATCACTGCAAGATTTCTGCCGCATACATGGGCTCGAGCGATGAGCTCATTGCCAAGCTGCGCGGGGGCAGCGCTTCGAATTATGACGTGATTTCCCCATCGAGCGACGTGGCCGCATCGATCGCGCGGACGGGACTGGCCGCTCCGCTGGACCTTACCAAGCTGCCCTCCTATTCGCAGCTCTCTTCGAAGCTTCGCGACTTGCCGCTGGTCAAAGCCAATGGCCAGGTCTACGGAGTTCCATTCATGTGGGGGCCGAATCCGCTGCTTTACGACACGACCGCTTTCGCAAAGCCGCCGGATTCCTGGGCCATCCTTTGGGATCCCAGGTACAAAGGAAAGATTTCGGTATGGGATGATCTGTCCACCGTTTATATGGCGGCGCAAATTCTCGGCTATGACAAGCCGGATCCCTCGCACCTCTACAACTTGACCGACGAAGAACTTGCAGCGGTGAAGAAAGAGCTGATCGAGCTGAAGCCCAACATTCGCAAGATCTGGTCCACTGGCGGCGAACTCACCAATCTTTTCCAGAATCACGAGGTTGTTCTCGCCATGGGATGGCCGCTCAACACCAATGATCTCCGAAAAGCAAACTTCCCGGTCGGAGAAGTCATTCCAAAGGAAAACACGACGGGATGGATCGACCACCTGATGATCACCGCCGCCAGCAGCCACAAAGAACTTGCTCTCGCCTTTCTCGAGTACATGAGCGAAGCCAAGACGCAAAAATTGGTGACCGACCGGACGCACTATACTCCCGCAAATCCCGAGGCGGCGCAGTTCCTCACGGCGGACGAAACCAAGGGCCTGCACCTCGACAACCCCGACGCTTACATGCAGCGAATCTACTTCTGGCAGGATGTACCACGGCGCGCCAAATACAACGAAATTTGGAATGAGGTGAAGGCCGCGCAGTGAGCGCATCTCCCGCCAATCCGCCGGAGCAAACCACCGCCGAAGCCACAGCCCTCCTTGAAGTGCGCAGCGTAGGCAAACGTTTTGGTTCGACGCAGGTTTTGAAGAACATTTCTTTAGACATCGCCTCCGGAGAATTTCTGACGCTTCTTGGCGAAAGCGGCTCCGGGAAAACGACTTTGCTTCGCCTGATCGCCGGGTTCGAACAGCCCAGTGCAGGAGAAATCTGGATGGGCGGGGAGCGTCTGGACATCCTGCCGCCTTACAAGCGTCCGGTGAATACCGTTTTTCAGAACTACGCCTTGTTTCCGCACCTCAGCGCGCGCGACAACGTGGCTTACGGACTTCGCGTTAAGGGAACACCCGCCAGTGAAACCAGCAGCCGGGTGGAAGAGGCTCTTTCTTTGGTCAAAATGCAAGGATTTGCGGCTTCGCGGCCTTCTCAATTGAGTGGCGGCCAGCAGCAACGCATCGCGCTTGCGCGAGCACTTGTGAATCGCCCGCAATTGCTCCTGCTTGACGAGCCCCTCTCAGCGCTGGACGCAAATCTTCGCAAACAAATGCAAAGCGAGTTGAAGGCACTCCAGCGCGAAATCGGCATCACGTTTCTGTTTGTCACGCACGACCAAGAAGAAGCAATGGCGCTTTCTGACCGCATAGCACTGCTGCGGGACGGCGCGCTGGAGCAAATCGCATGGCCACGCGAGATTTATGCGCGCCCCGCCACCGCGTACACCGCACAGTTTATCGGCCAGACCAATCTCCTGCGCGGTGAGATTCGCGGCAGCATTGCCACTTGCGGTGCGCTGCGCTGGCCTCTAGAAGAGGCGGACGGCCCAGTGATTTTTTCACTTCGGCCAGAAGCGATTCGCCTTTCTGCGGACGGGAAGCGGCAGGCAAGTGAAGTAAAGTTTCGCGCGGTGATCCGCCAGCAACTTTACGGCGGTTCAAGCGAGACACTCGAAGTGGATTGCGGCAATGGCCAGATGTTGCGCGTTCGCATCCCGGCGTGCGGTCCGCTCGCGGGCGAACGAGAATTTGTCTTTTCGATTTCGGACGCGATCCGCGTCAAGGAGTAGCTACTCCCAGCTGAATCATGTATTCGCGCACTTACAAGTCGCTCGTTTCCATCCCCCCGCTGTTCTGGGTCGGCGCGTTCCTGCTGCTTCCCTACGCGCTCATGTTCGCGCACAGTCTTTGGGCTGTTCGTGAAGGCGTCATCGTTCATGAGTGGAATTGGAGCAATTACAAGATTCTCTTTGCGAACCCGCTCTACGCCCAGGTGCTCTTCCGCACCATGCGCATCGCGGCTTCGGTCACACTCTGTTCGCTCCTTCTCGGCTATCCGCTCGCCTACTATCTAGCTTTTCACGCGGGCGCACGAAAAGAGCTTCTCTATCAGCTTGTCATCGTGCCGCTGTGGGTCAGCTATCTGGTGCGCGGCTACGCCTGGAAGACGATTCTTGGCAGCGAGGGCGTCCTCAATGGTTTCCTGCAATACTTGCATCTCAGGCACGAGCCGGTCGGATTTTTCCTCTACAGCCCTTTTGCCGTGGTGCTCATGCTGACGCACATCTACACGCCGTTCGTGTTTCTTCCCATTTACGCGGCGCTGGAGCACATCCCCCGACCGCTCCTCGAAGCTTCCCAGGACCTCGGCGCCAGCTCCTTGCAAACCTTCCGGCGCGTCATCCTCCCACTTTCGATGCCGGGGCTGCTTGCGGGCGCAACGTTTGCGTTTGTTCTGTCGCTCGGCGATTTCCTTGCGCCTATCCTGGTCGGCGGGCCTTCTGGCACGATGATCGCGAACGTTGTCGAGAGTCTATTCGGGGCAGCGTTTGACTGGCCGCTGGGTGCAGCGATTTCCGTGGGGATTCTCGTGATTACGATTTCTTTGCTTTTGCTGAGCGAATTCCTCGAAAAGCGCTGGGCCTTCAAATGAGCGAGCGACGCACAACCCGCCGGTCGCCGCTCCTCGCCCTCTACGCGGCGTCCGTTTTTGCTTTCATCTATTTGCCCATCGTCGTGCTCATCCTTTATTCCTTCAATCGCGATGGCGTCGGCGGCTTTCCTCCGCGCCACCTCACGCTGAATTGGTACGCACAACTCTTGGTCGACTCTTCCATCTGGGATTCCGTTTTGAACAGCTTAATGGTAGCTTCCGGCAGCGTCGTCCTGTCGCTGACGCTCGGCTTGCTTGCGGCCCTCGCTCTCGACCGCGCCGACTTCCCCGGCAAGAGGCTGTTCCGCCGCCTCGTGCTCCTCCCCCTAATTCTTCCCGGCATCATTACCGGCCTTTCCCTTTTGATGTCCGCTGTTTTTGCCGGAGTGCCGCTCAGTTTGCTTACGGTTTTTCTCGGCCACGGTACAAGCCTCATTTCCGTGGCAACCACAGAACTCTTCGCAGGCTTGCAGAAACTGGACCGCGCTCAGGAAGAAGCCTCGCTCGACCTTGGCGCTACGCCGTGGCAAACCTTTTGGCGGATTACTCTGCCCAATCTCAAACTCTCCCTCATCGCGGCTGGATTACTCATCTTCACGCTCTCAATGGACGAAATCGCCGTGACATTCTTTCTGATCGGCCGCGACAATACGCTTCCCCTGGAAATCTGGGGCCGTCTCCGCCGCGGCATCACGCCGGAAATCAACGCCGTTTCCACTTTGATCTTTGTCGTCTCGGTGGGCCTCATCGTCATCTGGTATCATTTGCGCTCCCGCAGCCTCGGTGCCCAGGCCCGGGAACTAATCGAAAAGCCTTAGGATCTGGAGAGAGCCAATGATGCAATTCGCGCTTCGACGCTGGAAGTCTGTCCTCCTTACACTGCTTTTTTCCTTGCTGATGCTTTCACGCGCCACCGCGCAATCTGCTCCCTTCGATATCGTCATCACCAACGGCCGCATCGTGGACGGCTCGGGCTCGCCCTGGTTTTCGGGCGACCTCGGGATTCGCACAGGAAAAATCGCCGCGATCGGCAATCTCACAGCCGAAAAACGCACGCGCACGATTGACGCACATCGCCAGGTGGTCGCCCCAGGCTTCATTGACATGCTGGGCCAGTCGGAGTTGACGATCCTCGTGGACCCCCGCCTGCCGTCAAAAATCTACCAGGGCATTACCACGGAAATTACCGGCGAAGGAGAATCCGTTGCGCCGATGAACGACGCCATTCGCCGTGAAGGCAAGAAGGGATTCGATCTCCTTGGCATCCAAGCCGACTGGCAAGCGTTCCGTCAATATTTCGCTCGCCTGGATAAACAAGGCATCGGCATCAATGTCGCGGATTATGTCGGAGCCACTACCGTGCGCCGTATGGTTCTCGGTGATGACGACGTTATTCAAAAACCGTCCCAGCTTGATCAAATGAAACACCTCGTGCACCAAGCGATGCTTGATGGCGTCGTCGGCGTTTCCACTTCCCTGGAATATCCGCCTGCTCCGTATGCCAAGACGGAAGAACTGATTGTGCTCGCCTCCGAAGCTTCGCGTCTTGGCGGCATCTATGCCACGCACATGCGCAGCGAGAGCACCGCCATCCTGCCATCGCTCGACGAAGTCATTCGCATCGCTCGCGAGGCGCACATTCCTGTGGAGATCTGGCATTTCAAGGTTGCCGGCAGGCCTTCCTTCGGACACATGCCCGAAGCCATCGCCAAAATTGAATCGGCGCGCGCTCAGGGCGTGGACATTGCCGCGGACACCTATGCTTACACCGCGTGGGGCAATGGCCTTTCCGCTTTCATTCCTCCCTGGGCCCACGATGGTGGAACCGCGAAACTTCTCGAACGCCTGAAAGATCCCGCGGCTCGCGAGCGCATCCGCAAGGACATGCTCACGCCTTCCGACGAGTGGGAAAACGAATGGCAGCAAATCCCCGGCCCCGAAGCCATCCTGATCGGCTCGGTGCAAAATCCGAAGCTCCTGCCACTGCAAGGAAAGACCATCGCCGACGTCGCCAAGTTGTGGAACAAGGATCCCATGGACACCATCTTCGACCTTTTGCTTCAGGATGACGCCGCCACGGGCGTCGCGGTCTATGGCATGTCCGAGCCCGACGTCGTGCTCGGTCTGCAACAGCCGTGGGTGTCCGTTGACAATGATTCTTCAGGCGCATCACCCGAGGGAATTCTGGGGCGAGAACATGCACATCCCCGCGCTTACGGCACGTTCCCGCGCATCCTCCGCAAATATGTCCGCGAAGAGCGTAAGCTCACGCTCGAAGACGCCATCCGCAAATTTTCCTCGCTTCCCTCGCAACGCTTGCGTCTGGAAGGCCGCGGCTTGCTCCGCGTAGGCATGTGGGCCGACGTCACGATCTTCGATCCCGCAACCATTCGCGATCTCGCCACGTTCGATAATCCCAATCAACTTTCGCAAGGAATGGACTACGTCCTGGTCAACGGCGTTCCAGTCATCGACCAAGGAAAGATGACCGGCGCGCGTCCGGGAAAAGTCCTTCGCGGCCCCGGCTATGCTCCATGAAATTCCAGCATAAAATTTTGCAGTTTATTTTGGGGGTGAATCATGTCGCCAGATGCGCGTTTGATGTGTGGAATTAGCCTGATCCTTGTTCCCACCATCGTTTACGGGGGACTGACGGTTTTGAATGTGGTTTCGAATGGCGCATTCGGAACCGCAGGGCCCAAAAACCTGTCA
>Ga0126369_10000415_pt1 | contig 27988 bp, 23 predicted proteins | sample PanSoiMetaPlot_1_FD_109646 | JGI IMG/M metagenome (GOLD analysis project Ga0126369, IMG submission 109646) | Tropical forest soil microbial communities from Panama - MetaG Plot_1 | ecosystem: Environmental > Terrestrial > Soil > Tropical forest > Bulk soil | place: Panama | collected 2016-02-17
ACCACCACCCCGATGAGACCCCGCCCGATGCCGAGCTTGAGGCCGGCAAGGATGAACGGCACCGCCGATGGCAGCGACAGCTTGAAGAAGATCTGTCGCGGCGTCGCGCCAAAGCTGCGCAACATCTCGATCAGCCGCGCACTGGTCGTGCGCAGGCCCGCCTCAGTGTTGATGGTAACCGGGAACAGCACCAGGAAAATCACAACCAGCACCTTCGACCAAATGCCGATGCCGAGCCAGAGTATGAACAACGGCGCGAGTGCTATGGTGGGCGTTGCATAGAGCCCCGCAATCCACGGCTGCAGAATCTTCTTGCCCAGTTCGCTGCTCGCCATCGCAAAACCGATCACGATCCCGAGCAGGCTTGCAATCACATATCCGATGGCAAATTCGGCCGCGCTGATTGCGATATGCGGCCACAGCTGGCCAGTGACTGCGAGGTTATAAATGGCAGCAAAAATCTGCGTTGGGGCGGCCAGGAACAACGCGTTGGCGACCACCACGCGGCTCAGGAATTCCCAGAGGGCTAGCCCTGCTAAGATCGAGAGCAACCCCGCACAGTACCGTCCCACCGGGCGCGCAGGCTTTTGGGCCCGCGGCCGTTGGACCGCTCCGGTTTCGCCCAAGGAGCTGTTTTCAATCGTCGCCATCGATTTCAAAGGGTTCAATCCGACACCGCCGTCACTCCTGGCAATAGCAGGCGATTGACATCCAAGCCGCGAGGCAGATCGCCGAGCTCTTCGAGTGCCGCCATGAGGGCTTTGAGCCGCGCAATCGAGACCCGGCCAGTCGGCTCAAAAAACTCCCCCCTGCGATAGAAATCATAGGCCTTCTCGACCTCGTCCGCCTTGAGACCGCTGGCCTTCACCATCATGGCGACTGCTTCCTGGCGATTGCGATCATCCTCGAACCAGGTGACGGCCTTGGCGTGGGCATCGAGCAGGCGCCGCAGGAGCACCTTGTGGCCGTTCGCCCAGGGGACGCTGACCACGGTGCCGGAAAAAGGCAATTCGGGCGCGAAGTCGGCTGTGAGACCCAATTCGTTGAATCCGTTCGCCACCGCCTGGAAACTGGACGGCGGCAGCAGAATAGCGGCATCGACCGCGCCCGACTGCAGTGCCGCGGCACGCGCCACGGTCGCACCCGCGAACACCATGTCAAAGTCGCCGGGCTTGATGCCGCTCGGCGCCAGCATGCGCTCCACATAGATGCGGGTGATGTCCTTGGGGCCGCCGAGCGAGATGACCTTGCCCTTGAGGTCGCGCAAGCTCTTGATCTGCGGTTTTGCCACCAGCGCATAGGGCGGCGACTGGGATTCGAAGCGAACAATCGCGATCGGTGCGCCCTTTTCGATGGCGCGGATCGGATCGACCAGGCCGGTCGATATGGTAATGTCCAGCGAGCCCGCGGTGAGCTGCTGAATGACGGCGGCGCTCGACGGCACGAAGACGAGATCGATCTTGATGTCCTGTTCAGCAAAGAGGCCTTTGTTGATGCCGATGAAGACCGGCCACAGGTTCGCCGAAGCCGAGCCGACCGTGCCGACGATCACGGTATCGGCTGCACCGGCGACGGGCATGACCGCAAAGGCCGAGGCGAATGCCAGTCCGCGCACTATAAGTCCAAACAATCCGGACGTTTGCATGATGCCCTCCATTCGCGCAGCGCGCCTCGACGGCAGCCACGGTATATAACGGCAGCCGCGGGTAAATGGCCGCGCCATTTTGTTCCCCTCCCCCGCTTGCGGGGGAGGGTTGGGGAGGGGGCTCTTGCAGCGAGTCTACGCCGTGGAGTTGGCCCCCTCCCTAGCCCTCCCCCGCAAGCGGGGGAGGGGAACTTTGGCGCGTACGGTCGCGTAAATCGAGGTGTTAATCTTCGCCATAAAGCCTAATCGCTCAACTGCGTCAGTCCCGGCATGAACAGACTATCGACCGGCATGGCGCGGGGAATATCACCAAGCTCTTGCAGGGCTTCCAGCACCTTGCCAAGCCTCGCACGGGAAATCGCGCCGGTCGTTTCAAAGAAATGTCCGTCGTGGAGGAAGTCGTAGCTCCTCTCGACATCCTCGGGCTTGAGGCTGCTCACGGCGAGCATGATGTCGACGGCTTCGCGACGGTTTGCCGGGTCCTCCAGCCAAAGGATCGCCTTCGAATAGGTGGCCAGATAGGTTTGCGCCGTCTTCATGTTGCGGCTGGCCCAGGTGCGATTGACCGACACGCCAGAAAACGGCAGGTCCACCGTTTCGGCGGTCATGCCGAGATTGCGGTAGCCAGCCGCTTCGGCGTGGAAATTATAGGGCGTGGTCAGGAGCGCGGCATCGGCCGCTCCGGATTGCAGGGCTGCCATCCGGGCCGAGGTGGCGCCGGCGAAGATCAGGTCGACATCGCGCGGCGCGACGCCGCCTGCGCCCAGCATGCGCTCGAAGAAAATCCGCGTTATGTCCCTTGGCCCGCCGACCGATACGGTCTTGCCCTTGAGGTCGGCCATGGATTTGATCGCCGGTTGGGCAAGCAGTGCATAGGGCGGTTTCTGGGTCTCGATGCGGATGAGCGCAACCGGCGCGCCCTTCTCGACGGCGCGGATCGGATCCACGAGACCGCTGCCGACGCTGACATTGATGGAATTGGCGGCAAGCTGCTGGATCACGCTCGCATTCGATTGCGCGAAGACAAGGTTTATCTTGATATCCGCCGCCTGGAAGAAGCCCTTGCTGATGCCGATGTGGATCGGCCACAGATTGGTCGAGCCGGACGATACGCCTCCCGCAATGATGGTTTCGGCCGCGTTTGCGGGTCGCGCGAGCAGGAGCGATGCGGCGAGGGACAATGCGATGGTGGCGCCAACTCGGATGCCGGACCTGTTCCGAGGCAATGGAGCGAGTGCCCCCCCTTCCACTCGTTGCCAATGCCGTAGGATGTAGCCACCCTCCCCTGGAGGGGGAGGGCCGGACTGCCGAAGGCAGTCCGGGGTGGGGTGCCCTCCGCCCTGGCCCTTCCGCGCATGAGGGCGACAGCCGATTTCGATTTGGGAGGACTTGCGCCAGGCCATCACGCGTCTCCGCGATGTGCCGCCGCGGCGGGCGACAGATAGAACTCCGCGATTTCGGCGCCGGTGGTGCGCCAGACGCCCTCATGGCGACAGATGTATTCGAGCGCGGCGTCGAGTGCACCGATGCGATGGGGCACCCCGCTGATGTAAGGGTGGAGCGCGATCGGAAGCACGCGGCCGCAGTCGGCACCCTCGCGATACAGCACGTCGAAGGTGCGGCAGATCAGGTCGCGGAACTCGGGAGGCGACACGTACATGCGTTCATAGGCGGGCTTGTCGTTGGTCTGCTGCGGGTAAGGCACCGAGACCAGACGGCGGTCATCATCGAGATGCATGATGTAGGGCTGGTCGTCATTGCACCAGTCGCACACATATTGGCAGCCTTCGGCAGCCAGGAGGTCGAGAGACTCCCAGGTTTCCTGCAAGCCTGAACTGAGCCAGCCCTTCGGCCGTTTCCCGGCGGCACGTTCGATGGTCGTAAAGGTGCGTTTTATGATGTGGGCTTCCTCGCCGGGTGGCGCCTCATTCAGGCGGCGCGTGTTGCTTTCATTATGGCCCATCCATTCCCATTTGCGCTTGTTGCCTTCCTCGAGGATGACCGGGTGGTGGTCGCACAGCGAGCTGTTGAGTGCGACGGAGCCGCGGATGCCGTAACGGTCCAACACCTCCATCAAGCGCCATACGCCGACGCGGTTGCCGTAGTCGCGCTCCGACCACATCACGACGTCGGGGATTTTGCCTGCTCCTCCGTAGCCGCCGGGTCGCTCTTCGAGCGAGAAATATTCGATATTGGGGATGACCCAAAGCGCGAGCCTGGCGCCATTCGGCCACGCGAGTTTGGGGCGGCGAATGATGGGAGAGTACGGAAACGGCCCGTATGAACGCGGCTTCATATCGGCTCACCTTAAGCGGAAACGGAATCCAAAGGACCGTTGATTTCCCCGACTTCGTCACGACATTCTGCCATCAGAGGTCTTCGAAATCGCTTGCCATCGACTCTTCTCCCACATCCACGCCGGATGTATGTTACGCCCATGACAGCAGGCTTTTTGTACAACCTGGCGGGATGGCTGACCATTGCGTCGGCATTGGCGGTTGTTTGGTATTTTTGGACACGCTTCGGACTCTGGGCGAAATTCAAGAAAGATTTTCAGGATGCCCTCGACGAGGGGCGAGGGCCACCTGAATCACCTGCTTGACGACGCCAGATGGTCTTGACGCGGCCCCCATCGCACCCCATCCCTAGTTGATCAGTCGGCCGGACGGCCGCTCCGGCATTTCTCCATACCCCCTTAAAAGGGGATCGGGACGCCGGGGAGGAAAGTCCGGGCTCCATGGACATACGGTGCCGGATAACGTCCGGCGGGGGTGACCCCAGGGACAGTGCCACAGAGAACAGACCGCCGCGGCACCCCTCCCCCGCACCTCCTCGAATTCGGGGAAGGGGAGATGGGCCGCGGTAAGGGTGAAACGGTGCGGTAAGAGCGCACCGCGTTTGCGGCAACGCAAGCGGCACGGCAAACCCCACCGGGAGCAAAACCGAATAGGGGCGGCATGGAGGCTGCTCTCGCGCAAGCGGGCGGCGCTCCAGGATGGATGTCCGAATCCTGCCGTCCGGGTAGGTTGCTCGAAGCGCCGGGCAACCGGCGTTCCAGAGGAATGGCCGTCACGCATCAGGCTCGGGCCTGACGCCATACAGAACCCGGCTTACAGGCCGGCTGATATGTGAGGGAGGCCCGGCGCGGAACGCGCCGGGCCTCCGCCAGTTTCGCGGTCATCATTCAGGGCGCCGCCGAAGGTGGCAAGTCCGGAAACGGACCCGTCAAAACACCCCGAGGTGCAAACGCAAATCGACCGGGTTGTCGCGTAGCTCCGCAGCCGGTGCCGCTACTGCAACCTGGCCGCTGTTCAAGATCACGATGTCGTCGGCGATTTCGAAGACGAGTTTCGGGTTCTGCTCCACCAGCACGATCGACAGACCGCTCTCCTTGAGTTGGCGGACGGTCGCCATCACTTCGGCGACGATCTGCGGGGCAAGCCCTTCGGACGGTTCGTCCATCAACAGTACGCGCGGATTGGCCATGAGCGCACGGCCGATCGCCAACATCTGCTGTTCGCCGCCGGACAGATGCACCGCCAACTGCTTGCGGCGCTCGCCAAGCCGGGGAAACATGGCAAACACAGTCTCCGCTGTCCAATCGGGCCGTCGGCTCGACATAGCGTCGGGGCGGTCCGAAGCACTGCCGCGTCGCGCCGCCACCATGAGGTTTTCCCGCACCGTAAGGCTCTTGAAGACACGGCGGCCCTGCGGCACCAGCGCCACGCCACGCGCCGCGATGTCTTCTGGGGCGAGCCGCGTCACCGCCGCGCCAAACAACTCGACCGCACCGCCGCGCGGCGGCAATAAGCCCACCGCAACATTCATGCAGGTCGACTTGCCGGCACCGTTGCGGCCCAGCAGGCCAAGCAGGCGGCCCTCGCCCAGCCCTAAGGACACCCGCTGGAGCACGTGGCTGTCGCCATAGAAGGCATCCACGTCGCAAAGCCGCAGCACGTCATTCGCCAAGATAGACCTCCCGGGTGCGGGGGTCGGCGACCACTTCGGCGCGGCTGCCTTCGACGATCACCTCGCCGAAATGCAAAAGCGTGATGCGGTCGGCCATATCCAGCGCCACGTCCATGTCGTGCTCTATCATCACGATCGTCACGTCACGGGGGATTGCTGCCAACAATCGTCGCACGTCGCGGCGCTCGTCGATCGACAGGCCGGCGAAAGGCTCGTCCAGCAACAGCACCTTCGGGTTCTGCGCCAACGCCATGGCGATCTCGACGCGGCGGCGCTCGCCGTAGGAGGTCTCGGTGATCGGCCGGTCGGCAATATGCCTCAATCCAACGCGGGCAAGAGCTTCGTCGGCGCGAGTCATGAGGTGGTGCTGACGTTCGAGGGCTATCAGCGGATTCCATCGCAGCCTGGACAGGCCGAGCAGCGCCAGCACGACATTGCGCAGGATTGTGTCGCGTGGAAACAACGTGATGATCTGGTACGTGCGGGCCATGCCGAGATGAGTACGACGCCGGCATGCGATGCGGGTGATGTCGCGCCCGAACAGCGCGATTGTGCCGGTATCTGGCGCGAGTTCACCGGTAATCAGGTTGAACAGCGTGGTCTTGCCGGCGCCGTTGGGACCGATGATGAGACGCCGCTCGCCGGGCTCGACTGCGAGATTGACGCCGCTGGTGACGCGCAGTCCGCCGAATGATTTCGTCAGTCCGGTAACGGCCAGCGCTGTCATGGCGGCCCTCCGGAAAGGGTTTTGCGCGCGCGCTGGCGCGCGCGCCAGCGCCGCCGCACGAACCCCCAAATCCGTACCGAGCCGGGCACCAATCCCTCGGGCATGAAGCTGATAATGGCAACGAAAATGACGCCGAGCACCAGGTTCCAGCGCACCACATAGGCGCTCACTACGTATTTGGTGACGACCACAATGGCGGCACCGGCGATCGGTCCCAGCAAGGTCGCGGTGCCGCCGGAGATCACCATGAGCAGCACTTCCGCGGAGGCCTGCAGCGCCGACACCTGCGGACTGATGAACCGGTTGTTGTACAGATAAAGCAGGCCCGCTATCGCACACCAAAAGCCGGAAAACAGAAACGCCAGGAAGCGGATCAGCCAGACGTTGTAGCCGAGCGCCGTCATGCGGCGCGGCTGATCGCGGGTTCCGCGCAGGCTGGCGCCAAATGGCGAACTTACGAACGCCGCCATGGTGGCGAGCGCGAGCAGGAGAACCAGGAGCGTCGCGTAGTAGAACGATGATGCGTCTACAAGACTGATGCCGAACGGCGCCGGTCGCGTTGATATGCTGACGCCATTGTCGCCATTGGTCAGGTCCGCCCAGCGATACGCGATGCCCCACAATATCTGGCCGAGCGCGAGCGTGATCATCAGGAAGCCGATCCCTGTCGAGCGCAGCGCCAGCACCGCAAACAACGCGGAGGTCAGAAGCGTTACCAGGACGGCAGCGATGTCGGCAACCGCGTGTCCGTAACCCGCTTGCAGCATCAGACCGGCCGTATAAGCGGAGATTGCGAACAGACCGGCATGGCCGAGCGACACGAGGCCGCCATAGCCGACCAGCACATTGAGCGCGAGCGCAAATACCGCGAACAGCAGAATCTGGCTCGCCACATCGATGTAATATGAATTGCCGACCCAGAACGGTACCGTCACGAGTCCGAAGAGCGCCATCGCGGGGGCGGCGCGGCGCACCCATGCAGCGGTCATACGCCGCCCTTGCCGAACAGGCCCTGTGGCCGCAGCACCAGGACGAGCACCATCGGGAGAAACAGGATCACGTAGGCGAGATCCGGAAAGCGCGCCTGGCCGAAATTGTAGAGGAACCCGATCAGAAAACTGCCGACCAGGGCACCGAGCAGGCTGCCGGTCCCACCGAGAATCACGACAATGAGGGCGAGCGGCAGCATGTCGGCATCAAGTCCCGGATAGACTGAAAGAATCGGAGCGCCGACCACGCCCGCAAATGCCGCGAGCGCGGCGCCGAGCGCAAAAATCAGGGTGAACAGCCGTGACACCCTGATCCCGACCACGCGGGCGATCGGAGCATCGTCGACCCCGGCCCGGATCATGGCGCCAAGCCGCGTCCAATCAACCATCAGCCACAATGCCACCGCGATGGCAACCGCGATCACCACCACGGCGAGCCGGTAGAGTGGGAAGATCATGCCCCCGGTGCGCACGACGCCCCGCAACTCGGCCGGCGCCAGCGGCTGCCAGGGATCGCCGGTCCAGATCATCAGGCAAAGGTCGGAGATGATGAAGGAGAGCCCGAGCGTGAGCAGCACCTGGGCGAGTTCCTGGCCAGCCAGGCGCCGCAACAAAAGCCGTTCCACACCGCCCCCGATAACCGCCATGGCGATGGCGCTTGCCAGCGCTGCGACCCAGAAGTTGGCGCCGACAGCGAGCAGCGTCACCCCGAAATAGGCGCCCAGCATGAAGAACGAGCCGTGCATCAGGTTTGGGATTCGCATCAGCCCGAAGATCAGGGAAAATCCGGCGGACAGGAGGAACAGCAGCCCCCCAAAGGCGATACTGTTCACGGCCAGGGTCAGCCAGAGGGTCATACGCGATCACCTTCGCTCGGCGTCGTCGCCGGGCTTGTCCCGGCGACCCCGAACTTTGAGCACAGAGCCATACTAATCGCGGTGGCCGGGACAAGCCCGCCACTACCCGGAACACGCTCATCATTCAAGCAGTTACAGAGTGGGATTTTCCGCCGACCAGATGTTCAATTGCGCCCCGGATCACTCCAAATACCGAGCCGGCGGATAGTCGCGCGAGTAGACCGGTTTGGCCAAGAATTCCTTTTCATCGTAGGTCCAGAACTGACTGACATTCGGGTAACGCTTGATGACCGTGTTGACCAGCTGTCCGTTCTTGCGCTCGCATTTGCGGATGAAGACATCGCCCACGATGTTGCCGAGGTGGTCGAACTTGACGGGTCCGCGCGGCGTGTCGGTGAGCGACACCTGGTGCAGCGCTTCAGCCAGGGCCTTGCGGTCGTCGGACTTGGCGCCAAGTTTGGCAATCGCCGCCTCGACGCATTGGCCGGCGATGTACATGCCGGCTGCGTAACCGCCGGGTAGTACCTTGTAGTCCTTCTCCAGCGCAGCAACGAGGCGTTTGTTGCTCGGCGAATCGAAATCTGCCGAATACCAGTGAGCGGAGACCACACCGATCGCTTCGTCGCCGAGGCTGCGCAACAATGCATCGTCCATTGCGGTCCATCCCGCCAGCAGCGGGATTTTTCCCGCCAAGCCGAGATCCGCGTAGGAGCGCATGAACTTCACCGGGTTCGACCCGGCAAAGCCGTTGAAGACGCAATCCACGTTTCCAATCTGGGCGATATAAGGCGCATAGTCCGGCGTGACCAAAGGCGGCCACAGTTTCTTGACGACCTTGCCGCCACCGTCTTCGAACACGCGCTGGAATCCAGACATCTGCTCGTATCCGAACGCGAAATCCTCCGAAATGGTGGCCGCGCGCTTGTATTTCAGCTCCTTGACGGCGTAGTCGGCGATCGCGTGGCAGCACTGCGCGGAGGTTGAGGACGGCCGGATGATGAAGGGATTTGCCTTGCGCTGGGTGACGTCTTCGGCTGCCGCGAGACTGATCAGCGGCGTTGCGTTTTCGCGTACATAGTCGGTGATCGCCAGCAGCTCAAATGCCGCCAGCGGGCCTAGGATGGCGTTGACTTTGTCGCGCTCGATGAGTTCCTGCGCCTTGGTCTTGGCGCCCGCCGGATTGCCGCCGGTATCGGCAGAGATGAACTCGATCTTGCGAGCGGCGAGCGTATTGCCCTTCTCCTTGAGAAGGGCAGTAATCCCCTGCTCCATCTGAATGCCACCCTGCGCAAGCGGTCCGGTCTTGACTGTCAGAAGGCCAATCTTGAAGGGGGCCGCCTGGGCGACTGCAGGCGCAAAGTTGAACGAAGCCGTTACGGCGGCAGCGCCGGCCGCGAACTCGCGGCGGCTGAGCTTACGAGCCATTGGAAAAACCTCCCTCTGCGTTGAAATTTCGCCGCCCCCCGATCGCAGCGGCTTTCATGGATTTCTGTCATGCCATCATCGACCATCGGGTTTGCCGGTGTAAAGCCCGCTATTGCCGCAGTCGGCGGTGTCGCGGTGCACCGGTTTAGCTGCGTTTGAGGCCAGAGTCGCGCACCACCAAGCCCCAGCGCGCGATTTCGATCTCGAACAGCCTGGTCAGTTCGTCCGGCGTAATCGATTTGAATTCGATCGCATCCTGGGCGAAACGCAAACGCACCTCGGGCCGTTCCATGACCCTGTAAACCTCGCGATTGAGCCGCTCGACGATCTCCCGGGGCATGTGCGCGGGACCCGACAGCGCAAACCAGGTACTGGCGACGATGTCGAACCCCTGCTCCCTGAATGTGGGGACATCGGGAAAATCCGGCTGCCGCGTCGCCGTGGAGACCGCGATCGCGCGCAGCGTGCCGGCCTGTACCTGGCCGATCACCGAACTCCACGCATAGGATGCGAGCGGCACATGCCCGGCGATGATGTCCGGCAGTGCAGCAGTGTTGTATGGAATGTGGCTCATTCGCACGCCCGCTTGCTGCATGGCAACTTCGGCGACGAGGTGCCCGAGTGTGCCGATGCCGGACGAAGCGTAGCCCGGGAGCGTACCTTGTCGCGCTTTGGCCATGACACCCTCGACATTCTGCAGATCACTGTCGCGCGTCACCACCCAGCCTATTGGTGGTCCACCGAAATACGCGATGTGCGTGAAGTCGCGCAGCGAATCGAAGCCTGGATTAGGGCTGAGAGCCGGTGCGATCGCCTGGGAGGCGAGCGAGGAGATCAATAGCGTATAGCCGTCCGGCTCGGCTCGTGCCACCTGGGCGGAGCCCACGATGCCGCCGCCGCCGCCGCGGTTTTCGACCACCACCGGCTGTTTGAGCTGCGCCGGCAGATAATCGGCCAGTACGCGGGCAAATTTGTCCGCAGCGCCGGCAGGTCCGAATGGCGCCACGATATGGATGGGCCTTGTCGGCCAGTCGGCACCGCGCGCCTGGAACGCAATAAACATGAGCAACGCAATGAGGGGCGAGCCACGCCGGAGCGTTGCCTCAACGCACGATCTCATCCTTCCCTCCAGCTTCTCTCCAGGGTCCGGTGTCCTTGCGCGCCAGACGCTAATCCGATGCCGGTCGCATGCCGCCGCCGTGTCGTCGACGCATACCCCACTATACATCCCTCAATTATACGTCCCCCAATCTGGAGCCGGCGAGACATTTGCGCGTCGGGAATGTGACTGATGCTGAGTACAGCGGGTGCAGGCGAACGCTTTCCGGTGAAATTTGACGCGGTGCCTGACCTCCTCCCGCAACGCGGAGAGGGGGCGGCCAACTCCATGGCGCGATGGTTGGACCTCATAGAAAACGCGCTCCGAAAAGCCGCCGTTCATCTGATCCGACAGATTTCGGACTCCTGAGCGATGCCAGGCTGGAGCACCTTCGCGGCTGCTATATCGATCCGCGGGTCCCACGGGTGGCGGACGAAGGTGAGCCAAGTTCATCGGCACACGTTCCGAGTTACTTCATTTGTGCCCCATGGACCGCTATGTTTCGCCGCCTTCAGAATTCGTCGTGGACCTCCTGAACCGAATCGATGGAGACGATCTTGCCCGCCATGTCCGGAAAGCGTGCCTTTCTCGAGCTACTCAAACAAGAAGGCGTTGAGATGATGTTCGGCAATCCGGGCACCACCGAACTGCCGCTGATGGACGCCTTCGCGGTCGAGAACGAGATCAAATACATTCTCGGCTTGCAGGAGGCAGCCCTGATGTCGATGGCGGACGGCTATGCCCAGGCCTCCGGCAAGCTCGCTGTACTCAATTTTCACGTGGCGCCCGGTCTCGGCAATGCCATGGGAATGCTCTACGACGCCCAGAAAGCGGCATCGCCGATTCTCGTCACGGCCGGCCAGCAGGACATGGAATATCTGGCGACCGAGCCGATCCTTTCGGCCGATCTGCCGACCCTGGCGCGGCCTTTCGTCAAATGGGCCGCGGAGGTCCACCGGCTTGCTGATCTGTCCCGTCTCGTGCACCGCGCCGTCAAGACCGCATTGGCTCCACCTACTGGGCCGGTGTTCCTCGCGTTGCCCGGCGACATCCTCAAGGCGGAGGGCGAAGTCGATCTGATGGCCCCCACGCGCATCGCGCCGCGGATGCGCGGCGATGCGTCCGAAATCGCAAAGGCGGCCGCCATCCTTGCCGAGGCAAAGCGGCCCATCATCATGGCGGGCGATGCGGTGGCGCAGAGCCATGCGCTCGCGGAATTGGTTGAGCTGGCGGAACTCATCGGAGCGCCGGTCTATGCCGAGTTCGTGCCGAACACGGCATCTTTCCCGGCCTCCCATCCGCTGTTTCGCGGCAATGTGATCCGGCTCCAGACAGCGGTACGCAAAGTACTCGATGAGTACGACGTGCTGATCTCGGCCGGCGCTGATCTCTTCACCCTGTCGCTGCCCTCCAACGTCGATCCGATGCCGCCCGGGATGCCGATCATTCATCTCGACACCGACCCGTGGGAGATCGGCAAGAACTATCCGGCCAAAGCCGCGATCCTGGGCGACCCGAAGAGTACGTTGCCGGAGCTGTCCGCGATGGTACGGGAGCGTATGACCAGCGCCGCCCGGGGCGAGGCGCGCGCCCGCCTGCAGACCGCAAGCGAGGCCTCGCTCGCCGATAGGGAGGCGCTCCGGGCCAAGGCCCGCGCACTCGCAAAGACGACGCCCGTCCAGCCGCTGGCGCTCCTCCACGCGATCGGAGACATGCTCCCCAACGATGCGGTTGTAATCGAAGAAGCGCTGTCGTCGGCGCCCGGCATCCGCCAGCTCATCCGCAGCGACGACCCGCAGAGTTATTTCGGCCTGCGCGGCGGCGGCATCGGCTGGGGGCTGCCGGCCGCGATTGGTATCAAACTGGCCCTGCCGCATCGGCCGGTGGTCGCGCTGATCGGCGACGGCAGCGCCATGTATACCATCCAGGCGCTGTGGACGGCAGCGCATTACCGCATCCCGGTCGTGTTCGTGATTCTCAACAACACGTCCTACCGCATCCTCAAACAGCGCCTTCATGCGCTCCGTGGACACGCCGAGCAGGTGGACACCTATGTGGGGATGGAACTGGTGGACCCGACGATCGACTTCATCGGCCTGTCACGTTCGCTCGGTGTCGCCGCCGAGCGCGCCAAGACGGTGCACGACGCGACCGACCTGATCGGCAAGGCTCTCAACGACAATGTGGCGATGCTGATCGATGTGGAACTCGATCGCGCGTTCAAGCCGATATGAAGAGTAAACAGCACTTCGGCCGTATCCAAGAAATTTGGGTTCGTCGGGCGCGTGGCTCCGTCGCACGGGGTCATCACGTTCGGCTGATATTGCGCAAGCCGACATTTTGCGAAACATATCGTGCATCTCCGTGTTGCTTACATGCCCCTTGCGGGCCGTACTGCTTCGGGAGAAGTCAACATGAAAAAGCCCCTTGTGACGATCGGCGTTGCGATAATCTTTGGTGCCCTGTTCGCTGTACCAGCGACATTCGGGGCAAGCAGGGGCGATCGCTTGCTGCAATCCCTCGATTCCGACCATGACGGGACCGTTGATATCAATGAAGCGAAGACAGCGGGATCGGCACTGTTTGACCGTCTCGACCGTGACCACGACGGTACGCTCGACGGACGCGAACTGAAGCGCCATCTGAGTGCCAGGGAACTAGCGACTGAGGATAGCGACCATGACGGCACGTTGACGAAGGATGAGTATCTCGCGAGCGTCGAAAAACGCTTCAAAGCCGCTGACGTGGACAGCGATGGGACACTGGACGCCAAGGAACTGAGCTCTCGGCTCGGGCGGGCGCTGCAGCGACTGGTGAAATAGTTCGAACTCAGAGATCGCTTATTAGCGCTGGTCGGCTGCCATCAGGTGGTGTCATCCGATATCGATCGGCGAGATGATATTGCCGACCAATAAAGAGCTCATGTTTAAGAATGCCGCGCACGTTTCGGTCGCGCGGACGGTGCGGAATGAGTTGGGCGACCGGCTTGCCATCTTTTGTGATGATGATGGCAGCACCGGCGCGAGCGACCTCATCGATCAAGGCGAGGCACTTGGCTTTGAAATGGGAAGCTTTGATGTGACGCGTCATAGCAGAGCGACCATGCTTAGAGCTGCGACTACAGCCAATAACTCGCGTAGGGAGTCAAGACCACCATCCCGTCGTTCCTCCGGCGAGTCGCGCAGCAGATCAGTCGCTCAAACCGCGAGCATCCGCTCGACCGCCCGCCGGGCGCCCGCGGCCACCGCCGGTTCAATCGTCACCTCGTGCGTGAGCTTCTCCAGCGCCCGCCGAATTTTCGGCAGCGTGATCTGCTTCATGTGCGGACACAGGTTGCACGGCCGCACGAACTCGATGTCGGGGTGATCGACCGCGACATTGTCACTCATGGAGCACTCCGTCACCATGACGACACGCGCCGGCTTCCGGGCCGCCACAAAATCGATCATGGCGGCGGTCGATCCGGCAAAATCCGCTTCGGCGATGACCTCCGGCGGGCATTCCGGATGGGCGAGCACAGTCACACCGGGGTGCTGCTCGCGGAGCGAGCGTATTTCGGCGGCGGTGAAGCGTTCATGAACCTCGCAGCGTCCGGCCCAGGAGATGATTTCGACTCCGGTCTCGGCAGCGACATTCTGCGCGAGGTATTCGTCGGGCAGCATGATCACCCGATCGACTCCAAGCGATTCAACGATCTTCTTAGCGTTGCTGGAGGTACAGCAGATATCCGACTCGGCTTTCACGGCGGCTGACGTATTGACGTAGGTTACGATTGGAACGCCAGGATGCCGCTGGCGCAGCAGCCGCACATCGCCGGGCGTGATCGAGGACGCGAGCGAGCAGCCGGCGGCGGTATCCGGAATCAGCACGGTCTTGGCCGGATTGAGCAGTTTCGCCGTCTCGGCCATGAAGTGTACCCCAGCCATGACGATGACATCGGCATCCACACGCATCGCCTGACGCGCCAGCGCCAGGCTGTCCCCGACAATGTCTGCGACGCAGTGGAAAATCTCCGGCGTCTGGTAGTTATGCGCAAGAATGACGGCGTTACGGGCGCGCTTGAGGGCGAGAATGGCGTTGATGTCGCGGGCGAAGAACGGCCATTCGATCGGCGGAATGACCGTCCTGACGCGTCCATAGAGCGTATCGGCCGTAATATCAGGCATGGCAGTCTCGGTAAGCATGGTGCACCTTTATGCTCACTTAGAGCATTACTAGTTACGATTTGACCACCCGCTCAATCCCATTGGCTTATGCTAATTGTGAGCAAAACGCGGCAATGTCAAGCTGGCTGTGTGTGGCTTTGGGGCGCTCAGACCATTTGCCAATAACGGTAGGCCAATAACGGTAAGCTGTTTAACGTTAGTCGATCGCTTCAGCGGCGCCTCCCACATCGCCTGCTGTAGGGGCGACCCTTGTGGTCGCCCTGTTGCCGCGTGCGACGAACAGGGCGATCACAAGGGTCGCCCCTACAGCGTCCTTCCCGTCAGCGCGAGTCCCGGCCACCTAAGCCTTCTTTGCGGAGGGCCCGCGAGAACAGCGGGCATGAAGAAGGAAGAGGTTGATTCAATGAAGAGGTTGATTCAATCATGTATAGGGAACTGCTCTAAGCCGGGCGGGACAGCGGAAGTTTAGTCCCGACAACAGCCCGCTCGAGCAGCACGTCGCGCCGGAACCGGAACAGCTTGGCGGGCCGACCGCCTGTCTGCGTCGAAATGTCTCCGCTATCTTCGACCAGTCCCTGCTGGTCGATCAACCTGCGGAAATTCTGTTTGTGCAATCGCTGTCCGGCGAGCGCCTCGACCGTGCGCTGCAGCTCAAGCAATGTGAATTTCGCCGGCATCAGCTCGAATACCACGGGACGGTATTTGATTTTGGCTCGAAGCCGCGCGATGCCGGTCGCCAGAATGCGGCGATGGTCATGCTTCATCGGCGCGCCAGGCAATGGATCGGCGTGCCCACGCCGCTTCGCCTCAGGCAGCAGGCCGGCTTCGTAGAGAAGCTCGTAACGCTGCAACGTCAGCTCATCGTTCCAGGAGCGGCCGGAGAGGCCGAAGGCGATCTCGACGCGGTTTCTACGCTCGCGTCGTGTCGCGCTATCGTCTGCATCGTTCGCCCATGCGCGCAGGCGTGGTGCGATGACTCGCGCGATAACTGCGGGCGGACCGGAGCGCCAATCCTCCCACGGCAAGAAGCGGTACCAGGTCTGCCAGCGCGAATCGCGTGCTCCTGATGCGTGCCCCTCCCGCGTGAGCCCGAGATAACTGATCGAAACCAAACGCTCGCCGGCGCCATCATAGGCGCGATCGCGGTCCGCAAAGGTGTAGAGCTGCTCGATGTAGCCGAGCGGATGATGGGTCTGGCGCTCGACCCAGGATCGCAGGCCGATCTGGAGCGTACGATGCGCAGATTTGAATGGGCCCGTGGGTAGCGCTTGGCAGTCCTGAATCGTAAGGACGCGCGGCTCCTGCGCGGTCACTGCGACGATCACCGCGGTCAGTTCGACCGGGACGGCGTTGTGATCAGCTTTACCCTTCACCGCGTCATCGTCCTGCTCAGTTCCGGCTGCGGCAGGTAGGCGCCGACGGCGCGCAGCGTGATGACCAGTTGCTCGGTGTCAAGATCGCACGCCGGCTGGCCGGTGTGGATCGATTGCACGGCGGCAGTCGCTGCGGCCTGGCCCATCATGTAGGCGGCCGATTGGGCGCGGATCGAGCCGTGCACCTTGGTATCGCTCGAATGGCAACGGCCTGCGACCCACAGATTGACCCAGCCCCTCGGCACCAGGATGCCGTAGGGCACGCCGAGGCAATCGCCCTCGCCGAGCCCGTGGAACCCCTCGAAGTCGTGGAGGAAGCGCTGATATTCCTTCTCCGAAGTGTCGGTCGGGTGCACGTCGGTCGGCCGGTTGTAGACCGCGATCTGATCCGGGAACTGACGGGCACGCATGAAGTCCTCGATGGTCAGCTCGAATTCGCCAACGATCCGCCGGCTGTCGCGCACCCCCATCACGGGTGCCGTGGTGACGAGTTCCAGTTCCTCGCAGCCCGGCACGTATTTGCGGAAGAACTCAAGATATTCCACCGCCAGGCGGCGTCCGGCCACCATGCCGTCGGACAATGAGCGGTTCGACAGCCCGTTGAGATTGAAGATGTGGCCACCGTTGAGCTGGGCCGCATGTTTGCCGATCTTGTTCATGCCGGGCATGAATTTGTCCGGCTGGGAAAAGTGGCCGTCGGCGATCGCCCGATGGAGCTGTTTCTTGGAGAACGCCTTCACCTTGTCGATGCCGCGCCAGTCATCGCCGTAGGCAGGATCGTCCCAGTTCATGCCGGCAAACAGCGAACACAGGGTGCTTGGAGCGACCGCTTCGATATCGCGCAGGATGACCTTGCATTCGGCGCCGGCGAGGTCCGACAGCGCGGCGTCTCCGGTGGCATCGATGAAAGTCCTGGCGCGGATGAAGCGATAGCCCTCCACATTGCTGATGACGGCGCCGTCGATGCGCCGGTCCTTCGCTTCGGTATCGATGACGCGGGTAAAGAAGCGCACCTCAACGCCCGCATCCTGCGCCAATTCGTCGAGCAGCCGCTTGAGCGCTTCTGGCTGGAACGGCACCCAACGATTGAGCTGGCTGTGCAGGAATTCCGGGACCACATGCGGCCCCAAAAATCCGCGTTGGTGCATGGAGAGCACCAGTTCGCACATGAAACCGCCGACCAGCATGCGCTTGCCGTCGGAGATCGGGCCGAAAGTTGAGACCAAGCCCGAGGTCCCCATCCCGCCGAGACAGCCGGTCGCCTCAACGAGCAACACGTTGGCGCCGAGGCGGGCCGCACAGATGGCGGCAGCGCTGCCGGCCGGCCCGCCGCCTGCAACCAAGACGTCGAACCCCTCCTCGACCGGAATGTCGCGCGTGAGCCGGTACGTCTGCATCGGCAACTCTTATTGCGGTTCGATTCCCGCGTCTGCCGTAATCTTGCGGTAACGCGCCAGGCTTTCCTTGATGACCCTCGCGAATTCTTCTGGCGTGCTGATGAGCACTTCGAAGCCGTTGTCCTCCAGGGTCTTGCGAGTCTTGGGCGACGAGATAGCGGCGACCAGTTCGGCATTCATGCGGGTCACCAGCGTGGGCGGCATTCCTGGCGGCCCTAGAAAACCGACCCAGGACTGCGGCATGGCATAGCCGGGTAAGCCCTCTCCAATGGTCGGAATGTCTGGCCGGCTGGGCGAGCGCTTGGCTTCGACCATGCCGATGGCCTTCACGGCGCCGCTATCAATGAAGGGAATGGCGGTTGAAAGCGTCGCGAACAGGATCGGAATTTGCCCGGCCAACAGGTCCGTCATCGCCGGACTCCCGCCCCGATAAGGCACGTGGACCATGTCGATGCCGGCCTGGAGCTTGAGAAACTCTCCGGCGATGTGGTGGACGGTGTTTGCTCCGGAGCTTCCGAACGCGAGCTTGCCTGGATGGGCTTTCACATAGGCGATCAATTCCGTGATGTTGTTCACGGGAAGCGATTTGTTCACCACAAGGCACATAGGCAGTTCGACCGCGAGTGTTAGCGGCGTCAGACTGCCGACGAGGTCGGCCGGGAAATTCTTTGCCAGCACCGGCGCTACGTTAAGCGCCGCCGCCGTGCCGAGCAGGAGCGTGGTGCCGTCCGGCTCCGCACGCGCGACCGTAACGGCCGCCAAGGTGCCGCCGCCCCCCGGTCGGTTGTCGATGATCACCGGCAGTTTGGTGGCGGCCGTGAACGCATCCCCAACCGCATGGCCGATCACGTCGGCGGCGCCGCCGGCGGCCAGCGGGGTTACGATCTTGATCGGTCGCGCAGGCCAGTCCTGCGCGAATGCGACAGGAGGTCCAATGAAAAACCAGAAGAGCAAAGCAGCGGCGACGGGTCCGCCAGTCGCATTTGAAAATAGCCTCATGCGCCTGCCTCGTGCCGCTCCGGTGTCGCCTTCCGGCCAGCATACCGAATTTTGCGTGTCAGACACACTGAGCCTTGCGACGCCGTTGCGCCTTGCGGAAATTGATTATCCGGTCCATCCGGGCCAATATCTGACGCGGCCGCCGGATGACTGGCGAAAGGAGACAGGGATGGACATCCGCAAGATCACCGACGAGCTTTCAGTCGCGCCGCAGATTCGCGCGGATGACGTTTCCGCGATCGCGGCGGCGGGCTTTCGTGCCGTGATCTGCAATCGTCCCGACGGCGAAGCCTCCGACCAGCCGTGTTGCCAAGACATCGAAGCCGCCGTGAAAGCGTCCGGGCTTGCATGGCGCATGCAGCCCGTGCGCTCGGGTGGCGTCACGCAGGCCGATGCCGATGCGTTCGGCGAACTGATGGCGGAACTGCCCAAGCCGGTGCTCGCCTATTGCCGATCGGGAACACGCTGCGCCACTCTGTGGTGCTTGTGCGAGACCGGCAAACGGCCGCTCTCGGACATTCTGGATCGCGCGCGGGCGGCCGGTTACGATATGGCCGCCGTGATGCGGCGCGCGATGGGGTCGGGCGTGTGAGCCTTTCCGATCTGCCGGCGGTATTTTCCGGTTCATTGGTCGGTCTCATTTTGGGCGTAATTGGCGGAGGCGGATCGATTCTCGCCGTGCCGTTGCTGGTTTATGTGGTCGGGGTGAAATCGCCCCATGTCGCCATTGGAACCAGCGCCATTGCGGTCGCGCTGAGCGCCTTCGTCAATCTCATCGATCATGCCCGACGCCACCATGTGTGCTGGTCAGTCGCGATGCTGTTCGCGATCTTCGGCGTGGCCGGCGCAGCGGTCGGCTCGACGCTTGGCAAGCATACCGATGGCCAAAAGCTTCTGATGCTTTTCGGTATTCTCATGATCGCGGTTGCCGCGTCCATGGCGCTGCGAAGTGAAGGCGGCAGCAAACCGCAGGTGCAGCTGGATCGCCGCAACGCGCCTTGGGTCGCTGGTATCGGCTTCGCGGTCGGTGCGCTGTCCGGATTTTTCGGGATCGGCGGAGGATTCCTGGTGGTGCCCGGGCTTGTCGCCGCCACCTCGATGACGATGATCGTCGCGATCGGCTCGTCTCTCGTCTCGGTGACGGCGTTCGGCCTCACCACCGCGGCGAATTACGCGCTTTCCGACCTGATCGATTGGCGGCTGGTCCTGCTTTTCGTTGGGGGCGGCGTCGTGGGCGGGCTTTTGGGCGGTCAGCTTGCGACGACTCTGGCAGAGAAGAAGAGGGCGCTGTCCATCGTCTTCGCGGTGGTGGTCGCCACGGTCGGGGTTTATGTCGTGGTGCGGGGGATGATGAATTTGATGGGGTGATTGTAGATGGGGGGATTAAGGTTTGCGCAGTCCGCTCGTGCCACTGGGCGGGTTACGCTTTCGGCTAACCGGCCCATCTCGTCACGAGACCTGTCCCCCATCACTCCTTCACATTGCGCACTTCCGTATTCATTCGCACATCCTTGCGGCGGCGCCTGGCCAGTTGCTTGCCGGTAGTAAAATAGTCGCCCTCGGTGGCGCGCGCAGCTGCGGCGTCGAGGTCCGCTGACCATTCGCCGAGCGAATAGCCGTACCACGGCGGCTCCGGCTTGAGCTTAGGCAGCCCCAGTTCCTCCCAGATCTTCTTGGCGTTTTCCATGTACTCCCGCCTTGGCAGGGAGATCGGCGGAAAATCCTCCTTGAGGGTCGCATCGATCAGCACTGAGGCGTCCTCGCCATTGTTGCGCTTGCTGCGGGGGCCGTGGCCCTGGTCGCGATGGGGCAGCACATGCATGTCGAGTGTCGGATTCGCCCGGTACGACATCGCCCACAGGATCGCGTCGGCATTTTCCGGGTCGATGTCGTCGTTGACTGCGATCACGTACTTGCCCGCAGCGCGATGCAGGATAGCGGCGCCGTAGAGGGCGCGCCACAGCTCGGTCGGCTGGATGTCGCGCTCGACCACAAGCACGATCACCTTGCGGATGTTGGTCAGCGGCTCGTGCAGGGAGACGCGCCGGATGCCCTTGATGCCTAGCGTGTTGCGCAGGAAATTGAGAAACAGCGGCTCCATCCCGATGCGCTTGATCAAGCTCGATTCGCTCGGCGTCACCTGGGAGATGATCGAGGTCAGGATGGCGTCGCGTCGCCGCGTGATGCAGGTCACATCCATATAGGCGTTGAATTCCTGCAGATTGACGTGGCCGTGCGATTCTCCGAACGGCGCCTCTGGCTCGAGATATTCGGTGTCGATGAGGCCCTCGACGACGATCTCTGCCTCCGCCGGCACCAGGAGATCGACCGTCTTGGCCTTGGCCACATTGATGGGTGATCCGACCAGGGCGCCGGCGACGTAAAGCTCATCGACGGTCTCGGGCAGCTTCTGTACCGACGCGAAGGTGACACATGGTGGCGCGCCGAGCACGACGGCGCAGGGCAGCTTCTTGAAACCGCGCTGACGCAGCTTCTCCCAGTGATTGTAGATGCCGGGGCGCAGCTCGAGCGAAGGATTCATGCCTAGCCGGCGCGGCGCCTTCGCTTGGCCGCGGTAGTTGCCGAGATTCTGGATGCCGGTGTCGGGATCCTTGGTGATGTATTGCGACAGCGTCGCATAGGGGGCGATGTCCCAGCCGGGGGTAGAGATCGGCAGCGGAACGCCGTCGAGACCGGCGCCCGGCTTATCGAGTGCCTTTCCTTGGATGACGATCTCGTGGCATGGCGCGTTCTCGACGACGCGCGGCGCGATCGGATTCTGCGCCGCCTTGACCCAGCACTCGTCGATCTCCTCAAGCCGGCAGCCGATGCCGATGCGATAGATCTCGCGGTTGGACGCCAGCACCCCGACCGCGACCGGGATGTCGTATTTGCGATTCTTGCTGTCGACCACGTTGGTGAACAGAAACGCCTTGCGATCCTTCTCCTCGATGCCGCCGCGGAATTGCCAGCGCACCAGCGGATGCATCTCGGTATCTTTATTGATGGGCCGATCGACGGTGACGAGCAGGCCGGCCTCGTCGAGCGCCCGGATGTGATCGTGCAGGTCCGGATAGCTGCGCGGCGGCGCGGGGGCGATGGAGATCGACGCCGGTTTGCGTTTGGGCTTGGTGGGGGCATCCATAGCGAAAAATTCCTGTCCTGTTTGGCCGTGCCTGCGTAGGGTGGGCAAAGGCGCATTGCCGCGTGGGCGCGACACTTGCGCAGCTTCTCATGTGCCTTTGCCCACGCTGTCGGATCTCCTCGTTCAACCGCGTGGGCAAAGTCGGCAGTAGTAGCCCGGATTGAGCGCAGCGAAATCCGGGATCGCCGTATCAATATGGCAACGCCCCTCCCGGGTTTCGCTTGCGCTCAACCGGGCTACTTGTTGACCCGCATCAGCGCCGCCTCGCGGATCGAAGGGTCCGTCACGGCGGCGGGATCGAATTTTGCCGCCATGCGCCCATCCTCCGCCAGGAGATCGCGCAGCCAGCGCAATTTATCGAGATCGATTTCCATAGCCGGTGATGCTGCGCGCTGCTCAACCACCTCCCGGTAACTCGCCTCCGGAACCGGATCGCCAGGCGGGAGGCCGGCAATTCGCCGCGTCAATGCGACCACCTTGTCGCGATGCGCGAAGGCAAATCCGTAAGCCTTCATTTCTGCCGTGACGAAGGAAACCAGCTGCGTGCGCTTCGAGCGGATGAGGTCGCCGCGCGTGATGATGCATTGGCGCATGAATTGCGGCAGTGTTTCGCTCGCGACCGCGAGCGTCTTCAATTTGAGCTCCGGGCGCGCCGCGAAATCGCTCGTTGCGATCGCGGCGTCGATGGTCTTTGCTATCAAAGCGCGAACCCGCTCCGGATCACTGCCAGCCGCGACGAAGCTCACATCGGAGGGCACAACACCGGCCTGCCTCAACATGGCCCGCGCAACAAGATCGGGAAGCGAACCCGGCGCCGAAATGCCGAATTTCTTCCCCTTGAGGTCAGCGATCGTGCCGATCCCGTCATGGGCGAAAAGCGAATAAGTGAGCCTCGGCCATGTGCAGCCGAGGATTTTCACCTCCGCCCCTTTGCTGCCGGCGATCAGTGGACTGATCGGACTGCCCTCGTAGCTGTCGAGTTCGCCGGCGATCAGCGCCTTCATCATCAGGGTGTCGTTCTGGAAGGCCTGCATTTTCAGGTCAAGCCCTTCGGGCTTTGCGAATCCGCCCTCCGCCGCCATGTAGATGAAGCCGGCATCGCCCTTCGGCACAAGAGTGCCGTGGCGCCAAAGGTCTTCGGCGTGAAGGGTTGTGGCGGACACGAACGCGAAGGCAACTGCTGCAAGGAGGTTGCCGGCGTTGACGACAAAGTTCGATGACCTCTCCCGTGTCATCGCTCGCGAAAGCGGGCGATCCAGTAATCTCCAGCGCCTCAACAGAAACGCTGGTCTCGGGGTTACTGGGTGCCCCGCCTTCGCGGGGCATGACAACAAATGTGCGTTCATGCGGACACCTTCATGCGGGCGACCCAATCTTCCCGCAAGCGGTCGCGCAGGACCTTACCGCGGTCGCTCTTGGGAAGATCAGGGACGATAAAAATCTGCTTCGGCATTTTTGCCGGCGGCAGGAAAGCCGCGCAATGCTCGTGTACGGAGTGTTCGGTGAGTGCGACGCCCGGCTTGGCGACAGCGTAGCATACCACCTCCTCTCCGTAGATCTGATCGGGCACGCCGACCGCCGCTGCGTCGAGAATTCCGGGGTGCTTCAGCAGGACCTCATCGATCTCGACCGGGGCGATGTTCACGCCGCCCCGGATGATCAGGTCCTTGGTGCGGCCGGTGAGGCGAATAAAGCCGTCCGGGTCCTCGATGCCGAGGTCACCGGTCTTGATACGCTTGGGGCGGATTCGTTCGATCGTTCCGTCATCCATCAGATAGCCGATCGCGGTGTGCGGGCCGCCCGCCGTTACCTCGCCCTCGACGCCGGGCGGGCAGGGATGGCCGTCCGCATCGACGATAGCGAATTCCTGGTGCAGCGCAGGGACGCCGACCGTGCCGACGCGGTTTTTATATGTGCGGTTGCCGCACACCCAGCCGGCCTCCGACATACCGTACATCTGCAAGAGCTTGATCCCGTACATTTGCTCAAACTGCAGCCACTGCTGCGCGGTGAGCGGTGCCGTCGAGCAACTCATCAGCCGCAAGGTCGGCAGGTCCTTCGCCCCCTCTTTGCCTTCCGCCGCCCGCAGGTAAGGGTAGGGAGGTGGGTTGTTCAGCAGCATGTTGAGAACGGTTGGCACACCGGCCGCAAAGGTGATGCCGTATTGCCGGATCCACCCAAAGAAACGGCTGCGGGAGAAGCGTTTGGCGATGTGCATCGTCAGTCCCTTCTGCAGGAACGGCATCAGGCTCAATACCTGCGCGGAGTTCCAGCCAAAGGACCGATATTCCAGCGTGCGATCATCCTCGGCGAGACCGAGAAATTCGAGGGTGGACAGGCCATTGAGCCAGTAGGCGCAGTGGTCATACACCACGATCTTGGGCCGGCTGGTGGTTCCCGAGGTGCAGAAGATGCAGGCGATGTCCTCCGGCGCGTTCCGCTCGGGCAGGTCGGCGGTGGCGTGCTGCGACAGGCGCGAGAACAGGTCGTCCTGCGGATCGCCGCCGCTGGTCGGCCACGCGCCAAACCGGATGCGCGGTGCCCGGCAGTGGCCAATCAGCGCATCGACTTCGACGTCCTTGTGCCAGAGGACCAGTACCGGATTCACCGCCAGGGCAAGGTCGGCCAGTGCCTTTGCGTTGATTTCGATGTTGAGCGGGCACACGACCGCACCGAGACGCCAGATACCGAACCAGAGCAGCAGCTTTTCCAGATTTTCATCGGAGAGCAAAAGCACGCGGCTGCCCTTACGGACGCCGCGGCTCTTGAGCAGCGCCGCAATGTCGGTCGTGACCTGATCGAGCTGACTGAACGTGATCGCGGAAGCGGATTCCAGATCGACGATCGCGGTCTTCGCCGAATCGCGGTCGCGGTATTGCGCGAACAGCTCCGCGATTGGGCGGTACGGGATACCGGGAACATGATCACCGAATACGCTGTTCATGTCGATCTCATGTCGGCGTCGTAGCGTCTGCTGTTAACCTCTTCCCGCAAGGCGGGGAGGGGGCCTCTCCGCGAGTCTGTGCTTGTGGAATGCCCCTCTCCCCGCAAGCGGACGCAAGCGGGGAGAGGGAGAAGACTTCACTCCACGGGCCATTTGAGTTGCACCATCTGGTCAAATTTGAGGTGCCGCTTGAAGCGGCCGACGGCTATCGGGACTTCGGCAAACAATTTCGCCTCGTCGATCCTGGTCACATGCCCGTCGGCCACGACCTGCTCTCCCATCACGAATACGTTGCGTACCGAATCGCCGGTGGCGCCATAGACGAGGTTCGACACTGGATTGATCAGCGGCTGCCATTCGGGACGATTGGTATCGAACAACACGATATCGGCTTCCTTTCCGACCTCAATGCTGCCGATGCGGTCGCTCATCAGTGCCGCCCTCGCGCCGTTGACGGTCGCCATCTCAAGGCCCGACTCGGGCGGCATGACGCGCGGATTGATCCGGGTTTCCTTGTAGCAGCAGCAGGCGAGACGGATTTCCTGGGCCATATCAACGATGCCGGAGCTGGCGTGATCGGAGCCGACCGCGACATTGACGCCGAGGACCATGAGTTCGGGTAGCTTGCCGAACAGGAAATTTCCGTAGCCGTTGTGCAGGCTTGAACTCGGCGCGCACACCAGAGAAGGCTTGCGCCGCGCCAGGATCGCGACCTCATGGGGCTCCAGCCAGCCCGAATGTACGATAAGCATGCGCTCGTCGATAACGCCGAGCGATTCGAGGCGCTCAATCTCGGCAAAGCCGGTCCGGGCGACACTCGAATCGTGGGTTGAATAAGAAAAGCACGCATGGGTCTGCAGCAGCGTGCCGTAGCGGTCGGCGAGCGTTTTGAGGCCGGTGACGAGTTCGTCCGAGGCATTGTTGAGGCCGCGAAACGACGCGCTGGCGCCGAGCCGCGGATTTCCTGATTTAGCGTAGCGCTCGAGCACCGCCTCGGCACGCTCAAGCGCGACGGCGGTGGTCTCGATCATTCTCTCCGGCAGGATGCCGAGCACAGATTTGGTAAGGTCGAACGAGGAGCGCGACACGATCATCCGGATGCCGGTCGCCATCACGCCTTCGACGGATGATTCGGGATGATAATTGCCGGGATCGATGAAGCAGGTAACGCCGTGCCGCAGGAGTTCGGTCGCGGCGAGCATGGCGGACACCCGCACGTCTTCGCCTTCGAGAGCAGCTTCGTATGGATACATGCGATCAAACAGAAACGACTGAGCGTTCGATTCGTCGGCGAGCCCACGCGACAGTTGGAATGAAGAATGCAGATGGCAATCGATAAACCCGGGAGTAGCCACAGTGCCGCGCCCATCGACGCTTCGCTTGGCCGCGTAGCGGCCCGTCACGTCAACCGATTTGCCAACTTCGACGATTTTGCCGCGATCAATCGCGACCGCAGCATCGCGAATGACGCGGCGGCGTGGATCCACAGTGATCAGCCAGGCGATGTCGGCGATGATAAGATCGACGGATTGCACGGATGCTCCTGAGCGTGGAGACCTGGGACCGCGGGCGAGACGCCCGCTCATTACCGGAGATGCGGGCGAGACGCCCGCGCTCCCAGGAGCCGCTACTTGCTTTCCCCCACATAGGTGAGTTCGTCGGCGATCTTCAGCTCGATCAGCACGTTGTCGTCGGTTGAATCCTCGCACAGCATCGAGCGGTGGCCGATGCCCTTGGGGATCAGCAGCATATCGCCGGGGCGCATGACCTTGACGCCCATCTCGGTTTCCCACTTCAGCGCGCCCTTGACGCAAAAAATGATCTCATGGGCATCGATGTTGCGATGCCAGAAGCCCATGTCGTGCTTGCGGCGCTTGGAGACGTCGATCTTAACCCTGTCCGACGTGTAAAGCCGCAGCGGCGTGCCGTCCGCCTTGTCGATATTGGTCGGGCTGAACTTATCGGCGAAGATGTTAATCATCCGGAAGATGTCGGCGTTCTCCAATACGCCGGCGTTTATGACCGGCGGCTCTTTGTGGGCGAGCACGACGTTCTTGCCGTTGATCGTCACCAGTTCGCGATAGAGAGTTTTGGGCATGATGGGCTCCGGCTTGTCTCAATTCGGGCTGCCACACGAAACGGCGAGCACCGCAGCCACGATCCCGGCATAACCGGTGCACCGGCATAGATGGCCGCTCAGCACTTCGCGGATTTCATCCTCCGTCGGATGCGGATTTCTCGCAAGGTAATCCGTGAATGACATCAGGATACCCGGCGTGCAGAAGCCGCACTGCAGCGCATGATACTTCTGGAATGCCTGTTGCAGCGCATTGAGCGTACCATCCGGGGCTGCCAGCGCTTCGACGGTCGTGACCGCACGACCCTCGGCCTGTACGGCGAGCGTCAGGCAGGCGCGCACGGCCACGCCGTCTATCAGCACGGTGCAGCAGCCGCACACGCCGTGCTCACAGCCCACGTGCGTACCGGTCGCCCCGATGACGTGGCGCAGGAAATCCGTGAGCAGCATGCGAGGTTCCGCCTCGCCGGACACGGCGCGGCCGTTGAGCGTGAAACCAATCCGGCTCCGTTCGTCCTTGCTCACGCGGCGCATCGCAAAGCCTCTTCTACCACTGCGGGGCCGATCTGGCGCAGCAGATCGCGGCGGAACCGCGCGGATGCGTGGAGATCGTCGTAGCCTTCCAGTTCCCGGGCCAGTGACACGAATATGTCCTTGGCGGCCGCGACCCCATCGATCGCGACCTGCAACACTGCAGGCCTGTCCGCCATCCCCCCGACGCCGATCCGCATTGCATGGCCGTCTTCGATGCAGGCCGCCACCGCGATAATGGCGAAATCGCCATGCCGTCGCGCCACCTCCCGGAATGCGAGCCGCTGCGTCGATTGCACTGGGAAACGCACCGCAACAATCAGTTCGTCAGGCTCGCGGGCGGTGGTCAGCATGCCGCGTTGAAACTCCGGCGCGCCAAGCACCCGCATGCCCCGCTGGGACCGCAACACCACCTCGCCTCCGAGCGTTGCCAACGCCAAGGGAATTTCTGATGACGGGTCGGCGTGGGCGATCGAGCCGCACACAGTGCCTTTGTTGCGAGTTTGGAAATGACCGACGAACGGCAGCGCAGCCGCAACCAGCGGCAGCTTGCCGGCAAGCTCCGGCCAGTCCTTGAGCCGGTTCTGGGTCACGGCGGCGCCGACCTCGATCTTATCGTCGGCAACGCGAACGTAATCGAGTTCC
>Ga0126369_10000416_pt1 | contig 27949 bp, 14 predicted proteins | sample PanSoiMetaPlot_1_FD_109646 | JGI IMG/M metagenome (GOLD analysis project Ga0126369, IMG submission 109646) | Tropical forest soil microbial communities from Panama - MetaG Plot_1 | ecosystem: Environmental > Terrestrial > Soil > Tropical forest > Bulk soil | place: Panama | collected 2016-02-17
GCAATATTCGCGGCTTGCCACATTCGCTTCTTATCTACATCCGAGGTCCTGTCAGGTGTTGGTTCCCGACCCCGAAAACATTAGTCGGGTCGACGCTGTTTTTAAGCTCCTGTTTCCACTTAAGCGCGGTGGCCGACATGACTTGCGGCAGGTATGCCTGACGCAGTTTGCCTACTCCGTGATGATGCGAAAGGGACCCGCCCGATCGGAGAATCTCTTCACGCGCAATGTTCTCCAGCTCGAGATAAACCTCGGAAGGCCGGTCAACGCCTTTGAAATAGAAGCCGAAGTAAAAGTAGACGGCCACACCCGTGCGATACACCTGGGTTACGCGGGCAGTAATAAAAGGTTTGCCCGGGAGATTTCGCCTTCTAGACTCGGCTGCGAGCCGCTGTTTCACGTTCGCGATCAGCGGCAGAGCGTCAGCCCATCCGACCGAAGTTTCGAACGATTCGGCGATGATGTAGTAGTTCATGAGAAAGTCACGGATGTAGGCGATGCTGTAGGTCAATTGGTAGCCTTTGCGACCGTTTTCACTTCCGGCTTTCACCCCGCGGTGCCGGGCGGCAATCTCGTAGACTGCTTTTTCCTGCTGCGCGACTTCGGAATGACTGCCTTCAAAAACCAACGTGCACGCGACCATTTTGTCCGGGTCAAATTTCTTGATCTTTATTACGAAGAACCTTTCCATGGCACTCTTGCGCGCGCGCCAGCCGCTCGACCCGGGCTTTAGTGATTGACTGAACTGGAACTGCGTGTTGTCGACCAACCGGATGCTGGCCGGCGGCGCCATCTTTGCCGTCATCTCGGTCATGAATGCAAATCCCGACTCAAAGTCGGGAAACAGAATCGATCCATAACGCTGCGCTTCCGGTAACGGAAACAGTTTGACGATCGCGGAAGTAATAATCCCGAGCGTCCCTTCAGAACCGAACATCAAACGCCGCAGGTCCGTGCCAATCGATTCACGCGGGACACAGGTCGCGCGTTCGAGCTTTCCATTAGCGGTCGCCACCGTCACATCGAGCACCAGGTCTTCGATATTTCCGTACTTGTTCTTCTTCATGCCGCTCGCATTTGTGGCAATCCAGCCCCCGAGCGTCGAAAATTCGACGCTGTCCGGCTCGTGCCCCATCGTGTAACCATGGCCGGCCAACTGCATCATGATGTCGCGACCGACGGCGCCGGCTTCGATGCAGGCCATCTGATTGAGTGGGTCGATCCAGAGGACGCGGTTCATTCGCCGCATATCGACGGAAACAATCATCCGTGTTTCACCAGCCTCGCAGCGGAGAGCGTCGGTGACGTTGGTGCCGCCGCCATAAGGAACCAGCGAAACGTCATGTATTTTGGCGGCTTCTATGAGCCGGGTTACTTCGGCCTCAGATTCCGGCGAGACGATCAGATCTGGTGTCCGCGCCAGTCGATCATACTTAATCGCGAACATCTCTTCCTGGGTCTGCCCATGACCGTGACGCAAACGCGCGCGGTCTTCGCAGGAGATCTGGTCGGGGCGCAGAAATTTCTTGATCGCGCAATGAAACGCCAAGTTCTCTTGCGGGGGTGGAATGTAAGTCGGAAAAGACGAAGGGAAGGTGTCGTGCGGATCGAGTTCGATGCCGAGCGTTTCGCGAATCCATGGCAGCAGCCGCGGCAGTTCTTTGCCGCTTAGTTCGTAACGGCGGCCCAGGAGGGTGGCGTGACCCTTTTGATTTATGGAAAAGCGGGTGTCGCGGAACCCCCAAACGTCTTCGCTTTCGGCATCCTCAGTATTGGGCCGCAGGGGCTCCGGATAAATCAATGAGTCTTTTGTGGTAAGCAAGCCAGACCTCCGATGCGACGCATTATTACTGACCAGGCGGCGCGGAGGCTTGAACGATTCTGCTATGCAAATGTGGGAGCGACCGAAAAGGAGGAAGAAAAATTAGGTGCAGACGGAAGGAGTAGACCAAATTAAGACGCCAGGACCCTGAGGCCGCTTTACGTCAAAACGATTTGTTAGGTAGACTGCATTTAATCTTAGAGTTTGGCTCAGCGACAGGAAGCACTCAAACAAGTGCTTCCTATTCTTTTGTTTACGGGAGCCGCGAGATTGTGGTGACGCCTTCTTGACCGTCTGAATCTTGGCACTGCTGACACGTGAAGCTCATGTGTGCAGCTACTCCCTTTCTGATTAAGTGAGGCAGCGGGTGTCCAAATCTGATCTGTCCCAGAGCGCCAGCTCTCCTTAGGATCAGAACTAATAGGCATCAATCAACGTAACAACGCAGAGCCTGGCGATGATGCTTACTTTCACTAAGAGGGCCGGTCTAGTGCTAGCTTGTTTGTCTCTGACCGTTTTGGCCGGCACTTGCAACCGGACTCCAAACCTCTCGCCCAATTCACCGACCACCGGCGATGTGCAGGAAATTACCTGTGAAAGGATCTTCGGCTGCGAAGGGCGTTGTCCTGTTTACCAAGTGGTCCTGAGAAAAGATGGTAGCGCATCCTATGAGGGGACGCGCTATGCAGAGCGAAAAGGCAATTATCGCGCGACTGGCACAACGTACTACTTCATCCAGTTGGCAAAGTTAATTGAAAACAGTCGGTTCAGGGAGTTCCAGGACACGTATGGTCCCGGAGGCACCGACGAAGGTCTTGTAATCACCAGCGTTGCTGATGGCGCGAGTCGCAAAACCGTAACCGACTACGGCTCTCATGGTCCAATTGAGTTGTGGGCCATCGAGATGGCGATCGCGGGTTCTGTCGCACAGATCGATTGGCAAAAGGACCGTTAGGTTGTAACAAGAGTGCAACGCTAGCGCGTTCCGTTGACAGTGGGGCGTGAGTTGATCGCCACACTCTGGACCACGGCTTCAAGATTTTCGGGCCGAAAGGAAAGAGCAGAACCCCATGCGTTACTACGCGATCATCAGCGTCGTCATCGCAGCAGCGGCTTCCGTAGTCGGACTGCCTGGATGGTCCGGATCGGGTGTCCCTAATCAGACTCGTGAAGGAGTGCCGGGAGAGATCATCGGCCGCGTGATTGACTCTGAAGGTCAGCCAGTTTGGAAAGCCAGGGTCCACCTTGGCACCACCAAGTTCGGCTTGCCTAATGGCCGCGTCATCTTTTATCCCACGGACGCGAATGGAAATTTCTCTATCAGGGATCTGGCGCCGGACGAATACGATGTCTTTGTAGTCAAAGAGGAGGACAGGCATCCCGACACAGCTATACATTTTTACTCCGACAAAGAGGTGGCCGTTCCCAAAGTCGTTGTATCAAAAACTGAACCGACCCCATTCGTGACCGTCCAGACTGGTCCACGCGCCGCCGTAATCAGCGGACGTGTTATCAACGCCATCAACGGTCGACCGATTTCCTCTGGCGTCGGGGTCACCTTTAATCGCGCCGAAGATAAACGGATATTTCTCATGACGGGCCCTAATCAGATCAAGCGTCCCGGTGGCTTCAGTTTTCTTTTGCCTGCGGCGCCAGTGACGATGCGTGTCGACGCCCCTGGTTATCAAACCTGGAGTTACCGAAAGACCGGTGCGACCGCGCAGGTCAATCTGCTAATTGCCGCTCCGGGTGAGACCATTCAGATGGATGTTAAGATGAAGCCGCTCAAGCAACGTGCTGCGCCTTAGTTCGTCCTTCGCACACTAGTCCTACAGTGATGCCTGGTCGCTGCAGGTAAAAAACTCAATGCCACTCGCGATCGAAACACGTGGGCTGACCAGGAAGTACGGTAGACTTACCGCAGTCCAAACCCTGGATCTGCAAGTAAATGCCGGCACGATCTTCGGCTTTCTCGGCCCGAACGGCTCAGGCAAATCGACCACGGTCAAAATGCTGACGTCTCTTCTGAAACCGACTGCTGGAGTTGTCCTCATAAATGGCCTTGATATTCGTACGCACGCCCTGGAAGTCAAGCAAATGATCGGAGTTCTCCCCGAGGACCTGGCGTTATTTGATTACTTGTCGATCTGGGAACATCTGTTGATGGTTGGGCCTATCTATGGCCTTTCGCGTGATGAGACGGCGCGACGAGCTGAACAATTACTGAGGTTCCTGGACCTCTGGCAAACTCGACATACCCTGGTCAATCAAGCTTCATATGGAATGAAGAAAAAATGTTCATTAGGGATGGCGCTAATGCACAATCCTCAAATCCTCTTTCTTGATGAGCCATTCGAAGGTATCGATCCGGTATCTTCTCGCAATATTAAGGACCTGCTCATGCGCCTGTCAGCGAACGGCGTCACTGTATTCCTCACTTCTCACATTCTTGAAGTGGTTGAGAAACTGGTGCAGAGCTTCGCCATCATCGTCAGGGGAGAAATCGTTTCGCGTCATGACGTCGTCGAACTTACCAACTCAGGCGTTACGCTGGAAGAGGTATTCTTCCGCCACGTTAGCCACAACTCCGGAGCAGAACTGTTTTGGCTGGAATAGTCGCTGTCTTACGCAGCCTGTGGGTTTCTTACTGGCGAATGGTGAAGCGGCCGGGCAATCTCACAGCCGGGCATCAGGGAGCCCTCTTCATTATCGTCGGCCTGATTCTATTTAAGTATGTTCAGTTTTTACGATTGAGTGCCCTCGACCTTGGCAGGGGAAGCACCCGCCGGTTGGAGGTATTATTGGGCGCCATATTTGTGATTTGGATGTTTCCCCTCGTGGGCGACACCCAATTCGGAGCCTTGCGGCGCTCCACGTACTTACCCTTCTCGTCCCACCAGCTTTACGTCATTCGATTGCTTTCGCCATTTGTCGCGCTTCGTTCGTGGGTGATTGCCGGGGCCTCTGCCGGAATGTTTTATTGGCTGCACTATACCAGTCAGCCCGCAGCTGCGTTGGTAGCAATCGTTCTGTTTGTTACCTTCTCATATTTCAGCGGGCTTGCTGCCGCCGATTTGAGCGCCACGGCGGTAGGTAGAAGATGCTTAGTAATCCTGTTAATCCTCGCCTCGTTGGGAGTAACCGCCGACGCGGCACTCACCGGCCACGGAGTGATGGTAGAGATGCGACGAGTTAGGTTGTTATTGCCCCCTCACCTGGTTGGCAGGATTCTCGTCGGTGAGCGTGTTGTCGGCAGTCTGGCCCTCTTAGCCGTCTTCACCTCAGTCGCTTGGGCCCTCTCAACCTTGGCGACCAAAACAAGTTTACAAGGCGAACCTCTCAGAGGATCACGAGCCAGAACGGGACGGGGGCTTCCGATTCTTCCCGGTAAATTTGCCGGCCTCGTTGCTAAAGACCTTCGACACTTTCAGCGGCTGCCCGACCTCTACTTCGGTTTGCTGGTTGTTATCGTGTCGGCTCTCTACCTGATCTCTGCGCCAGACCCAAGCGTGCAAGTGCTGTGGCCAATTTTGATTCTCTACTTTGCATCTAATGTCATGGCGCCGTTCAATTTCTTTGGCGCTGACGACGCCGTGGGGTTTGACCGTTACATGCTGATGCCTTTAACCGGAAAAATGATCATCCTGAGCAAGAACATCGCCTGTCTGCTGTTGGTCGCCGTTCAGACAGTGCCGTTAGTTTGCCTGGTTGTGTGGCGAATGGGCTGGCTTATGGGCTTTCTCAGTTTGATCGAAGTTGGCGGCATGATGTTTTGTTACATGTCCTGGGGAAACTGGATCTCAATTTCCCATCCGCGTCGGATTCACTTCCATCGGTTTGCATCCGAAGGTCCGCTGCCCGAGATACTTCTCGGCGTCGTATTCGGAAGCCTGCCGGGCGTGTTGGGAGTAGCAGTGGCGGTGAAAGAGAATAATTCATTTTCGTCCCTGATATGGCAGATGACATTGATCTTCATCGCGAGTTTTGTGATTTACCTCGGCTCGTTGTCCCGGTTCGGTAAGGCGATGGAGCAGAGACGTGAATCGATCAAGGCCGCCCTTTCCTGACGAAGTGACGTGGGTGCCACTACCACTGGCGCAAGCGGGCTCCATGAGATAAGATGAGCAAACTTTCGGTTAGATTACGGGGAATCGCGGCATTGCCGCATGGCTCGTAACTTTCTGAGAATAGAGGCTTTAAGCCCGCTTGGCTCAGCAATAAAGCCGACGCTCGTAAGCGTCGGCTTTTCTTATAGTTACGGTCGCCTCGAAAATGCGTTGACCACTTATTGACCACTCAGAGAAGAGTGCCAATACTCGAGACCGCCGACAGGCGAAGCGTCGACACCTCGGTGACCACCGCCGGGACTTCAAACCCTCGCTGTCGCAACTTTAGGTTCGAGGCTGCCACGCAATCTCGCGATGTCGCGCTGCGGCGGCGCACCGAACAGCTTCTTGTAATCTCGACTGAAGTACGCTGGATCTTCATAACCCACACGATGACCTGCGCTCGCCGCGTCCAATTCTTCGCCGAGCATCAGGCGACGCGCCTCCTGTAGTCGCATCTGCTTCTGAAACTGCAAGGGACTCATTGAAGTAACAGACTTGAAGTGGTGATGAAACCCCGAGACGCTCATCCCCAGGTCCCGCGCGATCTCATCGATCTTGAGGGGCTCATGGTAGTGCTCGCGCAGCCGTCCGATTGCTCTGGAGATGCGGCGCGTGTCACCTCTCGAAGAAGCTAAGAGGTGGCCGAGGCGCGCACCTTCGCCTCCAGCCAACAGACGGTAGACGATCTCTCGCTTCACGAGCGGCGCGAGTATTCTTTGTTCTTCCGGCTTCTCCGCGAGGCGGACCAATCTCACTACCGCGTCGAGTAAATCCGCATCGACAGCGTTAACACCTATGGCCTTTATGCGTGCGTCGCCTTTTCTGGCGTTCGCGCCTGCCTCCATCATTACTGAAGCCACGAGCGATGGCTCGAGATCCAGCCTCATGCCGAAGTAGGGTTTCTCATTCGACGCCTCTTCGACCCTGAAGATCACCGGCAGATCTACCGTGAACAGGAGATAGTGACCCGGGTCGTACCAGAGAACCTCGTCTCCTATTAATACCTGCTTACCGCCCTGGACTACGAAGCAGAAAGCTGGCTTGTACAAGGCGAGTGCCGATGCCGTTGGCTTAGTCAACCTTGCGAGGAAAAGACCATCTAAAACCTCGCGAGCCCCATCATGAGGGATGGCTTTCTGCATTCGTTCAAGCAAATCCGCCCTGTTGTTTTCGACCCTCTTCGCAACGTGCCAAATCTGCTTTTGATCCATGAATTCATCTTAGCTCCTTCTCTCCCACACCGCACGCCATTGAGATGAGCTTTTTGCAGGAATGTACAAGCATTGGCGACTATCGTCATATCTCATCAGATTGCTCCGCCTTTAGAATCAAGCCAAATCGCAAGCAGTAACGACAGTGCCTCAATAGTAAGACTGTGTGGTCCTTGCAGAAAGTAGCAAAGCAGGCGGGTTTATGAACAATACCATTGGAGACAAAGTCGTCGTTATCACAGGCGCGAGTAGTGGCCTTGGTGAGGCGACGGCGCTATTGCTGTCGGCACAAGGCGCAAGCGTTGTACTAGGCGCGCGACGTATTGATCGACTTAAGTCGCTAGCGGATGAGTTGACTGCCAAGGGTGGCAAGGCGATCGCCGTCGCTACTGATGTGTCCGATCAGAAACAAGTTAAGCGATTGGTGGATGAAGCCCACGGCAGATTCGGACGCGTCGATGTGATGGTCAATAACGCTGGTCTAATGCCGCACTCGCCGATCGAACGCCTCAAGGTTGAAGACTGGGACCGCATGATCGACGTGAACATCAAGGGAGTGCTCTATGGCATCGCAGCCGCACTCCCCTACATGAAGGAACAGAAATCAGGGCACTTCATTAACGTCTCGTCCGTTGCTGGTCATAAGGTGCGCGCCGGCGGCGTAGTTTACGCAGCGACTAAGCATGCGGTGCGCGTAATCTCCGAAGGACTGCGGATGGAAGTGAAACCTTACAACATCCGCACGACGGTAATCTCACCAGGTGCGCTCGACACGGAACTCGTCGACAGGATCACTGAGTCTGACATCCGTGAAAACATTCGCAAGTTGGTTGACGAAATGGCGCTTCCGGCCGAGACGTTTGCGCACATGGTTGCCTTCGCCATAAGTCAGCCGGAGGAGGTGGACGTCAACGAGATATTGTTCAGACCCACACGCCAGGAATTGTAAGCACCTGATCTGCAATGAACGTTTTCACCGAACCGAGAGGATGAAATGAAACTGATCGCCGCGACTGCCATATCACTTTTTTTATTCGCGCTGGCATCTGCCCAGGCTCAGGATCAGCAAATGATAAAAATCACTCGCAGCGGCACGCTGGCGACTCAAGAGGGCCCAGTCGAAAACCTCACCGGTTCCGTGAGTGTCCAATTCCTCGAGCAGGCGAGACCTCCGGCACGAACCTCGAGCGCCCTCGTCACATTTCAACCGGGAGCGCGCACCGCGTGGCACAGTCATCCGCTGGGCCAGGTCTTGATCGTAACCGGGGGCACAGGTCGGGTGCAGCGTTGGGGTGACCCCATCGAAGAAATCAAGCAAGGCGATATCGTCTGGATACCCCCCGGTCAAAAGCACTGGCATGGAGCCTCACCAACGAGTGTCATGTCGCATATCGCGATCGTCGAAGCGTTAGACGGCAAGACCGTAAACTGGATGGAGAAGGTGAGCGACGCTCAGTACAGCGCGTCGATCCGCGCGCAAGCTCCGGCAACCGCTTCATCGGGCGATAGACCATCTCAAAAAGCAATTGGTGATTTCGCGCCTAAGTTAGCCGAGATAACTGACAGCGTGCTCTATGGCGATGTGTGGGAACGTCCGCAACTTTCGAAACGTGATCGGAGTCTCGTGACGGTCGCCGCACTCATCGCGATGAACCGTCCAGATCAGCTTCGGTCGCACCTCGTCAAAGCACGGGAAAATGGAGTTACGCAGGAGGAGTTGATCGAGACCATCACTCATCTTGCTTTTTACTCAGGTTGGCCCAATGCGGTGACAGCTATCGCAGTTGCCCGGGAAGTTTTCGAGAAGAAATGAAAGGATTCTATGAATAAAGGACATCGCAAACTGCTCAACGCGCTCTGGCTAATCGCAGCCACCTTTATTGGCTCAGCAAGCGCACAAGAAGCCAACACGAGTAACCCAGCGAAGGCGTCCGCGGTCGCGAAAGTTGACAGTGGTCAGTTTCAGGGAGTCGAAGCCGATGGCGTGATCTCCTTCAAGGGCATTCCATTCGCCGCGCCTCCAGTCGGTGAGCTGCGATGGCGTCCACCACAACCGACGCCGAAATGGACTGGAGTCAGACAGGCGGCGGAATTCGGACCGAATTGTATGCAGGGACGAGGATTCGGGCCGCCTCCAGGCCCGGGAGCCGCTACTCCGCCTGCACCATCCGAGGACTGCTTGTATTTGAACGTGTGGCGTCCGGCTGATTCCTCAGCTCGGAACCTGCCTGTGATGGTCTGGATTTACGGCGGCGGTTTCGTGGGTGGTTCAAGCTCCTCCCCAATGACGTCCGGTATTCAATTCGCCAAGCAGGGTGTTGTCCTCGTCGCCATGAACTATCGACTTGGCCGCTTTGGTTTCTTCGCGTTCCCTGCATTGAGCAGCGAACGTCCCGATGAGAACAAGGGCAACTATGCGTATATGGACCAGATTGCCGCATTGCAGTGGGTGCAGCGGAATATCGGCGCATTCGGAGGTGATCCGAACAATGTCACCATCTTCGGGTTCTCGGCGGGTGGCGTATCCGTCCACAGCATGCTCGCTTCCCCGCTGGCGCGAGGGCTCTTCCACAAAGCGATCGTGCATTCCGGCGGCTCGCGGGACAGCGTGCTCACCGCCAGGCCGATGCGAGCGGACGGCGTTGATCCGAACTATCCGGTGTCGGCCGAGACAATCGGTATCAACTTCGCGAAATCGATGGGGATCGACGCGACGGACCAGGCAGCGTTGACCAAGTTGCGCGCTCTCAGCGCAGACGAAGTACTGCGTGGTGCTCCTCCTCAACCGGGCGTTGCCGCGCCGAACTACGAAACGACACCGATTCTTGATGGCAAGTTGATCACTGAGACCGCTGAGACCGCGTACAAGGGTCGCCGACAGCCGCGCGTTCCGCTGATGCTTGGCAGCAACAGTGCGGATACCGCCGGCAACCGGATCAAGGCGCGCACGCAGGAAGAATTCTTCGCCCGATACGGGAAGTGGAGCGATGAGGCGAAGGCGGCCTACGATCCTGACGGAGCAACCGACTTCGCCGCGATGGTGGCGCGGGCCAACGACGACTTCGGTCAGGCCGAACCGGCGCGCTTCGCAGCAAACGCCTTCGCTGCCAACGGTTCACCCGTCTACCTGTACATGTTCTCGTACATCCCGACGGCGATGAGGGAACAGTTCAGAGCCGGATCCCCGCACGGAGGCGACGTCCCATTCGCCTTCGGCACACTTGGTGGAGGTCGCGGTGGCGCGCCGACACCGGAGGATTGGGCAGTCTCGCGGATGGTGCAAAGCTATTGGGTCAACTTCGCCAGAACGGGCGATCCAAATGGATCAGGACTGCCAACATGGCCACGGCACGTGGCTGGTAAGGATCAAATCTTCACTTTCCGGCCCGATGGTTCCGCGAATGCTGGACCAGACTTCCGCAAGGCGCGGTTGGACGTGACCGAGAAAGCGACCGAGTCGGGCAAGCGAGACGACCCCTAAGCCAAGACGTGCCACAGACAGTGGATCTAATCCAACAACAGTCGCGTAGCGGATTTGTTTGTGTTGATTCGTGTGAGTTCGTGGATCGTTCCGTTCTTCCGCAGACCGTAAGGCCATCCACGAAACCACACTATTTTGACGACAAGATACGACAAGCAGGAAGAAGTATGAGAAGAGTCCAACCCGTGATGAGGAAGATTCGGATCAACGCTCTCGTCTTATTAGTGGCTGCGATCATCGCATCTGCGAATGCACAAGATTCAATAAGAAAACAAGCACCGCTCGTCATCCAGGAGCAAGGCAGTTTCGCCGTGGGCGGAACCGTCAATAACAATCCAGGTAAATTTGATCCGTATCACCCAACACCCGAAGGGCAAACTTTTCGCGGAGACCATGCCTACGTGTTCTATCAGATCCCGGCGAAGGCTCGTCAGCTTCCCTTAGTCATGTGGCACGGCATCGGGCAGTTCTCGAAGACCTGGGAAACAACGCCGGACGGACGCGAGGGTTATCAAAACATTTTTCTGAGGCGCGACTTCGGGGTCTATCTGATTGATCAGCCACGGCGCGGCAATGCAGGCCGCAGCACGGAGCCAATTTCCCTCACACCTACACCTGACGAGCAGGGATGGTTTGGTACTTTTCGTCTCGGTATCTGGCCTGACTTCTTCCCTGGTGTGCAGTTCTCACGTGACCCGGAAGCGCTGAACCAGTACTTCCGTCAAATGACCCCAACCACAGGGCCACTTGATGGTGAGGTGATGACGCGGGCCGTAGTAGCGCTATTTGAAAAGATTGGACCAGCGATTCTCGTTACACACTCACACAGCGGTGGCTTCGGTTGGAGGACAGCGATCAAGAATCAAAATGTCCGCGCAATTGTCTCGTACGAGCCGGGCAGTGGCTTCGTCTTTCCGGAAGGCGAAGTGCCTGCTCCGATTCCAAGTGCGGGTGGACCACTGGCGGCGGTGGGAATCCCACTGGGTGAATTCATGCTGCTCACCAAAATTCCAATCGTGATCTACTACGGTGATTTCATACCTAAAGAGCCGAGTGCGAATCCAGGGCAAGATGGATGGCGCGTCCGTCTGGAGATGGCGCGGAAGTGGCGCGATGTGGTGAACCAGCATGGAGGCGATGTCACAGTCGTCCATTTGCCCGAGGTCGGCATTAAAGGCAACACACATTTTCCCTTCTCGGATTTGAACAATTTACAAGTCGCTGACTTGATGTCCGCGTGGCTTAAGAAGAAAGGGCTGGATAAATATTCGACGCAAAAGTAACCCTGACGCCCAGTGGCACTAGATCCTTACAAACTCAAGAAGTCACCATTCCGTCAGGAGTGGCGACCCCAGCAGCGATTAACTGACTGAAGATCACGCTCTCCAATGAGATTAGTCCCTTATTCCAAAAGGAGTGCTGCTATCACTGGCGTGGGCGGGCAGAGATCAGTTAAGATGGCGACGTTTACAGGATGTCCCTTCTGATTGCTGGTCCATCAGCGCCTGTACATCGCTGCTTCTAAAGGATTTATCGCCCGCTTGGCTCAGCAACAGGAAGCACTCAAATAAGTGCTTCCGTTCTGATATTTACAGCGAACCAGTTTCTGAATTGACGCCTTTCTGACGGCCCGTCTGATGACAGAACCAAGCGGAAACATTCAACGCCATCAGTCTCACGATTCCTATTCTTAGTTCGGGCCGAACCGCTGCCGATATTCGCGGGAGCTAACAAAAGCCTTCACCATTTCGGCCTGCACGAAGTCACCGTTGAATTGATTCAACTTCGTTAGCCAGAAATCGTAGCCGGTGTAATCCGTATCCTGACCCTCGTTCGGATTGCGGCGCAGGTAACCGAAGTACTCCATTAGCACCCAGGCACGGTTCATCTCGTTCTTCGTGAAGGTGGAGTTCTCAGCCACGTCGCGCAGCGCCTTCGCGCGCGCCGTCGTGTCGGATGAATCGCTGGCGCCGCTGAATCTGCCGATGGCCGTCGCGAGTTCATTCGCCGTCGGCGTGACTCCCGTATTGGTGAACAGCTTATTCACCAAAGCAATCGGCGTCAGCGTCGTCGGATAAGCATCAATGAATCCCTGCCGCTGGACGAAGTCCAACGTGAACGCGTCTTTGTTCGTATTGAGCTGCTGCTCCCAATTGCCTTGGTTGACGACGACGCCCTGGCCCACTTCGGCAGAATCATCGAGGAATTGCCCAAGCCGCACAATCGGAACTGTCATTTGATGATCACCATTCAGCGTCGACGTTCCCGTGGTATCACCGTAGGCCGCCTTGTAAGCGCGCTCGACCAGGTACCCTTCCTGCTGAAATTCAATAGACATGAAGAAGGCGGCCGAGGCATTGATGCGCTTCACCGCGATGCAGTTCTGATCTGATCCGCAAGAGGTAATCGTGCCGACCCAGAACGCCTGGCCAGTGGGATCGGACGGGCGATCCAGGAAATCAAGATAGTGCTGCCCGACGAATCGATTCTGATCATCGATCTCATTCGTCGTGGTTGGATTGAGGTTCGTAACGACCGCGAACGGACTGAGCGAATTTACGGTTGCGCAGATCTCCCCCGAAGCATAGTCATGACGGCTGGTGCGATCGACCAGCACGCCATTCTCGCCGTGCATCACGCGGCGCGCATTAAACTGCGCCGCCGTTTCGTTCGATCCATATATGTGGAAGCACGCCTCGACCGGCCCGGTGTATGACGCCGTCGTGGTGACATCCCAAGCCAGGCTTGAGCCGTCGATGGCAAATCCCCCGGGCATGCTGCCAGCAGACTCCGGCGTGATGGCGATGACTGAGGTCGTGCCGCCGGTATTCACGTTAGAAAACCGCAATGACCCTGGGCCGTCGCCGACGATCACGCCGTTGCCGGTAGGCGTGGTGACATTGACCGGCACGGCTTGCCAGTCAAAGGTGAGCAATCCGCTGAACAATGGGCTCGGGTTGGAATAAATCTCCGCCAAATTCGTGCCATCAAGATTTATTACGTTGATGGCTTGCCTGGATGGATCACTTAAAGCTGAACCTATGAACGCAACCTGCTTCATATCCGAAGACCACTTTGGCGACCGCGTCGATGCGGTATTCGGAATGTCTCGCTTGTTGCTTCCGTCAGGGTTTATTATCGACAGACCCGTCGGACTCTTGTAAACGATCCGCGTTCCGTCCGGCGACCAGGCGGGTGTCATGTCAGAGAACGGCTGTTGGCTGGATGGGACGATGCCGGCAGCATGGCTCAAACGCGTGTAGGCCTTCGTCGTCAGGTCGTAGATGTAAAGTGCGAACTGTCCCCCGCCGATGCTTCCTTCCTGAGCCGAGAACACCAGCCGCTTGCTGTCGGGCGACCATGCCGGCGCGCCTTGGCCGGAGACTTTGATTGGCCCGCTCGCCTCTTGCACCACCGTCCACCAGAAATCCGTCAACTTGCGCACGCAAATCAAAGGGCTATTGCCGTCGCCCGCGAAATCGCAGTTGTAGGCAATCGATTTGCCATCCGGCGACCATGCGGGATTGGTATCGAGTTCGCGATCCGCTTCGTTACTGTCGAGGCGAGCTGTATTCGTGCCATCGGCGCTGGCCATTGAGAGATGGAAGTGCGCGCCGGGTTTCCATGATTGTGAATAGGCGATCTTTGTTCCGTCGGGCGACCAGCTTGAACCGAATCCGATGAGGGCTGAGAAACGCGTAAGTCGACTAGTGGGAAACAACTCGAAGATGCCAGATGGCAGCCCCGGAAAGGTCGATGAATACGACACTACGAAATTTCCATTCGACGGGGTCAATCCGGGAGCCGACGTTACCAGGAATGATTGCTCTACGGACGACGCCGCGTTGAAGTTGCCGTTGCCTATTTGGGCCGCGCGAACCGTGACGGAACCGGGGCCGGTAAGCGTGACTGTGTTACCAGTGATCGTTGCCGGACCCGCGACGATACCGAAAGTCACCGGCAGCCCCGACGTCGACGTGGCGCTGACTGTGAATGGCGCATCGCCCACCTGTTTATTAACCAGGTTGCCGAAGTTGATCGTTTGGACTGACATCGAGATATTGATCGAAACGTTCTTCGCCGCCGGCGAGTTGTAACTCGACGCATCCGATCCATTCGGCGTGAAGTTCGCCGTCAATGTCTGATTCGAGCCGGCATTCAAGACTGCCCCGGCCGCTGGGTTGTAGACGAACGCGCCGGTGACCGTCGAATTGTCGTTCGGGTTCGTGGCGGTAGCGTTTAGCTGCGTCGCGCTCAACGGGGTGCCGAAGAAAATGTCCAGAGGATTGCTCCAGTTAATCGTCGGCGTGACCGGATTAACCGTGAGCGTGCCGTTGACGAAATTGAAACCGTAGTCGCTGGCGCTCAACGTGCCAGGTCCCGGCGTAATCGGATAACCGCCGGCGGTACTGGTCGTAGTGGCGGTGGTCGAAAAGCTGGGCGCGCCGCTGAGTACCGCTGCGCCATCACCGTTAACGAAGCCGCTGGGTGTGAAATTGAATGATGCAGGATTGGCCGCGCGGTAACTCTTCGAAGTGTTGTTCGCGGTGATCGTCAATGTCGCTTTCAAGACATTGATCGAAACGTTCTTGGCCGGCGGCGGGCCATAGTTCGTCGTGTCCGTCGGCGCAAAGTTCACGCTGAGCGATTGACCATTGCCCACGTGCAAAACACTTCCTGGAGCCGGACTGTAAGTGAAGATGCCGGCAACCGCGGCATTCGTGTTCGGGTCAGTCGCAGTGGCGTTGAGTTGCGTGGCGCTCAAGCCCGTTCCGTAAACGATGGCGGCCGGATTCGTCCAGGTGATCACCGGCATAATCTTCCCAACCGTCAACGTGCCGTTCACAAAATTGAAGCTGTAATCCGTCGCGACGAGCGTTCCCTGCGCAATCGTGATCGGATAACTCGCGACCGGACTGCTCTGGGTCGCAGTAGTCGATAAATTCGGCGCGCCAGTAAGCACGCTCGCACTATCACCATTCACAAATCCGCTCGGAGTGAATGTCAAAGCTGGATTCGCAGCGCCGAAAGCTTTCGACTTGTTATCAGCAGTAATCGTCAACGTGGCCTTGGTCACATTGATCGCAACCTGCTTCTGCGCCGCCAGGTTGTAGCTCGAGGCATCAACGCCGTTCGGCGTGAAGTCCGCGCGCAAAGTTTGGCCGTTGCCGACGTGCAGGACGGTTGTGCCTATCGGGGAATAAGCGAACGCCCCGGTCACGGCCGAACCGTCGTTTGGATTTGTCGCGCCGGCGTTCAATTGCGTTCCGCTCAAAGCGGTTCCGTAAACGATGTCGGAAGGATTGCTCCAGTTAATCACCGGCGTGGCCTTATTGACCGTCAACGTGCCGCTGACAAAGTTGAATGTGTAGTCAACCGCACTCAAATTATTTTGGGTGATGCTGATCGGATACCCACTCACAACGCTGATAGCGGTCGCCGTCGTGCTGATGGTTGGCGTTCCGCTCAAAACACTCGACGTATCGCCGTTAACAAATCCGGTCGGCGTGAAGGTCAGCGCAGGATTCGCGGCGCGATAAGTCTTCGCCTTGTTATCCGCCGTAATCGTCAACGTCGCCTTGGTGACGTTGATCGATACCAGCTTCTGCGCGGGCGGGCTGTAATTCGTCGTGTCAGTTGGGGTAAACGTCATCGCCAGTTGGTTCGCTCCCACGTGCAGGACAGTTCCCGCCGCGGGCGTATAAGTGAAGGTTCCCGGCACCGCAGCATTAGTACCTGGGTCCGTGGCCGTGGCGTTGAGTTGGGTCCCGCTCAAAGCCGTGCCGTAGACGATGTCCGCTGGATTGCTCCAGTTGATTACCGGGGTCGTCTTTCCCACAGCTAGGTTGCCGTTGACAAAGTTGAATGTGTAGTCAGACGCGCTCAAGTTTCCTTGTGTAATTGTGATCGGATAGTCGCCAATCGGACTGTTTTGGACAGCCGTGGTGTTCAAGTCCGGCGCTCCCGTCAACACACTCGCGCTATCTCCATTGACGAATCCAGTTGGCGTGTAAGTCAGCGGCGGATTGGCTGTGTTGAGTGGCCGCGATTTGTTGTCAGCCGTGATCGTCAACGTAGCGGGAATCACATTCATGAAGGCAGTCTTCTGCGCCGGCGTGTTGTAGTTGTTGCTTTCGGTCGGCACAAAGTTGGTCGCGAGCGTCTGGCTGTTGCCGACGTGCAAGACCGTGCCACCGTTCGGCGAGTAGTTGAATACGCCGGCGACACTTGATCCATCATTAGGATTAGTCGCCGTCGCATTCAGTTGGGTTCCGCTCAACGCAGTCCCGTAAACGATGTTCGCCGGATTGTTCCAACTAACGACTGGAGTCGTTTTGTTAATCGTCAAGGCGCCGTTGACGAAACTCAAGGTGTAATCATCGAAACCACCGTGAACTGCACTCAAGGTGCCTTGAACTATCGTGATCGGATAACCGCTAACCGCGCTCGTCGTCGTGGCGGTCGTATTCAGCGTGGGACTGCCACTGAGAATGCTCGACGTATCTCCGTTAACAAAGCCGCTGGGCGCGAAAGTCAGAGCTGGGTTGGCAGCGCGATAAGTCTTCGCCTTGTCATCGGCCGTAACGGTCAGCGTTGCCTTCGTGACGTTGATCGTCACGTCCTTCGACGCGTTGTTGTAGTTGGTGGTGTCGTCCGGGGTGAAGTCGACGTGCAACGTCCGATTGCCTGCATGCAAGACCGTTACCGACGCCGGTGTGTAGACGAAGTTGTTCCCGGCAACTGAAGCCGTCGCGTTCAGTTGCGTCGCGCCCAGAGCTGTGCCGTAAACAATATCGGCCGGGTTGCTCCAAGTGATGATGGGCGTGCCCTTGGCAATATTGAATGGCCGCAGGACGTCCGCCGCCGAGTTGTAATTCGAATCACCCGCTTGCGAGGCCGTGATGGTGCATGAGCCTGCGCCGGTTAAATGAACTGTGCCCGTCGTGACGGTGCATTTGTCGTTGACCCCGGCGCTAAAGCTCACCGTCAGGTTTGCATCTGAGGACGCGCTGACTCCGAAGTCAGCATCGCCGAAGGTCTTATCAGGCAAAGGATTCGGATTGAAGGTGATTGTCTGATTGAGCTTCTGCGCATTTACAGTTTCACCGATCTGCGGCGCGGCGTTGTAGTTGGCATTGCCCGCCTGGTCATAGTTCACGGTGCATTGGCCCGTGCCGCTCGTCATCGTGAATTGCGCGGCAGCGTTCGAGCAGACACCTGAATTGCTGAAGGTCACTGCCAATCCGGAACTCGCAGTCGCGGCCACGTTGAATTGCGAATTGTAATTCGCGTTTGCCGGAGCGTGCGTGTTGACCGTAATCGTCTGATTGAGCTTCTGCGCGTTGACGGTCTCCGTCTTTTGCGGCGCGGCGTTGTAATTGGTGTTCCCGGCTTGATCGTATTTCACTGTGCACTGGCCGGTGCCGCTCGTCATCGTGAATTGCGCGCCAGTGTTCGAGCATGAACCTGAACTGCTGAACGCGACGGTCAATCCTGAATCGGAAGTCGCGGCCACATTGAATTGCGAATTGTAGTCAGCGCTCGCCGGTGCGTGCGTCACCGAGTCGATCGTAATCATCTGATCGGCTTTGCTGACGCTCAGCGTGCCGTTGGCCGTGCTCGTACCGTAGGTGGCGTCGCCGGCAAAGGTGGCGACGACGGCGTCATTGTAGTTGCCGGCGTTGATTCCGGTAAGGCTGACGCTGTTGAGCGTAGCGACGCCATTCGCATCAGTTTGCGCGCTGCCAACGGAATTGTTGTTGAGCGTGAAATCGACTGTCTGCCCGGGAAGACCAGAGCTATTGGCGCCCAGCGTCGCCGTCAGCGTCGCCGTTCCCAGATATGTACCACTGCCTGACACAGCAGAAACACCGGTGGGAATGACTTTGCACCTGCCCGCGCTGCCGGCGTTGTAGATGCCGGCGATTTCAGAAGCAGGTAAGGCGCGACTGAAGAACCCGACCTCGTCAATCTTTCCATCGAACTGGTACAGACCGCCGGTATCGACGTCGGCGCCGATGCGAACCTCAGTATTGTCATAGGCAGGGACCCGCGTGTTAGCGCCACTCGCGACCTCACGACCGTCCACGAACAGTTTATGAGTGCTGCTATCAAACGTGTAGGCGACGTGATGCCAGGTGCCGAGACCTGGATTCCACGGATAGGCAAGTTCGGTACACGACGAGCCGAAGCTTGGTCCGTCGCAGGTGATGCCGTGCAGAGCGCCAGCATAGTAATAAATGGCATACGAATCAGCGTCGCCGCCGGTAAAGCCTTTCCCGAAGATTGAATTGACGGCAAAGGAATTGAAATTGACCCAGGCATCGATCGTCAGATGGTTCTGGTGAAGTGAGGGGTTGTCAGGAATGCTGACGTATTGCGAATTCCCGGCGACGAAATTAAACGCTTTGCCGACTTCGCCCGTCGCGACACCTGCCGTCGCGCCGCCCTGCAGCGTGCCGTCGTTGCCGCCTTTGAAATCCTTCGCGTCAGTATCGCCCGTCCACCAACTGACCACGTCTGACGGTGGCGAGTCGCAGGTCAAACTTCCCGGCGTAAATTCTGCTTTAAGTGCTGTCGTATCGTCGGAGTAATTGTTGCTGCCCGGTCCCACCATGAAATCGATCGTGTCGTTGGCGGTTACTGACAGCTCCTGAACGAACGGGAATTCGCTGCCGTAGCCGTTGATACTTGCGTCAGCTAAATGTGTCGCCGTCGAGGTAAGATTCTTAACGATGTGAACGTCTGTGGACGTGCCGAAGTGATCGATCCCCGCAAACCGGCCGCGCAACACGTAAGTTCCGGTCGCCGGCGCAATCCAACGGATAACGCTGTACTGGTTCCCGATGCCAGGGTGGAGCGCAAGCATGCCAGCCGGCAGCGTGTTGACGCCAAAATTAAGATCGCCACCGGAAGCGTTGTGATAGACGCCCGGCGTGCGGTCGGGACTCGAAACCTGCGACGAATACCACTCGTCCAGAGACGGCGCGACGTTGGCCAGAAATAGATCGTGGACGTTGAAAGTGGAATCAGAATTAAAAGGAACGCCATTAACGGGAGTGCCCGCAAGTGGGTTCGTGTAGCCGAACGACCAACTGCCGTTGGGATTGTTGCTGCTGGAAAAATCCTGCGCCGCATTCCCAGTTAAAATCGTGCCCGTCCCCGTCGGGTGATTGAGGACTGCGTTGGACGGGCTGCTGAGCGTGAGAGTGAAGTTCTTACTGGATGACCGCGTCACGCCATTAACAGTTACGGGAATTGTCTTTGAAGTCTCATTGCCGTCGAAATGCAAAGTGCCACTCGTCGCCACGTAGTCTGTTCCCGCTGTCGCTCCCGTGGTTCCTGTCCCGTCCGCGGTCGCATAATGAACATCAATGGCAGTTCCGTTGGTTCTAATCGCCGTGACGGTGAAGTTCGCCGGCGTGGTGCCGCTGTTGCCCGGGCTCACCGAAATGTCGTTGATAACCAGTGAGGGCGTAATGCATTTGCCGGCGGCGGCGCTGGTGTAGAGATCGGAAACTTGTTGGGCATCTAAGGCATGATCGAATAATTCGACTTCATCTATCTGGCCGTCGAAGCGAAGCGGACCAGTAGAGTCCGTGTCCGCGCCGATTAACGCAAAGTTATTGTCGTATCCAATTACGGTGGTGTTGCCTGCGGTCGCCACTTGCTGACCGTTGACGTACAGCGTGTGGTTGCTTCCGTCAAACGTGTAGGCGACGTGATACCACGCTCCGATAGTTGGCGTGAATGGATAATCGAGGTTCACACAACTGCCAGTACTGCCATTGGCACAGGTCAGACCGTGAAGCGCGTTGCCCTGATACCAAACGTCATAAGAATCGGCGTTACCGTTGCCAAGTGCCTTGCCAAAAACTGAATTACAGCAACCGCCTCCGACCGTGGAATTGAAATTGACCCATGCATCGATTGTAAAGTTCTTTGGCCGCAGCGACGGTGAGTCTGGGATTCTGACTTCGTCGTTGGTGGCCGGATTGAAACTGAAGGCCTGTCCGACTTTCCCGGATCTATAAGACGCTCCGCCTTGCGGCGTGCCGTTGTTGCCGCTCTGCACATCGTTGCCGTTGCCTTCGCCCGGCCACCAACCGATTAGGCCGTCGGGTGGCGGATCGCAGGCGTAGATCGTCCCGACTGCCCAGAACGCGCCGTTGTTATCTGGTCCATGCGCCCCGTTGATCATGGCATTCGTCGATGGATTAGTTAGATTGACGCGGAAGTCCTTACCGGTGGCGGCTGGATTTACCGTGACAGGTATGCTCGCCGAAGAATGGCCGGCAGGAATCGTCAGCACCCCCTGCGTCGACGTGTAATCGGAGCTCGCGTGCGCGGTTCCATCCACGGTTGTGTAATTAACCGTGATGTCGCCGGCGTTCGCGTCGGCACGAGCTACCGTCACCGGAAAAGTGATCGTGGTCCCACCGCCCGCTGGCACAGTCGCATCGCCGATCGTAATCGATGACACCTGACACTTGCCTGCGGCATCAGCTAAAAAGATGTGCAATATTTCATCAGGAGTGAGCGCGCGGTTGAACAGTTCGACTTCGTCGATCAGGCCGTCAAAGTAGAAGGCGTCTGCTTCGTGGCTGTAGTCAGCGCCAATCCGCGCCGCATGACCATCGTAAGAGGGAACGAACGTATTAGCACCAGTCGCGACTTGCAGGCCATTGATATAAAGAGCGTGGTTGCTGCCATCAAACGTGTAGGCAACGTGATACCAGGTGTCGAGAGTTGGCGTCCACGAATAGCTGAGGATAGGACCATCGCCGCTGTTGTTCGCGGTGTAGCCGTGCAACTGTCCGCCTGCATACCACATGATGTAAGAGTTAGAGTCTGCACCACCCAGCGTCTTGCCGAAAATCGTAGGACCACCACCGGGAATTGAATTGAAGTTGACCCAGGCATCGATGGTGAGATTGCTGAGCCGCAGCGAAGGTGAATCTGGAATGTCCACGAACTGCGAGTTGGCTACCGCCAGATTGAAAGCCTGACCGACCTTGCCTGAACTAAACGACGGGCTGCCGTGCAAGCTGCCGTTGTTACCACCCTGAATATCATTCGCGTTGTTCTCACCGGGCCACCAACTGACCATTCCCGATGGCGGCGGGGTGCAGACTTCGAACGGCGCACCGCTATTCGCGACACGGTTAGCCGGGTGAATGACGACACGACTCGACCCGGCCGCTTTGCGCTCGATAAACAACGCCGAGGCGACGAGGAGGGCAATAATGATGACGGCGAATAGGCGGAAGCTGGGTTTCATTGATCTCTCCTTGAAGTCCGACAAACTTCAGTTTGTCACTCTTGGTTCTTTCTCAACTGCGACAAACTGAAGTTTGTCGGACACTGAAAAGTGACGGGCAGTTAACAGCTCGAACCGCGACTCACGTGCTGATGAGCACGGGCGGCGTGGCAACCGCCCGCCGGCTGCCGGGGGAGCGCCATGCACGCCAACCGGCAGGTCCCGAAACGCTGCGAATTTTGGAGTGCGGTGGCTTGACGCCGCTTTGGATTGTTTGGTTCATCGTTCAATTTGAATTTCAAAAGCGGGGGCAAGCCGCCGCACTCCAAAAATAGGTTTCAATTGGTAAGGCGGATTTCTTAGAGGGAAGCCGCAAAAGATTCTTGGCGGCGAAGCCTCCGAGAGAAGGTAGCCAGAGGTGAAACCTCTGGATCGGTAAGTAATAATGGGCGAAAAACCGCAGTGCAATCTGAACATTTTTCTGGTAGGATGCGCCGCGATTCTTACCAGCCGGGTGCTGCCGGCTGAATCCAACTCGAAAACGTCCTTCCCGAATGACGGATGTTTCGCCCCAAACCGTCACGCAATGGCTGCTGAAATGGCACGGTGGCGACGAGTCTGCGCTCAACGATTTGTCCGCTCTGGTGTATGAGGATCTGCACCGGCTGGCGCTGAACTATCTGCGTAAGGAGCGTTCGGATCACACGCTGCAAGCGACCGCGTTAGTGCATGAAGCTTATTTGCAGCTTCACGATCTACAGCATCTTGACTGGAAGAATCGCGCGCACTTTATCGGCGTAGTCGCGCAAGTCATGCGGCACGTCCTGGTCGATCACGCGCGCGCGCGCGGGGCGCTAAAACGCGGCGGCGATGCGGTGAAGCTGCCAATGACCCGAGCTGAACGAATCGCTGTGACAGAGGAAGTTGATCTAGTTGAGCTGAACGACGCGCTCGATCGACTGGCGGTGGAATCTCCGCGCAAAGCGAGGGTAGTCGAACTTCATTATTTCGGTGGCTTGAGCGCTAAAGAAATTTCGGAAGTCATGAGCGCTGACGGTAATTCAATTGCGCAGCGGACGGTCGAGAATGATTTGAAGATCGCGCGCGCCAAGTTGCACGGATGGATGAATGCACAATGAAACAAGAGTCCGCCGGGACGCTTCTGCTTAAATCAGGACACAATGACTAATCGTGAACAACTCGTCGATGCGCTATTCGCCGAAGCGGTTGATTTGTCTGACTCTGAGCGGGAACTGTTTTTCGCCGCACGACTTGCCGAGCAGGGCGCGGAACCGGCGCTGCTCGACGAACTCAAGGCGTTATTGACTAATTATCGCCGCGCCAACGCGAATGAATTTCTCAACCAACCGTTGGTTTCAGGCGACGCACAAACGCTGAATGAAGGTCAGGAGTTCGAGGGCTACCGCATCGCGCGCCTAATCGGTGAGGGCGGCATGGGCGAGGTTTATCTCGCTGAAGATCCAGAACTCAAACGCAAAGTCGCGCTGAAACTGATCAAGGGCCACGCCACCAAAGATATTCTGCGGCGCTTTCAGTCGGAGCGGCAGATACTCGCAAATCTCAAGCACGCGAATATTGCGCAACTGTATGAAGCAGGTGCGACGGCAGATGGTTTGCCCTTCTTTGCGATGGAGTATGTTGAAGGCGATCCGATTGACAAGTTCGTGGCTGATTGTGGACTAACGCTCAATGAGGGGCTCAAACTGTTCGCCACGGTTTGCTCTGCGATTAGCTACGCGCATCAGAATTTGATCATCCATCGTGACATCAAACCCGGCAACATCCTGGTCACCAAGAATGGCGAGCCCAAGCTCTTGGATTTTGGCATCGCCAAACTTCTTCAGGATGAAAGTGAACCGGACGCCACGGCATCTATGTTCCGCGCGCTCACGCCGCAATATGCGAGTCCGGAGCAAATAAAAGGAGAGCCGATAACGACCGCCAGCGATATCTACTCACTCGGCACGCTGCTCTATGAATTGGTAACCGGTCAACGTCCTTACAGGTTGAAGGGCAATACGGCAGCAGAGATTACGAAAGCGATCTGCGAGCAGGACCCGACCAAGCCGAGCAACGTAAGAAACGACGCGGAGAGTGGCAGACGCGGAGACACGGAGAAAAAGCAAATCTCCGCGTCGCCCCGTCTCCGCGTCTCCCCGTCCGCATTGCGCGGCGATCTCGACAACATCATTCTCAAAGCTTTGCGCAAAGAACCTTCGCGCCGCTACGCTTCAGTCGAACAGTTCTCAGAAGACATTCGCCGCCACCTCGAAGGTTTGCCGGTCACGGCCCACAAAGACAGTTTCGCTTATCGCACTACAAAATTTATTAAGCGAAACAAGATTGCCGTCGCGGCCGCGCTGATGATCTTGTTAACGCTGACTGCGGGGATTATCGCCACCACCGTTCAAGCCCGTCGCGCCAATCGTCGATTCAATCAAGCCCGCCAACTCGCGCACACGATCCTGTTCGACTATCACGATGAGATTGCGGCGCTGCCTGGATCGACGAAGGTGCGCGAACGGATGGTCAAAGACGCGCTTCAGTATCTCGACAGTTTGTCGCAGGATGCCGGCAACGATGTTTCGCTGCTGCGCGAAGTGGCGATCGGATACGAAAAGACTGCTACGGTTCAGGGCGGCGGCGGGTCTCATGTGAAGGCGTATGGAAGGTATCAATGAATTGGCAATCTCGGCGACACGCGCGGCGCGCTGGCAAGCATGCAGAAGGCTCTGGCAATCCGTCTGCGGGTTGTCGCATTCGACCCTGGCAATCGCCAATTCCAGCAAGACCTGGCGTATTGTTATGAGGGTCTGGCCAACCTGTATTCACTGGCGGGTCCACCCGAAAAGGTTATCGAATATTCAGACAAAGCGATTCCCCTGCTGGAAGGGTTGCTGAAAGCTGATCCGACGAATGAGGACGATCGCGCCATTCTCGGGAACACGTATACCCTAAAATCTAAAGCCCTGGGTAATCCCGTCACGGCAAGTCTCGGCGATGTTGCGGGTGCTTGGGATTACTTGAACAAAGCACTTCCGATCCTCGAACGACTAGCTGACGATTATCCTGCCGACCCGGAATACCAAAGAAACCTGGGCGCTGTGTACAATCTCGCGAGCCTGCTTAGCGGCGCCAAGGGCGATGAGAAGAAGTCCCTTGAGCTTAACGAAAAAGCGATAGACATAGATCGGCGCCTCGTAAATCTCGACCCAAACAACTCGCTCTTCAAAAGCGAACTAGCAATCCAAACGGGGAATGCCGGATCGACGATGCTCAAGCTGGGGGATGCTAAAGGCGCGCAGGAGAAATTCAAACAAGCATTGGCGATCTACGAATCGATGATTGCTGCCGATCCAAACGACGCCGCCACGCACCGCAACGCCGCTGTAGGGTACCGCAACGTCGGTGTGGCGATCGGTGCCGACGACCGCGTGGAAGCGATGAAGAATTTCAGCAAGGCGCTGGACATCTTCGCCGGTCTCGCCGCCAAAGATTCAACCAACGCCGACTTTCGCCGGCAATGGGCCTACACCTACCTGGCTCTGAGCCGGTCACAAACTAAGTGGAGTGACGCCAAGTCGGCGGTTGACAGCGCGCAACAGGGCATCAAGATTGAAGAAGCCCTGATCGCTACGTCGCCGACCAACGTGACGGCGCGCACAACGCTCGCTCTGCTTGATCGACAGCTAGGCGACTCGCACGTTGCGTTGGCCGCAAGAGGCAAAGAGGAATGGCGGGCAGCTAAGGACGCTTATCAAAAGGCGCTCGACATCTATCAGGATTTGAAAAACAAGGGCACGCTTGGCGGCGCGGACAGCTCCAAGCCTGACGAACTCACGAAAGAGATCGCGAAATGCGACGCCGCCTTGGCGAAGTAATTGGCTAAACGGTCCGCGCGGATGACTAGAGTGTAACGAAAGACTTATAGGCCGTCAGGGTGAAGGCCATCATAAACCTTTCATAGCCCGCTCATCTTTGTCCCTACCGCTGGCGCGAGCGGGCAGAGATAGTTTAAGATGTTGGTCCTTCGATGATTTGCAGCGCTAATCGCTAGGGCAGCCCAACGCCACAAGTCATTGCATATCAAAAAGTTACGCCCGCTTGGCTCAGCGGTAGAGCACTCGCTTCACACGCGAGGGGTCAGTAGTTCGAATCTACTAGCGGGCACCATGTTTTTAATAACTTACGGGCGGCACCCAGCCGCCCGTTTTGCTCCACACACACTTATTAAGCGAGATCCGATTCAAGCAAACCGAATCTACCGGACCTGATCGTGTCGTAACCGGATGACCTCCGACGCCCGACCAATGCAACTAGCCCTTTGCCGGAAGGTAACCGGCTTTCGGGAACCATGTGGTAACCACCAGCCGTTCGGTCGTCGTGGTCTGTGTAATCAATTCAGAGCGCGTCAGAATGTCAGTGCGTCGGATTTTGCGCTGCGTGACCAGCCGCTTTCTTATTTCATCGATCCGATGGTTCTTCGACTTGCTTGTGTCGGTGTTCATGAACTCCTCCGCGAGTACTGCTCTTGCCATAGTCAATAGCAACGGCCTTGCCACACACCTCAGCGTCGGATCAGGAGTGTTTCAGCGCATTAGTAACGGATTTCGTGTTTGAGTTGCTGGAAACCTACCCTTTTCGTGCAGGGGAGAATTCCGTGCGTCCGGCTGGCTGTGCATTTTTGGGACCGGAGGGCAATCTTCACGGTCAAACGAACAGGGTCAGCCTGGCAATTCTCATGACCGCCAGTTAAATTGCGGAATTGCAGGCCTGACCGCGGTTTTCGTCAATCTTCCGTTTTCTCAGTCTCTTGTTTGTCCCTATAAACATTTCGCCGCTCCGAGGCGAGGAACTGAGCTAAGGCTGCTTTGATTACTTCATAGCTCCCGGCCACTTTCAAAATACAGCTGTCGTCCGCTTAGGGGCTCCTGGAATGAAAGCGATTTCGCCAGCAGCTTTAAGGGGCGGGAAAAATCATCGCTCTCCGTGCGACTAATCTTGGGATAGAGCGTGTCGTTAATGATCGGAATTCCCAGTGCGGCGAGGTGCAGCCGCAGTTGATGTTTCTTGCCGGTGGCCGGGACCAGTTGGTAGAGACTATGGCTTCCCAGATCGCGCATTCGCATCACTTCAGTTTCGGAGTTGGCCTCGCCTCGAACTTCCTTCATGCGGAAGAAGGGTTCGCCCTGCACGATGCGACTGCGACGAACGTGAGGGAACTTAGCGGTTTTCGACCTGGGTGCGAGCGCTTCATAAACTTTTCTCACCTGCCGGTTCCGAAAGAGCGAAGTGTAGCGACGTCTGGTTTCGGGATTGAGGGAAAACAAGACCAGGCCTGCAGTCTCGCGATCAAGACGATGAACCGGCACGAGGCCTTCATACTGGTATCTCTTTCGTAGCCTGACAAGTAGCGTTTCATGCAGAAATCTCCCGCCGGGAATCACCGGCAGAAAGTGCGGCTTGTCGGCAACCAGGATGTGTTCATCCTGATAGAGCACTTGCTCGACAAATGGAATTTCCGGCTCACCTTCCAGTTCGCGATAGTAAAAGATGCAGGCGCCGGTTCGATAGGCCGTCTCGGGATCTACGCACCGGCCTTGTTCGTCGATAACCTCACCTCTGGCCATTCGCGCAGTCCACGCTTCGACATCAACCTGGGCATACTCTTCGCGGAGGAAGTCGAGGACAGTCTGCCACGGACCAGCCGGCAGCCAACGCTTGCTGGGAGCCACTCCGGCAACGATTTGAAGACGTGACTTCATATTAAGTAGCGGTGAATTAATAATTGAGAATCCAAGGGCCGTTCCCATAGCTTCGTCCCTGAACGCGCCGCTAAAGTCCCGACTTGCAAAGATATAATAACGTGCGCCCGAGGCCGATAAAACGCACGGCTCCGAGGGTCGCACCTGCAGGTTAAAGTGTAAATATCCCGCGATTAGGGCCACGCATAAGGAGAGATTTCGGGTTTTTTGTTTAATAGAAATTCTCTGGGCGAAAGATCTCCCAGAGCGTCGTGTGGCCGCTCTTCGTTGTACTCCTTGA
>Ga0126369_10000418_pt1 | contig 27889 bp, 22 predicted proteins | sample PanSoiMetaPlot_1_FD_109646 | JGI IMG/M metagenome (GOLD analysis project Ga0126369, IMG submission 109646) | Tropical forest soil microbial communities from Panama - MetaG Plot_1 | ecosystem: Environmental > Terrestrial > Soil > Tropical forest > Bulk soil | place: Panama | collected 2016-02-17
AGGCCAGGGCCGACTACGTCCTGGTGAGCTGCCACGACGACGGCACCGGCGCCTCCCCGCTGTCCTCGATCAAGAGCGCCGGCTCGCCCTGGGAGCTGGGCCTGGCGGAGACGCAGCAGGTCCTGGTCGAGCATCAGCTGCGCGAACGCGTGTCCCTGCGCACGGACGGCGGGCTGCGCAGCGGTCGCGACGTCGTGGTGGCAGCGATGCTGGGGGCCGAGGAGTTCGGCTTCGGCACGGGCGTGCTGGTCGCGCTGGGCTGCGACATGGCCCGCCAGTGCCACCTCAACACGTGCCCGACGGGCATCGCCACCCAGCGCGAGGACCTGCGCGCCAAGTTCACCGGCCGCCCCGAGCACGTCATCCAGTACCTGACGCTGCTCGCGGAGGAGGCCCGCGAGCACCTCGCGCTGGCCGGCGCCCGCAGCATCGACGACGTGGTGGGCCGCGTCGAGCTGCTCCGTGAGGCCCCACGCGGTGTCGACCTGGACCTGAGCTTCATCTTGCGAGCCCCAGCCGACCCGGTTGCGCCCCGGCGCCGGCTGTGGGCCCGCAACGGTGAGCCTCCCCAGGCGACGCCGCCGGCGGGGGCGGTCGACAACTCGCACCGCGCGGTCGGCGCCGGCCGGCGGAACGAGCGCCTCGCCTACCGCGGCAGCGCCGGCCAGAGCTTCGGCGCCTGGCTCGACCACGGCATGGAGCTGGTGCTGGAGGGCGAGGCCAACGACTACGTCGGCAAGGGCATGGGCGGCGGCGTGCTCGTGATCCGGCCGTTCGACGGCGACGGCGCGCACCGGCCCGTCCTCGCGGGCAACACGTGCCTGTACGGCGCGACCGGCGGGCGCCTCTTCGTGGCCGGGCGGGCGGGCGAGCGGTTCGGCGTGCGCAATTCGGGCGCCATCGCGGTCCTGGAGGGCGCCGGCGACCATTTCTGCGAGTACATGACCGGCGGGGTGGCCGTCGCGCTGGGGCCCGTCGGCTGGAACGTCGGCGCCGGCATGACCGGGGGCGTGGCGTACGTCCGCGAGTGGGGCCAGCTGAACCCGGACAGCGTGTGCGTGCGCCCGGTGCCCTGCGAGGACCAGGAGCCCCTGCGCGAGCTCGTCGAGGAGCACCGGACCCGGACGGGCAGCCGCCTGGCCGCGGAGCTGCTGGCCGACTGGCCGGCCGCACTGCGCGGTTTTCGCCAGGTGATCCCCGTGGCGGTGGCCCCGGCCGCGCCGCCGGCGCCGCCGGCCGACGTGGCGTCGGACGAGCCGGCCGCCGAGGAGACCGCGTCGAGGGCATAGGAGCGTGGGGCGCTCCTCGGCGAAGCAGCTGACCTGATCCGGGGGCACGGCGCGATACTCATCGGCGTGGCGGTGCTGCACGGGACCTGGGGCGCCGGCTCGCGACTGTGCGTCTGGGGCGAGGAGGACGCCGCGAGCCCGCCGGAGCGCTCACGCGTCAGCCCGCGCCCGCACCCCTTCGCCTCCGGCGAGGAGTCGCTGCGCCGCATCCTCGCGGAGCGGGCCACGGTCTGCGCCGAGCCCACCGCGCTGACCCTGCTGCTGCCCAGCCGGCCTACCGGCCCGCTGCCCTCGCCCGAGCTGGGTTTGCCGACCTGGACGGGCACGGCGCCTCCCGGCCTGCGTCCGTGGACGGTGCCCGCGCTGGCGCTGGAGCCGGACGCCGCCCTCGACCTGCTGCTCGCGCCGGCGGGCGAGGCGCACTCCGCCTCGCTCCGGTTCCTGGGCGAGGCCGCGAAACTGGCGCTCGACCTGGTCGCCCGCGGCCGGGTGCTGCCGGCGCTCGAGTCGGACGGGGCACGGTTCGCCGCACGCTGGCGCGTCGCGCCCGAGCCCGAGGACGTGCGCCGGTTCCGACTGCTCGCGGCGGCGATGCCACCGGTGTGCCGCGCCGAGGCTCCGGGCACGCGCCCTCCCGCGGCGGTCGTCGAGGAGGTGGTCGGTGAGGTCGCCGACGCGGCCGCGCGGCGGGGCGCGTTCGCGCTGCCGCCGCCCAGCGTCGGGGGGACGCCGGCGGCCGAGGCCTGGGTGCGGGCGCTGACCAGCCGCGAGCCATGCGTCGAGGCCGGAGTGATCGAGCTGGCGGCGCTCCAGCGTCGCCTCGACGCGTGGAGCCGCCCGGCCGAACCGGCGACGGACGGTCTGCGGCTCTGCTTCCGGATCATGCCCCCGGAGGCAGGTCGGGGAACGCGGCCGTGGCGCGTCGAGTTCCTGCTCCAGGCGCCGGACGACCCGAGCCTCCTGGTACCGGCGGCCGAGGTGTGGCGCAGCGGCGGCCGGCTGGTCGCGTTCGAGCGCGTCGTCGAGCACCCGCAGGAGCGACTCCTGGGCGAACTGGGCCGCGCCTGCCTGCTGGCCCCGGCACTGGACGCCGCACTGGCCACGGCCCGGCCGACCGGGCTGCCGCTGGACGCCGCCGGGGCGCACCGCTTCCTGCGCGAGGACGCGACCGTCCTCGCCCACTCAGGCTTCGGCGTCCTGGTGCCGCCGTGGTGGCACGAGCCGCAGGCGCGCCTCGGCCTTCGGCTGCGGGCGCGGCCCGCGGCGGGGACGGCGGTGGCCGCGGCCGGACCCGGCAAGCTGGGCCTGGAGGCGCTCTGCGAGTACGAGTGGGAGGTCGCGCTGGGCGACACGGTGCTGCGGCCCGAGGAGCTGCGCGAGCTGGCACGGTTGAAGGTGCCGCTCGTGCAGGTGCGCGGGCGCTGGGTCGAGCTCGGGCCGGAGGAGCTGACGGCGGCGCTGGCGCTGCTCGACCAGCCGGCGGAGGAGCGCCGCATGACGCTGGCCGACCTCCTCCGCGCCAGCATCGGCCTCGACGCAGGACCGGGACCTCCGGTCGTCGCCGTCGAGGCCGAGGGGTGGGTCAGGGAGCTGCTGGCCGGCGCCGCCGAACGCCGCTTCGCCGCGGAGCCGACGCCCGCCGGGTTCCACGGCGACCTGCGGCCGTACCAGGAGCGGGGCCTGGCCTGGCTGCGCTTCCTGGGCGACCTGGGCCTGGGCGCCTGCCTGGCCGACGACATGGGCCTGGGCAAGACCATCCAGCTCCTGGCCATGCTGGTCGCCGAGCGGGACGCCGGCGAGCTGGCGGCCCCGACGCTCCTCGTCTGCCCGATGTCGGTCGTCGGCAACTGGCAGCGCGAGGCGGAGCGGTTCGCGCCGCAGCTCCGCGTCCATGTCCACCACGGCCAGGGCCGGCAGGGCGGCGAGCAGCTCGCGGAGGTCGTCCGCGACCGCGACCTCGTCATCACGACGTACGGGCTCGCGGTGCGCGACCAGGAGGCGCTGAGCGCGCTGGAGTGGGGCCGCGTCGTCCTCGACGAGGCGCAGAACGTGAAGAACAGCGCCGCCCGCCAGGCCCATGCGGTCCGGGCGCTGCGAGCCCCCCGGCGGGTCGCCCTCACCGGGACCCCGGTGGAGAACCGCCTGGCCGAGCTGTGGTCGATCATGCAGTTCCTGAACCCGGGCCTCCTCGGCTCGGCCTCCGACTTCCGGCGGCGGTTCTCGGTCCCCGTCGAACGGTACCGGGACGACGAGGCCGCGGCCCTGCTCCGCAAGCTCACCGGCCCCTTCGTCCTCCGCCGGCTCAAGACCGACCGCAGCATCATCGCCGACCTCCCGGACAAGGTCGACATGAAGGTCTACTGCAACATCACGCGAGAGCAGGCCACGCTCTATCAGGCGGTGCTCGACGACATGCTGGCGAAGATCGACGCAGCCGGCGAGGACATCGAGCGACGGGGCCTCGTGCTGGCCACGATGATGAAGCTCAAGCAGGTGCTCAACCACCCACGGCAGCTGCTGCGCGACGGCTCGCGGCTGGACGGCCGCTCGGGCAAGCTGGCCCGCCTGGAGGAGATCCTCGAGGAGGTGATGGCCGAGGGCGACCGCGCGCTCCTGTTCACGCAGTTCGCGGAGATGGGCGACCTGCTCCGGGCGCACCTGCGCGAGCGGCTCGGCCGGGACGTGCCGTTCCTGCACGGCGGCACCCCGCGGCGGGCGCGCGACGAGATGGTCGCGTGGTTCCAGTCGGCCGCCGGCCCGCCCCTGCTGATCCTGTCGCTCAAGGCCGGCGGCACCGGGCTCAACCTGACGGCCGCCAACCACGTCATCCACTTCGACCGCTGGTGGAACCCGGCGGTCGAGGACCAGGCGACCGACCGCGCGTTCCGGATCGGCCAGCGGCGCGACGTGCAGGTGCGGAAGCTGGTCTGCATCGGGACCCTGGAGGAACGGATCGACCGCATGATCGAGGAGAAGCGCGAGCTCGCCAGGCGCATCGTCGGCACGGGCGAGGGCTGGCTGACGGAGCTGTCGACCGACCAGCTGCGGGAGCTGGTCGCGCTCAGTGCCGACGCGGTGGCGGAGGCCTGACGGCGTGGACGACGACCGGTTCTGGCGACGCGAGGGTCCAACCCGACCACTGCCGGTCGACGGCGGCCTGCGGGCCCGGAGCCGGCGCGGGGACATCGGCGAGACGTGGTGGTCGCGCCGGTTCATCGCGATGCTGGAGTCGTTCGGATTCGGCTCCCGCCTGGACCGGGGCCGGAACTACGCGCGGCGGGGCCAGGTCCTGGACCTGGAGGTCCGCAAGGGCGTCGTGGAGGCGCGTGTGCAGGGCTCCCGCGTCCGGCCGTACCGGGTCCGGCTGGGCGTGGAGACGCTCGACGAGCGCGACTGGTCGCGGGCCGAGCGCGCCATGGCGGCCAAGGCCGTGTTCGCCGCGAAGCTGCTGGCCGGCGAGATGCCGCTGGACATCGAGGAGACATTCGCCGCCTGCCGGCTGTCGCTGTTCCCGTCGTCGGCGGGCCAGCTCGCCAGCTCCTGCACCTGCCCGGATTCGGCGAACCCGTGCAAGCACGTCGCCGCTGTCTTCTACCTCCTGGCCGAGGCGTTCGACCGCGACCCGTTCCTCGTCTTCACCTGGCGCGGCCGCACCCGCGAGGAGCTGCTGGAGCGGCTCGCCGCGCTGCGGCGCCCCGCCCGGCGCGCGGCCGCGCCGGAGGCCGGCGAACAGGCCGCCGAGGCGGGGCCGTCGCTGGAGGACGCGGTGGACCGGTTCTGGGAGGCCGGCCCGGAGCTCGAGCAGGTTCGGGTCAGGCCCTGGGCGGCGGCGGCGCCCGACGCGGCGATCCGGCGTCTGGGCCCGATCGGCGTGACCGTGCGGGGCGCCGACCTGGCCGACCTGCTGGCCGCCGCCGTCCGGACACTCGCCGCGGCGGCCCAGCGCCGGGCGCTGGGGGAGTAACCGTGGCCGGCCGAAGGGCGATGACGCTGGTCGACGCTGCGGAGGCGAGCCGGCAGGCCGGCCTGCTCGCGAAGTCGCGGGCGGCGTTCACGGAGGCGGCGGCGGTCGCGGCCGAGGAGGAGGACGGCCAGGCTCTTGCCCTGGCCGCGCTCGGCGTCGGCGGCATCTGGGTCTACGAGCAGCGCGACTTCCTGCAGCGGGCCGCCCTCGAGGCGCTCTGGCGGCGGGCCCGGATGAGCGTGCCCGAGGGCTCGCTGATCGCGGCCCGGCTGGACGTCCGTACCGCCGCCGAGGCGGTGTACGAGGGCGGTCCCGTCGCCGCGGTGGAGCGCGCGGTCGAGATCGTCCTCGCCTTCGGGGACGACGCCGCGTCCGCCGAGGCGCTGTCGCTGCTCCACCACGTCCAGCTCGGTCCATCGCGGGCCCGGTCGCGGCTGGGCATGGCGGAGGAGATCGTCCGGCTCGCCGCGCGGGCTGGCGATCCGCTCCTCGGCCTCGTGGGCCTGTGCTGGCGCACCGTGGACCTCTTCCTGGCCGGCAACCGCCACGCCGAGCAGTCGCACCAGGAGCTGCGCGAGCGGTCGGAGGCGGCGGGCTGCGAGGCGATCGCGTTCGTCGCCGACGTCGTCACCGCGACGTGCCTCGCCCGCCGGGGCCGGCTGGCGGACGCCGAGGTCACGGCCGCGTCGGCGCTCGAGCGGGGCAAAGCGGCGGGGGACCCCGACGCGCCCGCGTACTTCGGCGCCATGCTGGCGGCGCTGCGCTGGTGGCAGGGCAGGGCGGCGGAGATCATCGATCTCGTCCGGGCGGCGTCGGCGTCGCCGCGGCTGGGCCCGAACGACCACGTCTACGTCGCGGCGGACGCCGTGCTCTCCGCCGCGCTCGGTGACGTGGAGGCCGCGGAGGAGGCGCTGGCCCGCCTCACCGGCATCGGGCTGGGCGCCCTGCCCGATTCCAGCTCGTGGCTGGCGACGCAGTTCCTCGCCGGCGAGGCGGCGTTCCAGCTCGGCGACGCCGCGGTGGCGGCGGAGGTGCGGTCGCTCGTCGAGCCGTTCGCGGACCTGCCGGTGCTCCCTTCCCTGGCCGTGGTGTGCCTGGGATCGGCGCGCCGCACGCTCGGACTCGCGGCGGCGACGGCCGGGGACCTGGACACGGCGGTCACGCACCTGGAGGCCGCCATTCGGGAGGATCGACGGCTGGGCAGCCGGCCGATGGCGGTGCTCACGGAGCACGCGCTCGCCGCGGTGCTCGGCGCTCGGGGGGGCCGTGGCGACCGTGCCCGGGCCGAGGAGCTGAGCCGGCGGGCCAGGGCGAGCGCCGCTCGGATGGACGTGGCGCTGCCGGCGCCGCCGGCGTGGCTGACCGGCGCACGGGCCGCGCCCCGCGAGGCTGGCCTCCGCCGGGTCGACGGCGGCTGGTGGGTCGAGATCGGCGACCGCGCGGTGCTCGTCGGCGACCTCGTCGGCATCGGGTACCTCGCCACCCTGGTCGGCGCTCCCGGCGAGGACCACGACGTCCTGCGGCTGGCTGCCTGGACGCCGAGCCCCGCACGGTCGGCACCCGACCCCGTGTTCGACCGCCAGGCGCTGACCAGCTACCGCCTTCGGGCCAGGGAGCTCACCGTCATGCTGTCCGATCCCGGGCTGGACCCCGCGCGGGCGGCCGGCGCGCGCCGTGAGCTCGCCGAGCTGAACGCGGCGCTGCGCGGGGCGATCAGGCTGGGTGGATCGGTGCGCGGCTTCCCAACCGATCACGAACGGGCCCGGACGGCGGTGCGCAAGGCGATCGTGCGAGCGGTGGAGGCGGTCGGGGCCGCCGTGCCGGAGCTGGGCGAGCACCTGCGTGCCAGCGTGACCACGGGCGCCGTCTGTCGCTACGACCCGGCGGAGGGGTGGACGATCAGCGTCCGCTAGCGGCCCGCCTCACCAGGTCACGGGCAGCTCCTCGAATCCGCCGGTGAGGAGCCCGACCCGGGGCCGAAGCTCGTCGACCGGGACGGCCAGGCGCAGCGCCGGGAACGTGCGGAACAGCGTTCCGAACACGACCTGCAGCTCGATGCGCGCCAGCGGAGCGCCCAGGCAGAAGTGCGGGCCGTGGCCGAACGCGAGGTGTGCGTTCGCCTCGCGCCGGACGTCGAACCGGCCGGGATCGGCGAACTGGGACGGATCGCAGTTCGCGCCCCGGTGGTCGAGCATGACCAGGTCCCCGGCCTCGACTGCAGCTCCGCCGACGTCCATGGACGCGTTCGCGTAGCGGAGGAGGCCGCCGACCCCGGTCCGGCGAGCGTCCATGATCGGAGCGGGGCTGCGCAGGATCTCCTCGACCGCCTGCGCCGCGAGCTCGGGGCTGCGCCGGAGCGCCTCGCGCTGGTCCGGATCGATCAGCAGCAGCTGAACGCCCTTGTCGATCGCGGCCACCGTGGTCTCGTGGCCGGCGAAGAGCAGGCCGGCCGCGAGCTCGGCGATCTCGTCCTCGGAGAACTCCCCACGCTCGTCCCGCGCCGCGATCAGGTCGGAGATCACGTCCTCGGCGGGCTCACGCCGCTTGCGCTCGATCAGCTGCCGCATGTAGTCCTTGAGCCGTCCCAGCCCGGCCATCGCCCGCGGCCGGTCGCTCAGGTGCCCGGCGTCGTCCGACCAGACCCGGAAGTCCTGGCGGTCCTCGAACGGCACCCCGAGCAGCTCGCAGATCACGAGGGCCGGCAGCGGGAAGGAGAGCGCCTCGTGCAGGTCGGCGGGCGGGCCGTGACGCGCCATCTCCGCGAGCAGGCCGTCGGCCATGGCCTGGATGCGGGGCCGCAGCCCCTCCATTCGCCGAGCGGCGAACGAGCTGGAGAGGGCCCGGCGCATGCGCGAATGGTTCTCGCGCTCGGTCTCCGGGTCGCCGCCGCGCGGGCCGCCGAACAGCGGCGACTGGCTGAGCCGGCTGGCCCGTTCGGGATCGGGATGCGACGTCCCCAGACGGGAGTCCGTGAGTAGTGCCCGCACGTCCGCGTAGCGCGTCACGTGCCAGGCCGGGTCGCCGGCGGGCGTCGTGACGCGCTGGGCCGGGGCCTGCTCTCCTGCATCCATCTGGGCTGCCTCCCGATACGTCGTATACGACGTGTTGCGCCAGCATACTACCGTACACTCGGACGCGATGCTCGACCTGGACGAGGCGGAGCGGAACCTGCGCGCGGACGCGCAGGAGATCGTCGCCAACCTGCGCACGCTGCGCCGGCTCGTCCTGCGGACGGCGGCCGACATCGGACGGAGCGGTCTGACCGGGCCGCAGATCAGCGTCCAGATGCTGCTGGTGGTCAACGGGCCCATGACGGTGGGCGACCTGGGCCGCGACCTCGGCCTGTGCCACAGTACCGTCTCGGGCATCGTGGACCGCCTGGAGGCGCGCGGGCTGGTGCAGCGAACGCCGGACCCGGCCGACCGCCGGTGCACGCGCATCGCCAACAGCCCGGCGGTCCAGCGGTACGTGCAGGACCTGGCCGACTCGCCGGAGGCCCCCGCGTCGCGCCTGGTCGAGGCCCTCCGCGGGGCGACCCCCCAGGAGCGCCGGAAGGTGACGGAGGGCCTGTCCCTGCTGCGCCAGCTGCTCGATCGGCGCCGTCACTAGATAGGGGTGGAACTGCCGGCGATTTCACCCCGGGTAGACGATCCGGACGTGGAACTGCCGGCAGTCCCACGCATCCAGCGCTAGGAACCCCCGCCCGGGCCGCGCCCATCTGTCAGGCGTGAGAACCGACGGACCGCTCCTGACCCGTCGCGGCCTGCTGTGCGGCGCCTGGTCCTGCCTGCTGACCGTGCAGGCGTTCACGCTCGGCCTCCTCGTCAACCGCGCCGATCCGAGCGTCGGCGGCCTGTTCAACGACTTCGCCGACTACTGGGCCGCCGCCCGCATCCTCGACCTGGGCGGGGACCCCTACGACAAGCACCTGCTGGCCCAGGTCCTCCAGCAGTCCGGCCTGCATACACTCGTCGGCACCGGCTACTCCTACCCGCTGCTGCTCGCGGAGGTGCTCCGCCCCCTCGGCCTGCTGCCGCCGCTCGTCGCCGGCGCGCTCTTCGCGGCCGCCGGCCTCGCCTGCTTCGGCCTGGCGGTCGCGTTCCTGCTGTCGCCCCTGCGCACCGCCTGGTGGCCGCAGGTCCTGGCGCTCGCCACCATGGCCGGCACGTACGCGCCCGCCGGAGGCTCGCTGTTCATGGGCCAGGTCAACCTCGTGCTGCTGCCCCTGCTCGTGCTGGCCTTCCGGGGGGCGGCCCCGCCGGCCGGACTGGCGCTCTCGGCCGCCGTCAAGCTCTTCCCCGCCGCCGACGCGCTCGCGTTCCTGGCGCTGGGGCGGCGCGGGCTGCGTCCGCTCCTCGCGACCGGCGCGGCGACCGTGTGCCTCGCGCTCGGACCCAACCTGCTCACCGGTCACTGGTCGTACGGCGACAGCGTGCTCGCGATGTTCGGGCGCGACCCGTACTGGACCAACCAGTCGCTGAACGGCTGGCTCAGCCGCCTGCTTCCGGCCTCCGCGCCGGTCACGCCGATCATGGTCGCCGTCGCTGCAGCGCTCGGCGCCCTGGCCGTCGCCGTCGCGGCCCGGCAGCGCCGAGCCTGGCCGGGCGCCTTCGCCGTCCTCCTCTGCTACGCCGTCCTGGCCGCGCCGAAGAACTCCCTGTGGAACTTCACGCCGCTCCTCGTCGTCATCGTCTACACCTGGACGCTGGTGCGGGACCGGCCGGCCGCAGTCGCCCTGCTGGTCGCCGCATGGGCGCTCGCGGACGTCCTCGCGCCGGCAGCCTGGCTCGCCGGCCAGGCCGGCATCCAGTCGGCGTGGCTGAGCAGTCTGCCCCTGTACGGCGCGCTGCTCCTGGGCGGCCTCCTGTCCTGGGCGCTGCTGCGAGCACCCCGCCCCGAGCCCGATGATGACTGGCATGGCAGAGCTGGACCTCGTGATTCGCGGTGGGGAGATCGTCAACGCGAGTGGGTCGGAGCGCGCTGACGTCGGCGTCGCGCACGGAGTGATCGCGCAGATCGGCGGCGCGCTCAGCGGCCGGCGCGAGATCGACGCCGCCGGCCTGCTGCTGCTCCCTGGCGCGATCGACGCGCACGTCCACCTCTCGTCGCCGCCGGGGGCGTCGACCGCCCGCCCGCGCTGGGTGGACGACTTCACGAGCGGGTCCCGGGCGGCGCTTGCCGGCGGCGTCACGACCGTCGGCAACATGACGTTCCTCGGCGCGGCCGAGACGCCCCTGGCCGGCCTCGCCCGCGAGCACGAGACCGCGGCGACGCAGGCGATCGCCGACTTCTTCTGCCACCCCGTGATCGGCGAGCCGGAGGCCGCGCTGGGGGACATCCCGAAGCTGCTCGACGCCGGCTGCGGCACGATCAAGTGCTTCCTGTCGTTCGGCTTCGACGCGCGGGCGGCCGCGTATGTCAGGGCGATCGACCTGGCCGGCCGGTCCGGGCTTCTCACGATGCTGCACTGCGAGGACGAGGCGCTCCTGGCCCACGGGGTCGAGCGCCTGGCCGCGGCGGGCAGGACGTCGCTGCGGGACTACGCGGAGAGCCGGCCGGTGATCGCGGAGGTCGCCGCCACGCAGCGCGCGGTGGCCATCGCGGAGGCGACCGGCGCTCCGGTCTACGTGGTCCACCTGTCATCGGCACGGGCGCTGGAGGTCTGCGCCGAGGCGAGGGCGCGCGGCCTGCCGGTCCACGTCGAGACGCGCCCGCTCTACCTGCACCTGACGGCGGAGCGGCTGCTCGAGCCGGACGGCGCCAAGTACGTGGGCCAGCCGCCGCTGCGCGAGCCGGCGGACGTGGAGGCGCTCTGGGCGGGCATCCGCGACGGCGTCGTCGAGACGGTCTGCACCGACCACGCCCCGTGGTCCCTCGAGGCCAAGCTCGACCCCGACCTCTCGATCACCCGCCTCCGTCCCGGGGTCGAGAACCTGCAGACGCTGGTGCCCATGCTGTGGTCCGAGGGCGTCCGCGCCGGACGGATCTCGCGCGAGCGCTTCGTCGAGGTCACCTCGGCCAACGCCGCCCGCCTGTTCGGCCTCCGCCCCCGCAAGGGGGCGATCGTCACCGGCGCCGACGCGGACATCGTGGTGTTCGACCCCGAGCTCACCCGCACCGTCAGCCGCGGGATGATCCAGTCGAACGCCGGCCACTCCGTCTACGAGGGCTGGACGGTCTCCGGCTGGCCCGTCCTCACGCTGCGCCGCGGCGAGGTGGTCTTCGAGGACGGGAGCGTTCGGGGCCGGCCGGGCAGCGGTCGCCTGGTCCGCAGCGGGCCCACGCCGCCGCCCGGCGGGTAGCCGGGGCTCCAGCCGGAGCCCTATGCCGCCAGCGACCCGGTCCGCGACGGGGTCGAGTCGAGCACGAACGCGCGGCCGCCCCCGTCGACCAGCACGGCCCGGGGCGGCGCCGCCGGGTCGGTCGTGACGGCCAGGGCCAGCTCCTCGCCGCCGGGCCGCGCGGCGAGCGGCACCGCGTGGCCGGCGCCCGCCCACACCGTCCGGTGCCAGGCCCAGTCGACCAGCGCGATCCTCGAGGCCGTCGCCGGCGAGCCGAGCTCGCCGTTGGTCACGACCAGCCTGCCATCGCCCGAGAAGCCGGTCACCAGCCCGGTCACGTGGCCCACGACGTCGCCGCCGTTCAGGTCGCGGATGCTCGCGGCCACCCGCTCCGGGTCGTTCTCCGCCAGGTAGCGCGCGTCCGGCGACAGCACCGGAGCCACCGGCGGCAGCCCGTCGTCGTAGGAGACGCGCGAGACCACCCTCCCGGTGCTCAGCGCGATCACCACGGTCGCGTCCACCACCGGCGGCGCGGGCTCGTGCACCGCCACGAGCCGGTCCGCCCGCACGGAGCAACCGGCCAGCCTCCAGTCCGCGCTCGGGCCGTCGATCCCGCTGACGGCCACTGCGGAGGTTCGCGGCCGGGTCGGGTTGCGCAGGTCCACCGTGACGACCTGCGGGCCCAGCGCTCCAGGGACGACGGCACAGGCGATGTGGACGCCGTCCCCCGACCAGGCGCCGAACACGGCCGGCCGGGCCACGACCTCCCCCCCCGCGTCCAGCACCACGGCGCCGGGGCCCGCCGGGGCGCGCACCGCCACGAGCGCGCCGTCGGGTGACGCGGCCCAGCCGGCCGCGGAGGCGGGCGCCACGAGCGAGCCCGTGGTTCGGCCGGTCCAGTCCACGCGGCGGAGCGGTCCCGGCCCACCATCGAGCGGAGCCAGCAGGAACGTCGGCGCCGCCGGGCCCGCGCTCCCCAGCGTGGCGGCCTGCGGCGCCGGTGCCGGTGCGCTCCACGCCGGCCACTGCAGCACGCCGTCGTCGACGAGCAGCCCGGCCACCATCAGGAGGGCCAGCATCCCGCCCGCGACCATCAGCTGCCGCCCGCCGTCGGGCCTCCCCCGGCGGCGCTCACGGGCCACCCGGTCCCGCATTCGCCGCACCAGGTCCGGCCGCGGCGTCATCCGCGTCTGGGCGAACACCTCGCGGACCAGCCGGCGGTCGTCCCGCTCGCGCCCGATCACGGCAGCGTCTCCGTGGACGCCGGCAGCGAGGAGCGCAGGCGTGCCACCGCGCGGTGCATGCGCGACTTGACCGTCCCGAGCCGCACGTCGAGGATCCGCGCGATCTCCTCCTGCGGAAGGTCCATCTGGTACGCGAGGAAGAGGACCGCCCGCTGGTCCCGGCTCAGGACGCGCAGCGCGCGCTCCAGGTCCAGCCGCAGGTCGGCGCCGGCGTCCGGAGCCGGCACCACACCCTCGACGCGCTCCGCCAGCAGGTGCGAGCGCCACCACCTCGTTCGCATGATGGCCCGGCACTGGTTGAGGACGATCTTGAGGAACCACGCCCGGGCCCGGCTCTCGTCCCGCAGGCTGGGGAACGCCCGCCAGGCCCTCACGGCTGCCTCCTGGACGGCATCCTCGGCCGCGGCGCGATCGCGCAGCACGGCGCACGCCAGGTCGAATCCGGGGTGCAGCAGCGGCTCCACGAGCCGCTCGAACGCGAGGTCGTCCGTGGCGGGGACGGCCCGGGCGAGCGAGTGCTGGGGCATCACGCCTTCAGAGATGCGGCGAGCCGGCCCGGAGGTTCCCGCGGCGTCGCCGGCGCAGCCACAGGACAGCCGTGAGGCCGGCAGCCACGGGGACCAGGAGCAGCAGCGCGAGCCATGACGGCCCCTGCGACACGCCGGCCGCCTGCAGCCCGCGCGGGTTCGGCGTCGCGCCGAGCTTGCCGCTGCCGGTCGCGACCGCCGACCCGTCGCGCAGCTGGTACTCCCAGTCGACCGTGTCGTAGGTCAGCGTCAGCTGCTCGATGGGCTGTCCGGCACCGGTCGGCGTGTAAGCGGCGAACTGGGCGCCGTGGAACGCGAAGGTCGCGTACAGGTAATCGCGCGTCGGGCCCATCTCGACCTGGGCGCAGTCGAAGTGCATCGCGCTCGCGACGGCCCGGACCAGCGCCGCAGACGATCCGTCGACCGGACGGACGAGGGTGACCTCCGTCAGCGGGACGGTGCCGACGGCCGGCGGCAGCATCGAGACGGGCGCTACGCGAGACAGGACGACCGAGCCGGCGTGCGGAGCCTCCGTGGCGTCGCCGGCGACACCGGGCACCTGCAGGAAGCCGCCCGCGCCGGTGGCCTGCGGCACGCGCGTGTCGCAGGGCGGCGGCACCGGTGTGGGGGTCGGCGGGGGCGGCGGCGTGGGGGTCGGCGTCGGCGCCGGCGTCGGAGTCGGGGTGCGGGTGGGCGCGGGCCGCGGCGTCGGCGTGGGCGTGCGCGGCGGGGGCGTCGGGCTCGAGGCCGGCGACGAAGGCGCCGGTGGTGCCATCGCCGCGATTCCGGCTGCCGCCGACTGGCCACTGCCGGCAGCCAGCAGGGCGCCCAGCACGACGGCTACCACGCAGACGGCGCGCAGCTTCCCTCCCATTTTTGCTGCGCACATTGTGGGCTCACGGCACGGGGGGCTCCGCGATCATCGCCGTCGCGACCGGCGCGAAGCCCAACCGGCGGTACACCCGCGCCACGTCATCGTCCGCGGCCGAGAGGAACACGACGTCGACGCCGCCCTCCAGCGCGTCGGTGACGAGGGCGCTCGTCACCGCGGCGGCCAGGCCGCGCCGGCGCGCGGCGGGCAGCGTGCCCACGCCCGCGATCTCGCTCACCCGGCCCACCGGCTGGTGGCTGCCGACCGCCAGCGGGCCCTCGACGTCGTAGGCGGCGGCCAGCACCGTCTGGCCGTTCCGCATCCGCTCCCGGAGGTCGGCCACGCTGGCGCTGCTCACGGCAGCCGTGGCCGCCGGCAGGTCGGTGCGCCCGGTCGGGCCGACGGCGGTGCCGGGCTCCCCGAAGGCCAGGCTGGCGACGGCCCGCAGCGCCGCGAGCTCGGCCGCGCCCGCCGGCACGATGCGCACCGCGACGCCACGAGGCGCCGGGGCCGCCCGCCAGGCGCGGCGGTCGAGCACGAGCAGCGGGTGAGCTTGGACGCTGAGGCCCGCCGCCCGCGCGGCGTCCGCCAGTCCCGGCGTCACCTCCGCCACCCACTCGAACGCCTCGGGCACGCCCAGGGCGCGCTGGCGGGCCCGCACCGAGCGCACGTGCTCGGCCTCGACCTCGCCCCGCCATCGCCGGCGCGGCCGCGCGTAGTACGGCCAGCCCGCGCCGATGTTGACGAACAGTGTGAGCGAGCCGTGGTCCTCGGCGCGGCTGGCCGCGCGCGGGACGGCGTCGTAGTAGTCCTCGATGCGTTCGAGCGTGGGTGACGGCACGCCTACAATTCTTTCTTTCCGCAGGAGGGACCGATGTCGCGTCAGGTCACCATCGCCATCGTCGGCGATCGCGATCCCTCGTCCATCACCCACCGGGCGACGAGTGCCAGCCTCGACCACGTGGCCGTGGCGCTCGGCCTCGACCTCACGCACCGCTGGGTCCCCACGTCCGATCTCCCGAGCGGCGCAGCTCACCTGCTCGCGGGCGACTCAGGCGTGTGGATCGCCCCCGGCAGTCCCTACGCGAGCATGGACGGCGCCCTGGCCGCGATCCGGCTGGCACGTGAGGAGGGCATCCCGCTCATCGGCACCTGCGGCGGATTCCAGCACCTGGTGATCGAGTTCGCGCGCAGCGTGCTCGGCTTCGAGGACGCCCAGCACGCGGAGTACGACCCCTACGCGTCGACGCTGTTCGTGACGCCGCTCTCGTGCTCGCTCGCCGGTCAGACCATGCGGGTCAGGCTGGAGCCCGGCTCGCGGGCGGCCGAGGCGTACGGCTCGCTGGAGGTCGAGGAGCGCTACTACTGCAACTTCGGCCTCGATCCCCGGCACCAGCCGCTCATCCATTCCCGCGGGCTGCGGGTCGCCGGCACCGACGCTGACGGCGAGGCGCGGGTAGTCGAGATCCCGGAGCACCCGTTTTTCGTCGGGACGCTGTTCGTGCCCCAGACCGGCTCGTCGCCGGCTCGCCCGCACCCGCTCGTGCGCGCGTTCGTGGAGGCGGCAGCCAGTCGCGCCCGCTCCCGCGCCGCCCAACTATCCTCTGCGGAATGAGTGCAGCGGAGCAGGTCGCCGCAGTCACCGGCGGCGGAACGGGCATCGGCCGGGCCGTCGCGCTGGCCCTGGCCGGTGAGGGCTGGGCGGTCGCGGTCGCCGGGCGCCGCCGCGAGCCGCTGGAGGCGACGGCGGAGGCCGGCCGCGCGCTGGGCGCCCGGATGCTGGCCGTGCCGTCGGACGTCGGCGACCCGGACTCGGTGGACGCGCTGTTCTCCGCCGTCCGGCAGGAGTTCGGCAGGCTCGACCTGCTGTTCAACAACGCGGGCTCCGGCGCGCCGCCGGTCCCGCTCGAGGACCTGACGTTCGGGCAGTGGAAGGCGGTCGTCGACGTCAACCTGACCGGCGCCTTCCTGTGCACGCAGGCCGCGATCCGGATCATGAAGGACCAGCAGCCGCGCGGCGGCCGGATCATCAACAACGGTTCGATCTCGGCCCACGTCCCGCGGCCGTTCTCGGCGCCCTACACGGCGACCAAGCACGCCATCACGGGCCTGACCAGGTCCACCTCGCTCGACTGCCGGCCGTACGACATCGCGTGCGGCCAGATCGACATCGGCAACGCGGCCACCGAAATGACCGACCGGATGGCCCAGGGCATCCTGCAGCCCAACGGGTCGACGGCGGTCGAACCGCGCATGGACGTGGCGCACGTGGCCCGCGCGGTGCTCTACATGGCCGGCCTGCCGCTGGACGCCAACGTCCAGTCCCTGATGGTGATGGCGACGAAGATGCCGTACGCCGGCAGGGGCTGATCGACCTCGACCCGCCTCCCCACGTGGGCCGCCGTCCCGGTCGGCACGGTGGTCGGCGGCATCCTCGGCCAGCAGCTGGGCCTCCGGCCGACGCTCGTGGTGAGCGGCGTGGGCACGCTGGGCGCGGCCGTCGTGGCATACCTGGGCGCGCAGCTGGCGACCGATCGCGTCGCGAGGCGCCTGCGGGAGTAGGAGAAGGGCGGCCCTGCGGCCGCCCCTCTCCGTGGACTTCGACGCTCAGGACTCCTTATGGAGCTGGGTCAGGGTGAGCCGGTTGCCGCCGGTGTCGTAGAGACCGACGGCCCACACGCTGTCGCCCGTCGCGGCCACGCCGCCGATGATGTCGCTGCCGGCACTGCCGTTCGGGTTCGGGCCGTTCACGACTTTGAAGCTGCCACCGTCGCCGCGCAGGATCAGCGGCTCGTTGTTGGTGCTGGTGATGTCCTCGAAGGTGCCCACGGCCCAGACGGTGCCGTGCGCCTCCGCGACGCCCCAGAGGCTGCTGAAGACGGACCCGGCCGAGGCCGGGACGGGGACGTTCACGAACGAGCTGCCGTCGAAGCGCTGGATCAGCGGACGGGCGCCGGCGACGGTGTCGTCGGTCTCGCCGACCGCCAGCACACCGGCGTCACCCGCCGTGACGCTGAAGAGCATCCCGGAGGCGGATCCGTTGCCGGCCGACGGCACGACGGACCACGCGGTCCCGTTCCAGTGCTCGACCAGAGAGTGGTCCGGGCCGGTGTCGCCGAGCTGCTGGCCGACCGCCCACACGTCGTCCGGCGCGACGGCCATGACGCCGTACAGGTGGTTGCCGGTGCTGCCCGGGTTCTGGCTCGGCACCACGGACCAGCTCGTGCCGTCGAAGTGCTCCACGAGGGTCTCGAAGATGCCGTTGGCGCCCTCCTGGTCGCCGACCGCCCAGACGTCGGACGTGGACAGCGCGGACACCCCGAAGAGGATGTCGCGCTGCGAGCCCGGCTGCGGGTTGTTCACGATCGACCAGCTGGTGCCGTCCCACGCCTCGACGAGAGCGCGGTCCTGGAAGGCGCTGTTGAGGCGGACGCCGACCGCCCAGGCCTTGCCGCCGGACGCGGCCACCCCGAGCAGCGTGTTGAAGTTGGGTCCTGCGTTCGGCGTCGGCACGACGGACCACGCCGTGCCGTCGAAGTGGTTCGCCAGTGAGAGCGTCGCGTCCTGGTTGCTGTTCGCCGTGTCCGGGAGGAAGTTGCCCACCGCCCACACGTCGCTGGGGCTGGAGGCCGCCACCGCGCCCAGACTGTTGTCGTTGGTGCCGCGGAGGGCACTGGCCACCACCTTCCAGCCGCCGGAATTGGGCGTATTGGTGGTCAGTGACTCCGGCTCGGTCGGGGTCGGGCTCGGTGTCGCGATGTCGGGGACGGCGAGCGCCTTCGTCGCGACGGGCGCCGAGCCGGTGATCGCGAAGAGCGGCGCCAGCGGCCTGACATTCGCGGTGTCGCAGGTGAACTCCAGGCAGCCCAGACCGAACGACTGCTGGATCGTCTGGAGCAGGGAGAAGTGGTTGTAGGGAGTCGGGTCCTGGAAGCCGCGCTGGCCGTGGTTCGCGACCACGATCGTCGCGACCTGACCGCCGCCCGTGCCGTTCGGGTCGCTGTTGCCGGCGTCGCAGCAGCCCACGTTGTCGTCGCCCTCGTCGTAGGTGATGGCGATGGCGTTGTTGCCGTGCGCCCAGAACGAGGCGTTCGTGATCTGGCTTACCAGGTGGCCCAGGAAGGCGTCACCGAAGGCGACGAGGTGCTGATCCTGGGGGTCGCCCGGGTTGCCGCCGTCCAGGCAGTACGGCGGGTCGCCGTGCTGGTCATGGCACTCGTCGGGGATCACGTAGCTGAACGCGGGCACGCGGCCGCTGCCCAGGTCGTCGGAGAGCTGCTCGATCGGGACCTGGAGGTTCCAGTCCCCGTCGTTGAGCGCCGTCGAGAAGTTCTGGATGCCGTCGTGCTTGGAGACGTACAGGGGGTCGTGGTCGGGCGCGCCGTTGCACTTGGCCGGGTAGCAGATCGACTTGTACCCCGGGTGCGGAAGCCCCTGGAGATAAGCCTTCCAGCTGATGCCGGACGCGTCGAGCTGGGTGGCGAGGTTCTGTTTGCCCGTGACCCGGTTGATGTAAAAGGGGTCGTCGCTGGCGACGCCGAACGTGCTGCCGCCCACGAACCCCACGTAGTTCGGCTCGCTGGGGTGTGAGACGCCGAAGTACTGGGTCGCCAGCCCGAACTGCCTGGCCAGCGCGTTCAGGTTCGGGGCTGCCGGATTGCCGATCACGTCCTGGAAGCCGTGGTTCTCCTCCACGATCACGAAGATGTGGTCGTAGCGAGGCACCGAGGCCGACGTGCCGGCCGCCGTGGCGACGGCCGTGGTCCCGGCGACCAGGACCGCGGCCACCGCGCCCGTGAGGACCGCCGGGAGCGGTCTTCCGAAAAGCTGCATACCGCCTCCTCTCGTTGGTGAAGCTGGCGGGGGGGAGCGGCCTGGCGCGCGCGGAGCGAGCGGCCGCCATCGAACGCTCTCCAGTTCAATGCGCGGGCGGGGCCGGAGAGGCGAAGCGGTGGCTAACCGCCGGGGAGCCGCGGGTTAACGAGTGGTCCTACCAGCCGCGGGCCCACCATTCGGGGAGGCTGGGCCGCTCGGCGCCGAGGGTGGTGTCGTTGCCGTGGCCGGGGTACACCCACGTCTCGTCCGGCAGACGCCCGAAGACCTTGGTCTCGACGTCGGTCATCAGCAGCCGGAACCGCTCCGGGTCGTCGCCGGTGTTGCCGACGCCGCCCGGGAAGAGGCTGTCGCCGGAGAAGAGGTGCGGAGCCCGCCCGGGGTCGCGGTAGAGCAGCGCGATGCCGCCCGGCGTGTGGCCCGCCAGGTGGATCACCTCCAGCGTGCAGGCGCCCACATGGACCTCGTCGCCGTCCTCGACGAGCGCCGCCGGCGGCAACGGCAGCCCGGCGGCGTCGCGCGGATGGGAGAGCACGCGGGCGCCGGTCGCCGCGGAGACCTCGCGCAGGGCCTGCCAGTGGTCGCCATGGCGGTGCGTCATCACGATGGTCGTGAGACCTCCGGCGCCCACGACCTCGAGCAACCGCGGCGCGTCGGTGGGAGCGTCGACGAGGAGCTGCTCGCCGGTCTCCCGGCAGCGCAGCAGGAACGCATTGTTGTCGTGGGGACCGACCGAGAACTTCGTGATCACCAGGTGGGGCAGCTCGCGGACGTCCGCCGGCCCGCCGGGCACCACCCTGCCCGTGTACCCATCGCTCATTCGTCGGAGGCTACACGTCGACGGTCACGCGGTGCGCGGCCGCGGTCGGGCGGAGGAACCGGATCAGCCGCTCGGCCTCCTGGACCAGCTCCGTCTTCACGGGCCGCTTCAGCGGGGTGAACGGCCGGAGCGCGAGGGCGGCCTCGCGGCCCGCAGCGTCGATCGCCCACGTCCCGGCGACCAGCCCGTCGACGAGGAACGTCGGCAGCCACTGGAGGTTGGCGCGCACGTAGACCCGGTCCCGGTACGGGTCGGGCAGGATGCGGGCCCGGTGCCGCAGCGCATAGGCGAGCAGCACGCTGTCGAACCAGGGCAGGAGCCGCACCGGCGCCGGCACGTCCGGGTCCGGCCTGGGCGCGTCCGGCAGGTCGTACAGCGGGCGTCCGGACTCATCCTCGAAGCGAAGGAGGTTCGGGCCGAGGCGCTCCAGCGCGGCGCGCACGGGCGGCGTCCGCCAGCCGATCCAGCCGGCGACGTCGTCGGCGGCCGCGGGACCGAATGCGCGGAGATGGCAGCGGACGACCGCGTCCAGGGCCTCCTGCGTTGACGCGCTCGCGGGCTCCGGCGGAGCCATCGAGGCGGCCGGCGGGCGGGCGCCGTCCCAGCGGCCGCCGGCAGGGGCGCGGACGAGGCCGCAGGACGCGATCAGCGGCCGCCACCGGTACCCACGCTGGAACGCGAGCTCGGCCTCCGCGAGCGGCGGCCGGTGCCGCTCGATCCACGCCTCGACGAACGCCCGCAGCTCCTCGGCGGTCCGGGGACTGGCCGCGTGCGCGACGAGCTCCGCGCGCAGGAGGTCGATCTCGGGCGGCGGCTCGGCGTCCGTGCGGCCCCAGCTGGCCGTCCCCGAGTCCCGCACCACCGCGGCGTAGTGCGGGTGCTGGCGCGCGCTGACGACGTGCAGCGTGCTGCGGAGCAGCGTGCCCATCACGAGCTGACGCGCCTCGAGCGCGCGGTAGAGATCGTCGGCCTGGAAGCCGCGTGCGCGGGCCCAAAGCGCGACCGCGACGGCCGGCCAGTACTGGGCCTGGATGGCGCCGATGCGCTCGACCACGTCGACGACGGGCTCGTCCCGGCGTTCCAGGAGGCCCTGCCTCGCCAGCAGGGCCCGGTTCAGTGCGCGGAGTTCGAGGACGCGCACCCGGTCACCGAATCATCAGCCGTCCGTTCGATCCCACTCTCCGGCTGACGCAGGCCGGCCAGGGTCGCGAACGCGAGGAACGCCGCGGCGGCGGCCGCCGCGATGACCGCCGCCATCGCGACCGCGGGCGTGCCGAAGCGCAGACCGGTCAGCGGCGCCACCGCGGCGCCGACAGCGAACTGGAGGGCGCCCAGCTGCGCCGACGCCGTGCCCGCCTCCCGCGCGTGCGGCAGGAGGGCCAGCGCCGTGGCGTTCGGCATGATGACGCCCAGGCTGCCGACCAGCACGGCCAGCGGCAGAAGGAACGCCACCAGGCCCAGGTCGGCCAGGGCGGCGGCCAGCAGCACCGCCGCCCCACCGCAGGACAGGCAGCAGCCCACCACCAGCAGGCGGTGCGGCGACACGCGGCTGGCGAGCCGGGCGCTGGCCTGCGTCCCGATCACGATCGCCACGGCGTTGGCCGCAAACGCGAAGCTGAACGCCTGGGCGCTCAGCCCGAACTGCGTCTGCAGGACGAACGGCGAGCCCGAGATGTAGGCGAACAGCATGGTGAACGTGAACGCCAGCGTCAGCGCGTAGCCCATGAACGTCCGCGACGAGGCGAGCGCCCGGAACACCCGGGCCGCCTCGCGTGGGCCGCCCGAACGCCGCGAGGCGCGCGGCAGGCTCTCGGGCAGCCAGACGGCCACGCCGGCAGCGAGCAGCAGCCCGATGACGCCCAGGACGACGAAGATCCAGCGCCAGCTCCCGAACCGAAGGATCTGCGCGCCGAGCACCGGGCCCGCGATCGGGGCGACACCGATCACCAGCATCAGCAGCGAGAAGATCCGTGCCACGTCCCGGCCATCGAACAGATCCCTGACCACGGCTCGCGCGATCGCGATGCCGGCTGCGCCGGCCAGGCCCTGCAGGAAGCGCATCCCGATCAGCACGCCCAGCGACGGCGCGGCGCCGGCGGCGGACGAAGCGATCGCGTACAGCACGACGCCGACCAGCAGGGGGCGGCGTCTGCCCAGCGCGTCGCTCGTCGGCCCGGCGGCGAGCTGGCCGAGCCCGAGGCCCACCAGGCAGGCGGAGACGGTCAGCTGGGCCGCGGACGCGGGGGCGTGGAAGTCGGCGGCCAGCCGGGGCAGCGCCGGCAGGTACATGTCGATCGACAGGGGCCCGAACGCCGACAGGCCGCCGAGGACGAACGCGACGGGCAGCGTCAGCCGCCGCGGGGTGGGGAGTTCCACGGGAGCGGCGATCGCGCTTCAGCCTACTCGCAGCGAAGGCCGGACTGGGGGCTCGTGCCGTGCAGGAAGTACGCGTCGACCGCCGAGTCGATGCACGTGCTGCCGCGCCGGTACGCTGTGTGGCCGTCGCCGTCGTACGTCAGCAGGGTCGCCGACGCCAGCTGCGAGGCGAGCCCCTGCGCCCACGCGTACGGCGTTGCAGGGTCCCGGATGGTGCCCACCACCAGGATGGGCGCGGCGCCTGCGGCGGAGATCGCGTGCGGGCGGCCGGTCGCCTTCGTGGGCCAGTACGCGCACACCAGGTCGCCCCACGCCAGCCCGGCGCCGAACAGCGGCGACGCCTGGCTGTACGAGGGCACCCGGGCCTCGACGTCGGCCACCGACGCGACGTCCGGCCGGTCGAGGCAGTTCACCGCGTAGTTGGCAGCCAGCTCGTTGGACTGGTAGTGGCCGTCCGGCCCGCGGTCGTCGTACGCGTCGGCCAGCTGCAGCAGGCCGCGGCCGTCGCCCTGCAGTGCGAACCGCAGGGCAAGGCGCAGGAACGGCCAGGTCGTGTCCGTGTACAGAGCCGCGATCATCCCGGTCTCGGCCAGTGCGAGGTCGACGGTACGGGTGCCGTCGCCGCGGATGGGTCGGAGACGGACCGATGCCAGCAGGGCCGAAACGCGCGTCTCGGCCACGGTCGCGTCGCCGGTGAGCGGGCAGTCGGAGCGCTTGACGCAGTCGGCTAGGAAGGAGCGCATCGCCAGCTCGATGCCCGCGGCCTGCTGCAGGCCGAGCTGGTTCGCGTCGAGCCGCGGGTCGAGCGCCCCGTCGAGGACCACGCGACCGACCTTCGACGGGAAGAGGTCGGCGTACGTCGCGCCCAGGAACGTGCCGTACGACTTGCCGAGATACGTCAGCCTGGCGTCGCCGAGCGCCTGGCGGAGCACGTCCATGTCGCGCGCCACCTCCACGGTGCTGACGTGCGGGAGCAGCTTCGCCGAGCGTGCCTCGCACTGGCCGGCGAGCAGCTTCGCCTCGTTGACCGCCTCGTCCTGCTCGGTCTGAGTCTGCGGGTCGGGCACGGTCGCGACGAACGCGTCCATCTGGGCGTCGTCCAGGCACGTGACCGGCGTGCTCTCGCCGACGCCGCGCGGATCGAACCCGACCAGGTCATAGTCCGCCAGCAGCGCCGCGCTCACGATCTGGCTCGCCGAGCGCGCGTAGCCGATGCCGCTGCCGCCCGGGCCCCCAGGATTGACCAGCAGCGAGCCGATGCGGTGCCCGGGGTCGGTCGCGGGGTGCCGGATGACTGCCATGCCGATCACGTCACCGGATGGATGCTGGTAGTCGAGGGGCACCCGCAGCGTGCTGCACTGGAAGCCGCCGCCGCAGTCCCGCCAGGCCAGCCGCTGGCCATAGAACCTGGTGAGATTCGCGGCGCTCGCCGAAGGCGTGGGGCTGGACCTCGCCTTGAAGAACGGCAGCGGCGCCTGAAGCGAGCAGCCGGAGAGTGCCAGGACGAGCAGCACCGCCGCGGCCGCGCGGAATCGTCTCATGCGGTCCTCAAAGCATGGGGCATCTCGGAGACCTGGTGCGCGGGCCCTCACCACTTCCAATCGAACTCCAAGGATTCGCCGACGGCTTCCTGAGCGGCGCGTCGCAGGGTGGTCCCTACGAGCCCTCGCGAACGGAGGGCAAACCCGTTGCAGGAGGCGAAGATGCCACTCAGACGCAAGCTGCTGCTCCTCGGTGCCCCGGTCGTCGGTGGGGCCGCGATCGGGGCCATCATGGCGTTCTCGGGGCCGGTGCTGGCGGCGAGCCCCAGCCCCTCCCCACCGGCGAGCTCGAGCCCGTCGACGACCACGCCGGCCTCGCCGAGCGCGCCGGCACAGGGCGGCTCCGGCACGCAGCACCACTGCCCGAACATGTAGGTCCGCGGCCCCGCCCCGACCGGCGGGGCGGGGCCGTTCCTCAGCCGGGACTCAGGAAACGATGGCCTGGTGCACGAGCTGCTGGAGCTGGCCGCGGAAGTTGTAGGGGCTCTGCATGTGCTGGACCATGAAGATCACGATCATGTCCTCGACCGGATCGATCCAGAAGAGCGTGGCCGCGGCGCCGCCCCAGTAGTAGTCGCCCGGCGATGCGATGGTCTGGAGCTCCACGGGGTCGAGCGTGACCGCGAACCCGAGCCCGAAGCCGATGCCCGCGTACGGCTCCTGGCCGAGGGGCCCCAGCGCCAGCGACGAGAGCGACGCGCCGCCCGGCAGGTGGTTGCGGGTCATGTAGTGGATGGTGCTGCGCCCAAGGACGCGCGCGCCGTCCAGCTCACCGCCCCCGCGCAGCATCTCCACGAAGCGCAGGTAGTCCGGCATCGTGGAGACCAGGCCGCCGCCGCCCGACTGCATCTGACGGACCTGGAGGTACGGGCTGGCGGCGGGGTCGTCGAACAGCACCAGGGTCTTGTCCTCGGCCCGGTAGTAGTTGGCCGCGAAGCGGTCCCTGGCGGACTCGGGCACGACGAAGCCCGTGTCCGGCATGCCCAGCGGGTCGAAGATCGCCTCCTGGAGGTAGTCGCCGAACTTGCGGCCAGAGATGATCTCGACGAGCCGCGCGCAGACGTCCGTTGCGAACGAGTAGCGCCAGCGAGCGCCCGGCTGGAAGCGGAGCGGCAGGTCGCCCAGGCGCCTCGCCATCTCCTCCAGCGTCATCTGCGACCGGAAGTCCGCCGTGAGCCCCGACTCCGTGTAGCGCCGGTCGACCGGGTCCTCTGGATCGAATCCGTAGCTGAGGCCCGAGGTGTGCGTGAGCACGTCGCGCACGGTGGGCGGGCGCTCGAGCTCGACCAGGTGGTCGCCGCCGACGCCGTCGATCTCGCAGACCTTCAGGCCACGCCACTCCGGCACGAAGCGGTGCACCGGGTCCGTGAGCTGGAACAGGCCGCGCTCGTAGAGCGTCATCAGTGCGACCGAGGTGATCGGCTTGGTCATGGAGTAGATGCGCCAGATCGTGTCGTCGCGCACCGGCGTGCCGCGCTCCCGGTCCGCGAGGCCGAACGACCGCGAGTACGCGACCTGGCCGTGGCGGGCCACGAGCGCCTGGCAGCCGGCGACCTTGCCCGGCTCGACGTACCTCGTCATCAGGTGCTCGCCGATGCGCTCGAGGCGGGCCTCGTCCAATCCGTGGGTCCTGGTCATGGTCTGCACGCGCGAATGCTATGCCCTGGGGCGTTCCTCCCCCCTCGCGTGGGACGAGGTCCGGCCACGGGCCGGAGGGGGGGACTCCGTTGAGCGCTCATCGCGGAGTCCTTCCGAGCGACCCCCCACCGGGTCCTGGCGGACCCGCATCCCCCGCGAGGGGGGAGGGATCTCTCGCGCTCAGGCCCGGGCCGCGCTCCCCGAGGTCGCGCCGCGCCGCGAGAGGGAGTCGATCGTCACCGCGGCCACCAGCACGAGGCCCGTCACGATGAACTGCCACTGCACGGCGAGGCCGAGCAGGTACGTGCCGTTGTAGATGGCGCCGATCACCAGCCCGCCGAGCACGCCGTGGATCACCCTGCCGCGGCCGCCGAAGAGGCTGGTGCCGCCGATGACCGCGGCGGCCACCGCGTAGAGGACGAGCTGGCCGCCGTTGACGTTGTTGGACATCCCACCCAGCAGGGACGCATACAGCAAGCCGCCGATGCCCGCGGTGAACGAGCACAGGACGAACGCCAGCGTCCGCACGTTGGTCAGGTCGACGCCGGCACGCCGCGCCGCCTCTGGGTTGCCCCCGATCGCGTACACGTAGCGCCCGTACCGCGTGCGCTCCAGGAGCACGGTCCAGGCGCCGAGGACGGCCAGGACGATCGCGATGACCCACGGCACACCCTCCAGGGTCCCGACCGCGGCCCGGTTGACGTTGCAGATCGCCACGACGGTGATCCCGATCACCGCCATCAGGGCGATCTTGATGATCGTCAGGCTCACCGGCGGGGCGACCAGTCCGCTGCCGCGCCGCCGTGCGTCCCGGAGCCACAGGTTCAGTCCGAGCAGCCCGACGATCACGACCATCGCGACCCAGCTCACGATCGGGTCGATCGTGCCCCACATCAGGTTGTAGAGCACCTGTGGGTTGCCCCTACCGGTGCTGGTCAGGCTCGGATAGCCGGAGAACGGGCCGAGCAGGAGCAGGATCAGCATCACGCCGTTGAAGACGAGCAGCCCCGCCAGCGTGACCACGAACGAGGGCACCCTGAGCCGGGTCACGAGCGAGCCCTGCATGGCCCCGATGCCGCAGCACGCGGCCAGTCCGGCGATGATCGCGGCCCACCAGGGCCACTTCGTGGTCGACGGCTGCACGAGCTGCACGGCGATGACCGCCCCGACGGCGGCCACGTACCCGACGGAGAGGTCGATCTCCCCGAGCAGCAGGACGAATCCCTCTGCCATGGCCAGGACCATGAAGACCGCGCTCTGCTGGAACAGGTTGACCAGGTTGCCCGCCGAGAGGAAGACGTGCTCCGGGCTGATGGCCTGGAAGACGACGATGATGACCAGCAGGCCCCCGATGACGGGCAGCAGCCCGCTGTCGCCGCCGCGGACGCGCGCCCACCAGCCCTGGAGGTACTCGCCGAGGTTCTGGGCGACGATCCCGGGCGGGACTTCGACCGCGGCCGCCTCCGGCGCGGCCGTCGGATCGGCCTGCCGCTCCGGCGCCTCACTGGTCGACATTCGTGCTCACCCCCTCGCCCGCCTGGAGCGCCCCCGGGCGCATCTGCCCGCCGGTGGTCATGTACTCGACGACGGTCTGGGGATCGAACGCCGACTTGGCGTCCTGGGCCACCATCCGTCCAAGGTAGAGCACCGCGATCCGGTCGGCCACGGCGAACACGTCGTTCAGGTTGTGCGAGATGACCATGACCGCCAGCCCCCGCTCGCGGAGACGGCGCACCAGGTCCAGCACCTGCCGCGTCTGGACCACCCCGAGGGCGGCCGTCGGCTCGTCCATGATCACGAGCTTCGAGTTCCACATCACGGCCTTGGCCACGGCCACCGACTGCCGCTGCCCTCCCGAGAGCGAGGCGACGGGCTGCCTGATCGAGCGCACCGTCGTCACCCGGAGGCTGGCCAGCGTCTCCGCGGCGGCGCGCTCCATGTCGTTCTCGTCGAGGAGGCCGCGCCGGAGACGTTCACGGCCCAGGAACATGTTCTGCACGATGTCCAGGTTGTCCGCCAGCGCGAGGTCCTGGTACACGGTCTCGATGCCCAGCTGCGAGGCGTCGCGCGGGCTGCGGACCTGGACGGGATGACCCTCCCAGTACATCTGCCCGTGGTCGGGCTGGTGGATGCCCGCGATGCACTTGGTGAGGACCGACTTGCCGGCGCCGTTGTCCCCGCAGAGACACGTCACCTGGCCCGCCGGCAGGTCCAGGTCGACGGCGGTCAGCGCCTGCACAGGGCCGAAGTGCTTGTCCAGGCCGCGCACCCTGAGCAGGGGCTCGGCCGCGTTGTGGTCAGTCACGGGTCGATGGCCCCGCGCAGGCGCTGTTGTTCATTTCCGATCTATCCGGTCGTCGGGATGCCGTACTGGGCGCAGACGCCGGCCCCGACCGCGGAGCAGAGCGCCGACGCGGACACGAACTTGTCCTTGATCACGGTCGACGCCATGTTCGAGGTGTCGACCCACACCGGGGTCAGCAGCACCGCGGGCTGCTGGTTGCC
>Ga0126369_10000419_pt1 | contig 27867 bp, 15 predicted proteins | sample PanSoiMetaPlot_1_FD_109646 | JGI IMG/M metagenome (GOLD analysis project Ga0126369, IMG submission 109646) | Tropical forest soil microbial communities from Panama - MetaG Plot_1 | ecosystem: Environmental > Terrestrial > Soil > Tropical forest > Bulk soil | place: Panama | collected 2016-02-17
AGAAGGTGGCGTACCTGGACTTTCTCGATTGTCAGCGCGGGAGCCACACTTTGGACATGGCGGCATTGGTCTACAATTCCGGCACTCTCAGCGGGCCGGGACTCCCGCAATATGTGGACTACTATGAGATTTCGCCAGAATTGTTTTCCGTGGCGCGCGTGCCGCTGGCTCTGGGCCGGGCATTCTCGCCCGAGGAGGACCGCATTGGAACCGCACCTCTGGCGATCCTGGGATACAGCTTCTGGCAGCATCGCTTTGACGGAAGAGCAGACGTCCTTGGCAGTTCCATCGTTCTCGATCAGAAGCAGTACACCGTTGTTGGCGTAGCTCCGGCGGGGTTCCGGTTGTACGGAGAAGAACCGGAAGTTTACACGGCGTTGGGCCAGGATCGCGCAGGGTATTTACACAGTCGCGCGGCGCAGCCCGTCCATGTGCTGGGCCGGTTGCGCCCCGGCGCCACACTAGCGCAAGCACAAGCAGAAGTAGCGCTGACGGGAAGCCGTTTGGCCCAAGCTTACGCGGACACGAACAAGGGCCGCTCGCTGCAAGTTAAGCCTTTGCGACTGGACGTGGGTGATACGGGGTCAACGCTCTGGCTCCTGCTGGGAGCGGTTGGGATGGTGCTGCTCATCGCGTGTGTGAATGTGGCTAGCTTGATGCTGGCGCGCGCGGTTTCTCGCGAGCGCGAGTTGGCAATGCGCGTGGCCCTTGGCGCAAGCAGGGGACGGCTGGTGCGACAGTGTCTAACAGAGAGCGCCCTTCTCGGGCTTGCTGGCGGGCTGCTGGGTGTCATGCTGGCAAGCGCGGAGCTCCAGCGGTTTTTGACGTTCTGGCCTGGAGCGTTGCCGCGCGTCGAGGAAGTCCAAGTAGATTGGCGAGTGCTTCTGTTTGCGACCGGAGTATCGGTCTTGAGTGGTTTGCTGTTTGGCCTAGCTCCCGCGTGGCGCGCGCCGGTGCGCGAGGTGGAACAGATTCTGCGGACTGGAGCACGAACCACGGCTGGAAGCTCGCGCCGATTGCACTCCACGTTTGTCATCTCGGAAATTGCCCTGGCAATTGTTCTCTTGGTGGCCGCCGGAATGCTTGGGCGCGCGCTGCTCCATGCTTCCTTTCTCAATCCTGGTCTCGACATCCGCAACCTGCTGGTCATGCGTGTGGGGCTCTCGCCTGCCACGCTGGCCGATGCCGCGCGGATTCCCGCTGGCTGGCAGGATCTGCTCGATCGCGCGCGCCGCGTTCCGGGCGTGGAGGCGGTTACGGCAGTGGACATAGTTCCCATGCGACAAGGCAACAACCAAATCGGCTATTCGACATCCGTTGACATACCGCAAAAAGAAAAACTGCCCATAGTGCTGGCCAGCAGCGCGACGCCGGACTATCTCAAGGTGATGGGAGTCCCGCTTCTGGAAGGCCGGTTTTTTGAAGACCACGACCGTCTGGGAAGCGAGCCGGTGATTGTCGTGGATGATGTTTTGGCGAAAACCGCGTTCGGAGGACAAGATGCCCTCGGAAAGAATCTGTGGATTCCTGAGATGCCCTGCGTTCAGCTTGACATCAACAAGTTTGTGGAGTGTGTAACGCCATACAAAATCATTGGCGTGGTAGGGCATGTGCGTTATTGGGGGCTTGCCGGCGACGACCAAGCTTTGGTGCGGGCACAACTATACTATCCGTTTGCCCAGGTGGCGCCGCCCTTTTTGCCGCGCTGGTCGCAGCTCATGTCCATTGCGGTGCGCACCAGTGTTCCCCCATTGACGGTCGTCGAACCGCTTCGACAGGAATTGCGCGGCGCCACGGGCGACCAAGTTCTCTATCAAGTCCACACCATGGAGGAGCTCGCGCACGATTCATTGGCCTTAGAGAGCTTCCTGTTGCTCTTGTTTGGTGTTTTCGCGACGCTGGCGGTCGTCCTGGCGTGCATCGGAATCTACGGTGTGCTGGCGTATCTGACAGGTCAGCGTGTTCCGGAAATCGGCCTGCGCATGGCGCTGGGCGCAAGCCCCGCAGAGGTCCTGTGGCTGGTGCTCCGGCAAAGCCTTGGAATCATTCTCTTAGGAATTGCCATTGGCACGGCTTTTGCCGTGGCAACCGGACGCGTCATGGAACGACTGGTCGAGGGAATGCAGCCAATTTCCCTCTCGACGTTTGTCGTCACAATTCCACTCTTGGTCGTAGCGGCAATGCTTGCAAGCCTGATTCCCGCGCGCCGAGCCAGCCGAGTAGATCCAATGAATGCCCTGCGGCAGGAGTAGATTAAGGGGCTACCGCCAGGGGCGCTGCTTACGCTAGCGCCTTCCGTTTCTCGGCGTCTCCATTGCAGGAGCCTTTACTGACAAGAGCCCATCCACTTTAGAAAGACCCGGCAATACGAGGATGTCGCTCGATAACCCTTCGTGTCCCTCTATTCCGTTGGCACGGCGAACGCCACATAAACGCCGCCGGAGCCCGATTTAGGATCCTTGCCCCCGCCAGCGGCGATGACGACAAACTGGCGGCCATTCACTTCGTAAGTAGCGGGCGTGGCGTTTCCCGCGTAGGGTAGCGTGGTTTCCCAGAGGAGCTCGCCCGTGGATTTATCGAACGCGCGAAACTTTTTGTCGAAGTTTGTCGCGCCGATGAGAAGCAGCCCACCGGCCGTTACCAGCGGGCCGCCGTAGTTTTCGGTGCCTGTGTCTTTCATGCCCTTTTCGGCTAGTTCCGGATATTCACCAAGCGGGATTTTCCACACATACTCGCCGGTGTTGAGGTCGATGGCGTTCAGCGTGCCCCACGGAAGAGCCACCGCCGGATAGCCCTCGGGATCAAGAAACTTTTTGTACCCGGTGAACCGATACTTCATTGCAACCAGCGACGAACCGGAACCCGCGACTTCTTTACTTTCGCCGCTGGTGAGGTACTCAAGCAGAGCATAAATCTGATCCTCGGTTAGGTTCGGAAACCCAGGCATTCTTCCCTTTCCACTCTTGATGGTCGACGCAATCTGCGTCCAGGGCAAGCGGTCAGCGATGCCGATCAAGGTGGGAATCGCGGGAGGCGACCCCGTTCTCTTTTCGCCGTGGCACACGCCGCATTGACTCAAGTAAATGCCCTTGGGGCTGTTTTCACCCGTGTTTTCCGCCAGGGCTCCCGTCCACGCCATTTCGTTGGCGTTGATATAAATGATCCCTGTCTCTGGATCCACTGCTGGCCCGCCCCATTCTGCGCCGCCGTCAAAACCGGGAAATAGGACCGTGTCCTTTCCGACGCCAAAGGGAACAAATTGTCCTTCGCTGCGAAACCTTCGAAACTTCTCTATGGCCCACTCGTGGGTTTCTGGCGTTCGGCCGGTCAGCAGATCTTCGGTTAGATCCTGGCGCGCAAAAGGAGCAGGGCGTGCCGGAAGTGGCTGCTCCCGAGCGGTGACTTCACCGGGAACATCGCTCGGCGGATACTTCTTGTATTCAATCGGGAAGAGCGGCTTGCCGCTCACGCGCTCAAACAAATAGACGAACCCTTGCTTCGTGGTCTGTGCCACAGCCTCCACTTCTTTTCCGTCGTGTTTCACGGTGAGCAAGGCTGGCGCCGAAGGAAAATCGCGATCCCAAATGTCGTGTCGCACTCCTTGGAAGTGCCAGAGCCTTTTTCCATCCGTAGCGTTCAAAGCAATCAAGCAATTTGCAAACAGATCGTCGCCGACGCGGTCCGCGCCGTAAAAGTCAAACGCCGCAGAACCCGTGGGGGCGTACACAATGCCGCGCTTGGCATCCAGCGCCATGCCCGCCCAGTTGTTCGCGGCGCCGCTCGTCTTCCAGGCTTGCTTCGGCCAGGTGTTGTGGCCAAACTCTCCGGGGTGAGGAATGGTGTGAAAGGACCAGCGAAGCTTGCCGGTTCGCACATCGTAGGCACGAATGTTTCCTGGCGGAGCCGGTAGCGTCTCCGGCATGCGCCCCCCAACAATAATGAGATCCTTGTAAACGACTCCCGGACTCGTCAGGTAAATGGACTGCGAGGCCGCGGGTATCCGCCCCAAATTCTCACGAAGATCAACGGCCCCCTGTTTGCCAAAAGTGGCGATCGGCTTACCGGTGGCCGCATCCAGCGCATAAAGAAAGTTCGTGACTCCGACCAAGATTCTGCTGCCTTTGCCATCGGTCCAATAGGAAAGCCCGCGATCGGGCTGTGTCCCTTTGATCCCGGAATCGAATTTCCATTTAAGCTTGCCCGTCGTGGCGTCCAACGCGAATACCTTTTGCTTCGGCGTGATGCCATACAACACGCCGTTGACGATGATGGGGCTGGTCTGCAGGCCCCCTTCTTCTCCTGTATCGAAGCGCCACGCCACCGCCAGCTGTTTCACGTTGGTGCGATTGATTTGCGTCAGGATGGAATAATGATTGTTCTCGGGCGCGCCACCATACGCTGGCCAGTCGCCCATTTGCGAAGGCTTGCCTTTCGTTTCGCTTTGCCCGGCCTGTGCGAGCCCTCTGGCCGCTAAAAGGGTCGCAACGAAAACGAACACAACAACAGCCGTAGAAATCCTTTTTTTCGCCGTCATCTTCGAGACACTCTCCGTAAAGAATCTTATACGCTTCAGCAACCCGCGGGAGCGCCTACTTTACAGAAAAAACTCACACAAACGTAAGAGTGTTCCATCAATTCGACTTACGCAGAAGAACCGGTGGGTGACTAAACCAGACCCGTCCGCCTATAATTTTTACCGGAATAGATGATCAGGACTTTTGCGAAACTCGCGGGGTTGTCTCTCCTCTGTCTGCCGGTGATGCCGGCATGGCCGGCGGCCGCGCCGTTTCCGCAGGCGGAGAACCTGGCGCTCAAGTCTCAGCAAGCCAAGCAGTTCATGGCTGAAGGCAAATTCGGAGAGGCCATTCCACTCTATCGCGAACTTAATCAAGCAGTGCCCAACAATCCAGGATTAAAGCTAAATCTCGGCATGGCTCTGCACATGGCAGGCAAGAAACGAGAAGCCATCCCGGAACTAGAGGCAGCCGTCAAGCTAGATCCGAGTCTTGCGCCGGCGTGGCTTTTCCTCGGTACCGCGCGCCTGCAATTGGGCGAAACAATAGCGGCGGTCAAAGCCTTCAAGACCGTTCTGAGCCTGCAGCCGGAGAACCGCGAGGCCTCGCAAATGCTCGCCGAGGCGCTGTCTTCTTTGGGCCGCCTGGAGGAAGCCGCGGAGCAATACCAGCGGCTCTCCGAGGTTTATCCCGAAAGCCCGCAGGTTTGGTACGGACTGGGGCGCACTTATGAATCGCTTTCCGGGCGGGCTTTCGAGAAACTCCAGGATACTGCTCCACAGTCTTCCTATTCCCTGGCGTTACTTGGAGAAATGCGTCTTCGGGAGCAACAGTTTTCGAGCGCATTTTATCTTTACCGGCGCGCTTTGGAGGAGAAACCGCCGCTCGGCGGCCTGCACAAGAATCTGGCGGAGATTTATCGGCAAACAGGACACCCGGACTGGGCAGAAACCGAAGAGAAAAAAGAATCACAAAATGCTTCACCGGACTGCGCCAGCCAGACGCTGGAATGTCATTTCCTAGCCGGCCGATATAGGGAGTTGATCGGCCGTGCCAAAACATTGAAAACGCCGGACTCCTTTTACTGGCAGTCGCGAGCCTACAACGAATTGACCCTCCAGGCGTTCACCCGGCTCGGCCAGTTGCCGCCTTCGACTGAGCTGCATGAACTGAAGGCCCACATCTACAACAGTCAGAAGAGATACGCCGAAGCCGCAAGCGAGTGGCGGGAAGCTCTGAAGCTCTCGCCTGCGGACGTAGAAATTCAGAAGCAGCTCGCCATTAGCCTGAAGTTCGGCGAAGACTACCGTGCGGCCCTGCCACTTTTTCAGGAACTCCTTCGCCAGCAGCCTGCTTCGGCCGAGCTGAATTACATGACCGGCGACACCTTGCTCGACTTGCAGCGCCCGGAGGAAGCAATTCCCTTGCTGAAGCGCGCGGTCGTTCGCGACCCGAAGTTTCTGGCGGCACATAAATCGCTGGCTCGGGCTGACCTGGCCGCAGGAAAAGCGATTGACGCCATTCCCCACCTAAAGTTGGCGCTGGCTAGGGATGAAGACGGTAGCCTGCACTTTCAGCTGGCCCAAGCCTATCGAGCGAGTGGCCAGCCTGAACTTGCGAAGAAAACTCTCGCTGAATACCAGGCGATCCAGAATTCCGCTGCCGCGGCGCGCGAGACTGCCAAGCGGGAGACAGAGATCACCGCTCCGTGAAGTGTGCGGAGTGCTCGGTTATTCCTTGGGCTCGTGCACTTCGAGAACCTGGTTGGTTCGAACGCTTCGAAGCACTTGAACCATGCCACTTGGCCAGCGTATCTCGATGCGATCAATCATTTCCTGCTTGCCCGTCCCGAAATGCACCGTGCACGGGCTCGACGAGGCGTAGCCTACGGCAGTTGTTACGTGATTCGACTGATTGCGGAGCCCGATCTTGGCGCCGATTCCATCGCGGTTGCTTCGCGTCCCGACGAGCTTCAGGATGAGCCAGTGGTTAGAGTCGGGGCTGACGTTTTGCCAAAGCTCTGCAGGCTCACCGAGAGCGCTCACGACCACATCGATTTTTCCGTCGTTGTCAAAATCGGCAAAGGCGCTTCCCCGGTGTGCGCGCGCAAGATCAAAGCCAGCTTCGACCGATACATCGCGGAACGTTCCGTTCCCGAGATTGGCGAAGAGACTGTTGGGCTGCTTGTAGTGCGTGGATCCAAAAAGATCGATCAAGTCGTTCACATCGGAATTTGCGGTGAACAGGTCCTTCCAGCCATCATTGTTGAAATCGAAGAAACCGTTGCTCCAGCCGCTGCGCGCGGTGGAGAGCGCGGCAAGCCGGCTCTTGTGGGTCACCTCCTGAAAGGAACCTTTGCCGAGGTTCTGAAATAACGGGAATGTTTCGCCTGCCAACGCCGTAAAGTTGAGATCACAAAGGCCGTCATTGTTGATATCGCGAAAATCCGCCCCCATGCTGGCAATGGGCAAACCATTGTTCGTTAATGCCACGCCCGCCTGTAGGGCCACTTCTTCAAATGTTCCGTTGCCTCGATTGTGGAACAGGAAGTTCGGCAAATTGTCGTTTGTGACGAAGACGTCGGTGAAGCCGTCGTTATCGTAATCGGCAAAGGCCACGCTCATGCCGCGGCCGATGTGCGGCGCAATGCCTGCCTTGGCGGTGACATCCTCGAACGTTCCGTCGCGCCGGTTGCGGTAGAGCGTGTTGGGCAGCCCCTCGAAATACTTGGGATGGCAGTAGACGCGCAAGTTGCGGTCGCGCTCGCCACAGTAGCGATCGAAGTCAGGAGTCCAGTGAGCGTAGTTGACGACAAATAGGTCCAGCCAGCCGTCATTGTCGTAATCAAGCCAACCGGCGGCAACGGACCACTTATCGCTCTTGATTCCCGCTTTCTCCGTAACGTCTTCGAACCTTCCGTTGCCCAAATTGCGATAAAGAATGTTGCGGTATACGCCGGCTACAAATAAATCCGTATGGCCGTCGTTGTCGTAGTCCGCGGCTGCTGCGCCCATCGAATAGCCGGCGCCTGCCACTCCGGCTTCGGATGTAACGTCCGTAAATTTCATTCCGCCGTCGTTTCGATACAAGCGGTTCGAGAACTTTGGCGAATCTTTCTCCAGGCCCGGAATCGACGCGCCATTCGTGAAAAAAATGTCAATGCGACCGTCGTTGTTGTAATCAAACGCTGCGACGCCGCCGGGCATGGTTTCTATCATGTGCTTGCGCGGCGTGGGATTGTTTTGAAGAACGAAGTCCAGGCGGGCATGCTGGGCGACCTCGCGAAAACGAATCGGAGAAAGCGCGGAAGAGGGCCTTAAATCAGAGCTCTTTCGCGATAGCTGCGGAAGGAGAAAAGCACTTGCGCGGGCCAGGAAGTTCCGTCGGGAAAACATCAAGAAAAATCGGAGAGACTCGGGCGCGCACCAGGCGCAGCGCCCAGACCGGAGTTACGCGTAAACGCTTGAATGAACTCAACCACGGCCGAGGACCAAGCGATCAAACCGCTTCACCACGTCACGGAGATAGGCCTCGTCGCCACGCTCGAGTTCGGTAACGGCGCTGCCTGAGTAACCAATGTCGGCAAAGGCCTGTCGCACGGCAGCCCAGTCCACGTCGCCGTCCCCCAGGTTGACCCAGGCATAGCCATCTTCCTTGCGTTTGAAATCCTTGACGTGAACCTTGACGATGCTGTTGCCCAGCGTGTGAATCCAGTCTTGCGGATAGCCGTAAAGCAACACATTGCCGACATCGAACCAGGCTTTGATCCACGGACTTTGGAATTCGCTGATGTACTTCACCATCTCGAGCGGGCTCAGGAGGAATTTATTCCACACTTCCTCGATGGCAATAACCACCTTCAACTCTTCCGCGAGCGGAATCAGCGTGCGAATTTCTTTCTGCGAGCGCGTCCAGGCGTCCTGATAGGACGTCTGCGGATTAACCACGGCAGGCACCAACAACACGGTATCGCAACCCCACAACTTGGCGTTATGCAAAGAAGTACGCATGCCTGCCAGACTCTTCTCCACAACCGCGCGGTCGCTCGAAGACAACGGATACTTCCAATGATCCATATTCATCACGGAATCGATGCGGATCCCCGCAGCGTCGGCAGCTTTCTTGATTTCTTCAGCTTTGCGCTCATCGGACTCCGTCGGGGCTTGCACGACTTCGAAACCAACGTCTCGCGCCATCTTGTAGCGATCGGCGATGCTGAGTTTGTCCGGCAGCATCCCGAACCAAACGCCCTTTTTGATGGAAAGTGGCGGCGGAGATGCCGGAGCCTTGGAAGCGGCACTGGCCACGAGAGAGTTCGACAACGCTCCGCCGCCAAGACTAGCTGCGCATGCGGCAGTAACCGAAGATTTCAGAAACTCACGGCGTGTTGGAGGACGCATAGGCAACCTCTCAGCGCAGTTTATTTAAGTCAATTTTCGAGTCCCATACCTCTTTGGATTTCATGGTTTCTTCCCACGACACCTCGCGCCCGGTGTAGGCTGCGGTGCGCGCCATCATACAGGAGAGCGCGGATTCGCTGCCCTTCTCGGCCTGGTTGTGGAAATTGCCGCTGGTAATGCTGTCCACGAATGCTTTTTTCTTCTCGCGGTCCGCAAATTCCAGGTTGGAAGTGAAGTTTCCCGTTACGGAGAAGGCCTGCGGCTCAGCGCCGGGCTTCTGGGTCAAAGGCGCCTGCCACGGTTCCTCACCCCAAATGCCAAGCGGCCCCGTGTACGGCGACTGAGAAGTTCCTTTTGTGCCGAAGAAGCGTTCGGTCACATCCCACCAGCCCTTGGCGAACTGCGTCGAGCTGAAGGTCACGTCCACATTGTCGGGATAATGGAAGACGACGTTGTAATTCCCGTAGACATCGCCATCGTTCGCCGGACGGCCAAGTCGACTGCCGGCCGCAGAGGCCTTCAGTGGATGGTTCTTGAGAACCCAGTTGCAGATGTCAATCACGTGAATGTTCTGCTCGACGATGATATCCCCGGAAAGGACGCGGTCATAAACCCAGTTGCGCAGCCGTTTCTCAACGGGCGATACATTAGGCCACGCTGGGCGATCGATGTAGCCGGCAAGATAATGCGCTTCCCCACAAACAATATTTCCGAGGGCTCCGCCGTGAATCCGCTTGACCATCTCCACGAACGGGGGGCAATCGCGAATCTGGAACCCCACATCCAAACTGAGTTTGCCTTGGGCGCGTTTGCCGATCTCGATCACTTTCAAGGCGCCGGGGACGTCCACGGCCACGGGCTTCTCGAGATAAACATGCTTTCCGCCGGCAACAATGGCTTCCAAATGCTGAGGATGATAGAAAGGCGGCGAGGCGATCACCACAGCATCCACTTCTTTGGAGGCTGCCATCTGCTGATAGGCTTTCGGGCCAGCGAAAATCTGCGAAGCGTCAATCGCTGAGTAGCCCTTGCCCTGCTGCATTTCGTCGAAATGTTTTTTCGCGTTGTCGAGTTGATCCTGGAACATGTCGGCCAACGCAACCACGCGGGCGTTTCCCGTGTCCACAAGGTTCGACGCGTCTTCCGTTCCGCGGCCGCCACAGCCGAGCAAGCCCACGCGCACGGCGGAATTCGCAGCCGTGCCACGCACCAACTCCGGCTTGATCAGCATCGCCCCGGCAGTAGCCGCCGCCACGCCGATGAATTTCCGCCGGTCCAGCCCATTAGAAGAGTTTGCTCGCTTCACATCGTCTGACATACGTCCTCCCAAGACTGCGAACTATCCAATCAATTTTTCCAAGTAATTCTTGGCCTCGCGAACATCCGCTACCTGTTGCGCGCCGGAAATCTCGCGCTCGATGGTGACTGCGCCCTGATAGTTGAGCTGCTTCAAACGCTCAATAATGCGCGGAAAATCCACTTTGCCCTTACCGATGGGAACTTCCTTCCCCAGGTCTTTCGGATTCGTGGGAAACAATCCGTCCTTGGCGTGAATTCCTTGGACATAAGGACCGAGCAGTTCAATCGCGTCAACGGGATTCGCTTTGCCGTAAAGAATCAGGTTTGCAAGATCAAAATTTACGCCCTGATTGTCGAAGCCCACGTCCTCGATGGCGCGTACCAGCGTGATGGGCGTCTCCTGGCCGGTTTCGTAGCGGAAATTCTGGCCGTTGCTCTTGCAATAGCCAACCACTTCCTTCATCACCGCAATCGTTTCCTTGTAAACGGGGTCGTTTGGGTTCTCCGGTATGAACCCGCAATGCGTCTGCACGGCTTGAATGCCACACTGTTTGGCGAAATCCGAGGCTTTCTTGATGTGAGCGATTCTCGCGGCGCGCGTCTCTCGCGGAACCAAACCAATCGTCAGCGGCCCTTGATAAAAGTCCCAGACTTCTTTGCCGGGCCCTCCGACAACCAGCGATGTCGCCTCGATCTGGTGCTTTTCGAGCGCCTGGCGCAGTTTGCCGACGAGCTCCGACTCAAACTCACCCACATGGACCTGGCTCGTCGGCAATCCCAAGTCGCGCACCTTGGCCATCGCAGCATCCGGATCCTTCCCGATACCAATGATCAAGCCAAGACGCAACGGCTTTTTCCCGTCGTTCGCGGCGACGTGAGGGGCGCTCTGGCTAACGCTGGTCGGCTCCAGGAGTGGCGTATCCGAAACGGGCTCGCTTTTCGCGGCCGCTGGCTTGCTAAAAGGAGCGGCCAATGCAGCCGCTGCGGAAGTTTGCAAGAAAATTCGACGATTCTGTCTATTCATGCTCGCTCGTCACGCCAAATTCTACGCCTCTCGTCCGAGATCCGACTGCATTTTATTCCGGCTTGAGGTAAATGTCTCTCCAACGCACCTTCACGCCGCCGCCCGTATGAATCTGCAGGCCGATGACGCCATCGGTGAATTTGGGCGCAGGGTCCGTAAAATCCACAATCTTCGTGCCATTGAGCTGCGTCACAATATGCGCGCCGTGCACCGACACTTCCAGCTCATTCCATTCGCCGGCCTTCAAAGCCTGTTCACCTTGCGCCGTCGGCTGCGCCACCCAGCCGCGTCCGCCGCTTTCATACAGGCCGCCGGTATGTTTGCCTACGCTGGGGTCCACCTCCACTTGCATTCCTTCAATGTCGGGGCCATGCTGCGGGTCAATTCCAAGAATCTTCGAGTGAAGAAACACACCGCTGTTACCCGCCGCCTCGCCTTTGAACTTCAGGCGCAACGTGAAGTCCTTGTAGGTCTTTTCCGTAGTCAAATATCCGTACTTGTTGGCGGTGCTCTCGCAGAGGATCGTGCCCTGCTCCACTACCCACTTTTCGTCGCCATTGTTCTTCCAGCCGGTCAGATCTTTTCCATTGAACAGAGGAACCCAGCCGCTTCCCTTCGGAGCCTGAGCCCATGCGCCGAGCCCAAGAAAAACCGCCAAGGCAAGTGTCCCACAACATCTTTTCACGACAAGTCCTCCGCTTCTGCTTGACCGTGGATTTTAACGCGTGCTGGAACGGAAGAAAAACCTAAATCCTGCTGCGGGCTGGCGAAGCGAGATGTAAAGCCGGGGCACGTCGTAACGTGCCCCGGGCTAAGATTCTACGAATCAGAAAGCAAGCCGCAATCCAAGCCGGAATTGCCGCTCGTCGTTCTTGGCACCCGTGATTACCATGAAGTTGCCGCTGCTGCGTGAGCCATTTGGATTGTTGAAGTGCGGCGCGTTAAAGAAATTGGCAGCGTCAGCCCGGAATTGTACGCCAAAGCGCTCGGTAACCTTGAACGTCCGGTACAGGCTGAAATCCATATTCACTGAGCCAGGTCCGTACAAAGTAGTGCGCCCGACATTTCCGTAAGCCACCGTGGTCACCGGAGCAAACGCTGTCGGATCATAGAAAGGCTGGCCCGTACCGACTCCACCAAGTTTGTTGACCGTACCAGTTTGGTTCGGAGTCTGGCGCTGGAACTTTGCGTTCAGTGAAGCGCCAGAAGCCGTCAAGGAAAACGGTTGACCGTGGATCGCGCTGAAGATCCCGCTGACCTGCCAATCGCTTAGGATCTTAGTAACCGCACCGCCCCCGCTCCCCCACGACTTGCCCTGACCAACAGGCAGCTCGTACACATACGCCATTTGGAAGATGTGCGGAGTATTGAAGCCTGCGGGGGCGCGGTTGCGCCGAAACTGGCTTGGGTCATTCCAAGCAACGGCAGCCCAGCCATCATCGTCCGTGAAGTCAACAGCCCTTGAGTATGTGTAGGCTCCCTTGAGCGTCAGGCCGTGGGAAAACTGGCGGTTCAGCGAGGCTTGGAGAGCATGGTAATTGGCGCTCAAATACCCTTGCCAGAAATCAGTCTCTGCCGTGCGATTCGAGAACTGAGGCTGGTTATAGGGCTGTCCTGCCGCTCCTGTGCCCGGGAGCGAAGCATTGACGTTGAGATCAGCAAACTGGTGAACAGTCTGTGTGCCAACGTACCCAAGCGACACAAGGAAGTTAGAGGGCAGCTTGCGCTCCACAATGAGGTTCCAGGATTCGATGTAGCCGCGCTTTAGCAAACCAGGGCCCGTGCTTCGCTCCAAGGCCTGAGGCGGGAGAGGAATTGTTCCGCTGCTGATGTCCGGGCAGCATATGGCTGGGATGCCGACCGGAAGAGCTCCACCGGGGAGCGGAGTACCTTGTGACGAGAACGAGCCCGCCGCCGCAAAGCCGTTTGCCCCCGCAAAGTTCGACCCCACGGTGAGCGGGTAAAAGCCACGAAGAGGTCTTGCCAGAGGCAGCGGGTCCACAGTAATACCGAAGCCGCTGCGTACCACCGTTTTATCGTTAATCTGGTACGCCAGGCCGATTCGCGGAGCGAATAATTTCTTGCTGGTAGTTACTCCCAGGTGGCTGGGGTTACCGCCGATACCGCCAAGCAGCACATCCAAAGTTGTGAAGTCGAGGCGGTCGAATTGGAAAGCGCCGTTCCGGGTCATGAGCGGGTAGTATTCGTAGCGCAGGCCCAGGTTGGCAGTGAACTTGTTCGTCAGCCGATAGCGGTCCCCAACGAACCACCCAAACTGCCATTCGCGCGCCGTAGCTTTGATAAACTGCTCGCTCCTGCCCATTCCATCCTGAAACCCAAGCAGGAATTGCGCCCAGGCGTTGAATTGGTTCGGAGCAGCACCTCCGTTAAGCGCCGTTACCCCGCCGCCGAAGTCAAATTCTCCGCGAGGGCCGGAACCCAGTTCCGGCTGCCAGTGGTTCAAGTGATGATGGATGATGTCCGTTCCGGCGCTGACCTGGTGCTTGCCGTGGGACCATCTCACGTTGTGGTTACTCGTGAAGCTCCAATCGTTCCTGTAGGCAGGGTTCCAACCCTCCGGATTGCCCATGTCGGCGTATCCCGAAACAGCAAAGTAGGGGATACCACTATCGCGTGTATCCGTGGGATTGTTGGTTCCCGGAAGCCCCAGCACGGTCAGTCCAATATTCGTTCCGAAGTCTGGCGTCTGGCCGTACTCGCTCATGCGGGTAAACCCGACGTTGCCGTCAACAACAAGCGTAGGCGAAAGGGTCAAGGTGTGCCCAACGGTGACGAGCTGCACAAAGGAATGGAAAGCGCCGAGGCCACCGTCGCAGTTACAATCACCAATGGCCTTACTGCCCAGGCTCGGCTCACCATGAAACACAGACTTCATGGCGCTGTACTTGGCAAAGATGGTGTGCTTTGAGGTACGGTTCCAGTCCACCTTGGCGTCAACGTTGTTGCGGTTTAGACGCTGTGTGGCCGATGAGAAGTAGTTGTTCGTTTGAGGGGTAACGCCATTCACAGTGACGTTTGTCGCCGGAAGCAGAGCGATGATCTTCGCCGCGATGGGGTCTATTGGGATGGCATTCTGGCTCGCAAAAGGTGTTCGTCCCGTGCCATCTGCGTTTCCGGTGTGGGGATTATAGATAGTTGTTCCCGTACCGGTAAAATCTCCGGCGCGAAGCGCCGCGGTCGGGAGAGTTTGTAAATTCCCACGGTTATCGCGCTCAAAGGTCCCGTCGTAACTTCCAAAGAAAAACACCTTGTCTCTCACGACCGGACCACCGAATGTGCCGCCAAAATCATTGAGTTTACTGTCCCCCTTGGGGCCAGCCTCAAAGAATTGCTTTGCCCTCAGAGCCTGGTTCTGAAAGTACTCAAAAGCAGACCCATGGTACTGATTGGTGCCGGACTTTGTAATGACCGTAATGGCCGCGCCGCCGGTCATTCCCTGTTCGGCGTCGAAATTGTTCGTGGAAATGTTGACTTCCTGAATCGTTTCCGCTGGAGGCACGTAAACGGCATGATGCGGCAACCACACGAACACATCCGAAGCCCCATCCACGCGCGTGTTGTTATTGTTGCGGTTGGTCCCGTTGATGTTCGTGCTCAGCGCACGTTCCGGCGTGTCCGCAATCGCGTTCTGGAAAACTCCCGGCGTCGCACCCGGCACAAGGTTGATCAACGTTTGGAAATTCCGGTATTGGTTCAGAGGCATGTCCAGAATCGCCTCGGAGGTCAATTCCGTGTGTACGTCGGTCTTTTCCGTTTGCAGCGTAACCGTAGACGCTTCCACGGTGACCTGCTCGGAGACCGCCCCGACTTGCAGTTTGGCGTCTCCGTTCATGACTGTGTTTGCCGTCACCGTCAAATTCGTTTGGGTGAGAGGCTTGAATCCGCTGGCAGTAATTTTCAGGTCGTAGTTACCCGGCGGCACGTCTGTGATGATGTAATGGCCGCTTTCGTCCGTGTCTGCTTCTTTTTGAACGCTTGTCGCCTTATTGATGAGCGTTACGTGGGCCTTTGGCAGTCCCGCACCGCTCGGGTCTGTGATCGTTCCGCTCACCGACCCGAACAAGACCTGCGCGCCGGTGGGTTGAACAGCTCCAAGCAAGACAAAACCTAGAAGAAACACTATTGGGAAAAATATCTTTGATCTATTTCTCAACATCACCCCTGCCCTCCTTTTTGCTTTCACAAGCCACCCGGACGGCACCATTGGTGACTTCAGCCTGCCCCTCGACAGCATTTCCGGGAAACGTGAACCTTTGTGGCAACCCTCACTGAAAACAAACCTAGTATTTGGCTAGGTCTACACCTTCCCCTGTAGGCAGAGCAGCGGCAAACCGCGCTCAACCCGGAAAGTAGGCACCCAAACTCCTCGACAAGTTGGCGGAAACGCTAGCAACGCATAAAACGCTTGTCAAGCAGATTGTTTTACTTTTCAGAATGAATTTGGTGCACAATCAGGGGCTCATAGGGTGAAATACTTATACTTTTAGAAGTTTTGTCCCACAGTTCATGCAATCCAGCCATTCTGGGGGTTTTTTGTTTCGCATGAAGCATTGCAAATCGCAGCGCGAACGCGACCTGCTCGTCATCGAAGCTTTGCTTCGACGGCTAGGCTCTCTTTCGCAAGTGGAGATTCACGAACTGACGCACTTTCAACGAAGTGCCATCTCCGGCCTCGTTCGCGAACTGTTAAAACAGGAAAGAGTCGTCGAAGCGGGCCGCTCCAACAATTCCAGAGGCCGCAAGCAGGTCTTGCTTCGGCTCAATGAAGAACGCGGCTTCGTTCTTGGAATCGGTTTTGACGACGAAGCTGTGCTCGCCGCCGTAATGAATCTTCATTTGCAGATCGTGTCCATGACGCGTGAGACGACTCGCCTCGACTCGGGTGCCAATGAGCTCTTGCGCCAGCTCCTGGCATGCGCAAGGAAAGCGATCAAAGACGGTGGCATCAAGGAGGATTCGCTTCTGGGGATCGGCGTAGCCGCCTCCGGATTGGTGGACAGCCAGGAAGGCGCCGTCGTGATGTCCTCCACCATCGAATTCCTTAACCAAGTGCCGCTCCGGCGCTTCTTTGAAAAAAAGCTTTCCGCTCCCGTGATGGTCGTGAATCTTGCGGGCGCCAAAGCCATCGCGGAGAGGACGCTTGGCGCGGGTGCTATGGCCGACGACATGATTTATGTGGAATACGGGAGGACGGGAATCGGCGCAGGAATCATTAGCGCTGGGAAACTCATGCATGGCGCGACGCATGCCGCCGGTGAGTTGGGACACACGCACATGATAGAGGAAGGCCCGGCGTGTAAATGCGGAAGCTTCGGCTGCCTGGAAGCAATCGCAGGAGCCGCCGCGATCCAAACGAGAATCCGAAAAGCCATTGCCGACGGCGGTGGCTCTGAAGTCCTGGCGCTTGCCGGCGGCAATGCGAAAAACGTTTCCGGATGGATGATTCTTAGTGCCGCAAAGGCGGGCGACAAAGCTTGCGCCGCCATCGTGGAGCAAGCCACGAATTACCTGGGATTAGGCTTGGCCAACCTGGTGAATCTCTTTAACCCTTCGGTTCTGGTTCTGGATCAGCGACTCCAGCTTGCGGGACAAGGTTTATTGGATCAGGTGACCAAGGTCGTGAAAAGGCAGGCTCTGAGCTATTCGATCAAAGACATGAAGATTGTTTTTGGAAAGCTCGGCAGCGAAGCCAGCGTCCTGGGAGCCGGATCCCTAGCGCTCGAAAAACATTATGAAATACCCGCTCTCAAACCGCCGCGGTTCATGATCGAATCCCTATCGAAACTGGCCCGCCGGGGGGCGCAGGTTGCCGATGTGCCTGGAGGATTTGAGGCCGCCTGAACATTTTCGCTAAAACTTTCTGCCGACCCATCATTAAGCGGCGGGCGTTTTGCCAGTTCCTTGACGGATGCTAACGATTCGGTCGGCTGGAATCTTGTCCCAGGACTCACGCTTCCCGTCCGGCCAATGCACGATCAGCTCTTCAATCCTCGCATCTTCTCCCAGTCCAAAATGAACGCGGATGTCGTTCGCGCTCAAATAGCTCGAGTCGGTATGCGCGCGGCGCAAGAGTCTTCGACCGCGCTGCCGGACTTCCACCATGGCACCTATCGCAAAGCGATTTCCTTGGCTCGCCTCCAACCGAACGAGCAGCCAGTGATTCCCGTTCAACGAACGGCTCTGGTTCAGAAAAAGCCGCACCGGACCGTTGTTATTTGCGACCACGATGTCCACCGCGCCATCATTATTAATGTCGCCAAATGCCGCACCGCGGCTCACTTCCGAAAGGGCAAACCCCGGCCCCGCGACACTCGTCATCTCGCGAAACTTCTTGGCTTGCCCTTCGTTGTGAAACAACTGGTTCGGCTGGCCAAAGGGATATGGCTTCCCGCGCAGAGCCTCAATGCGATTCACGGCGCCATTGGCAATGAACAAATCAAGTTGGCTGTCATTGTCATAGTCAAACCATTCGGTCCCAAAGCCGGTGTAAGGAAATGTCGGCAGCAGCAGGCCAAATTCCGCGGAGGCGTCGTAAAAATTTGCGCGACCATCATTGACATAGAGATTGGCGCCCTCGTTGCTTAAGTTCGTTTTGAAAATGTCCTCATCTCCGTCTCCGTCAAAATCGCCCGCCGTTACACCCATGCCTGCTTGCGGCAATCCATCAGCGCTGTAGGCCGTGCCTGACAGCAAACTCATTTCCTTGAACGTTCCGTTTCGCTGATTGATCCAAAGGTGGGCGGCAGCGCCATCATTGGCTACATAAATGTCCGGCCAGCCATCCGCGTTGAAGTCAGCGCAAACTACGCCGAGGCCAGGCCCGAGCGCTCGGCCGATTCCCGCCGCTTCGGTAACGTCTTCAAACGTTCCATCGCCGCGGTTGTGAAACAGTCGTGCGGGCGCCGGCTGGTACACTTTGGGCGTGCAGTAATCGCGCTCACCAGTTGACGCAAAACAGTGCTTGTTGCCCTTCACCGTAAAATCCAAATAATTTGCTACAAAAAGGTCCAACCGCCCGTCACGGTCATAGTCGACCCACGCCGCGCTCGTGCTCCAACGCTCATCGTCCACCCCCGCCTTTGCGGTCACATCTGTGAAGGTACCGTCGCCATTGTTGTGGTAGAGGACGTTGCGGCCAAAGTTTGTGACGTAGAGATCCTGGAAGCCGTCGTTGTCGTAGTCGCCTACGGCAGCTCCCATTCCGTAACCGATGTGCCCGACTCCCGCCTTTTCCGTCACATCCACGAACTGGAGCTTGCCCGTCTCGCTCAGCAGATTGCGGAACAAGCGGTTGCCCGGCTTCCAACCTGGCGCGGGCAGAAGTTTTGTGCGCTGAGGATCTTGAGCGGGATCGAACGTCGTGCCTTGGATCAAATAGACGTCCAGGTCGCCGTCGTTGTCATAATCGAAGAGCGCCACGCCAGCGCCCATGATTTCCGGCATGTAGAATTCACCGACGGCCCCCGTGAAATGATGGAATTTCAGGCCAACTTCCTCAGCCACTTCGCGGAAGAGCGGGGCTGGTAAAGGACTAGCAAGCGTAGCCTTGGAGAGTTGGCTCGCTCCTCCTGCTAGGCCCGAGAGAAGGAGCTTCAAGAAATCTCGGCGCTCACAATTGCATGGGCAATTGGCTCGTGGAATTGTGCTCCGTAAACTCCGCTTCCGCATTTTCACTGCGGCGTCCCCGACGCTTCCAGGGTGCGGAGATCGCGCTCGATGCTCGTAAGAAGCGTCGACTGCCCGCGAGCCGCCGCTCCATCACGCGCCTGGCGAATGTAGCGCAAAGCGTTTTGCCGGTCGCCGGAGCGCGCGAATGCGGCGCCCAGCGCATAGACGTAGCGGGGCGTGCTGTCATCTTCCGGCTCGATCGTCTTTTGCAGCTCTTGAATCCCCTCGCGGAATTTTTTCTGATTCACCAAAATTCGCCCCAGATTGAAGTGCGCCTGGCGGTCGCTGGGTTTGTTCTCGATGGCTTTCCGGTATTCGGCTTCGGCTTCGGGAAAATTGCTTTGCCGCTCCAACAAGTATCCGAGGTTGTTGTGCGCACCGGCGTGAAATGGATTGATCTCGATGGTCTTCCGGAAAGCCTCTTCCGCCTGAGGATATTTTTCGGCGCTCAAGAGAAGCACCCCGTAATTATAGTAGCTCTCTAGAGAGCCTGGCTCGATGCGGATGGCAGCGTTATAGTGTTGCTCGGCTTTCTCGAATTGCCCCAACCGCCCGTACAACTCGATCAAATTAATGTGTGCCTGAACAAGACGGGGATCAATTTCCAGGGCTTTCTCGTGTGCTTCCGCGGATTCTCCGAGCTTTCCTTGCCTCTCCAGCTCAGCGCCGTACTGCACCTGGTAAGTTGCGCTGTGATTGAAAGCCCGAACCTCGGCCATCAGGGGGTCTCCCGCCGGAGGAACACCGGTTTTGTTCTTCTGATAGAGGCGCAGCTGTTCTTCAGCTTGGTCCGCCATGCCGAGCATGCGATACGTAAGAGCCAAAGCGTAATGAGCGGCCCCGAAATCGGGATACAACCCTGTCGCCTTGCGATAAGCCTCGCTCGCACCTGGAAGATCATGTTTAGCCGCTCGAACGCGGCCTAAGCCATAGAACGCATCCGCGTTATCGGGATTCTGCTCAGCAATCTCCGCGTAGAGTTTTCCACTCGCGTCCCAATCGGCCGAAACAAGCAGGCAGTTGGCAAGCCGCAGTTTTGCCGGTACATAATTCGGGTCGATGCGCAACGCAAGACGCAAGGCTGACGTCGCAATGTCGCAGCGCCCCTGATCTGCTTCGGCCGCTCCCAAATAATACGTCCACGAAAAAGAGTTGGGCTCGAGTTGCACGGCGCGCCGGTAACAAATGGTTGCTTCCTCGAACAAACCGTAAGTCTGGAGAACCATGCCAAGCCGCCCGCTTGCGCCTGCGTCGTCTGCATGGCTTCGGGCAAGGGAGTAAGCATCCTCAATCTGTTGCCGGACGCCGGGAGAGAAATTGTCGAGCGTCAGCCGGGGCAATTCGGGAACCACGGGATGGCTTTGCGCGTTGACGCTGGACGACGCAAACACGAGAAGAAGAAGAAAAGGTAGACCCTGCCTTGTCCTCATTGCACTTCTTCCGCCATCGATGTCATCAAGCCTGGTTCCGCGGAAACGAGTGACGGGTCAGACTCAAGGAGCGCGTCACCGCTCGGGAAAAAACGGAAAGAGTTTGCGAATCTCTTCTTCGCTGGGCTGGCGCCCGTATTCGGTGATTTCAAAGGCCTCGGCGTGCTGAATACCGCCCGCATGGGCGCCATAGCGCTTCTCCAAGGCGTCTCGCCACTCCGGCTGCAGCTTCCTTTCTCCACGCATTGATCCAGCGAGCCATTTTTTCCGTTCTGCTGGATCCTTCGGGACTTGCTCGAACTGCCCCTCGGTCCATGGCAGCCATTCATAAAACTGCGAGACGTGCGCGTCCAGCATATTGATCTTTTTCTCGAACACGTCGTCAATGGAGACGACAATGTCGGCGCGAAAGGGCTGAGGACGCGTGAACCGGTCGCTGTAATACAGGAAAACCGGATTGTGCTTCAGCGGCGGCGTGTCGGTCACTAGGTCCGGCACGATGACCATGTAGGACGCGTCCTGTACCAACACTCCGGTATAGCGATGATCCGGATGATAGTCGTTCGGACGAGGCGCAATGACAATATCCGCCTTCCACTGGCGAATCTCGCGGATGACCTGCTCGCGAACATCCAAAGTGGGCAAGAGCTTACCGTCGTGGTTGTCGAGGACTTCGTATTCGATGCCGATGCGCCGCCCGGCTTCTTCGCCCTCCGCGCGCCTGCGCTTGGCGAGTTCTTCTCCACGCATGGCCTGATGGCCCGCATCGCCGTTGGTTATGGATACGAACTTGACCTTGTCGCCGTGCGCGGCATACTTGGCGGCGAGGCCGCCTGCGCCGAGATCGCAATCATCAGGATGCGCGCCGAAGGCGATGACGCGTATCGGTTGAGTCTGTGCGTGCCCGGCTGGGGTCAGGACCAGCAAAGCAGCAAAAACACACATAAGTCGTAGCGCATGGCGCGCAAAGGTTTTGCATAGCATCGTTTTCACCTAGTGCAGCCGGCCGTTTTCACCGGAGGGATTATATATCCATCGCTCCGCGGGCTGCGTTATTTTGGGGCTTCGTCGAGGATGGCTTCGGCTTTGGGATCCCAATAGATTCTCTTCCCTGACCAATAGGCGCGAGTGGCCATCATGCAGGCCACCGAGTGCGCGAATCCGTGATGCACTGTCGCGTTCGGTTGCTTGCGGCTTCGCAGGCAGTCCAACCAGTTGGTCATGTGCGAGGGCTCCTCATCACCCATGCCCATTGGAGGAAGCGTCGTATCTCCAGGGAGCAATACGTCTTTGACACCTCGCTTTGAGTCCACGGTCAGGTCGTCCTCATGATTGCCCTTCTCTTCCACAAGCTGCCAGCGAGGACTGCCCTCGCCTCCGGTGTTGAGCATGGTGGCTTTTTTCCCCATGATCCGGGTAAAGCTCGGTGCATCGTTCCCGAAGCTTGTCGAGTAGCTCGCCATAAATCCGTTGGCGTAGGTGAACAACGCCTGGAAGGTGTCAGGGTTTTCCCGTCCGTCGTGCCAGGCAAAAATGCCTCCGTGCGCCACAACCGATTGCGGGTAGTCAACGTCCATGAAGAAATGGCAGAGGTCGATTCCGTGGCTCATCCATTGATCGGCGATGCCGCTCGAAAAGTCCTTGTAGAGGCGAAACTCAAAGTGAAGCTGCGGATCGAACGGCCGGTAGGGCTTGCTCATCAGCCACGCGCGCCAATCCGTATCCTGTTCGCGAATCATTTTAACTTCAGGACGCCCGCGCCAGCGGGGCCCATGGTAGTTCCAGACAATCTCATATTTGGTGACATCGCCGAGAGCGCCGGTACGGATCAGGTCGCGTGCCGCAATTTGATAAGGCTCGCTGCGGTGCTGCGTGCCAACTTGCGTGACTAGATTACGCGCAAGAACGGCATCGCGCGCCCCCTTCACCTCTTCGAGAACGTTACCCATGGGCTTTTCGCAGTAGGCGTCTTTGCCCGCTTCCGCTGTCAACTTCAACATTGGCGAATGGGAATGTTCGGGCGTGGAAATCATGACCGCATCAACGTCTTTCAGCGCCAGCAACTCCTGGGCCTTCTTAAAGGCACGCGGCGCTTTGCCGTAGTATTTCTGATTGTTGGCGACGGCGCGCTCGAGGTTGTGCGTCCACACGTCGCAGACGGCGGAGACTTCCACGTTCTTCTTGTCTTTGACGAACGCGACGATGCCGTCCAGTTCCGTGCCACGGTTTCCGACGCCAATATGTCCGAGCGAGATCCGGTCGTTCGCCCCGGCGATACGCGAGTAAGACAAGGCAGAAGTACTCAACGCCGCGCCTCCCGCAGCTACAGTTGCGCTCTTCTGCAGAAATTCTCTCCGGTTGAATTTAGTGTCTGAGCTATCCATGGCTGTTTCTCCCTGCCCTGCATTATAAGCCCCACGGGCGCAACAGGGAGCCTCCGCCCTATTATTATGGTCCCTATTACTGGGGACTAGGACTAGCTATTGGATCGGGCCCCAAGGGTATTACCGGGCCCGGCTTGCGTAGGGATAGCATTGCTTCCACCGCGCTAGCTGTATGATTTTATGATTCAGTCGAATGCGCAGGAATTCCGCGTCTCGGGCCTCTACAGCAACCTTCCTGAACCCTGGCGGAGCGTTACGATGCGATCGCACTTAATGCCCGCAAATCTCTCCTTCGATCCGTCCGGCCAGATCACCTGCACAGCCTCGATTTCTTGTTGGTCTCCCAAACCGAAGTGGACGCGCACGTCGTGCGCGCTCAGATAACTCGAATCCGCATGGACGCGCCTTACTAGCGGGTCGTTGCCGCGACGGATTACTGTCACGAGCGCGCCGATCGCAAAGCGATTCACCTTTTCTGACTGAAGCTTCACCGTGAGCCAGTGTCGGCGCTGGCCTATCTGATTTCGAAGCAGCCGAACCGGGCCATTATTGTTCGCAACGACGATATCCATAGCGCCGTCGTTGTCGATGTCACCGAAAGCGGCGGCACGGCTAACCTCCGCCACTTGGAACACCGACCCGGCTTCGGGTGACACGTCGCGGAACCGCCTGCCGCAGCCCTCGTTATGAAATAGCTGCTTGCGCTGGGCATATCGGGATCCGCGAGCCGGCGATGCGCCTCCGAGCGTAACGCCACCATTGGCAATGAAAAGATCCAACCAGCCGTCGTTGTCATAGTCGAACCATTGGGCGCCAAAACCCGTGTAGCCGAATGTCGGTTGCTGCAGGCCGAAATCAGCAGTGGCATCATCGAACTGTCCGTGAGCATCGCGCCGAAAAACGGTGACGCCCTCGCGGGTGAGATTGGTCACCAGCAACACCAGGCCGCCGTTATTTTCAACATCCGCGAGGGTGACTCCCATGCCCGCCTTTGCCAACCCATCCATGCTGTAAGCGACGCCCATGTCCAGCGCCGATTCCCGGAATGTGCCGTCTCCCTGGTTAAGCCAGAGCAGGTTGGCGGAGGTGTCATTGGCGACGTAGATGTCCGTGCGCCCATCGCCGTTGAAGTCCGCGGAAAGCACGCCGAGGGCCGGTCCGTATGAGCTATTGATCCGAGAAGCTTCCGTGATGTCTTCGAACTTGCCGTTTCTGAGATTGCGGAACAATCGCGACGGAACGGCGTGATACATTTTCGGGGTGCAATAGTCAGGCTCGCCAGTCGGCGACGAGCAGCCACGATTGCCTTCGACCGTGAAATCGACGTAGTTGCATACAAACAGATCCAGCCAACCGTCGCCATCCACATCAACCCATGCTGCGCTGGTGGACCAGTGAGTGTCGTCTACGCCAGCATGTTGCGTTACGTCTGTAAATGTGCCGTCACCGTTATTGTGATAAAGAATGTTGTGGCCAAAATTCGTAACGTATAAATCGAGAAAGCCGTCATTATCGTAGTCTCCTACGGCCACGCCCATGCCATACCCGATATGTCCCGCGCCAGCTGTTTCCGTAACATCGACGAAGCGCAATTCACCTGTTTCTGCCAGCAGATTCTTGAAGAGCCGGTTCCCCGGCTTCCAGCCCGATGGTGGGGGCGACAAAAGTTTGCCTTGGTGGTCCAGCCGCGTGCCTTGCACGAGATAGATATCGAGATCACCATCATTGTCGTAATCAAACAGAGCCACGCCCGCACCCATAATCTCGGGCATGTAGTGGCGGCCGGTGGCAAAGTTGAAATGCTGGAAATTGAGCCCGACCTCGGTCGCCACGTCCCGGAAGGCTGGAGGCTGCTGCGCCCTGAGGCCCGGGACGCCGAGGCCAAACGTGGCGAGAGCTTTCAGAAGATCGCGGCGGCGCAGTGGGCCTCCTTGTCCGTCCTTGACAGTCACAACTCTGCGCTGATGTTTCAGGGCGGAACCAAAGTTCGTGAAACCCTGTAGGGGCCGCGCAGTCAACTATTCTGGACTCCGCAGCGCCTTCAGGTCGCGGTCGATACTCGCGAGTAACTGAAACTGCCCGTAACGAGAGGCGGCATTATGCGCGCGCTGAAGGTACTCAAGTGCCTGTGCTGGATCTCCGGCGCGGGCATAAGTCGCACCGAGGGCGTAAAGATAGACTGGTGTCTTGTCATCTTCCGGCGTCAGCGCGCGCTGGAGTTGCTGTATTGCCTCACCGAATTTTTGCTCGTTGACTAAGATCCGCCCGAGATGAAAGCGTGCGAGCGGGTAATCCGGACGACCGCTAATGGCAGCCCGAAATTCTTTCTGCGCGTCGGCCAGGCGACCCAATTGCTCGTAAATGACACCCAGGTTGTTGTGAGCCTCAGCATAATCAGGGTTAATCTCGAGGGCACGCTGGTATGCTTTTTCTGCCTCGTCGAAATGCTCTTGCATGTAAAGCAGAACTGCGTAGTTGTACCAGGCATCGGATCGGCCGGGGTTCAGTCGCGTAGCCGCTTCGAAATGCTGTTTGGCGTTACCCGCATCACCAACCCGACCGTATAACGATATGAGATTCACATGCGCCTGCACGTTACCGGGATCGTTGGCCAGCGCGGCTTCGTGCTCGTGGATGGCTTCATCGAGCAGGCCGGCTTTTTCCAATTCCGCGCCGCGCTGCAAGTGCGTCTGCGAGCTTAGATTCAGCTCGTGGATCTGCTGAAAGAGTGGATCGTCAAGCGGGGGCTCGCTTGTGACATTCTTAGCGTAAGCTGCGATGTGCTGTTCCGCTTCCGGTTTGCGCCCCAGCCTGCGAAGCTCCGCGGCCAGCGCGAAATGTGCGGCACCGTAAGCCGGGAACAGCTCGCATGCTTTGCTGTAAGATTCAATGGCCGCCGCATGGTCACCCTTCGCTGCTTGCGCCCGCCCCAGGCCATACCACGCTTTCGGAAAGTCGCGCCGGCCGTCTATAACACGGCTGTAGAGCGCGGCGGCGCCATTCCAGTCGGGAACAGCGGCCAGGCTTTCTGCAAGGCGCATCTCGGCGGCCAGGTCGCCCGGCCGGATTTGGAGCGCTGACTGAAATGTTTTCGCGGCACGATCAAATGCTCCCTGGGCCCCTTGAACGGCGCCGAGGAGATAGAGCCAATCAAAATTCTGTGGATCTAGCGAATGTGCGCGGGCATAGGCACGCTCGGCGGCGGCGTACTGCTGATAGGCGTGAAGCGTCATTGCCAGGGTGCCGACGACCGCGGAATCGCGCGGCCGCTCCCTGGCATTGCGTTCTGCTAGCTCGACTTGAGCCCGAATGGCTGGCAGAAAACCAGATGTGTTGACCTGCGGGAGCTCCGGCAGGTGTTGCTCTTGCGCGCGGATACACAGAGCGGCTAATGCAAAGAGGAGCCCGTACGAACAGGCGCGCACAAGGCCCTGGTATTGTCCAGTGGCGGCTGCTCGCTTACAACCTACCACTGGAAGCGGAGGCCCAGGCGGAACTGGCGCTCGTCAATGCCTTCTCTTGCCAGGTCGCAATTTCCATTTATGCCGCCATTAAATGTCATAAAGTCACCACCATCCGTCACCCGGCCGGTTGCCGGATCGATAGCGCCTGCGTCAGCAAGGAAATTGTCGAGAGCGGCACTGCAGAAGTGAGGAGTGTTCGTGAAATTGAATGCCTCGGCCCGGAACTGTATGTGCAAGCGCTCTTTTACGGGGAAGTCGCGATATATCCCGAAGTCCCAATTAAAGATACCTGGGCCGCGCAGATTATTAAAGCCATTGTTACCGAGAGAGCTCGCACTGCAAGCTCCTGTGTTGGGGTCAAACGTTTCCCCGAAGGCCAACGGATCGTACCAAAAGCCGGCGGTGCTGCCGATCTTATTCGGTTTCCCGAACGTATTGCTCATCGGGGGATTATTGCCTGGCCAATGGGGGTCACAATCGCCGAAAACCGTGAAGGGCGTACCGCTATAGATGCTGACCACGTTGTTCAGCTGCCATCCGGACACCACAGATGAGAGAGCGCCTTTGCCGGCTAGCCACTTCTGGCCTTTGCCGAGCGGCAAATCCCATACGCTGGTGACTGCGAGGTTGTGGGTGAGGTCAAATCCGCTCGGCGCCCGATTCATCTTCGTGAAAGCCATCGACTGGATATTCGGAGTGCCGGAGCTGGCGTCTACAAAATTGATGCTTTTGCTCCAGGTGTAGTTCGCGTTGAGCATCAAGCCTTTGCTGAAGCGGCGCTTTAAAGAGGCCTGAAGCGAATCGTAGTGGCCGGTGCCAAGCGGCTCGAGGAATGTGGTTGCCGCAGTTCGTCCCCATTGCTGGAACAGCGGTTCAGAATCCGTATTATTGGGCTGAAAGGGGAGCTGCGCGGCGTTGATATCGACGAAACCTAGCTGTCGGATGGAGCGGGTCCCAACGTAGCCAGCCTCTCCGGTAAAGCCCCAACCGATCTCTTTTTGCAACGTCAGGTTCCAGGATTGAATATATCCGCGGCGCAGGTTCTTCGGTTGACCTTCAAACCCAAGGTCCAGAGGTAAATCCAGAATCCCGCTGCTGGGTATCGTGGGAGGCGCAATTGCAGGAAGCCCTTGTGCAAGTGTAGTTGCCGGGGTGAAGTCGTTCGGAGGCTGGATCCCGAATGGTGCCATAATCGGGTAGTTATTTCGCATCAACTCGAGCCCCTCGTAGGGGTCATTGATCAAGGCATAGCCGGTGCGAATGACAAACGTATTGGTGGGCCGCCAAGCAATGCCGAGCCGTGGCGAGAAGCGCTTCTTGCTGATTACGGTGCCGCAGCCGGCCGGCACTTGCCCCATGCCGCAGATTAGAACTTTGTTGATGGTTGGATCGTAGCGCTCTAAACCGCGATCCGTGCGGGTTGGATAGGGAAAGTACTCCCATCGGACACCATAGGAGACGGTAAGGTTTGGGGTTAGATTGTAGCGATCGCGGATGTAGGCGCTGTAGAGCATCGAGCGGATGTGATACGCGTCGGGGAATTGCAGTGACTTGCTGGCCTGGTCAGGCAAGCCGAGCAAGAAGGCTGCATAACTGTTCGCGCGATTGGTATCGCTGCTCGCGGCGCAGGCCGGTGGACCCTGGCACGCAGTGATGTTCCGCC